>ERZ779621.566-NODE-566-length-14377-cov-4.448750_pt1 | contig 14377 bp, 18 predicted proteins | sample MGYA00514215_ERZ779621 | MGnify/ENA primary metagenome ERZ779621 (study PRJEB29562, sample SAMEA4376715) | mouse gut metagenome | isolation source: Cecum | study: EMG produced TPA metagenomics assembly of the A DSS colitis mouse model was used to assess the...
GGAGCACCTGGTTCAGGGCCCGGGTGCCCGTCCCCCGGCGGCGGGTGGGGGAGAGGACCTGAATCTGGTCAGCGGGGATGCCCAGCCGCTCGGGCAGACGGCGGCGGCACAGGTCCACGATGGTGTCCAGCACCTCCTCCGGGTCCCGGCGTGCCAGACAGAAGAAGTCCCCCTGGTTACGCCGCAGGTCGGGCACCTGTCCCTGGTTGATCAGGTGGGCGTTGCGGATGATGGCGCTCTGAGCGGCCTGCCGGAAGATCTCCGTCAGCCGGACGGTGGGCACCACCCCACTGCGGATCAGGTCGGCGAAGAGGGCTCCCGGCCCTACCGAGGGCAGCTGGTCCGGGTCGCCCACCAGCACCAGGCGGCAGTCCCCCTCCAGGGCGTCCAGAAGGGCGGCCATCAGGGGCACGTCCACCATAGAGGTCTCATCCACAATCACCGCGTTGGCCTTCAGGGGATCGTAGGAGTTTTTGGTAAAAACCAGCTTGCCGGAGCGGGGATCAAAGCCGGTTTCCAGCAGGCGGTGGATGGTGGAGGCGTCGGTATCGCACAGCTCGCCCAGCCGCTTGGCGGCCCGGCCGGTGGGGGCGGCCAGGGCGGTGTCCAGCCCCATCCGCTCAAACAGGGCCAGCACCCCCCGCAGGCAGGTGGTCTTGCCCGTGCCCGGCCCGCCGGTGAGGAGCATCACCTGACGGGTGGCGGCCAGCTTGACCGCTTCCCGCTGCTGGGGGGCGTAAGAGATGCGCTGCTCCTTCTCAATGCGGCGGATCAGCAGGTCCAGCTCCTCCGGGGGCAGCAGCTCCGCCCGGCTCATTTCGGTGATCTGCTGGGCGATGAACCGCTCCGCGTCGCGCAGGGCGGGGAGATATACCGCCTCCTGGCCCGCTACCGGCTCACACTCCGCCTCGCCCCGGCGGACCAGCGCCTCCAGGCTTTCCTCCAGCAGCTCGCCGGATACCTCCAGAAGGGTGGACGTAGCCTCCAGCAGCTTGCGGCGGGGGAGAAAGGTGTGTCCGTTGCTGTAGTTGTTGTGGGCCAGCTCAAAGAGCAGCCCCGCCTCCAGCCGCAGGGGGTCCTCCGGGCCCACCCCGAGAGAGAGGGCAAGCGCGTCCGCCTGGGAGAACTCCACCTCGAATTCCCCGTTGACCAGCAGGTAGGGGTTGGCCTTGATCACCTCCAGAGCCACGTCGCCGTAGGCCCGGCGGAGGAGGGCGGCCAGCTCCAGGGGAAGCTGATGCGTCGTAAGAAACTCCACCAGGCGGCGGGCCCCCATCTGCTGGTGGAACACCTCGCCGATCTGCCGGGCCCGCTTGAGGGTGATGCCCTTGATTTTAGTCAGCTTTTCCGGGTCCTCCTCGATGACGGTGAGGGCGTCCTCGCCGAACTCCTCGATGATCAGCCGGGCGGTGGCTTTCCCGACCCCCTTCACCGCCCCGGAGGCCAGATAGTGGTAGATCTCCTTCAGGTTCTGGGGCAGGCGGCGCTCCACCAGCTCCGCTTTCAGCTGGGGGCCGTAGGTGGGGTGCCGGGTCCAGCGGCCCCGGACGGACAGATACTCCCCCGGCGCCACCCCGGGGATGGAGCCCACCACCGTGGCCTCCTCGTCGTGGACGTCCAGCTTGAGGATGGTGTAGCCGTTTTCCTCGTTTTGAAAAATAACAGCGGAGACGGTGCCTTCCAGCAGCTCCAGTTCCTGGTCTGACATTGGGTGCTCGTCTCCTTTCATCGAAAGGCTCCTTGGGCAAAGGAGCCTTTTATGTCCTTGATATATACTCCCCCAGCTCCGCCGCCGGCCACAGAGCCACCTCGGGCCAGCGGGCGGTGAGGCGGGAGGCCAGCTCCCAGCCGGCGGGGGTCAGGTCCACGTTGGCGATGACGATGGGGCAGCGCAGCAGCCCCATTCCCCGCAGCCAGATGAAGGAGCGGACCAGCTGCTCCAGTCCCTCCCCCTCGCCCCGGCCGGGGAGGACCACCCTGGCCTCCCGCCCGGGCAGGGGGCGCAGCAGCAGTCCAAACAGCCACCAGCCCACCAGGGCCAGGCCGAACGCGCAGATTACAGCCAGCGGAATATCCCAGAATGTACCCATTTGAGCAACACCTCCGGGGCATTCTATGCGCGGGCGGAAAAAACCGTTAAACCGTCCCGGAAAACAGGTTGACCCCCACATGGGTCAGCCCCAGCATGACACACCCGGCGGTGAGCACCCCCAGCACCACGGCGGGCATGGCCTTTTTCAGCCGCATGCCCAGAAAGGCCGCCGCCAGCGAGCCGGTCCAGGCCCCCGTCCCCGGCAGGGGGATGGACACAAAGAGCCACAGGCCGATATACTGGAACCGCTGCACCTTCCGGCCCTTGAGATGGGCCTTTTTTTCCAGCCGGTCCACCAGGCCGTTGAGACTGGGCAGGTATTTTCGTGTCAGCTCAAAAATCCGGCGGATGTAGACAATGATAAAGGGGGTGGGGATCAGGTTGCCGATCACCGCCGCCGGGAAGGCCAGGTAATAAGGCAGCCCCAGGGCCACCCCGAAGGGCAGCCCTCCCCGCAGCTCGATGATGGGAATCATGGACACCAGCATGGTGAACAGGCATTTGCCCCCGGTGGTGCCGGTTAAAAAGTCAAAAAGATCCATGCCGTCACTCCCGTCCCAGCAGATGGTCGGCCAGGAAGATCACCGTTGTGGCGGGCAGATTGACCTTGCCGTACTCCATCCTTTGATAGTGCTGGACGGTGCGGCCCAGCAATTCCGCCATATCCTTCTGTTTCATGTTTTTCTTTTGCCGCGATGGTTTTAGCCTTTCCGCGACACTTGGCAGTATAATTTCCATACTTTTTTCAATATCCTCTTGGCACACTTTAAAAGTAGCGCGTAATACAAGCAACATTAAAGGTTGCTAGGTGGTGCTGATGATGGAAGAAAGACTCAAAGAACTGTACAAGCGGGAGATCGAGCAGTTCCATCTGGATTTTGAGCGCGACCCGGACTATCAGGCCTGTTATACACAGGCGGAGGAGCTTTGGAAGGGGAGGATATACCCGTCCCGTTTTTCCGGCGGTTAGATACCAGCGGCTTCCTCTCCTTCGCCCACGGCTTCCGGCTGGGCATGGAGCTGGCCGGGTGGGTACGGGCGGGCTGACGGGGATTATACCCCAAGCCAGGTGAGCAGCGCCTCGTCATCCCAGCGGGTGAAGTGACAGTCGGCCAGGGCCTTCAGCTGGGGCTGCTCAGCGTCGGAGTTGGCGTCGTAGATGACCCCCAGGGGAAACCCGGCCTGTTTGGCGGTGGTGGCCGCCACCAGAATATCCTCAAAAATGACGGTGTTCTCCGGCGTTCCGCCCAGCCGCCGGGCGGCCTCCAGGTATACGTCGGGGCGGTTCTTCCCCACACCCACCTCCTCGCAGGACAGGAGGAACTCAAAATAATCCCGCGCCCCCAGCCGGCGCAGACAGAGGTCGATCAGCGCCGGAGCGGTGGAGGAGGCGACGCACATCCGGAACCCCGCCGCCCTCATCCGCTCCAGACAGGCCGCGGCCCCGGGCTTCAACTCCACGTCGGCGCGGTAGTGCAGCTCCATCAGGCCGTTGATCTCCCCGCGGATGGCCTCCGGGGGACCGGGCAGGCCGAATTCCCGCATGAAAATCCGGGCGGTCCCCAGCATGGTCAGGGCGATGGATTCCTCCTTCAGCGCCCCGGACAGGGGAGGAATGCCCCGCTGGGCCAGATACTCGTCGGCCAGCCGGTTCCAGTAGCCCATGGAGTCCACCAGGGTGCCGTCCATATCAAAAATTGCAAGCGATTTTTTCATTCCAGCGATCCCGTCCTTGCATGAAAATGTCAGAGGTATTATAATAGAAACGAAGGGAATACACAAGCGTTTTGTGAAATACTTTTTGAAGGGAGCGGACCTTATGACCGACCGGGAGCTGGTAAAAAAAGCCTTTGACATGCACGAGTTTTCCTATGTGCCCTACTCTCATTTCCCCGTAGGGGCGGCGATCCTCACGGAGGACGGCCGGGTGTTCACCGGCTGCAACGTGGAGAACGCGGCCTACGGCTCCACTATCTGCGCCGAGCGCGCCGCGATTGTAAAGGCGGTGAGCGAGGGCTGCCGGGAGGGCTGGACGGCCATCGCCATCGCCGGCAAGGGGGAGGACTACTGCTGGCCCTGCGGAGCCTGCCGGCAGATGCTCTATGAGTTTGCCCCGAATCTGCGGGTGCTGGCCGCCCGGGGGGACGGCTCCTGGCAGGAGGTGAGCCTGTCCGGCCTGCTGCCCCGCGGCTTTGGGCCAAAGTCGCTGAATTGACAAAAATTTCCCCGGCGCATAAAGGGGGAAAAACCGTATAAACTACCTCCGGAACCTGAAAAGGAGGTGGTCTGAACATGATGATGGACAAAATTGCCCTGACGCTGCTGATTATCGGCGGCCTGAACTGGGGCAGCGTGGGCCTGTTCCAGTTTGACCTGGTGGCCTTTGCCTGCGGTGGTTCCGGCAGCATGATCAGCCGGGTAATCTATACCCTGGTGGGTCTGTCCGCCGTGTGGTGCGTCTCTCTGCTGTTCCGCGACCGGGACCCTGTGGAGGAGCGGCGCTGACGGTTAAACGTTTCAAATGAAAAAGGGGCCTGGAGCTTTGACGCTCCGGGCCCCGGTTTTTTTAAGCTTCCTTCTGCTGCCGGTACAGCCTGCGCTCCTCCTGGAATATGTAGGCCCGCAGCTGTGTCTCATGCTGGGGCGCCAGATGGACAAAGCGGCAGCCGCAGCCGGTCCCCCCCAGGTCGGCCCTGGATTCCGCCCGGAGGACCTCGGCGGTCAGGGGGATCTGGGCGTCCGCCGTTGGGAGGGTAAAGCTCAGCAGGTCCCCCGTCTGAACAGGCAGGCTGGTGCCCAGATAGACGCCGCTGGCGCTGATGTTGCACAGGACAGCGGGGGCCTCGCCTCCCGAGCGCCGGTGGGCGACCCGGACCTTCATGGTGATCGGAATTTTGATATCCTCCCGGCGCTGCTCCTGAGACAGCTTCTCCAGCACCTGGCAGCGGTAGACGGCAAACCGCTTGTCTCTGGAGATCAGGGGGGAGGTGAGCTTGCAGCGGCAGGTGACCACGCCCAGGGCGGGGTCCAGGAATTTGATTTCCAACGGCGTGCCCGCCTCCACCTTGCGGGTTATAGGGGCGGCGATCATCAGGCTGTCCATCGGGCCGATGCTTACTCCGGCGGCAAACGTCTGTCCGGAGACGGCATCTTTCAGCTCAGCTTTTTTGCAGCGGGAAAACATGGCCATTTTGGTCCACTCCTTATTGAGATTTGTTACCTCCTATTATACTGAAAAATCTGACAGGATGCAATGGGTCGGAGGAAAGGAAAAAATTTTGTCCGCCGTGTTATTTTTTTCGGTAAATAGTCCGATAGAAATAGTACAGAATGTTTTAACAATTGATCGCGCCCCTGATATGGGGCGTTCAGGAGGTACTGTATGCAGATCACGAGACGGGAAGGCTTCTCTTCCGCCCCCATTTCCGCGGCTGGGACCATTCGGCCCGCCGGTGTCCGGCGCGGCCGGGCCCAGGAGGCGAAATTTGACCAGATCACCCTCTCCGGCCAGGGGGAGGTGTCCCCCACCTTCCGGGAGCTGGCGGCCAGCCTGTCCCAGCAGGTGCGGACCTACAATACCACCGGCAGGATTCAGGACCTGCGCGACCAGGTGGCGTCCGGCGCCTACCGCCCCGACGCCCGGGAGACCGCGGCCCGGATGCTGCTGCTGTCGGAGGGCGAATAAATGGCGGGCTGGCAGGACTATTTAAAGCTGATGCGGGACCTGACCAAAACCCTGGAGACGCTGACCCAGGTGGAGCGGGACAAAAATGACGCCGCCTCCCAGGGCGACCTGATCGGGGTGGAGGAGTGCATGAAGCGGGAGCAGGTGCTCAGCCTGTCCCTGCGGGGCTGCGACCAGAGGCGGGATAAGCTGCTGGCCGAGCTGGGGCTGCGGGGCGTTACCCTCAGCCAGCTGGAGGCGCGCAGCCCTGACGAGTTTCAGCTGGAGACCAAGGCGGTGGTGGAGGAGCTGCGCCGGCAGTATAAGCTGTTCCAGGCCGCCAGCCAGGTTGCCCGGGATACGCTGGAGATCAACCTGCGGGGCATCGAGCGGCTCCAGGCCCAGCGGATCGGCGACACCGCCGAGGCGGAGGAGACGCGCAAGCACCACCAGACAGACTTCCGGGCATGAGACCCGTGAGCGATATAAGATAAAGGAGAACAACTATGGCTATTATCGGCACTTTTGGTTCCTTCACGGCCGCGCGCATGGGTATCTATGCGTCCCAGTCGGCGCTGAACGTGACGGGCAACAACATCGCCAACATCAACACCGACGGGTACACCCGGCAGCGGCTGGATCTGGTGTCCCTCAACTCCTGGGGCTCCGCCCGGTACGCCAACAAGATGAACATGGACGTGGGCTACGGCGTGCTGACCAACGGCGTGTCTCAGCTGCGGGACCCCTACATCGACATCCGCTACCGGGACGAGCAGGCCAACGTGGGCGCCTCCGAGACCTGGCTGGACTGCCTGAAGCAGCTGTCCCACACCCTGGACGAGGTGGGCGACGGCGATGACTTCGGCATTCTGGAGCGTCAGTTCAACGACTTTCTCTCTCAGCTCCAGCAGCTCAACGGCGCTGTGGGCACCACCGAGTACGACACCACCGTCCGGTCCTCCGCCGAGGTGCTGTGCAACCTGTTCAACAGCTACGCCAAGGCCCTGGAGAAGGTGGAGACGACCCAGCTGGAGAACATCAAGGACGACGTCACCTCGGTGAACACCATCCTGACCCAGATCCGGAGCCTGAACGAGGAAATCCGGGAATCGGGCATCCATGGGGCCAAGGCCCTGGAGCTGCGGGACGAGCGCAACGTGCTGATCGACGAGCTGTCCAAGTATATCAAAATTGACGTCAGCTATGACATGGAGAAGCTGGACGAATTCAACTCGGTGGAACGGCTGAACATCAACATCGCCGACTCCGGCAATCCCCCCATCCGCCTGATCTGCGGCACCTACGGCGCGCAGATTGGAATGTCTGAGCGGGCTCCGATGCGCAATCCGGCCTATAATTTTGACGATCTGAACGATCCCAAGAATGCGCTGATGCCGGATCCCCCTGCCGGTGGAAAATATATTGCGTCTATTGACGATACAACGGTTCCACCCACATATACCTACACAAACAACCCGGTAACGAAGGAGCGGGCTGAGGCTGAGGCGGCTGAGAAGGGACTTCCGGCTCCGACAAATGACCCCAACAATCCCTGGGCGCTGGAGGTTGACAACGCCAAGGTGGGCGGCGACGAGGACTACAACCGCCTGTGGATGAATGTTCAGCCGCTGGAGGACAAAAAGGGACGGGTGTTCCGGGACGCCGACGGCAACAAGAGCGAGATGGTGGAGCTGGGTGAGAACGTGCTGTACGGTGCGCTCCAGTCCAAGCGGGATTTCCTGCTGGGCGAGGGCGAGTTCTCCAGCGCGACAGAGCTGAAATACGACCCCGACGCCACCAGCACCCGGGGCGTGCCCTACTACCGCAAGTCTTTGGACGCCCTGGCCAAGAAGTTCGCCCAGATGTTCAACGAGGCCAATCAAATGGACATCGATACGGTAACCAAGGGTTATCTGGTAGATGATCCGGCCAATCCTACGGTTTTTATTGGCAAGGATGGCGCTACAGTCATGTATACCAAGGCTGATGGCACTAAGGAAGCGATTGACCCGAATGAATTTGATAAGTTAGGCGAGGATATAAAAGAGCTGAAAGCGTTGAGAGAGCAGTTAACGGAGAACGCTAAAGATAAAGCGTTGTCTGCCGCTGATAAGGAAGCAAATCGAAAGAAAATCCAGGAGAAAATAGATGATTTGGAGGCAAAAGACGGGGGTATCGAGGCCAGGACCAAGGCGGCCTATGAGAAACTGGAGGTGCTCCGGCAGGAGGGCCAGCTGAACTCCGAATACGCCTACTACAACGGCGGCGTGCTGTTCAGCAGCAACGGCGACACCAACGATCCCACTGGCATCACCGCCAAGAACATCACCATCGCCAAGGGCTGGTCCACCGGCGAGGTGCGCGTCCTGAACAGCAAGAAGCCGGACACCCTGGTTCCGTCGGACCCTGACAACCCCAACAGCGACAAGGTCCTCAGCCACACCACCGCCGATGATAACATCGCCCACATGATCAACCTGATGGGCTCCAAGCTGGACTATATGCCCAAGGAGGGCGCGGAGGACGCGGCGGGCGACAAGCGCTATTTCAACGGCACCTTCCAGGAGCGGTTCGCCGATATGAACGTGATTCTGTCTGTGGACCAGCAGACCACCACCACCCTGTACAACAGCTACAGCATCAAGTCCCTGTCCCTGGAGAACGACCGGCAGAGCGTCTCCGGTGTGGACCTCAACGACGAGGCCACCAATATGATGATGTTCCAGAAGTCCTACGCCGCCGCCTGCCAGCTGATGACTACCCTGGACTCTATGCTGGATAAGCTGATTAACGGAACCCTGTGATAAGGAGGTAACCTGACTATGGGCTTTCGCATTACCACAAACATGATGATGAACACCTACCGGTACAATCTTCAGAACTCCACGCTGAAGCTTTCAAATGCCTGGGATATGGTGCTCACTCAGCGCCAGTTCAACAGCTACGCCGACGACCCCGCCGCCGCGACCCAGGAGTTCCGCCTGCGCCGGGATTACTACACCACATACAGCCAGCGGAACAACACCAAAAACGCCTACAGCAAGTATAACACCGCCTGGAACAACCTGGCGGAGGTGAAAAAGAAGCTGATTAACGAGACCACCATCCAGTCCGCCATCCGGGGCGACAACGGCACCACCGGCGAGGCCCGCAGGGCGCTGGCCACCACGCTGCGGGAGACCTCCGAGTCGCTGATCTACGCCATGAACCAGAAGCTGGGCGACCAGTTCATCTTTGCCGGAAACGACGGGCTGAACGTCCCCTTCGAGTGGAAGGGCGAGGACCTGTATTACCGGGGCATCAACGTCAAGGCGGGCGGCCTGGTGGATAAGCCTCTGGCGACGGAGCCGAATTGGCTGGATACCGCGAAGACGGGTGCCGAGAACGGAACATTGTCAGATGGAGATCAGGCTTGGTATGACTATTATACCCACGCGACAAACGTGAAACCGGATGCCACAAAATATCCGGAACCGAATTGGCTTGATAACGCGACCCCGGCCCCTGGCTCCACCGACGAGGCGTGGCTGAAGTACTACAAACATGAGGCGGCTGATCCGCCCGTGGAGCCGAAGCTGAAGGAGATATTGGATCAAGCATCGGGGAGGACAGATCCACCGGGCGCTGATTGGACCAAAACCGATGAGGCGTGGTATCAGTATCTCAGCGGCGCGAGCGGCGAGTCCCCCGAGGCCGGTACCCGGCCCGACTGGGTGGTGGAGCTGACAAAGACGGATACGACAAAACTGGATGATACTCAGAAGGCGTGCTACAGCTTCTTCAAGGACAAGGACAACTATATGTACCTGAAGGAGATGGGCGACGAAAAGCTGTATATCGACCTGGGCATGGGCCTGGCGGAGAACTCGCCCAACAACGCGGTCAACGGCAGCTACTTCAACAGCGCCCTGTGCGGCATCGCCTTCACCGGCTTCGGCGTGGACGAGGACGGCGACCCCAAGAACCTGGCCCTGATTATGCGGGAGTTTGCCGATATCTTCCAGGCCTGGGACGAGAGCATGGACCCCCAGGGCTACAATCCGGCTCTGGCGGGGGAGTCGGCCAAGGGCCTGACCAGCGCCGAGATGGAGCAAAAAGCGTTCCGCCTGCTGGATAAGCTGAAAGCGTCTCAGGAAAACTTTACCGAGAAGTGGGTGGAGCTGGACGCCAAGTCCGTATTCCTCACCAGCAACCAGGAGCGGCTGGAGACCCTGATGATCGACACCAACACCGAGATCCTGGACATCTCCCAGGTGGATCTGGCCGAGGCCATCACCACCGTCTCCTGGCAGCAGTACTGCTACAACGCGGCGCTGAAAATCGGCAACCAGCTGCTCAGCCAGTCGCTGATCGACTATATGGGTTAACGCGGAAGCTTACTTTTTAAAGTGTGCGCGAACGGTATGGACGCCGTATTTTATCAGAAGGGAGCGCGTGCCGCACATGAAGCCGTTGATTGAAATTACCACAGTCCCCATTCAGATTGAGATGAAGACCACCAACGCCAAACTGGAGTATGCCCGTGCTACCGCGGAGATGGAGATTACACGGGATAACGGGAACCTTCGGATCAAGAGCAAGCCGATCAAGGTCAACATCGACACCTTCGAGGCCCGGAATTCCCTGTCCCCCACCCTGGCCCGCTATCTGGAACAGAGCGCCCAGAAGGGGAAACAGGCCGCCTATGAGGCCACCGCCACCTATGCCGGCCAGGGCCAGCTGCTGCTGAACACCCAGATCGGCGAGGAGCTGGTGACCAAATTCGCCGAGGACGCCATGATGAAGGATCTCAAGACCAACGTGGGCCTGGACTTTCTGCCCAAGGGGGGGGCGGAGATCACCTGGGACCCCGGCGAGATGAACATCCGCTATGAGATGGATAAGCTGGCCATCGACTGGAAGATGGGAGAGGGCAGCTTTGAGTTCACCCCCGGCGATATCGAGTTTACCGTTACCCAGCGACCCGATATCATCATCAAGTATTTGGGCGGACCTATTTACGTCCCCCCCTCCTCCGACCCGAATTATGAGCCGGTGGATGTGATCGTGTAACATGGACCGGGCCTCCCTCCAGAAGGGGGAGGCCCGAATAATATTCGCGGGGAAACGCCCCTAACAGGAGGAAACATGCGGTTAAAGACAAAATATTTCGGTGAGATTGACTGTCCTGAGGAGGACAGGCTCCACTTTCCCAACGGCCTGTTCGGCTTTGAGGAGGAGAAGGAGTTTTTCCTGCTGCCCTTTGAGGGCGGCGATGGCTCTCTCCTCTGCTTTCAGAGCGCGGCGACGCCTGGTCTGGCCTTCGTGGCCATGAATCCCTTCTCTCTGAAGCCGGACTACGCCCCGGTGCTCACCCCGGCGGAGCTGAAAGCCATGGAGGTGGAGCGCAGCGAGGACCTGTGCTTCTACGTCTTGTGCGTGGTGCGCCACCCGGTGGGGGACAGCACGGTAAACCTGCGCTGTCCCGTGGCCGTCAACGACCAGACCCGACAGGCCGTGCAGGTCATTCTGGAGGACGGCGGCTATCACATGCGCCACCTTCTTTCGGAGCTGGAGCGGACGGAGGAGGGCGCGCCATGCTGATTTTGCAGCGGAAAGAGGGGGAATCCCTGCTCATCGGAGACGAGGTGGAGGTGACCGTGCTGGCGGTTGAGGCCGGACGGGTGCGTCTGGCCATTCAGGCCCCCCGCAGCGTTCCCATCCTGCGCAGCGAGCTGAAGGTAGCCGCCCAGGCCAACCGGGAGGCGGCGGATGAGGAGGTCTCTCCCCTGGAGCTGCTGGACGCGCTGAAGGACCGGGAAAAAAAGACTTAAAATTTTTAGGAGGCCGCCTGTCTTTTTTAGGGACAGGCGGCTTTTTGCCGCTTTGAAATAAAAAAGATGAGGTTTGACAAAAAATGCGCGTCATGGCAAGAAGCGGCGGCGAAAATTTACATGATTTACCATTGCAATTACCGGCGATTTACTATATATTATAAAGACCCTGCTTCTCGCGCTTTGCCTGTCGGGGAGTCTGGAGAAGGCGGCGGATAAAACTGTCACAGCCGCCGCCAGAAATTTACAGGCGGCATGTTCATTTTGCTGGTTGCAATCAGGGAAGAAGTGAGCTATAATTTTTAACAGACTGTTCTGTAAGCTCTGTAAGGAACAGGCTGTCAAGAATGAGATAAGAATCGGAACCGCTCTTGACAGTTCCCAAAAAACCATGATATAATCAGGAAAAAGAGAGGTGCGTTCCGCACTGAGGGGAGGCCGTCCGTATGGCCGGTTACTTATTTACCAATTCCATGCTGATGCTGGAGCGGGCGATGAATTACCAGTGGACCAAATTCGGGGCTATCTCGGATAATATCGTCAACGGCGATACTCCTGGCTACAAGGCGAAATATGTTACCTTTGAGGAGGCGCTGGACAGCAGCATCCGTAGCGCCCTGCGCGATACCGACCGCAAGGCGGGTTCTGTGCGCTCCGCCATCGCCAACTCACGGCCCGTGGTCCATGTGGCCGACCAGGAGAGCATGCGCATGGATGACAACGGGGTGGACACCACCGAGGAGATGGTGGAGCTCATCCGCAACGCCTATCAGCAGCAGTATGTGTATCAGGCCATCAACAAGCACTATTCCATCCTGCGCATGGCCGTCAGGGGCCAGTAACGGGATTCGGGCCGCCCAGGACTGCGGCGGCGGAATATGAGATAATTTAGGGGGTACATCGCATGGGTTTCATGAATACCATTAATATCGTGGGCTCCGGCCTGACCGCCCAGCAGCTGCGGCTGGACATCGTGGCGGAGAACGTGACCAACTCTCAGACTACCCGGGTGGAGAACGGGGAAGGCGCCTACCGCCGGAAAATGGTGGTGTTCGAGGCGGTGAGCGGCCGGGACACCTTCCGGGACGTGATGGCCCGGGCGGTGAGCGCCGCCGTGCCCAACACCGGGGTGAACCCCACCGCCGGCGGCGTGCGGGTGACGGAGATCGTGGAGGACGAGTCCCCCATGAAGATCGTCTATGACCCCACCCACCCCGACGCCGACGAGGACGGCTATTTGGAGCTGCCCAACGTGGACATGGTGAAGGAGATGGCGGACGCCATGGCGGCCAGCCGGGCCTTCGCCTCCAACGTCACCGCCTTCAACACCTTGAAATCCGTCATTTCCAGCGGGCTGGAGATCGGCCGGTAAGTACGCAGATTTGGATATATAAAGGAGAGATTCAGCCATGAGCTCCATGACCGACGGCATCACCGGCATCAGCGGCATCGCCGCCCCCGGGGCAATGAGCGGCATCACCGGCATTCCCGGCATTGCCAACACCATGCAGAAGATCACTCCTCCCGCCCTGCCCGGACAGGAGGAGAGCGCCACCGAGCTGAGCGAGGTGAAGGACAGCGCATTCGGCTCCCTGTTCACCGACCTCATCCAGAACGTGAAGGACACCGACGCGGAGTTTACCCAGGCCCAATATCTGCTGTCTACCGGCCAGCTGGACAATCCTGTCCAGCTGGGCATTGCCGCCTATAAGAACGAAATCGCGGTGGATCTGCTGATCCAGATGCGCAACAAGGCGCTGGACGCCTACAATGAGCTGAAAAATATGAGCGTCTAATGCAGAGTGCCAGGGGCAGAGAACGCGGAGAGCGGAGTTGATAGGGCTTGAATAAGGAAAAGCTGATGGGCTACTTTGAAAAAGTAAAGGAAGCCCTCGGAAAAGTTTCCAAAAAAATATGGATCATCATTGGTGTCACGTTGGCCGCGCTGATTATCGGCATCGTCATTTTCTTGAACACCAGGCCCTACGCTCCCCTGATTTCCGGAGCCACTGAGGAGGAGGCCGGGGCCGTGCTCAGCTGGCTCCAGGAGCAGGGGTTCACCGACTACCGGGTGGAGGGCTCAGGGACGGTCAAGGTGCCGGAGAGCCAGGTCAGCGGGCTGAAGGCCCGGCTGCTGGTGGACCAGTACTCCCAGGCCAACGCCAGCCCCACCGGATACTTTGAACAGGTCAGCGCCCTGTCCACCCAGGCGGACCGGGATCGGGCCTGGCTGGTGGACGCGCGAAGCCGGATGGAGCGGACCATCAGTCAGTTCCCCGGCGTGCGCAGCGTCACGGTGGACCTCGACCTGGGCGAGGACCAGCTCTATGTGCTGGACAGCAGCAAAAGGGTGGAGGCGACCGCCAGTGTGCTCCTCACCATGCAGAAGGGCAAGACCCTCACCAGCGGACAGGCCAACGCCATCCGCAACTATGTGGCCAACAGCGTGGCGGGGCTGGATGTGGAGTCCGTCAGCATCGGGGACACCGAAGGGAACGACTACTCCGGCCAGGTGGACAGCGCCGGCGTCGCGGCGGCCAGCTCCGCGCTGAAGCTCCAGCTGGAGCGGCAGATCGGGGCGGATTTCGAAAAGAAGATTCTCCAGGGCTATGTGCCCATTTACGGTGAGGACAATGTGTCCGTCATCGTCAACGTGGAGGTGGAGCTGGGCGACAAGACCATCAACGACTACAAGGTCACCCTGCCCGACTTCGCCCTGGACGGAGAGACCGGCGGCCGCGGCATCATCGGCAAGCAGTTCTATACATACCAGTTCCTCACCCCCGACGAGGCCGCCGTGGGCGGGGT
>ERZ779621.573-NODE-573-length-14258-cov-5.223756_pt1 | contig 14258 bp, 13 predicted proteins | sample MGYA00514215_ERZ779621 | MGnify/ENA primary metagenome ERZ779621 (study PRJEB29562, sample SAMEA4376715) | mouse gut metagenome | isolation source: Cecum | study: EMG produced TPA metagenomics assembly of the A DSS colitis mouse model was used to assess the...
CCGCGTTAGCACTCATTATGCCAAAGCGGGAAGCCTCTTCCCACGGAACTTCCAGCACCGCGATGGTTGCGTCTGCCTCAGTCTGCTTATGGAAATCCACCATTTTCCCGTAATTCATTTTGTATATATGGTCTCCCGAAAGAATAACCACATATTCGGGATTGTATCTGTCCACAAAGCTTATATTCTGATAGATAGCGTTTGCCGTACCTGAATACCATGATTTGCCCGATGCGGTTTCATAGGGCGGGAGAACATGAACTCCTCCATGTGCGCGGTTAAGACCCCACGGCTGCCCGTTTCCGATATACTCGTTAAGCACCATAGGCTGATACTGGGTCAGCACGCCCACCGTGTCAATGCCCGAATTTACGCAGTTGGACAACGGGAAATCGATGATCCTGTACTTGCCGCCGTAGGGAACGGCAGGCTTTGCCATATCCTGCGTCAGCGCGTAAAGGCGGCTGCCCTGCCCTCCGGCAAGCAGCATGGCTACACATTCTTTTTTGATGTGATTCATATCTTTCCTCCTGTTTGATTTTGAAAATTGCCGAAACAAACGGCATTTATTTGACTTTTGGGAACATTCCCATCATAAACCTTATTTTTTGTCCTTGCCGGACTTTGCCGATTCGGAATTGCCAGCCTGCTTTACGGTTTTTTCGGGTTTGGAACATTGAACGGAATTTTCCGACTTAACCGCGGTATCCGCCTTGACTTCAACAGTCTCCGAAATATCCGGCGCTTCTTCCTCGGCAATCTCGGAGGGCGCTGTACGCTTGTTCTTTATTTCAAAGAACATAACGGACATAGGAGGAAGATCTAAGCTAATACGATACTGCTCATTATGCATCGGTTGTTCCTTGGCGGTGACAGTACCGTTGGTTATGCCGCTGCCGCCGAATTTCACATCGTCGGAATTGAATACCTCCGCATAATCCGCATAAAAGGGAACACCCATCTCGTATATCTCATGACGCACTGGTTGGAAATTGCACACAACAATTATCTCTTCACCGGAGCGTGAAATTCTTCTGAACGCTATAACACTGTTTGTGCTGTCGTCGCTTATTATCCAATGGAATCCATCCCAGCTGGTATCGCATTCCCACAGCGCGGGCGCGGCTTTATAGAATTTGTTAAGCGCCTTGACATACTCATGCAGCTTGTAGTGAGGCTCAAACTCCAGCACCTCCCAGTCAAGCTGGGTCTGGAAATTCCACTCCTTATACTGAGCAAATTCCTGCCCCATAAACATGAGCTTTTTGCCGGGGTGCGCCGCCATATATCCCAGAAACGTTCTCAGCGAATTGAAGCGGAACTCGCGGGGACCGCCCATCTTATCCAGCATTGAGCATTTTCCGTACACCACCTCGTCGTGGCTTATCGGAAGTATATAATTCTCCGAGAAAGCATAGTAGAACGAGAAAGTCACGAGATTGTGATTATAGGGTCTGCCGAGCGGGTCCATGCTCATGTATTTGAGCATATCGTTCATCCAGCCCATGTTCCACTTGAAGTTGAAGCCCAACCCACCTATATCCGCGGGTTTTGTTACCATCGGCCACGCGGTGGACTCCTCCGCTATCATCATTATCTTTGGGTGCTCTCTGAACAGCGCCGCGTTCAGCTTCTGCAAAAACGCCACCGCTTCAAGATTGTGGTTTCCTCCCTCATTGTTGGGACGCCACTCGCCGTCGCGCCTGTCGTAATCCAGATACAGCATGGAAGCCACGGCGTCAACGCGCAGACCGTCGATATGATATTTCTCTATCCAATAATTGGCGTTGGATACAAGGAAGCTCTGCACCTCGGGCTTGCCCCAGTCGAAAACGTGTGTGCCCCAGTTCTTGTGCTCACGCTTAAGGGGATCCTGATACTCATAAAGGCTTTGACCATCAAACTCATACAGACCTGCCGCGTCCTTTGGGAAATGCGCGGGTACCCAGTCAATGATCACTCCGATGCCGGCATTGTGGCACTTGTTCACAAAACTCATGAAATCGAATGGAGTGCCAAAACGCGAGGTAGGCGCATAATACCCTATCTGCTGATATCCCCATGAGCCGTCGAAAGGATATTCTCCTATCGGCATAAGCTCTATATGAGTATACCCCATCTCCGTGATGTACGGGATAAGCTCGTCAGCCATGCGGTTGTAATCGTAGAATTTGTCGCCATCCTTGCGCCATGAGCCTATGTTTATCTCATATATGTTCGCGGCGCTGTCATAGAGATTTTTCTCGGAAAGCTCCTGCATATACTTATCGTCGGTCCATTTGAAACCGTCTAAATCAAAAAACTTGGTCGCTGTGTTCGGGCGGGTTTCCATATGATAACCGTAGGGATCGGCCTTCAGCTTGATAAGCCCGTCAAGGCTTTCAACGCTGTACTTATAGTTATCAAACTGCTTTATTCCCTCGATAAACAGCTCCCATATGCCGCCGTCGCTTATCTTGTTCATGTACCCCTTGGTGCGGTCCCAGTGGTTAAAGTCCCCCACAACGCTTACAGTGCGCGCGTGAGGCGCCCACACCCTGAATACAACGCCTGACTTCCCGTCCGCAGTTTCCTTATGCGATCCGAAAAAATCATAGGCGTGCGCATTCTCGCCGTTGTGGAACAAATACAGCGGGACATTATACTTATCGGGTACAATAATAGCCATTTAAATTACCTCCTTATTAATGCGAATTTTCCGCACCGCGCTAACGCTTTTGCGTTTGCGATAGCTCGTTGGCAAAGCTCCACTCCGCTTCGCTCCGTTACTTTTTACCAACGGCTTGCGGAAAATTCATGCGTGGGCGGTCACTTTACGGCAACATTCGACGCCTTTGCCGCACAATTTTCTCACAGATTGCGGAAAGCCGCGCCGATGTCAGCGAGCTTTGTTTAATCACTTGATCTCACAATGATATGCATATTGTCTATGCCTGCCATCTTTTCCGTTTGTTGCCTTTTTTCGTATCATTTTTCACAAAAATGCACCAAACTTTAGATGTTTCATTGTTAATATTTTACCACATTATTAAAGATTTTTCAATAGATTTGTTGACAATTCATACACTTTGACGTTTTTGTGTAATCGTTTTTATGCATTTTGCACACAAAAATTTGCCTTTATTGCCATCTACTTAGATAAAAGACTAACAAAAATTCACACAAGTGGTTTAACTACGGAAAATTTTGATTAAAGTTTTCGCTTTTACAGCCTGTACTGTCACACAAAATTTAAAATTAATTTGTCACATCTGCATACCTCTCATTTTTACCAAGCGACGAAATTGCACAAGACAAGATTACATTATACGATTTAGGTAATATCTGAAAACAAAGAAATTTAATACAATTTTGCTAAATATGTGACGATTTAAAGGGGGAAAGTACAGAAATTCTTTTGTGTTCCGGGTATTTTTGACACAGAAAGCGTCCGCAATTAGTAGAAATTGTGATTTATCAGATAGCCAATAGTTAAAGCTCACACAAATTATATAATAACGCGTTTGCGTGTAAAAATAGGTTTTGACCATCGTAGAATCAAACTAAAAAGCAAAATCTAAAATATAGGGCAGTTTTTGTTCATAAGAAGGCAAATCCAAAATGCTACATAAGATTTTCTCACATTTTAAAACAATTCATACGGACAGGCGTCCACGCTTGCCCGTATGAACCCATAAATGTCAAAGCACAATCATCGGCAAGCAATATCACAAGAGGTTACCTGCCAACTGTGACCGCGATAACGCTGATATCGTCCTCTCTGCCGTTTTCGGCAGCTCTGGCGGCACGGGCTATCTTCTCGGAAAGCTCCTTGGCGGGAGTGTCGGAGCTAAGCTCGCGCGAGAGCCATTCCTCGTCCAGTACCGCCCCGTCGGTAGTCATTATTATTTTATCGCCCGCAGAAACGGTGAATTTTTGGGCGGGAACAGTCAGCTTCCCTCCCATTCCCGCAGGAGGCGATGACAGGCTTGCGCGCAGCAGCTTGTCGGCGGATTTTATGTAGGTGGTTGCCGCGCCCGCCTTGTAAACAGCGCATTCGCCCGTGTTGAGGTCAATTTTGCAGATATCCAGCGTGGCGAAGCTCTCATCGGTGCTTTTTACCATAAGAACGGTATTAACCGTTTCCAGCGCCGCCGAGAGAGTAAACCCGCCCTTAAGCAGACGCGATATCACCGAACAAGCCATTGCCGAATCTATGCGCGCCCTGCTGCCGCTTCCCATACCGTCGGAAAGCACGATATACAGCGCACCTTGCGCATCGGTGAAGCTGTCGTAGCAGTCACCGCAGACGCGGTTTTTGCCACGGCTCAGCTGAAAAGCGCCTATTTCAGCGGAAAGCGTGCAGCGCTCCTGTGCGGTAAGCCTCCAGCGCTTTTTTGCGGAGTTTTTATCCGACGGTCCACCCGCGTTTATCTGCGGCAGCTCCAGTTCTCTGCCAAGAACCCCTATCAAAAGCTCACCGAGATAGGAGCGGTCGACGCGCGGCTCGCTGTCACCATATGCTTCAAGAAACATTCTCCCCTGCTTGTCCACCGAAACAAAGGCTTTCGCGCCCTCCATGCCGCTTTCACGCAGCAGCTTTTCCACACGACGCTCTGCAGATTTGTTCAGCGAGCCGCGACCCATGCAGCCCATATCCCGCAGAATATCGTGAACTCCCTCAAGCTGATCGGTATAGATACGGCGCAATTCCTTTATGCGCTGTTCGTCCGCGGCGGCGGAGAGATAGCGCTTGTATTCCGTCATAACGGAGCGCGCCACAATATCGCCGTTCTTGCAGTCCTCCGCGCATTCGGCGCTTAAAGAGCCGCCGTTTATCTCCTCTCCGCTGCGCACACACTTCATAAGCCGCTCAAACTCGCCGCGGAACTGCTCGTATTTCTCACCCCAGCAGGTCATACTGTTGGGACAGGTCTTGCAGGCTCTGTCGGCGGCGCGCTCCGCAGCCTGCTCCAAGGTGGCTCCGTATTTTCTGTCAAGCGTATCGGCAGCAGCGGAAAGCCCTGTGCCTATCCCCGCTATCGCGTCTGCCGCAAAGCACAAGCGCTCGCGCAGCATCATGGCAATGGTGCTGTCGGAAAACTCTTTTTCCGATGAGCGCGCCTTTTCAACAGGCAATACCACAAATAATATCCCTGCCGCGGCAGCTTCTATAACAAGACTCCAGTTCCCCTCATCAATGCCTCCCACAAGAGCGCCTGAGCAGCAAAAGAACACAAATCCCGCCGCTCTTGTCAGCTTGCCGTATTTCGTAAGAAAGCAGCTTACCACCACTGCAAAGCAAACAGCCGCCGCACCGCGCCCTATATCCGCGTTTGCAGCGCAAAGTCCGCCAAGAGCGGAAAGTCCGAACACGGCGCAATAAGCCAATCCGCGGCGTGCCGTTACGGCAAGCAGCAGAAATCCAAGCGCCAGCCTGCCGATATTAAGAAACGGATAATCCAGCACCCCGAGCGCCATAAATCCCAAAGCCGTTATAACCGCCGCTTTCGCGCAGTCACGCGGCTCGGAGATGTCAAAGCCCCTTATCGAAACGGATTCGGAAATAAGGCTTACACAGGCGGCAAAAACGCCCGCAGCAACCGCCGCGATTATGGTGAAAATAAGCTGTGAAGGCTCGGTGACCTCAGCGGAGCGGGGGAAAAAGCAGGCAAGTGCCGCCGCAAGTGCCCGCAAAGCAGCCCGCAGTTTACTGTTTCGCATATCGGGAATAAGCCTTGCGGCAAGTATTATCGCCATACCCGAAAGATTTATCAGTCCGTCGGGCAGTCCGTGCAGCAGCGCCCCGAAGATTCCGCCGAATAAAACGCTGAAGCATTTTCCGCCCGAAAGCCCCGCCGCAAGAGCCGAAGATGAAGGCGCGGCGGAAAGCGAAGAAGCCCCCAGCTCCATCGCAAAGCCCGCTATGCTCCAGATAAGGTTGTCCTTTACAAATTCGGCAGATGTGGCTTTCACTTTTGTCTTTGTTTTTTTAAGGATCACAGTATTTTCTTTTGTTTCTGTCATGATTAACGTCCTTTCGCAATATATTTTCCCCGCGGCGGATATACCGCCGCTCAGTAAATGGTATCACTTTATGCATAAAAAAACTGTCACAAGCGGTTGTAAATAAATGTTAGGTGCAAGGGAATAATATATTTTCATAAAAGCCTTTGACAAAACGGCTCAAATATGATATAATTATTTAGAAGCAAGAGATTTACAGACGGGGATAAAAAGCAGCGATTCGCTGACAATCTCCGACCAATTGCAACCCGGCGCAATAATGTTATATCGGCAAATCCATGCGGTCTATTTTAAAGAACGGCATAATGCTTAACAGTTCTCGTCGGGCATGCTCAACGGATAAGATAGCCGATGAAATGGAGAACGTCAGACGGAGATTAAGATTTTTTTAAATTTAAGGAGAAAAGTATGAATGTAGAGTTTGAAGCGGCATTGCAGTATATTAATTTAGAAAGCTATGACAATGCCATATCACATCTGAACAAGGCGATAGATAAAGAAATGGATGAAGGAAACGAAGGAACGGCGATGGAATATCGCTGCGTTCTCGGAGAGCTTCTCGCCAATCTTGACCGAAAAGAAGAGGCGCGTGACGAGTTTGCCGCAGTAGTGGACTACTGCGATTTTTCAAACGGCCTGCCAAAACAGAAGATAATTGCGGGCGCTTTTATCAAGGCTATTGACGAGAGCGGTCCGCTGCCGAGGTTTGACGTTTCGGCAGGAACGGAGACAAAACGCAATCCAAGCGTTCCGCTTATCCCAAAGCCCATGCAAAACAAATCCTTTATTTCAAGGCAGATGAATAAGAGGAAGTAACAAATCAGTTCGGTTTGCAGAACAATCCGGACCGCCATAACGCCGTGTGAGATTTACGGATAATCAAATCAGGTCAGCCTTTATGACATCGGAGGGATACCCATGCAAAGACGCGACAAGACGAATTATTATCTTGACATAGCTTCTACCGTAGCGGAGCGCAGCACCTGCTTAAGGCGCTGCTTCGGCGCGATAATCGTCAGCCGTGACGAAATAATCGCGACCGGCTATAACGGCGCTCCCCGCGGACGGGTAAACTGTTCTGATCTCGGCAGCTGTCTGAGGGAGAAGCTGAAGATTCCCAAGGGGCAGCGTTATGAGCTGTGCCGCTCGGTGCACGCGGAGGCAAACTGCATTATCAGCGCTCCGCGGGGCGATATGATAGGCTCGACGCTTTATCTCGCATGCCACGACGCGAAAACGGGGGAGTTGTACGGGGACGTGGAGCCATGCTCGATGTGCAAGCGGCAGATAATCAACGCGGGCATTGAGCGGGTAATAATCCGCGTTACCCCGACAGAATACAGGACGCTTCAGGTAAGCGACTGGATAGAAAACGACGAGAGCCTTGTCGGAAGCGAGGGATACTAATTGCGGCTGACGGATATAAAGGAAATAAAAAGGCTTTTTGAAATGAGCGGGTTTTCCTTTTCAAAATCGCTGGGTCAGAATTTCCTCATAAATCCCGCAGTCTGCCCGAAGATAGCGGAGCTTGGCGGATGTAAAAAGGGCGTTTGCGCACTGGAGATTGGCACGGGCGTGGGGGTGCTCACCCGCGAACTGGCTGAGCGCTGCGACAAAGTGGTCGCGGTGGAAATAGACAGGCGGCTTGAGCCTATATTAAAGGAAACCCTTGCGGACTATGACAACGTTGAGGTCGTTTTCGCGGATATTATGGAGATAGACGCGGCGAGGCTTATCGAGGAAAAATTCGGGGGCGGCGAGGCGGTTGTCTGCGCGAACCTTCCTTATTATATAACCTCGCCCGTAATTATGCGTGTTCTGGAAAGCCGTCTGCCCGTTTCCGCGATGACGGTTATGGTGCAGAAAGAAGCGGCGGACAGGATATGCGCGAAGCCAGGAACAAGGGATTGCGGTGCGATATCCCTTGCCGTAAGCTATTACAGCGAACCGAAAATGCTGTTCAGGGTGAACCGCGGCAGTTTTATGCCATCGCCAAACGTTGACAGCGCGGTTATAAGGCTGGATATCAAGCGGGAGCTTCCGCTTGCGCCCGATACGGAAAAGCGGCTTTTCCGCTTAGTACGCGCCGCCTTTGCTCAAAGGAGAAAGCAGCTTGTAAACCCGCTTTCCGCGGAGCTTGGAAAAAGCAAGTCGGAGGTCGCGGAGCTTCTGGCGGAATGCGGGATAAAGCCGACGGCGAGAGCGGAGGAGCTTTCGCTTGAAAAATTTATAACGCTTGCCAAGAAAAGCGCTCAATAGAGCGTAATATTTTGAATTTATTCGCAGAAAACGCGAAAATGTTGTTGACAAAGCGATAACCATATAGTATAATATAATTGTCATATTATGTATGGCAATTATATTATACTATCATGGATGAACTTTTATGAAGAAGAACACAATTGTTTTACCTATGGCGATTTCGGTTGCTATGTTAGTTCGCCATTGACAGTCACGGCTGAAGAAATTGACAACAATGATTTGCAGGAAATTTACGTTACATTGTCCGTTGATGAATTTGCGGAATTTGCAGCAGATTACGGCTATTCTGTTACAATTGCTGACAGCAACACTCCCAGTCCACATATGCACCAAACGGGCGAGTACGAATTTACAGACAACTCATATCACAAAATAGACACTGACAGTGTTATTATTAACGAGGAAGCTCAGATTCAAAACATTGAGTTCAGCGATAATATCGATTCGGTTGACGTAAAATTTTATATTGGTACAAGTCAAACAGCTTATGAAACGAAAAAAATCAAATCGGGTGGGCATTCTAATACCGTGTCTATACCTGCTGGTAAGAAGTATTCTTTTTGGATGAGGGCAAACAGCAGTACCCCACTTTCAGCCAAAAACCCAGGAACCGTTTCATATTATTGGACAGACAGAGGATGGGAGTTGGTATAAATGACACAAAAAGCACACTCATCAAAACACATTTTGATACGTATCGCGATTATCTTGGCAGCATGTGCGTTGCTCGCGGGAGCGCTCAGACTCATTTGGGTAATTCGATGCAACGTCTTATTTGAGGGCTGGGTTCTTTCCGGATATGGGTTTGAGGAAGGCATTTTCCCCCAGAAAATCACAGCTGCGGATATGGCTGTGGTGGATGACGTACTTGGCGACAACGGCATATCCTACAAGCTTAACGAGGAGGGCAACCTTGTGGTTGTACGCAATTATGAGGAAGAAAAAGCAAAAGTTCTTCTGAAAAACTGCGGATATGAATTTGACGGCTATATTGTAGAATGATATCTGTACCCCTCGCCGAATGACGAGGGGTCAGCTTGTAGAAAATGCTTATATGCCACGCAATGTTGGCGCAAGAAATTTCAAAAAGTGTCAGAATTTGCTATGCAAATTCTGACCGGTTTCCGCAATCGCGCGGAGTGAGCGCAGCGAACGGCGCGTAATTGCGGGAATTTTGAAATTTTTTTAAATAATACACTCTTGGTCACACTTTATATACAGCCTGACCCCCGCCAAACGGCGAGGAGTATATATTCTAAAGAGGTGATAAAATGAGATTTTACAATTGCAGCGAGACTGCTCCATGCAGGGTCTGACTTCGGACGAAGCCGCATGGAGCATTTCGACCCGCCGCAGCTGACTTACTGGAGGCTTATGGGTCTTGGATAATATCGTCCGTCGGACTTTGCTTTTTTAAACAATAAATTTTAAAAAGGGGCAAAGTCTTATGAAAAAAACTTTCAAGGAACTAAGATATTTTCTTATTTTATGGCTTACCCAGTCCTTTTCGGCGCTGGGAAGCTCTATGACAAATTTCGCGCTGGTGCTCTGGCTGTACGGCGAGAGCGGCTCGGCGCTCTCCACCGCGCTGCTTTCGGTGTGCTCCTACGCGCCGTACGTGCTTATGAGCATTTTCGCGGGAGCGCTGAGCGACAAGTGGGACAAGCGCCGCACCATGCTTGTTTGCGATAGCCTTGCGGCGGTCTGCACGCTTATCGTTATCGCGCTTATGCTATCGGGCAGGCTTGAGGTGTGGCATTTATACATACTCAATGCCGTAAACGGACTTATGAACACAGTTCAGCAGCCCGCATCGGACGTAGCAATAACGCTTCTCACGCCGCCTGAGCATTTTCAGAAAGTGAGCGGTATGCGCTCGTTCTCAAATTCGCTGGTAACTATTCTTACGCCTGCTCTGGCGACGGCTGTGATGTCCTTTTTCGGCATTTTTGCCGTGTTTGCTGTGGACATGGTCACATTTCTGGCGGCGTTTCTTTCGTTGCTGCTGTTTATCAGGATACCCGACATCGCGGGCGGCTCCGAAGTTAAGGAATCCATGTTATCCGCGGCAAAAAGCGGGCTTAAATATCTGAAAACCAACCGCGGGATATTGTGGCTGATACTGTTTCTCGCAGCAATAAACCTTATCGCCTCCATGTACGACGCCATGCTGCCCGCGCTTATTCTTCCGCGCGAAAACGGCGGCGAGAGCGCGCTGGGCTGGGTCAACACATTTGTTGGCATAGCCACGCTCGCGGGCAGCGTTATAATAACGATTATGCCCGCCCCCAAAAGCCGCGTAAAGATGATATGCAACACACTGCTTTTCTCCATGAGCACGGAAAATTTCCTGTTGGCCTTCGGTCGGTCTCCCGTTATATGGTGTATCGGCGCGGTGCTCGGCTGGATAACAATTCCCATTATGAACGGCTGCATGGACGTGCTGTTCCGCACCAAAATACCCGCGGAACTGCAGGGGAGAGTGTATTCCGCGCGAAACACGTTTCAATTCTTTACTATCCCGATAGGCTTTTTTCTTGGGGGATTTCTGGTGGACAATGTTTTCGAGCCGTTTATGAGCAGGCTGTCCGCGGACAGTCTGCCCGTGATACTCTTCGGAAGCGGAAAGGGTTCGGGCGCGGCGGCGCTCTCGTTCGTGCTTGGCATTGCGGGAGCAGCAGTGTGCCTTATTTTCCGATGGAATCGGCATATCCGCGCATTGGACGATAATCTGTAATATAAAATGCCCCCGACGCGGTTTCCTGCGAGCGGGGGCAATCATTATTCCGAATTGCAATCACTGCCGGCGGGTAATAAAGCCTCAAAATGGCGCCCAGTGATTTGTTTTATATGCCGAATTTATGGGCATAAAGCGCGTGTCTAACCAAATGATTTATTTGGAGATAGGTTATGTACGAATTCCCGCCGCAGCCTGAAGCTGTTTTATTTGAAAGAACGGAGCGGTCGTCAATCACTTTAAAAACTCTAAAAAAATTAAAATACCCCGAAAAGTTTACAAAAACTTAATTTTTTAATGATATAATAACAGACGAAAAATGGGAAACGAGCGAACGGCGGGGAGGTGTACTGGCGTATGAGCAGGAGAACTATCTGTTCCGACAGTATTTTCGACGGCATGATATGCGATGGAAAACCCAGAATATATATCGCTAACCATATACACTCACGCGATATTGCAGCGGTTTTGGCAGCGCTGAACAAAAGCAAAACATGCCTGCTGATTTCCGAAAAGCGGTGTGCCGAAAATTCACGGCTGCGATATATCAACAAAAAACGCGTGATAACAGTTGCGGGCGGGATAAATACCAAGTGGCTGCATGATGCGCTAAAACGGCTGAAAGGCGGCGAAAGCCTGCTGATATTCCCCGACGGCGAAAACCGCGCTGACGCTTTAAACGACGGTTTCAACCCCGCGTTTGTGCTGCTGTCGCTTCTGAGCGGCGCTGAGATAATCCCGCTTTACAGCCGCCCAAGGCGGACTGTTTTTCACTGCCTGAACATTAAAGCGGGAGAGCCTATTCTGCCTGACAACACTGCGGCTTTGACTGCGGAAGTGCTGAAAAAAGAGGGTGAACGTGCCAGAATCGCATTATCCGCGCTTGCGGAATCGTAAGGCGGCATATGCGTATTACATAAAATATTACTTAAGGGAGCGATTTCCGATATGTGTAAGCAAACAGCGGCGCCCGATATGATATCGGAGCTTACTGTTATTTTAAAAAGCGTTGCCCCAAACAGTCTGCAAAACCGCGTTCTGACCGAAAACTGTTCTCTTAAAGAGGGACTTGGGCTGGACGTTACTGGGCTTATACTTTTCGCGGTAGCGGTCGAGGACAACTACGACATACGCTTTAACAACGCCGATGATATTGAAACCGTCTGCGATATGATAGAATATATTTTAACGGAAAAGGGTCGGTGAATACATATGAAAACAGGATTGATATTAGAGGGCGGAGCGGTAAGAGGCATCTTCACAGCTGGAGTGCTTGACCGCCTTATGGAGGACGAGATATATTTCCCGTATGTGGTGGGCGTTTCCGCGGGCGGCGGCAACGCCATGAGCTACGTTTCCCGCCAGAAGAGGCGCACAGCGGATATGATAACCGTACAGGAGCAGGATTCCTACTACGGACTGAAGCAGTTTTTTAGAAGCGGAAAGTTGATAAATCTTGACAAAATGTCATATGAATATCCGTACCACCAATTCCCGTTCAATTTCGATACATATTTTAACAGCGGAATAGAAACAGAATATGTCTGCACCTGCTGTGAAACGGGCGAGGCAGAATATTTCGGGCAGTTTTCTGACGAAATGAGCCTGCTTACCGCCGCAAAAGCTACCTGCTCCGTGCCGATGCTTTGCGAACCGGTGGAAATAGACGGGCATCACTATCTCGACGGCAGCATAGCGGACTCCATACCCATCGAACACGCGCTGGAATGCGGCTGCGATAAGCTGGTTATAGTTTTGACAAAACCAGACACCAGCACCGCGCCCACCGACTATCGCAAATTCCGTACCGTTATCAACTCCATGTACAGGCAATATCCTAACTTCGTGGAGGCTTGCATGACGAGAGTCGAGCGCTACGAAAAGACTGTAAGGCTAATGGATGAGCTTCAGGAGGATGGCAGGGTATTTATTTTTCGCCCGACGCTCCCCGCTATCTCTAAATTCGAGCACGACTCCGATAAAATAATGATGTCCTACAACGACGGGTACACCCAGGCGGACAGCCGCATGGAGAATCTTATGCAATGGTGCGAGGGGGTTTTTGTAAGGTGATGACGCATATGACGGAATATGAAATATTTTGCGCGTGCTTTCCCATGTTAAATCTGAGCGAGCAGCTCTTTGAGGAGCTTTCCGAAATTAGCAACTGCGCACGTTTTAACGCCGAGGGCGGATTTGCGCTTGTAAAGGATAATACAATAATGCTTCTTGCCGTTCACCCCAATTATCGCGGAAAAGGCACGGGAAGCACTCTTTTAGAAATGTGCGAGAACGAAATAGGCGGAAAAGGCTATGAAAAGTCAGAGCTTGGCGGATTTCTTTATGGAGCAGTTGAGGGCAGCAACGGCTTTTTTGAAAAGCGCGGCTATACCCTCGGAAACGAATACTGCGAAATGAAAATATCGCTTTTGGACTACCACGACCCACTGTCCGATGTTGGTGCGAAATTCGGGTTTTACAACGATATAACGGATATATGTTCCGCGGTGGGCATGGTAGACGACGACTGGGTTCAATACTTTGACGGCGGGGGCGAATATTTCTGCGGTTTTGATCTTTCGGGAAAGCTTGTCAGCTTCTGCATAATCGGAGATGACGAGTGCTGTCTTATTTCTGAGGAAAATATCAGAACAGGCAGCGTTGGCTGTGTCGGTACTGTTCCGGAAGCGCGCGGAAAAGGCATCGGGCTTAAAATGGTTTCTTTGGCGCTGGAAGAGCTTAAACGGCGAGGGTGTGATCAGTGCTTTATCCACCAGACTCATCTTTATGGCTGGTATGGAAAACTTGGAGCGCGGACCGTGCTGAAATTCAAAACAGCGGAGAAAAAAATATAATTTCCTGTCCGCATAGCCCGTTGGACAAGCGCAAACGGCTATGCGGACAAGTCATATACAGATGTAATCCCGCCTTTATTCCGACTAAAAAGCAGTATTAAACACAAACGGAAGGTAATCTCTATTTCTTATACGGCTGATACTGAAAAAATTGAGCGTGAACTGAATGGCATATTTCGGCTGTTTTTTGATACCGAACCTCTTTCGTTTCAAATTGTAAACACAAGTCACGGCAAGGAGGATTTTAGATATGATTATAAAAGGGAATTAAGCACTATTTTCAGAACATTGAAAACCATAAGCCAATATTATCGGTTTTCAATCTGTAAAAATAGCCTATATTTCACGCAACGTCGTCGCATGAAATTTCAAAAAGTGTCAGAATTTGCTTCGCAAAT
>ERZ779621.574-NODE-574-length-14234-cov-4.194513_pt1 | contig 14234 bp, 13 predicted proteins | sample MGYA00514215_ERZ779621 | MGnify/ENA primary metagenome ERZ779621 (study PRJEB29562, sample SAMEA4376715) | mouse gut metagenome | isolation source: Cecum | study: EMG produced TPA metagenomics assembly of the A DSS colitis mouse model was used to assess the...
GACTTCCCGTGTTCACGGGCTTTACAGGAGGTTTTGCAAAGCTGCTTGGAGTTACGGGCGGATATATAATCGGATATGTTCCGCTGGCTTATATCACGGGCATTTTTTCGGAGAAATTCAATAACAAGATTTTCTTTATGCCTGTGGGAATGATATTGGGTACAATTGCGCTATACGTCTTCGGTACGGCTTGGTTTATGATAGCTACCGGTTCGAATCTTGAAGCGGCGCTTATGAGCTGCGTTGTTCCTTTCCTTATCGGTGACAGCATTAAAATTGCTGTTGCTACCGCTATCGCAAAGCCGCTTCAGACAAGACTCAACGGCTATCTTTACGATATGTAAAGCGGGGCGATTAAATGGAATCCGCTTCGGTAATAGCGTTTCAGGCAGTAGTGATGTTCATTCTGCTTTTTGTGGGTTATTTCCTCTACAAAAAAAATCTATTGGGTGAAGAAGCCACAAGACAGCTCTCAAACATTACTATCTCAATAATCAACCCTATTGTTATTTTCAATTCCTATCAGACAGAATTTAACTCCAATATGCTGTTTGGGCTGCTGTGCGCTATGGCATTGGCACTGGCAGCACAGGGGATATTCGTTCTTGCGGCTCATATCGCAGTGAGAAAAGGAAGATTAAACAGCTCCATAGAGCGTTTTGCCCTTGCTTACTCCAATTGTGCTTTTATGGGTATACCCCTTGTGGAAGCAGTTTTTGGCAGCGACGGTGTGTTCTTTCTCACTGCTTATATCACTATGTTCAACATTTTTATGTGGACACACGGCGTGTGTGTTATGAGCAGCGAAAAAGGAGGAGTAAAGCAGTTTGCGAGAGTTCTTGTTTCACCCTCGATGCTTGCGATAGCATTGGGTTTGGCTACGTTTTTCACAGGACTTCGACTTCCATCCGTTATTCAACTTCCGCTAAACTATCTCGGAGCTACCAACACACCGCTTGCAATGCTTGTTTCGGGAGCCACCATCGCTAAGGCGGGTCTGTTCGGAGGCTTTAAGCTTAAGCGCGTTTATTATATACAGATTTTTAAGCTGATAATAATACCGGTGCTGCTTGCCGCTGTGTTTATTCCATTGAGAATATTTGGTATCAGCGGAACGGTAATTAATGTTATTCTTATCGCAGCAGCCGCACCGACCGCCTCAGCTACAATCATGTTCTCCTACAAATACGGGCACGACGCGGAATATGCCGCTCACCACTTTACAGTGTCTACTATCCTCAGCATTTTGACTATGCCGTTGATACTTCTGGTCTCAGAACTTATGACAAGTATGCTGATACTATAACGGGCTTTGGCAGAAAGCAAATGCAATTTGATTGTGCAATTTTGCCAAAATCCGTCTATAAAATTTGTTAAATATTAGTGTTGAAAAATTTGCCGTTTGATGGTATAATTAGAGAGTAATAAATATTTGAAAGATAGTATAGTAGCTTTTTGCTAACATACTTCTTAATATATTTTCCCCAATTATTTAAGCCGAACAAAACTGTTTTCCCCAAACAGTCGGCTGATTGATTTAAGTTACCGCAGACACCCCCTTGTCTGCGGGATTTTTTTACACAAAAAGCGCGGAGCCGAAACCCCGCGCCGATATTTAAAATGACCCGTCCGCGGAGTTGAACCGCGGTCTTCCCTCTTAGTGGTGGAAGGGCTGCTCTCACATTGAGCTATACGGGCTGTCGGGCGGCACGCCGCTTCTTCTTCAGTGCGGAAAGATATTTTATATAAACTACCGACAGGTTAATTATAGCATAACCGAACGGAAAAGTCAAGCCGTGGAAAATTCGGCGGATGTAGGCGAGGTAATAAAAATGGCACAGGCATACCCCTATCAATATAAAGGAGAAACTCGGATGAAGCAGGATTTATGCAAAGCCTCCATGCTGCTGGACAAGGTCAGGATATGGTTGGATTTCAACGAGCTTTGCACCGAGGACAGGGACGGTGCGCCCATCTATCTGTTCTCGCGGGCGGATATAGTGAACGATTCCGAGGGAAACGACGTTGAACTGTACGACGGAATGAAGGCTTACGTATTTGACGGCGACCTTGACGAGGCGGGCAGACCGGACGCGCTTTTGGCGGAGGGCATAGTTATCGGAAATTTTCTCGGACGGTATCCCGACGTAAAATGGCTGATAAAACTTAAGAAGAAAGGGGACGGCTACGCGTACCATATGTCTGATCTGTAACCAATCCGGAAAGGAGCCTTCTGAATGAGAGTGTGTCTTATCTGCCGACGCAGAAATATGGAGCGCTACGGGATATGCCCCGAATGCGCGGAGCTAAACCGAAAAATGCGGGAGAGCTTTTGTGATTTAAGCGGACGCTTTGCCTGCGTTACGGGAGGCAGGATAAAGATAGGCTATGCCGTATGTCTGCGGCTGCTTCGGCAGGGCGCAAGCGTCATCGCCGTAACGCGCTACCCGAAATCTGCACTTGAAAACTACATGAACGAGCCGGACTATGACAGTTTCAGGGACAGGCTTTATATAATCGGCTTCGACCTTATGCGGGTCGACCGAATAGGGGAGCTTGCCGGTCATATCGACGAAATAAGCGGCGGACTGGATATTCTGATAAACAACGCGGCGCAGACCGTAAAAAAATCCGCCGACTATTATGCGGCGCTGAATGCGCACGAAAGTGAGCTGCTTATTGACGGGAGCGCTAATCTGATGCCAATGCGCGCCGAAGACCGCGCTCTCCCGATAGTGCCCGATGGCAGAATATCCGACTGCCCCGACTACGGAGAAACTCCCGAAAACAACTCGTGGGTGCGGAAGCCCGAGGATATCTCCGTGCGGGAGCTGTTGGAAGTGCAGCTTATTAACGTGACTGCGCCCTTTCTGCTCACAAACGGTCTGCGCGGCTGCCTGACACGCGGAAAAGCCACAAACAGCTTTGTGATTAACGTAAGCTCCGTCGAGGGCAGATTCAACACCAAGCAGAAGCTGGCGCGGCACGTCCATACCAACATGGCTAAGGCTTCCCTTAATATGATGACACACTCCATAGCCTCGGATTTCGCAAGGGACAGGATATATGTGTATTCCTGCGACCCCGGCTGGGTTTCCAACCAATTCCCCACCGCCTATAAGATAAGTCAAGACTTTGAGCCGTATCTCTCCTTTGAGGACGGTGCGGCGAGGGTGCTTTATCCAATAGCCAAAAATCTTAATGAGGAAAAGGTCAAGGACAGCGGAACATTTTACAAGGATTACAGAATAATAGATTTTTAGGAGAGCAATATGAACAAATCAGCAAGTGCCGTTTATCCCGCGGACAACGAAATATATATCCCCGAAAAAAAAGATTTTCCGAGCGCTGAAATACCTGTTATCGAGCTTTCTGAACGGCAGGCAGTGGAGCAGGGCTGGTCTTTCCGCAAAAAGACCAAGAACGTACGCATAACCAACTATCACGGAACGGAGCGCCGCATTGTTATCCCAAGCAAAATAGGCGGTCTGCCCGTAAATGAGATAGGCAGAGAAGCATTTGCAGTAAAGAATATCGCAAATGCGCCCGATATCGAGCAGATCATGATACCCGATTCGGTAAAGAAGATAGGCGATAGAGCGTTTTCCCGAAGCGAAGTAAGAAACATAATTTTTGGGAACGGTGTGAAAAGCATCCCCAAAGAAGCTTTTCTTTTGTGCAGGCGGCTGGAGAATGTGCGGCTTTCCGCAGTGCTTGTGTCTATTGGTGAAAGCGCGTTCCGCCTATGTGAAAATCTTAGATACATAATATTTCCAAACAGCATAAAGGATATAGGAAAAGAGGCGTTTTTCCGAAGCGGACTGGAAGGCTTCGCTGCCAAAAGCACCTTTTTTCTAAATGACGCGTGTGCATTTGCATCAACTCCCATGCACAAAAAATACAAACTGGTGCTGAAACATAAAAATGATTATTGTATGGACGTTTTTATGGTGGGGGTAGGTGCAGACGTGCGCTTTCCACACAATGCGGTTACTCTTGGAACAAATGCGGCGCAAAGCAGGTGCATTCTTGATTTTTCTCAATGTAAAAGCGTATTTTTAAACGATTCGTTTCCCGATGTGCGAAATGAATATGGCTGCAGACATATTGCCAATGATATCAAAGTGATAGTTCCAAAGGGTGTGAAACATCTCTATTTTCCTGACTATGTTGACGCGAGATACCCAAACGGCAAGCCGTATGGGGGAATGTATGAGATAACGAAAAACTCCACAGGAAAGGGCGGCAGAAAAATTATCATGAAGCCGCACAGTCACATGCTGCCCTCATGGTCTGTGGAAACAGGTGCAGAGGAGATAAAGCTGCTTGGCACGTATACCTCTTTTAAAAAATACACTTTCAGCGAAAAAAATCTTAAAAGGGTTGAAATGGGATATTTTGCTGCATACGGCGAGATTTTCTCCCCTGTGTGCTGCTCTCTGCGGGAGGTGCGTTGGTTCGACCACAACGGGGAATATGTGCAGTATATCCCTCCTGCGGAGATTATCGGAGAAGCACTGCACAGAGAGCTTATAAAAGCTTTCGGCGGCTCGCAGGATATTCTTGAACTGTTTGACCGCCGACACTGGGACGAAATATTCACGCGAGGCGTCATTGAGTATCCTGTACCGCCGGAATTTACACACCGCCGCGGGATAAAAAAGCTTACCCAGCGCGACCGCATACTTATCGCGGCGGACGTTATACGCAGCAAGCATGGGCAAAACAAATCTGACATGGAAATATACGAAGAGTATCCCGACATGGAAATATACGAAGAGTATCTGAGAACACATCTTAGATACGCAAAGATCGTATGTGAAAAAGTCAGAAGCAAATATCCCGAATACGCAAATTTCATTGATATGTATATATAAAACCCGTAGGAAGCCTTTATGCGGCTTCCTACGGGTTTATGTATGCACGGAAAATTCAAACTAAAATCACTGTTTTGCCGTCTGTCTGCTTATGCAAAAAGCCATATATCCGTACTCGGTGCGCCACAGCATACTGCACTCGGGATATACGCCCTCAAATATCTTATAAAATTCGTCGTTCGGTATGATTTTACTTTCAACTCCCGCAAGCAAATCGCGAAGATATGCCAGCATAACTTCCATGTTGAACGAACGGAACATCTCTGAAACCATAGAAAGAATGACTGCGTCCAGTTCATAGACTGCCGAATTTACAAGTCTTGACGCAACTGCCTCCAGCATATTCTCTTCGATAGCCGTTACAACGGAATATACCGCCCCATTTGAATCAGACACCACATCATTGTAGCAAAACAGCTTTCTCAGCTTATGTCCAGCATAGTGTTTGCTTACAAGGCTGGCATTCATGCGGAACAGACCTCTTATGTACTCTCTCACTATTCCGTCGATGGTGTCCTCATTGTTAGCGTTGATATCAAGATTCCATTTGCTCTTGGTCTTTCCGGTTATAGCCTGATCCTCTATCAGCACATGAGCTGCCAGCCAACCCGCGCACGCACCAACAAAATGCTCCAATGATTCTTTGGAATAGCTTTTTATAGCTACCTCCTTTTCGAGTGCAGGGATAACCACAGACCTCATGTTGTCGTGAATCTTTTTATGTGTCTTATATCCTGAGTAATTGATGGAAAGCTGGTATTCTTCCTCTTCAGCAAAATGCTTTATGGTGTAGCTTTTAAGATATTTTATAGCCTCCATACAGGTCATTTTGTTCTTATCAAAATTCTTGTCCATAAAATTATTTATTATACGATTTACAAGTGAAAAAAGCTCCTTATGCGCGCTGTCAATCTTCTCGACGCCGATATTATAATCGTCTTTCCACTCGAAAACTTCCTGCTCCATCGCAAACGCTCCTTTACAGTAATTATCTGGATATATTATAGCATATGTTATTAAGGAAGTCAAGTGTCAGCACGCGTCAAAACAAAATATTTTATGTCAAAAACCACTCCGTTTAACATCAGAATAATTTAATCGTGGTCTATCTTCAATGATCTTCCGCTATTCATAAATAAGGAAATACGAACAGCTTATCACGTTTTGACATACCATCATCAAGTATAGGCATTCATTATCAATATAGACCAATAAATAGTAATACGCCGCACCTATGAGTGATACGGCGTAATGTTTTTTTGGGGCTACATAGAACAGCAAAATATCCGCCCACCAAATCCCACTCATTCCACTCATCGACTAAAACCGCGATGGAAAAATGGTGGGCGGTGGGCGGATTTTATTATCAAAATTCGACCATTGCCAAATCGGCTAAAAATGCTCAAATTTGCATTTGGTTCAGCAGCGTGGCTTATCAGCCCTTGAGAGCTTCCTCAACCGCAACAGCACAAGCAACAGTAGCACCGACCATGGGGTTGTTGCCCATGCCGATAAGACCCATCATCTCAACGTGAGCAGGAACGGACGAAGAGCCGGCAAACTGCGCGTCGGAATGCATACGTCCCATTGTATCGGTCATGCCGTAGGAAGCGGGACCCGCCGCCATGTTGTCGGGGTGGAGCGTACGACCAGTACCGCCGCCCGAAGCAACAGAGAAGTACTTCTTACCCTTCTCAACGCATTCTTTCTTGTATGTGCCTGCAACGGGGTGCTGGAAACGTGTGGGGTTGGTGGAGTTACCCGTAATGGAAACGTCAACGCCTTCCTTCCACATAATAGCCACGCCCTCGGTAACGTCGTTCGCACCATAGCAGTTTACCTTAGCGCGCAGGCCCTCGGAATAAGGCTTGCGGAACACTTCCTTTACCTCGCCGGTGTAGTAGTCCATCTCAGTCTCAACATAAGTGAAGCCGTTTATACGCGCGATAATCTGCGCAGCGTCCTTACCCAGACCGTTCAGGATAACGCGGAGCGGTTCCTTGCGCACCTTGTTTGCCTTTTCGGCAATACCGATAGCGCCTTCAGCAGCCGCAAAGCTCTCGTGACCAGCTAAGAAGCAGAAGCACTTGGTCTCCTCCTCCAGCAGCATCTTGCCGAGGTTTCCGTGACCCAGACCAACCTTGCGCTGGTCAGCAACCGAACCGGGAATGCAGAACGCCTGCAAGCCCTCGCCGATAGCCGCCGCAGCGTCGGCAGCTCTTGTGCAGTTCTTCTTGATGGCAATAGCGCAGCCTACGGTGTAAGCCCACTTTGCATTTTCAAAGCAGATAGGCTGAATTCCCTCTACCAGCTTATAAATATCCAGACCTTTTGCCTTGCAGACTTCGGCACATTCCTCAACCGAGTTTATGCCGTATTCCTTGATAACGGCGAGAATCTGCTTTTCACGTCTGTCGTATGATTCAAATAAAGCCATTCTTCTTACCTCCTTACTGCTTTCTCGGGTCAATGACCTTGACTGCGTCGGCAACGCGTCCGTACTGACCCTGCGCCTTCTCAAACGCCTCGTTGGGAGTCATGCCGCCCTTGATGAAGTCCATCATCTTGCCGAAGTTCACGAACTTGTAACCGATGATCTCGTCCTCTTCGTTAAGAGCAATGCCTGTAACATAGCCGTCGGTCATTTCCAAATAGCGGGGACCCTTTGCAAGTGTGCCGTACATAGTTCCCACCTGAGAACGCAGACCCTTGCCCAAGTCCTCAAGACCCGCGCCTACCGTCAGACCGTCCTCGGAGAAAGCGGACTGGCTTCTTCCGTAAACTATCTGAAGAAACAGCTCTCTCATAGCTGTATTTATAGCGTCACATACAAGGTCGGTATTAAGCGCCTCAAGAATTGTCCTGCCGGGGAGAATTTCTGCCGCCATAGCTGCGGAATGCGTCATGCCCGAGCAGCCTATCGTCTCTACGAGAGCCTCTTGGATAACGCCCTCTTTAACATTGAGAGAGAGCTTGCAGGTGCCCTGCTGCGGAGCGCACCAGCCTATACCGTGTGTGAAACCGGAGATGTCCTTGATTTCCTTTGCCTTTACCCACTTTGCCTCCTCGGGGATAGGAGCAGCGCCGTGAGCTACGCCCTGTGCAACGGGGCACATATTGGCAACCTCATGAGAATAAGTCATACAATTATAACTCCTTTCAGAAATTAGTCGCGGCTTGTCCCAAAAAGTACAAAGCACCCGACCATACATTTATATTATACAGCAACTCCCTTTTTTTTTCAATAGGAAATGTAAATTTTTTTATGACTTTTTATAGACAATTGTCTATATATTCTATATTAAATGTCAGCATTGATGTTTTATGTCAAATATAATAAAATCTTTTGAAAAAAACAAAAAAATTTTAATAATTATGTAGAAAATTTCTAATGAGTGTGCTATAATTAAAGCAACCGGCAAACATACCGTTTTTATGTCCTTCGTACAGCCCCTGTTAAATGCGGCGCCGAAGGACGAGAGCTGAATTAAGGAGGATAATATGGCAAGACATAAGAGAAAAAGAAAAGTTGCCGCTTTGCCTAAAGTAACAGTGCTTACCGCAAACTACCCTATTGCTAACGGGCGTGAAGAAGCGATGACGGTCGAAGAGTATGAAACAGTTCGCCTTATCGACCATGTCGGGCTTACACAAAGCGGTGCAGCGGAGCGCATGGGAGTTGCCAGAACGACAGTCCAAGCAATTTACTACAACGCGCGCCAGAAGATGGCAAGATTGTTTGTTGAAGGCGGAACATTGAAAGTCGAGGGCGGAGATTACAATATAGCTCCCGAAGAATAGCTCCTGTGCCGGTTCGGGGGCTGATGAAATCAGAAAATTATCTCCCCGCAGGAAATTCCTGCGGGGAGAGGTGGTTTTAATCCTTTTTGTCGGTTACAAAGCGGCGTTTGAAGGCGAACACCCATAAAATCCACTTAGCCGCGTCAAACGCCGCTGCCTCCGTCACGTTCCCGAAAGCAGCCTTTTATCCATTTCTGCGGCGTTTGCACTGTATTCAAGGGCTGTTTCATAAGTAATAAGCCCGGTTTTATAAAGGTGAGCCAGACTGTCCTGAAGAGTCTGCATGCCTAATCGGACAGCGCCCTGCATGGCGCTTTCCATCTGCAAAACCTTATTTGAGCGGATAAGATTCTTTACCGCGTCTGTTCCCAGCATTACCTCCACCGCTGCGACGCGCCCCTTTCCGTCGGCACGCGGCAGCAGGCTTTGGGCAATTATTCCCTGAATAATATTGGCGAGCTGCGTACGCGCTTGGTCCTGCGCATTAGTGGGGCATGCGTCAATGATACGCTCAATAGCCTGCGCAGCGCTGGAGGTATGCAGCGTGCCGAATACAAGATGCCCCATTTCGGCAGCGGTCAGCGCAAGTGATATGGTCTCATAATCGCGCATTTCACCTATAAGTATAACATCGGGGTCTTCACGCAAAGCGCTTTTCATGGCATAGCTGAACGATGGAACGTCCCTGCCAATCTCACGCTGGTGAATAGTAGCCTTTTCTTGTGAATAGCGGTACTCTATGGGATCCTCGATAGTTATTATATGACATGCGCGGGTTCTGTTAATATGCTCTATCATAGCGGCAAGTGTAGTGGATTTTCCCGCTCCGGTGGGTCCGGTGACCAGAACAAGTCCGCGTCGTTTCTTAGCGAGGTCAAGCAGCGCGGGGGGCATTTCAAGGTCCTTAAGCTCTGGTATTTTTGCGTTGAGAAGACGTATCGAACACGCCAGCTTCCCGCTGTGTCTGAACACGTTCACACGCTGACGGGCTCCGTTCTTAAGCTCAAAGCTGAAGTCTATGTCATTGCCCTCTGTAAGCTGCTTTTCCTGCTCTGCGTTAAGTATTGAAAGAATAGTCCTGTTTACCACATTATCCGAAAGCTCGGTGAATTTCTGAAGCTCACCGTTGATACGTACTACCGTAGGCAATCCTACGGTAAGGTGAATATCTGAGGCGTTCATTTCCCGCGCCTGCATAATAAATTCTTCAAATGTCATAGCATTAGCCCTTTCTTACTTGATTTTGAACTGAATACCGCTGGCGGAGAAATAGACCTCCTCTGAGGTATTTGCGATACGCTGGTTTACAATGCCCATAATTTCTCTGAATGCCGCCTGACGTTTGTTTTCCGGAGTGACCGAAAGTCCGGTTTCCAAGGTAATGATTATCATGCTTCCGCCGTTCTCGTCAACCTTTTCGCGAATCTTCATGATCCCTTCGATGATACGCTTTTCGATTGCTTTTTTCATATCGTCGCCGGGCTTTTCCTCACCGGGAAACATCTCGCTGAGCACCACCAAGGCGTAGGAACTGAGGCTGTCAAAGATGACGAATTTGTGATCGGTTATTTCATCGGAAAGGTCGCTTTTTTCCGAAGTGACAATATCCCATTCAACCCCGTTATGCTTATTTGAGAATTCAATGCGGCGCAGAGTATCGCTGTCGATCTCGCCCCCCGCTTTAAGATACAGCACATAATCGCATGCGGAGAAATAAGTTGCCGCCCATCTCGACTTGCCGCTCGCCGCCCCTCCTGTAATAAGAAGTGATTTGGACATAAGCCTTCCATCCTTTCTGTAAAATTACGAAAATCTGCCGTTTATATTTTAGCATTTTTTTGATTGCTTGTAAAGGGTTTATACAATTTTTTTGTATTCAGCCAAAGCATAAAATATCTGCAAATTTTAACAAGGGACGGCAAACTTTTTGATGATAAGAAGTGTTTTAGGGTCATATAAATAATACTTTGTGTTAGAAGAACTGTACTGCCATGAATCACTTAAAAAATCAAGCAGTCATAGGCGCTGAGGGCAGAAGTAAAGTGAACGCCCACGCATGAATTTCCCGCAAACCGAAAGTTTTGTGCAACGGTCGCGTAAATACTTAAGATAACAAGCATCATTTTTTCGCAAAACTCAGCATCGTTTGCAGCGGTGCGAGAAATTTTTAAATAATTAGCCTTAGCATCATTTCTTAAAAGCATTTTATGCTTTTCCAGCCTGTATATGAAGTGTTGATCTATGTTGAATTATTTAGATTTGAAATTTTCCGTGACCCGCCTGAATGCACAACACTTCGCTTCGCTGCGTGTTGTGCATTCAGGCTCTCGCGAAAAATTTCCTGCGTCAACATTGCGTTGCAATAACTTTTTCTACAAGCTGTAAAAACGTTTATGCCTTTGTCAACCCATCTTAATAACATATTTTTTATTAATAAGCATTTTGATTAATTAAGATTAGAAACAAACAAATTTGCCTCACTCACTTGACAATTCCGCTTTTAAAATGTACAATATTATAAAGCAATAAAATGACAATGCAAATAAAAGAGGTGCAAAATGCTGATTGAAAATCAACGCTTTGACGAAGAGCGCGCTCTGTATGGAAGCCGCGGCATTACACTGAAAAACTGCGCCTTTGACGGAGCGGCGGACGGCGAAAGCGCTCTTAAAGAATGCCGCGATATCACCGCGGACAACCTGTTCTGCAATCTGCGCTACCCATTCTGGCACAACTATGGTCTGAAATTGACCCGCACTGAAATGACTGAGCTGTGCCGTGCGGCGCTGTGGTATTCAAGCGATATTGAGATATCGGATTCGAGGCTGCACGGTATAAAGGCTTTAAGAGAATGTCAAAACGTTAAGATGAACGGCTGCGATATAATCTCTCCGGAGTTCGGCTGGTCGGTAAAGGATATTGAAATGAGCAGCTGCACCATTCAAAGCGAATATTTTTTGATGCGCTCGGAAAACATTAAATTCACTGACATTGAAATGAGCGGAAAATACTCATTCCAATACATAAACGAAGCAGTTTTTGATAACTGCTCATTTGATACCAAGGACGCTTTCTGGCATGCTCGAAACGTCACCGTCAGGGACAGCGTTGTCAAGGGTGAATACCTCGGGTGGTACTGCGAAAATGTAACATTTGAGCGCTGCAAAATAATAGGAACACAGCCGCTTTGCTACTGCAAGGGCTTAAAGCTGACCGACTGCGAAATGATAAACGCCGATTTGTGTTTTGAAAAGTCCGAGGTCGAAGCAAATATAACCACGCCGATAATAAGCGTTAAAAATCCCCTTTCGGGCAGTATTTGTGCGCCGAGGATAGGCGAAGTAATACGTGATGACGAAAACTCACACGGTGATATTATCGAAACGGCGGCTGCCGCGGAAATCTTACCAAATTGTCAATAATATAATAACTTTTCCCGCGCCAAGCTCGGCGCGGGATTTTCACTTTTTAAGTGAATTTTTCTCAAATAATGAGTTATTGCAAACGGGGAAATAATATGTTATACTTTGATTGTCGACAGAAAAAGGCTTTCGCGTCAGCCGCGCATAACGGAGGATAATATCATGAAGCTGAAGATAGGCGAAAATATAAGAAGCTGCCGCAGGAAAATGAACCTTACGCAGGAGCAGCTCGCGGATAAGCTGGGCGTGTCGTTTCAATCGGTCAGCCGCTGGGAGAACGACCTCACCTACCCCGATATGGAGCTGATACCTGCCCTTACGGGAATATTCGGCGTATCCGCGGACGAGCTGCTCGGGGTCTCCGAGGCTAAAAAGGAGCAGGCAGCGGAGGAGCTGTTAGGGGAGTTGGCGAGGCTTTCCGACCGCGAGGACGCGTCCCCTAAAAGAATGATCGAGATAATAAGGGAAATACGCCGCGATTATCTGAACGCGTTCGCGATATTTCATCTGAGGTATTCGGTGAATATTAATCTGACGCGCCGTTTCCCCGAGCTGCTGCCTGAAATAAGGCTGACAATGGAGCAGGCGCTGGAGCGCGGCGATCTCGATACGTGTGACAGAAATACGATCATTCAGCTTATGACTATAATCGAGGACGACGAGCACATTGGGAAATTTCTCGACCGATACGCTTCGGGGGAGGACCAGAGCAAAGCCGCGCTGCTGAACGAGCGGTATAGCAGGCGCGGAGAATGGGATAAATTCGAGCCGATAAGGCAGGAAATGCTGCTGCGTTATATTGACCACATTATCGGCTGGGACGGGCAGTGGTATAATTTTGGCAGACCGCGCGACGTGGGCGTCAATATGCTGCTGAGCGAGCTGCATATCGATTTCCTGCACAAGCTGTGCGGTCAGACGCCCGACGAGAAGCACCCCATATCGGGCAACGGAGAGCTTGATTTCTGGGTGTACGAGCGCGTCTTTATCGGTCTGAAGGCAGCCGCGAGGACGGTCGCCTCGGGCGACCCCGAAAAGGCGTTCGTGATACTGGAGGATGTTGTTTCGCTGCTGGAAAAGGCAATGGAGATAACCGAGCCCGTGGAGCTGCGCTGCTCCTCACCGTTCCTCGCGGACGTTGCGTTCACCGCGAATGAGGACTGGAACAACCGCAGCTTCAATTATTTCTCGGAGGGCAGACAGGAACGGTTCTTATATATCTATAACGAAGTGTTCTGCTATTGCCTTTGCCCCTCGAATATACTGGAAACCATGAAGGACGAGCAGAACTGGGCTTGGTTCAATCCCGTAAGAGAGGACTGCCGATTTAAAAAATGCCTTGAACGCATTGAAGCGCTCATAGTTTACAGGGATAAACCCAAAGAAACCGAATAAGGCTCATAACAAAACAAAGCCGTTCCCTCACCAAATTAAAGTGCGGGAACGGTTAATACTGCGTCGGAAAGGAGTATCCTTGACTTAATAGCCGCCCGACTAATATTCGCAATTAAAATATTATTTGTTCCGGCTCATACCGAACCCGCACACAGCATTCTCAATATTGCGGGGACATACATAAACGCTCCGCCCAAACGATACCGTTCGCCGCACGCCCGTCCTCAACGCTTATATCAAGATGTTTAATAGCCGACTCGGCATCATGAACCGACAGTCCGATTTTTTCGCAATCTCATCAATTCCGGCATATATGCCGATATCGTTGAGCGTCAACTCGTACAAGGCAAAAAGAACTTTTAAAGTTTTTTTGTCAGTAAGTCTGTAAAGCTTGCGCCAAATAATATTTATTTCCTGCGACGATATTTCACGCCAATATTTATGGCTGCTGAAAAACAAAGAATTAGCGACGTATGCCGTTTTCCCGCCGTTTACGGAGCAGAACGAGCTGCCCCAACCCCAGAATATGTCATCGTCCGACTCATAAACGGAGTTACTCCACGGTAAGCTTGAATAGCCCCCGACACTACGCCCTCATGCAGAACCGCCGCAATCCTGAATGCAAGAGTTGGCAGCCCGCTTTTATCCGACTGTCCGAACAAGCGCTTAATTTCTTCGCATACACGCTCGACGGTCGCTCCGTTGGTCCTGCGCTCAAGATCCATCAGCCTGTCGACGG
>ERZ779621.575-NODE-575-length-14217-cov-5.918373_pt1 | contig 14217 bp, 13 predicted proteins | sample MGYA00514215_ERZ779621 | MGnify/ENA primary metagenome ERZ779621 (study PRJEB29562, sample SAMEA4376715) | mouse gut metagenome | isolation source: Cecum | study: EMG produced TPA metagenomics assembly of the A DSS colitis mouse model was used to assess the...
ACATTTTCAACGCCCAGGGGGGCCTGGGCAGCCTGCTGGAAAACCTGATGAACACTCCCGCCGCACCCGAGGGCCTGCTGGACTACCACGGCAATGTGGCCGGCACCGGGGCCGCCGACGTGTTCGGCGCGGTGATGTACGCCGTCACCATGGGCATCATCTGGTTTATCACGGTGGCCGTCTCCCCCTGGCAGGCGGGACGCAACCTGATGGCCAAGAGCGAGCACGTCACCTTCCGCTCCGGGGCCGTCGCCGCCATCTGCACCACAGTGTTCCTGCTGTATGTGAACATCATGTCCATCTCGGTCATCAACCTCCAGCCCAATATGGAGGACCCCCAGCGGGTGCTGATCTGGGCTGCCTTCAACGTCATGCCCAAGCTGGTGGGCACCCTGCTGCTGGCGGGCATCATGGCGGCGGGGCTGTCCTCCGCCTCCACCTTCCTGTCGGTGGTGGGCTTCTCGGTGACCTCGGACATCTTCCCCGTGGAGTTCAGGGACGAGAAGCACCAGCTGCGCACCAGCCGCCTCATCATGCTGGCGGTGGGCATCGTGGCCCTGATTCTGGCCTATCTGGGGCTGGGCGGGGTGCGGGTGATCTCCTGGTTCGCCTCCACCATCATCGCCGCCTCCTGGCTGGTCCCCGGCGTGGGGAGCATTTTGTCCGGCAAGCTGTCCGCCGCCGGGGCACGGTGGTCCATGACGGCGGGCTTCCTGGGCTTCATCATCTCCAAGTGCCTGGTGGGCTTTGGGGTGGCCCCCTTCAACAGCATTTTCATCAACTTCCTGGACCCCTTTTTCATCGGACTGTACCTCAGCCTGATTTTCGCCGTCATCGGCTCCAAGGTCAGCCCGGTGACGCCGGAGGAGTCGGCTTACCGGGACAGCCTGCTGGCCCTTCCCCAGGAGGAGCGGGTGGCCCGGGACTACCAGATCGACCGGCGCTATGGCTGGCTGCTCATCGGCATGGGCGTAGCCACCACCCTGTTCCTGCTGTTCACCTGGGCCCTGCCCTACAACGGCCTGATCTGAGGGCCCATTCTGAAGCGTAAAGAAGGGATCTCATATGTCGTCCGGCCTCGCGCGGTACAGCCCGGCCCTCAAACGCTGGCTCTACATTTTGGGGGGAATCCTGCTCTACTCTCTGTCCCTGGACCTGTTCCTGGTGGGCAACAACATTGCCGCCGGAGGTATATCCGGTCTGGCGGTGGTGCTCAACCAGTTTGTCTCCGTCAATGTGGCCACCTTGATCTATCTGATGAACATTCCTATCCTTCTGGCGGCGCTGCTGACCAACGGCTGGAAGTACACCGCCGGGGCCATCGTGGGGGCCACGCTGTACTCCGGCGCCATCTGGCTGTTCGAGGGGCTGCCCACCCTCACCCACGACCCCACCGTGGCCGCAGTGTTCGGCGGGGTGATCTACGGGGTGGGCATGGCCTTCCTCACCATCGGCAACGGGTCCACCGGCGGCACGGACCTGCTCAACCGCCTGCTCATCAAGAAGTTCCCCACCATGAGCGTGGGCAAGATGAGCGTGGTGCTGGACGGGGCGGTGGTACTGCTGTCCATGGCGGCCTCCGGGAGCATTGAGATCGGACTGTACGCCATCATCACCATCTTCATCTGCTCGTTGATCTCCGACCGCATTGTGCTGGGCTTCGACCGGGGGTGCATCTGCATGATTATCACCTCCATCGACGCCCATCAGGTGGCCGACCCGCTGATGAAGGCCCTGGGCCGGGCGGTGACCCGGCTGTCCGGCACCGGGATGTACTCCAATGTGGAGCGCAATATGCTCATACTGGCCATGAAGCCCTCGGAGGTGCCCCGGGTGAAAGCCTTGCTGCCCTCCCTGGACCCCGGCGCTTTTGTCATGCTGCTGCCCGCAAACGAGCTCATCGGCGGCAATTTCAACTCCCGGACCCTCACCGGCCGCAAGGCGTGAGCGCTCCGGCCCGTTTGCACAGAAGGAGGAAAGAGAGAGAAAACTGTGACATTCCCGCCCCACCGGCCCGTATTTCACAAAGATTTGGAGGAAATTGTATGAAACAACCCAAAGGTAAAAAGTTCCTGACCTTCATCCTGATGGTGCTGGCCATGAACACCATCTACGTCCTGCCCTACCTGATGTACACCTACTATCAGCCCCTCCAGGAGGCCATGGGCCTGGTAGGCAGGGACTCGGACTACGGGAAACTGCTCAACGTCTACGGCATCGCAAACGTGATCTTGTACCTGCCCGGCGGCTGGATTGCCGACAAGTTCGACCCCAAGAAGCTGCTGGTGTTCTCCATGGTCAGCACCGGGGCGCTGGGCCTGTGGGAGTCCATGTGGCCCAGCTACACCATGCTGATGCTCATCCATGTGCTGTGGGCGGTCACCACTGTGCTCACCTTCTGGTCCTCCTCTGTCAAGTGCATCAACCTGCTGGCCGACTCCGATGAGCAGGGCGGTATGTTCGGCAGCCTGGAGGCCCTGCGCGGCGTGTCCGGCCTCATCGTCACCACCATCTGCGTGTCCCTGTTCAACATCTTCTCCGACGACAGCACCCTGGCCATGAGCTCCATTGTCCGCGTGGTGTCCGTCATCATGATCCTGGTGGGCGTGGCCCTGGCTCTGCTCATGCCCCAGTCCAACGCCCAGCAGGCCACTAACGCCACCCTTCTGGACAGCGTCAAGGCCATGGGCGTGGCCTTCAAGCGCCCCATCACCTACCTGCTGTCCGGTATGATCTTCTGCGGCTCCATGACCCTGGCCTCCGCCGCCTACTACGCCCCCTATCTCACCGATTACTGCGGCATGTCCAAGGATCTCGCCATCACCTTCACCAACTACCGGGGTATCGTCTGCCAGCTCATCGGCGCCTCCCTGGCCGCCCTGCTGGCCACCAGGCTGAAGAACTCCAGTAAGCCTATGATCGGTGCCGGCGTGGTGGGCATCGCCTGCTTTGTGGGCATGTTCCTCATCCCCGCTTCCGCCGCCGTGCTGTGGCCCGTGATGATCCTCACCATCGTCGCTTCCATGGCCGTGTACGTGTTCCGCGCCCTGTACTACGCCACTGTGGACGAGAGCGGCACCCCCAAGAACGTGGTGGGCAGCGTCATCGGTATCGCTTCCCTGCTGGGCTTCCTGCCCGACACCTTCTATACCTCCCTGTGCGGCAGCTGGCTGGACGCCGACCCCGTGGGCGGTTACAAGAACATCTTCATGGCCGCCTGCGCCGCCATGGTGCTGGGCCTGGTGTGCGCCTTCTTTGCGGAGCGGCTTATCAAGAAGTACCGCAATTCCGCCTCCGCCGCTGAGTGACTCAAACCGGGGGGACGGCGTAACGGCTCGTCCCCCCGCCCCTGTCCCCGGGCCGCAAAGGCTCCTTCAAAAACGTTGTCATGCTGAGCGGAATAAACGAAACAGGTGAGAAACATTTTGTATGAAAAAACGGCGAGAGAGGATCTAAACGCAGAGAAGGAGCACAGAAAAGACGCGGCGCATACTTATCCGTCCCGGCGGTGGTCCTATTTTATCCTCGGCACGATCGCCATGCTGTGTATTGGGACCATATATGGCTGGTCTGTCCTGAAGGTGCCTTTGGGCGAGACCTTCGGCTGGGAGACAGGACAGCTGGCATTGGCGTACTCCCTTATGTTCTGCGCGTTCTGTGCGGGCAATATCGGGGGCAGCCAGCTGCAAAAAAAGCTTGGACACCGGGCGGCCCTGATCCTGAGCGCGGCTGCGGTTGCCGCCGGCTTTACTCTGACCGCAGCGCTGGATACGCCCAATATCCTGATGCTCTATCTTTCCTACAGCCTTTTGGTGGGCGGAGGCATCGGCGTCGCCTACCCCACGATCCTGGATCAGGTGGGCAGATGGTTTCCGGACATGCCCGGGCTGTGTTCCGGCGTGCTGACCATGGGCTTTGGGAGCAGCACACTGTTTTTGGTCCAGCCGGTGTCCGGGCTGTTCCAGGTCTCCGGGGTCGGCTGGCGCGGAGCGTTTTTGATTCTGGGCGCCGCTGGGGGCGGTTCCCTGCTCCTGTGTGCTTTGTGCCTCAAAAGCCGTTTTGTGGAGAAAGCACAGGGGCAGGATGCACGCGGCTTCCCTGTAACCCAGACCATGCGCCGGCCCGATTTCTGGCGGCTGTATGCCTACCTCCTGCTCAACAGTGTGTTGGGCAGCGTGATTTTCGCTCTGGCCTATGATTACTGCGTCTCCTTGGAGTTCAGTATTGCTGCGGCCGTCACGATGGTGAGCGTGGTCTCTGCGTTCAACGGGCTCAGCCGCCCTCTGTTCGGCATGGTCTACGACCGGCTGGGCCGGAAACGAACCATGCTGGCCGGGAGTTTGTGTGTGATCCTGGCGTCCTTCACTATGCTGCTGGCCGTCCTCCTTCGCTCTAAGCCGCTGGCTGTTCTGGGTCTGGCGCTGACTGGTCTGGGGTACGGCTATGGGCCTGTGCTCAACCCAACCTTGATCCGCGCTTTTTATGGGGATATGGACTTCGCCGCCAATTACAGCCTCAGCAATACCCGCACCCTTATCACTTCGTTCATGGCCCCGGCCTTCGCCAAGCTCCTGGCCGTCACAGGCTCCTTTGTGGCGCCGCTGCTGATTACCCTGGGCACATCCTGCGCCGCGTTCCTGCTGCAATTCTCCATCCGGAGCCCGAGCCCTTTGCCGCAAGACCATTAGGACAAGAGATACCACCTGTGGAAAGGAGACTGTACATGGAATTCTACATGCCGGACTATACAGTGGATTATGAGGTCAACAAATTGGACCCCCGGCTCAAACTGAGCGAGGGCATGCGCAAGGTGATCGAATGGCAGGATGCCCACGCCAAAGGGGCTTTTGACACCGGCTGTTCCTATGAAGAGATGCGCAGAAGATATGTTGAGGAACGCCGCTTCTGGAACGAGGGCGGTCCCGAGGCCGCCAAAACCGTGGAGACCACGGTGGAAGGCCCTATCGGCCCGGTGCCGGTGCGCATCTATTACCCGGACGCCGCCCCGCAGCACCATGCGGTGGTGTTCATCCATGGCGGCGGATTCACCGTGGGCAGCAACGACACCCATGACCGCATGATGCGTTCCATCATGGCCTCCAGCGGCTGCGCGGTGATCGGGGTGGACTACCACCTGTCGCCTGAGGCGAAGTTCCCCATTCCGATGTACGAATGTGCCGCGGTGGTCCGGTATTTCCATGAGAGCGGGGCGCAGTTCGGCATCCTGCCCGACCGGATGGCCATCGGAGGTGATTCCGGTGGCGGCAAATTGTCCCTGGCCACCAACCTTTACCTGCGGGACGCTTTTGGCGGAAACGACTACATCTCCGCCCTGCTGCTGTACTACCCCGGCCTCGGCCTGACGGACGGCGTCGCCCACCGCCTGCAAGGCTCCGAGCTGGATGGGATGCGCCGCTGTGACCTCGACGCTTACAAAAACAACTATATGCCCGAGGGGGCCGACATGGAAAACCCCTATTATCAGATCGTCAACGCCGATCTGACCCACGGTATGCCCGCCACATATCTGTGCTGTGGGGACCTGGACCCCCTGCTGGACGACAGCAACTTCCTGGCGACGGTGCTCTCCGACCGCGGCGTGCCCGTCCAATTGGATGTCGTCCCCGGCGTGCTCCACGCCTTCATGCACTACGGCCGCATGATGCCCGAGGCGGTGGAGTGCCTGGAGCACAGCGGCGCGTTTTTCAGGGCCCAGCTCAACGCGCAGGCGTAAATCCCCGGCCTGTGCCCGCCCGATTTTGCGCAATATGCGGGACGAGCCCCATATTCTTCCCCATTATTTTATTCCAAATAGGAGCGTTTGAACTATGAAATATGATTTCAACACCGCCCATGTCCGCGTGGGCATGGAGTCCGCCAAATGGGACGCCATCGGTCCCGCCCCCGCCCCCGGGGTAGTGCCCCTGTCCGTGGCGGACATGGAGCTGCTCTCCCCGCCGGAGATCATCGAAGAGCTGAAAAAAACCGCCGAGTTCGGCATGTGGGGCTACACCTGGTGGGGCAAGCCCTATGCGGACGCGGTGAAGCACTGGATGTCCACCCGCCACGGCTGGGACATCCAGCAGGATTGGATCGTTCAGACCAACGGTGTGGTTCAGGGGCTGTACGCCTCTGTCCGGGCTTTCACCCAGCCCGGGGACAACGTGCTGCTGGTCACCCCGGTCTATTACCCCTTCTACCGGGCGGTGAACCTGAACGGGCGCACCGTTGTGGAGAGCCCCCTCAAGCTGGTGGACGGCCGCTATGAGGTGGACTTCGACGATTTCGAGGAGAAGGCCAAGGACTGTAAGATGTTCATCCTCTGCTCCCCCCACAACCCGGTGGGCCGGGTGTGGACGGAGGAGGAGCTGCGCCGCATGGGCGACATCTGCCTGAAGCACAACGTGCTGGTAATCAGCGACGAGATCCACTTCGACCTCATCATGCCCGGTTACCGCCATATCAGCTATCCCACCCTGGGCGAGAAGTACGCGGACAACTGCGTGATGTTCTCCGCCGCCAGCAAAACCTTCTCCCTGGCCGGCTTGTGCGTGGCCCATGCCATTATCCCCAACCCGGAGCTGCGCAAAAAGCTGGACGACGAGGTGAACGTCTGCGGCTGCTACACCTACAGCATCTTCGGCATCCGCGCTCTGGAGGTAGGCTATACCCAGTGCGCCGGCTGGGTGGACCAGCTTAACCAGCACATCTGGGACAACTATCTCTATTTCAAGGAGTTTATGGCCAAGAACTTCCCCGAGGTGTGGGTGGCCGACCTTGAGGGCACCTATCTGTGCTGGTTCGACTGCCGGTGCTTCGGCATGGACGGCCAGACCCTGGCCAAGTTCCTCAACGAAAAGGCCCAGCTCTTCCTGGACGACGGTTTCATTTTCGGCCCGGCGGGAGACGGCTTTGAGCGCATCAATCTGGCCTGCACCCGCCAGGCGCTGGAGGATGCCCTGGCCCGGTTCAAGGCCGCCATGGACCAGCGGTGAGCGCCGCCATGTTCGATGTCAAAGCGGAATGTCTGGCCCTGCGGGGCCAGACCGCCGGCGACCGGAACTATCTCCACGCCCACCCAGAGCTGTCCGGCCAGGAGGAGAACACCCTGTCCTGGGTCCAGGGGCGGCTGGCCGAACTGGGGCTGAGCGCTGTGCGGGTGGAGCACGGAGGGCTGGTGTGTGTGCTCAATGGCCGGGAACCGGGCAGACGCCTGCTCCTCCGGGCGGACGTGGACGCCCTGCCCGTGGAGGAGAGCGCGGACAACCTGTCCGGCCCCAAGCAGGTGGTCAGCGGCACGGCGGGGGTATCCCACGCCTGCGGCCATGACGCCCACACCGCCATGCTGCTGTCCGCCCTCCAGGTGCTGTCCGCCCACCGGGAGGAATGGACGGGGCAGATCGTGGCCGTCTTTGAGCAGGGAGAGGAGACCTCCTACGGCGTGATCCCCCTGCTGGAGCACCTGGAGGCCCAGTTCGACGGTATGGACGGCTGCTTCGCCCTCCATGTCTACGCCGGGTCTCCGGCGGGCACCCTGTCCGTCCAGCCCGGCCATGTGATGTGCGGCGCCGCGGGCTTCGATGTGGTGCTCACCGGCAAGGGCGGGCACAGCTCCCGCCCCGACCTGTGCAACAATCCCGTGGACTGCTTCGTCAGCATCTACAACGACTTGGCCGCCGTTCGGATGAGGCACACCGACCCCAACGACTGCCTCACCTACGCCGTCGGCCTGCTGCAGGGAGGCAGCAAGTCCAACATTATCCCGGACAGCCTCCGCTTCTCCTGCCTTGCCCGGTTCTTCGATGAGGAAACCTGCGGCCGTCCCTTCCTGGAGGCCGCCAAGACCATCGTGGAAAAGGACGCACAGATCTACGACTGCCAGGTGCGCTACAACTATATCATGGAACCCATCCCCGGCGTCTACAACGACCCGGACTGCGCGGCGCTGGCCCAGCAGAGCCTGCGCCGGACCCTGGGGGAGGAGGCGGTGGTCCCCGCCGGTCCCTGGATGGCCTCGGAGAGCATGGCGGTCTACAATACCCTGTACCGGGGTGTGCTGGCCTTCCTGGGCATACAGGACCGGCAGGGCTGCGGCGCCCCCCACCACAGCGGGGAGTTCGACCTGGACCCGGACCTGCTCTACCTGGGTGCTGGGGCCATCGTCTCCTACGCCATGGACTTCCTGGACCCCGGTTTTACCCCGCCGCCCCGAAAGCCCTCCGCAGGTGTGCTGGAGCGGCTCAAAAAGCAGCTGATGTAACGATATAAGGAGGTACTTGTTATGGAATTCTTTATGCCCGACCGCAAGCCCGATTATGAGATCAACAAGCCCGACCCCTATCCCATGCTGTGCGAGAGCATGAAAAAGGTTATTGACTATCAGGCGGAACATTCTGCCGACGCCTTCGACACCGACTGCTCCTGGGACGAACTGCGGGTGAAGTATGTAGAGGAGCGCCGGTTCTGGAACGAGGGCGGACCCCAGGCGGTCAAGACGGTGGAGGTTATGGTCCCCGGCCCCATGGGGGACGTGCCCGCCCGGATCTACTATCCCGACGACAAGCCGGAGCATTACGCGGTGGTGTTTATCCACGGCGGCGGCTTCACCGTGGGCAGCAACGACACCCATGACCGCATGATGCGTTCCGTCATGGCCGCCAGCGGCTGCTGCGTCATCGGCGTGGACTATCATCTGGCCCCCGAGGCCAAGTTCCCCATCCCCCTGTATGAGTCCGCCGCGGTAGTGCGCTTCTTCCAGGAGCACGGCGCGGAGTATGGCATCCTCACCGACAAGATGGCGCTGGCCGGCGACTCAGGCGGGGCCAATCTGGCCCTGGGCGTGAACCTCTATCTGCGGGACACCCCCGGCGGAAACGACTTTGTCAAGGCCCTGCTGCTGTATTACGGGGCCTTCTGGCTCCAGGACTCCTCCTCCGCCCGGCTGTACGGCACCCTGCTGGACGGGATGCGGAAGTCCGACCTGGCCGCCTACATGAGCTACTACGTCAACGCCGACGATATGGAAAACCCCTATTTTGCCGCTTTCCTCAACGACCTGTCCACCGGGGTGCCCCCCATCTATATGTGCTGCGGCAGCCTGGACCCCCTGCTGGACGACACCAAGACCCTGGAGCAGATGATGAAGTATTTCGGCGTGTCCACCCAGGTGGACATCGTGCCCGGCGCGCTCCACGCTTTCATGCACTATGGCCGCATGATGCCCGAGGCGGTGGAGTGCCTGGAGCGCAGCGGCGCTTTCTTCAAGGCTCAGCTGTAAGAATCCCTGTCATTGGGCGGCCTGCGCCCCCAGAGGGAGAACCTTTATATTAAGGAGCGCGGGGCGGTCCATTCCCGGAATCAAAAAGGCAGAAAACGGCGTGGGAGAGGCAGCGTAAAGAAGCTGCCTCTCCCACAATTTTTATTGCCCTATACCTGCGCCGCAGGGGGCACAGGTATAGGGCAGGGGGGCTTGGGACAGGATTCCAAGCCCCCCCCCCTGATTTGTCATAGATTAGTTTTTTCCCGTACAGTTTCCGTCAGCGTAATCCACAAAGTGAACCGTCACATTGGGATCGTCCGGCATCTCAAAGGGCGGGATTTTGCCGCTCTCAATGTCGGCAATGATCTGCCGCCACTCCTCCTCGGTGCGCTCGGGAGCGCGCACCACGTCCCAGTCGTCCTGCGGCACGCCGGTCTTGTCTATGATGACACTGCCCTCGGGCAGCGGGGTGGAGCCGTCAGAGGCAAGGAAGGCTGTTTTGACCTGGCTGGGGTCGATTGCCTCCATCGTGCCATCCTCCTTTTTGACAAAGATGTCGCCTGTGCTGGTCTCGAAGTTTTTCTCCATATCAGCCGGGTTATAGCTCATCATCAAATTCTCATCCCCGTCAACGGATTTCGAGTACATCATGCCCTCTTTGATCTCCTGGAGGATGCCCTCATACATGGCGATGGTCTCGTCGATGATCTCCTGGGTCCAGACGAACTCGCCCCGGCCGCCGGTGGAGCCCCTTTCCCCAAGCATGGACTGGAGGTTTACCTTCTCCTGCTCCAGCCACGCGGCGTATTCCTCATAGGTCCACCACTCCACGTTGGGCGTGGGGAAACGCCGCTGGAACTCCTCGTCGGTCAGAGGCTCAAAGGTTTTCCCGCCGTCAAAGCTGTAATAGGTCTTGCCATCGTCAGGGCTGACATAGGACATTAAAGTACCCTCGTCGATAATGGGTTGTGAATTCAACTGCCGGTCCTGCTGCTCTTTGGACAAGGGGCTTGCGGACGCCGCAAACGCGGTTGTCGCGCCCACCACCAGGACGGCGGCCAGGCCCAGCGCCGCCACAGACGCTTTCTTATACTTCATAATCGCTTCAATCCTTTCTTCAATCGCCAGTTTGCTGAAATGGCTGTAGGGGGAGAAGTACCCGCTCCGGGCCTCCTCCATGTTAATGAGGGTCAGCGCGTAAGCCGCTTTTTTCCTGCCGCCCAGAAGGTCCATCACCCGCTGGTCGCAGGACAGCTCCAAATCCCGGTTGGCCAGGACGTACAGCACCCAGACCAGGGGGTTGAACCAGTGGACGCACAGCGCGGCGGCAAACACCAGCTTCGTCACGGCGTCAAAGCGCCGAACGTGCGTCAGCTCGTGGGTGAGAATATAGGTCAGGGCGGCCTCGTCCTCCCGTTCCATGGATTCCGGGAGCAGAATGACCGGGCGCAGAACGCCGTAGGTCAGCGGAGAGGACACCAGGGCCGACTGCCGCACCTCCAGCGGCCTGCGCAGCTTCTGGCCCGCCAGCCACCGGCGGACGGCGGGGGAGTCGTCCGGGACGGAGGCGCGGAACCGCCGCCGGGCCCGCCCGTAGGACACCGTAAAATACGCCGCCATCAGCACCGCGGCCACCAGCCACACCAGGGGCAGGGCTGAGCCGGAGGCCGTGCCGGCCATTGCCGGTGCGCCGGCGGGGATATCCGCCGGCGGTGTTCCCGACGGGGCGGCTCCGCCCACCGCCAGATATTCCCCCACCGCGGTTAGAGGCTCCGGGGGAGCGAACAGACCGAAGGGCAGCGGGATGCTAAAGGGCAGGAGCAGCCGCAGCGCCGCCATCTCCCACAGGGCCAGAAACGCCCCCTTGGGCAGGCGGTGGAGGGCCAGCGCCCGAACTACCACGATGAACAGGATAAACGCCCCGCCGGACAGCGTCATTTGCACCAGGCTCATTCGCTCTCCTCCTGGGCTTGCAGCTCCGAAACCATGTGCCGCAGGTTGTCGATCTGGGTTTTTGACAGCCTTTGATGGCCCAGCAGGGACGCAAACAGCAGGTCGGGGGAGCTGTCAAACAGCTTGTGAAGCAGCTCCTCCGTCTCCGCCGCCTGGACCACATCCCGGGCGATCAGGGCGTGGCACAGGAAATTTGGCTCCCTGCGCTCAATGGCTCCCTTGGCGATGCACTTTTTGATGACGGTGTAGGTGGTGTTCATGTTCCAGCCGGTGGTCTCCTTGAGCACGTCCGAAATTTGTTTTGCCGGCATATCTCCTTCTTTCCACAGCACATCCATGACTTTCAGCTCCGAGTCAAAGAGCTTGACGGCCATTTCCATCACTTCCTTTCAAACTATTGCAATAGTTTACGCTATACACACTATCACAGTCGTGTGGATTTGTCAACACGATTCCAGTAGTTTATAAAAAGTTCAAAATTGGCAAAAGGACGGCGGCTCAGAGGCCCACCCAGCAAAAGGCGGACGGCATGGCCCCGCCATGCCGTCCCAGCCGGACAATATTCCCCTGCGGGCCCTGCCGCTTTCCTCATCGCTCCATCTCCTGAACGATGTCCTCCAAATTCTCCCGGTTCACCTGACGGTAGGGCAGCCATACATAGTGGTCCTCCTGAAGCTCCACCACCTGGTCCGGCTTCCCGCCGTCCGCCAGGGTCAGCGCCAGCTCCACCATGGCCCTGGCCTGCCCCTGGGCGTCGTTGAGCACGGTGCCGGTCATATTGCCCTTCTCCACCTCGTTCAGGGCGGCGTCCAGCGCGTCCACGCCCACCAGGTAGATGTCCTTATTCACGGTGCGGCCCGCGGCCTGGATGGACTGCAGGGCGCCGATGGCCATGTCGTCGTTGTTGCAGAACCCGACCTCAATCTGATCGCCAAACTTGGCCAGGTCGTTGGCGCAGATGGTCTGGCCCTTCTCACGGTCCCAGTCGCCCCGCTGCAGGTCCAGCTCCTCGACCTCGATGCCGGCGTCCTTCAGAGCCTTGACGGAGTACTCGGTGCGCAGCTGGGCGTCGATGTTCTCGGGGTCGCCCTGGATCATGATGTAGGAGACCTTGCCGTCGCCGTTGATGTCGCCCTTGTTCTCAGTGTCCAGAATCAGCTCGCCCTGGAAGGTGCCGGACTGAGCGGCGTCGCAGCCCACGTAGACCAGCTTGTTGTAAGCGGACATCTGCTCGGCGGTGGGCTCACGGTTGATGAGCACGGTGGGGATGTCGGCGTTCTTCACCTTGTCAATGATGGAGTCCGCCGCGGAAGTCATCACGGGGTTGATGATGAGGGCCTTCACGCCCTAAGTGATGAAGGTGTCGATCTGCTCGTTCTGCTTGTTCTGGTCGTTGTTGCCGTCCACCACGGAGACCTTGTAGCCCTTCTCTTCCAGAATGGTCTGCAGGTTGTTCCGGTAGGTGGTCATGAACGCGTCGTCGAACTTGTAGATGCACACGCCGATGGTGCCCTTGTCGCCGTCGCCGCCCTTATTGCCTTCGTCAGCAGGCTCGCTGGTGCAGCCGGCGAACAGGGCCATAACCATCATGGCGGAGAGAAGGAGCGCAATAAACTTTTTCATCCTAAAATTCCTCCTGTTGAAATCGGGCGCCGTCCCCGTCCTCCTCTGGGCGGGCCCAGCGGCGCCGTTTGAATTTTACCGCAGGTCTCCCTGACGGCACATCTATTTTCTTCCTTTTCCCTTGGAAAGTCGATAGAAAATTCTTTGCACATCTATGAAAAAACTTCGCTCTTTTCCTCTGGAGCTCCCCCTCCCGGCGCGCAAAGCGGCCCCGCCCTTCCAGGAAGGAAAGGCGGGGCCGTTTTCACAGGGTATTTTCTCACAGCAGGCCGAACATCCAGCACACCAGCAGGCACAGCCCGATGAGCACCAGCAGGCAGGGGAGCAGAATCACCACGTAGGCGCTCAGCGTCATCACCAGGCGCTCCCAGAAGCTGACGCGGATCTTCTCCCGCTCTTCTTCCGGGGGCGGCTTTTGCTCCTGTCCGCCGGCATATTTCTTCAGCCGTCTCCAAATCATGGCCGGCTCCCGCGGATCACTCCGCCGCCTCGCCGGAGCCGCGGCTGGACTTGCGCTCCATTTTGGGCAGCTCGAAGAGGTAATTGCCCTCGGCGTCCAGCTTGGCCTCGGGGAAGTGGCAGGCCAGGAAGTGGCCGGGCTCAACCTCCCGCAGGGGCGGCGGCACCCGCTTGCACTTGTCGCAGGCCATATAGCACCGGGTGTGGAACTTGCAGCCGGCGGGGGGCCTGATGGGGCTGGGGATATTGCCCTCCAGCAGGATGCGCTCCTTCTCCAGGCTCTCCGGGTCGGTGGTGGGGATGGAGGACAGCAGCGCCACGGTGTAGGGGTGCCGGGGGTCCTTGAAGATGGTCTCCGCGTCGGCCAGCTCCACCACATTGCCCAGGTACATCACGCAGATCCGGTCAGAGATGTAGCGCACCACCGACAAGTCGTGGGAGATAAACATATAGGTCAGATTCTGCTTTTCCTTCAGCTCCTGGAGCAGGTTGATGATCTGGGACTGGATGGACACGTCCAGGGCGGACACGCACTCATCGCAGACTACGAATTTCGGCTTCACGGCCAGTGACCTTGCGATGCAGATTCTCTGCCTCTGGCCCCCGGAGAACTGATGGGGATAGCGGTTGTACATATAGTTCTGCAGGCCGCAGGAATTCATCACCTTGAACACATATTCCTGCATCTTCCTGGAACCGGCCTTGAAGAAGCGGTGGGTCACCAGCCCCTCCTCGATGATGCGCCCCACGGTCATGCGGGGGTTCAGGGAAGAGTAGGGATCCTGGAAGATGATTTGCAGGTCCTTGCGCAGATGCCGCATCTCCTTGTATTTCAGGCGCTTCAGATCCACGCCGTTGTCCAGCATGGCCTCATATCGGACGAATTCCGCATCATCTGTATAGGGAGCTTTCAGCTGCCGGAT
>ERZ779621.576-NODE-576-length-14164-cov-14.199447_pt1 | contig 14164 bp, 13 predicted proteins | sample MGYA00514215_ERZ779621 | MGnify/ENA primary metagenome ERZ779621 (study PRJEB29562, sample SAMEA4376715) | mouse gut metagenome | isolation source: Cecum | study: EMG produced TPA metagenomics assembly of the A DSS colitis mouse model was used to assess the...
CACAGATTACGAGGAACTCTCATATCGGTATGACGGTAACAACGTGAGCATCCAGAATGAGCTGGCGATCCTCGCGAAGAACCAGACCAAGTACAACGGAATGATGACACTGCTGAACCAGAATTTTTCGCAGATGATGTCAGTGATGAAATAGGAGGAGTGTTAGATGGGAATATTTGATTCATTTGATATCAGTGCGTCGGGAATGTCAGCAGAACAGTACCGCATGGATATTATTTCGCAGAATATGGCAAATGCACATACGACCAGAACTGAGGATGGGACGCCGTATGTGAGGAAAGTTGTCACTTTTCAGGAGAAGACGGACGCAAAAAACAGGACGTTCTCGCATATGCTTGACACGGCATTCAGCAATCTGACCGGCAGACCGCTTGGATGTACGAACTCCGCCAGACTGACAAGTCCGGGAACAGGCGTCAAAGTGGGGGGATTGTACGAGGATACATGGACAGAGGAAGTGATGACATATGATCCGGAACATCCGGACGCAGATGAGAATGGATATGTACATTATCCAAATGTAAATGTCATTACAGAAATGACAAACATGATCGATGCAAGCCGGGGATATGAGGCAAATCAGGCAGCATTTGAGGCGACAAAAGCGATGGCAAACAAAGGATTAGAAATGAATTTCTAACTGGTTTTTATGCACACTGGCACCCAGAGGAAGAATGTCATCAAACCGATAAATCGGTTCGCTGACGGGTATCCGGTGCGCGAGTAGGGGAGAAGATCATTCCCCTACCCGATTGTTAAGATATAAGGGTTGAAGAGGATTTATAAGGAATTATTGTGGAGAGTATAGGGGGAAGATCAATGACAATAACAGCAGCAAACGATATTAATAGTTTATATAACGTAAAATCGGACGCAGTAAGGAAAAGTCTGTATGACGCAAATACAGGCAGCGAAGGGCAGAGGAACGGAGATCTGTTCAGTTCGATCCTCGACGCGGCGGTAGGAAATATTAATAGTACAAATGATTTGCTCTCAACAAAGGAGAATGAGGAAATGAAGTGGATGATGGGCATCTCAGAGAATACTCACGACCTTACGATTGCGGTGGGCAAAGCGCAGACAGCGCTCAACTACACGATCGCACTCAGAGACAAGCTCCTTGAAGCATATAAGGAGATTATGCAGATACAGATTTAAGGGAACCTGATGTAAAGGATTACATGTAAAGGATTACAGGGGAATTTAGGGAGAAGGAGACACTGAAATGGTTGACAAGGTATTGGATTTTGGGAAAAAGCTATTGGAGCGGTTAAAAGAATGGTGGAATAAATTCCAGCCAAAGCAGAAAACATTGATCATTGGAATTGGAGTAGTGATTCTGCTTGCCATTGCAATACTGGTGGCAGTGCTCACGCAAAAAAAATATGTCAATATCGCAAATTGCGAGTCCACCAAGGAAGGCGCGGCTGTGAGGGATCTGCTCGAGGGTGCAGACATTAAGTACAATGTGTCATCAGATGGTCTGCACTTTGAAGTACTCGAATCACAGGAGGCGGATGCGAACTTCCTGCTTGGCTCAAACAATATACCGACAGCAGGATACACGATCGATGACGTGCTGAACGGAAGTTTTTCTACGACAGAGGCCGATAAGCAGAAGCGGTATAAACTTTTTATCGAGTCTCAAATGGAGGACGATATCAAGAGCATGACAGCGATCAAGACGGCGACCTGCCAGTTGACTATTCCGGATGATAACGGCACACTCATCGCGCAGAACCGGGAGACCTATGCAGGTGTTATCCTGGAGATCAAAGAGGGGGCAGCCTTTGACGAGGAGAACGCAGCAGCGATCGCGAGATATATCGCGACAGCGCTGGGCAATGATACCACGGACAATGTGACGATCACAGATGTGAGCGGAAAGATGTGGTTCCCGGTCGAGCAGGCTTACTCCACGATCGAGAAAGCTGATAACATGATGATGCTCAAGCAGGAAGCAGAGAGCATGATCAAGAACGAAGTAAGACAGGTGCTCTTCGGTACAAATGAGTTCAATCAGATCGAAGTTGCAGCCAATATTTCAATGGATTTCTCTCAGAAGGAGATCACACAGCACAATTATTCCACACCGGATGACGAGCATGATCAGGGACTGCTTTCACACGAGGAAGTATTTCAGTCAACTGCTACAGATGGTCTGGGTGGAGTGCCTGGAACAGATTCAAACTCAGAGCAAGATTATATGATCAATGAGTCAGCAGGTACAAACAGCAGTACATACGAGAGAAGGAGTGACTATCTTCCCAATGAGGAGATCATCAAGACAACAGCAGCTACAGGAACAGTTGTATACAACGATAGTTCCGTGTCGGTAGCGGCAGTAAGATATCGTGTGGTAAGAGAGCAGGATGTGAGACTTCAGGGATTTCTGGAGGGGATCTCATGGGAGGAGTATAAGCTTGCCAACAACGAGAGGATCAAGCTTGAAGTAGATGAGGATCTTGTCAGCATGGTGGCAAATGCGACTGGTATTCCGACAAGGAACATAAGTCTTGTGGCATACGAAGAGGTTCAGTTCATCGATGAGATCCAGTCTACAGTAGAACTCAAAGATATCGTACAGATCGTGCTGATCGTCATCATTCTGACACTCCTTGCATTCGTGGTCCTCATGAGTCTGAGAACCAAGAAGGAAGTCGAGGAGGAGGAAGAACTTGCAGTGGAAGACTTGCTGCAGTCAAACATTGACGAGCTGGAGGGCATCGAGACAGAGCAGAAGTCCGAAGCTAGAAAACTGATAGAAAACTTTGTCGAGGAAAATCCGGAAGCGGTGGCTACACTCTTGCGAAATTGGCTTGATGAGGACTGGGGGTAACTTGTAATGGCTAGTGAAGAGTTAAAGGGAATACAGAAGGCGGCAATCTTACTGATTGCCCTCGGACCTGAGAAATCTTCCCTGATATTTAAACATTTAAAGGAAGAAGAGATCGAGGACCTGACACTTGAGATCGCGAATACCAAGAGTGTTACACCACAGGTAAAGGAGAAAGTTATCAACGAGTTCTACGAGGTGTGCCTGGCGCAGCAGTATATCGCAGAGGGTGGTATCGGATATGCGAAGGAACTTCTGGAGAAGGCGCTCGGCGCAGACAAGGCGATGGATGTCATCGGAAAGCTGACAGCGTCACTGCAGGTAAAACCGTTCGAGTTTGTGAAGAAGACCGACGCGTCGCAGCTGTTGAACTTTATACAGGATGAGCATCCACAGACGATCGCACTGATACTGTCCTATCTGTCAGCGGGGCAGGCGGCTACGATTCTCGGAGCACTGGTGCCTGAGAAACAGGCAGAAGTGGCGCGACGTATCGCGACGATGGACCGAACAAGTCCCGATGTCATCAAGGAAGTGGAGCGCGTGCTGGAGTCAAAGCTTTCTTCCCTGGTAAATCAGGACTACACGATCATTGGCGGCGTGGACGCAGTGGTAGAGATCTTAAATACAGTAGACAGAGGAACAGAGAAACATATCATGGAGACACTCGAAGTGGAAGAGCCGGAGCTCGCGGACGAGATCAGAAAGAAGATGTTTGTATTCGAGGATATCCTGCTTCTCGACGACCGTGCGATACAGCGTGTGCTTAGGGATGTCGACAACAACGATCTTGCGATCGCATGTAAAGGTTCGACAGAGGAAGTGCAGAACGCGATCTTTAGCAACATGTCGAAGCGTCTGGCTGAGATGATCAGGGAGGACATGGAGTTTATGGGACCTGTCAGAATGAAGGATGTTGAGGAAGCACAGCAGAAGATCGTCAATATCATAAGAAAGCTTGAGGATTCCGGAGAGATCGTTATTTCTAGAGGCGGAGGTGACGAGATCGTTGTCTAATGGTGGTATCTTAAAATCAGGCTGGGTCGTGGTAGACCCAGCCAATACAAGGATCATAGATTCCAATGCAAGAGCTGAGGCAAGGCTCAAGGAACTGGCGATGGAGCTTGCTGTGCAGTGCGGTGAGGAGCCGGATTTTGCGGAGGGTTTCACACAGGGTATCAGTGCAGTCGAGGTGTCACAGCTGATCCGTGACGGGGAAGGAAATTTAGTCGGTGAGGAACAGGGATTTGACGATGCGATGCAGTCAGAGGAGGCTGTTCCTACACAGCAGGCTGTGCAGATGCAGGAGGATTTGATCGCTGAAACGCAGGCTCAGATCGAGCAGATGCGTGATGAGGCGATTGCTGAGATAGAACAGACCAAGATCCAGATGCTTGAGGAAGCCAGGAGTCAGGGTTATCAGGAAGGTTTTGAGCAGGGTCAGAATGATGGTTTTGCACAGGGACATCAGGATGGGCTGAACAGTGTGGCAGAGGAGAGAGAACAGGCACAGGCTGAGGTTGAGCAGATGGTGGCAGCCCTGGAGGATGAATACCAGCGCAAGATCAAAGAACTCGAGCCGATATTCATCGATACGCTGACCGGGATATACGAGCACATTTTCCATGTGAGTCTTAAAAATTCAAGGGAACTCATCGTATATCTGATACAGAATACGATGAGAAACATTGAGACTGGCAGCACTTATCTGATTCATGTGTCAAAGGAGGATTATCCTTTTGCGAGTATGCAGAAGCGGGAGCTGATCAAGGGTACGAATATAGCGCTTGATAATGTAGAACTCCTCGAGGACGTGACACTTGGAAAAAATGAGTGCATGATAGAGACTGGAAATGGCGTATTTGACTGCAGTCTGGGGACACAGCTCGAAGCGCTGAATGAGGAGTTGAGACTCCTGTCATATGAACCGTAACCATAAAAGGGGTTGTAAATAGTAAGATGGAAACTTGTATTTCCTTTCAGAAATATCAGACAGTTTTAAATAAAAGTTTTTTTAAAAAGCTTGGTAAGGTGGAGAATGTGGTAGGGCTGACGATCGAGTCGTCGGGACCGGACGCAAAGCTCGGCGATATGTGTAAGATCTACACTGATTCCGAGAAGGTGCATGGGATTCTTGCAGAGGTGGTCGGCTTCAAGGACAAGAGGACACTGCTCATGCCCTATGAGGATACAGAGGGCATAGGACTTGGCTGTATCGTCGAGAATATGAATTATCCACTCAGTGTGTCGGTTGGTGAGAGTCTGTTGGGAAAGACGCTGGACGGACTGGGCAGATGTATCGACGGATATGTGCCGGAACCGTCAACGGTGAAACGCTATCCGCTCGAAGCGGCACCGCCTGATCCGATGAGCAGGACGATCATCAGCGAAGTGCTTCCGCTTGGCGTAAAGGCGGTGGATGGACTGATCACGGTAGGAAAGGGACAGCGTATCGGTATCTTTGCCGGTTCCGGCGTAGGTAAATCGACACTCATGGGGATGTTTGCAAGGAATACGAAGGCAGATATCAACGTGATCGCCCTGATCGGAGAGCGCGGGCGAGAGGTCAGAGAATTTATCGAGCGTGACCTTGGCGAGGAGGGGATGCGACGCTCCATCGTGGTGGTGGCGACTTCTGACAGACCTGCTCTCGAGCGAAATAAAGCGGCAAAGACGGCAACAGCGATCGCGGAGTACTTCAGGGATCAGGGAAAAGATGTCCTGTTGATGATGGACTCACTCACACGTTTTTCGATGGCACAGCGGGAGATCGGTCTGGCGACAGGAGAGCCGCCTGTGACAAGAGGGTATCCGCCCAGTGTTTACTCGGAGATGCCCAAACTCCTCGAGCGCGCCGGATGTTCTGAAAACGGGTCGATCACAGGTTTGTATACTGTTCTGGTAGAAGGTGAAGATTTCAATGAGCCGATCACGGATACGGCGAGAAGTATTCTCGACGGCCATATCATGCTGACACGCAAACTTGCCAACAGAAACCACTATCCGGCAGTAGACGTGCTCCAGAGTATCTCGCGATGCATGTCAATGGTGGCGTCAGGAGAGCACAAGGCTGCGGCAGGCAAATTAAAGAATATAATGGCGACTTACAATGAGGCGGAGGATCTGATCAATATCGGTGCCTACAAGCGGGGGAGCAATCCCAATATTGATCGGGCGATCAACAAGATCGATCAGGTGAATGAATATCTGCTGCAGGACACAGATGCCAAGTTTACTTTTGAGGAGTCCGTGGAGCAGTTGGAAGCATTGTTTGCAGAGTGAGGCGTTCTTTGTCGAACGCTATAAAACCTGAATGGAGAGCCCGCTGAGGCGGGCAGACGGGAGTAATGTGAAATCCGAGATTTCACAATTCTGAATGGAGAGCCCGCTGAGGCGGGCAGACGGGAATAATGCAAAAAGGGTGGTAATTGAATGGCAGTTTTCCGGTACAAGATGCAGGGGATTCTTGATATCAAAGAAAAACTCGAGGACAGGGCAAAGCAGGAGTTTGCGGAAGCAAACATGCGGCTCGATGCGGAGAAGAAGAAACTCGATGAACTTCAGGCGAGAAAGTTTTACTACATGCAGGAGGGTGTGAAACTGCGCATGGAGTTGATAGACGTGCGCAAAATCCGTGAAAATAAGATGGCAGTTCTCAAGATGGACGAATACATTGCGGATCAGATGAGAGAGATCGCCCGCGCTGCGAAGGCAGTTGAGAAGGCAAGGGCAGCATTGCAGGAGCTCATGCAGGAACGAAAAGCGCATGAGAAGCTCAAGGAGAACGCATTTGAGGAGTTTATGAAAGATGAACTGGCTGCGGAGAGCAAAGAGATCGACCAGCTTACCTCATATACATATGGACAGAAGCTGATGGAGGAACAGAACGTGAGGAATACATAGTGTATGATTCCAAGATAGTCCCCAATACCTCCTATAGCGTGTTTGCTATAGTGGCTTTATGCAGATGGCAGGAATGATTTTTCAAACACGCTCTAAGATAAAAAATAGAAAGGCATGGTTATCGATATGGCACGTAAGGACGAAGCATTGAACCCTGACGCACCAGAGGCGCAGCTCAAGCAGCTAAAAGCAAGTCAGAAGGCGTTCAAACAGGAGCAGAAAAATCAGAAAAAAGAAGCGAAGAGACGCGCGAAGGAACTGGAAAATCAGGAGCGGGAATTAGATGAGCAGATCGAGGGCACGAACGCGTCCGTGGTTGTAGTCACGTTATTCATCATAGTAATATGGCTAGGGATTCTCTGCCTCCTGGTCAAGATGGATGTTGGCGGGTTTGGTTCCAATGTATTGACGCCGATGTTAAAAGATATACCTATAGTCAACAAGATCTTACCTACAGAATTCGACACGGAGTCAACGGAAGAGAAATCTTATGGTGGATATAGCAGTATCAAAGAGGCAGTAGACCAGATCACAGAATTGGAAAGGAAGCTGGAACAGGCGCAGAGCACCAACACAGCGTATTCTGAACAGATCGAGCTGCTCAAGGCAGAGGGGGAACGCCTGAAGACCTTTGAGAAAAATCAGGTAGCGTTCCAGGAAATCAAAGAAAAGTTCTATGAGGAAGTAGTGTATGCAGAAAATGGACCAGGTCCGGAAGCGTACCGTGAGTACTATGAAGGCATGGATCCGACAACAGCAGAGGCACTGTACAAACAAGTGATCCAGGAGGAAGCAGTCAACAGCAAGATGAGGGATTATGTGGCAACCTACAGCAATATGGATGCAGCAAAGGCCGCAAGCATCCTCGGAGCCATGACGGACAATCTGGAACTGGCGGCAGATATCCTATCCAATCTTCCGGCGACGACAAGAGGCTCGATCATGGGAGAGATGGATCCGGCAGTGGCAGCAAGGATTACTAAGATAATGAATCCAGGAAACTGAAGTTTCCTGAAACTAAAGAGTCCAAAACCTAAAGTTTTCAGATAATTTTACCGATATATATTATGTAACTTTCAAATGAACTGAATTTTCAGACAATTTAGTTCATTTGTTGAGTTAAATAAACATGTGCATAAAAAGATATATGTACATTGAAAATTAAAGAGGAAGAAAGGAGGAATGACAATGACGGACACAGCCCTAAAAAGTGCGTTTTTTGGAGCAGATCCACTGAATCCTGCATTGAAGGCTGCAAGCGTACAGAAGACAGCACAGCCGTCGGCAGGCAGTGCGCAGGATTTTGGAGCAGTGCTTGACAAGACAGCGCAAAAAATCGAAAACTCGAAGCAGCCATCCGCAGATAGAAGTGAAAACTCCAAGCCACAGCAGCCTAAAGAAGTGGATGCCAGCACAGAGGCGGATGAGATGAAGCAGGGCGAGATCGTGGAGGATGTCGACACAGTAGTGGACGAAAAAGTATCTGATACAGTGCCTGACATGAAAGAGACTGCAGTGGAAGGACCTGAGACTGAGGAAACGGTCGATGAGATGACGATTGATGAGATCGCACATGCTTTAGAGCAGATCATCGTACAGATCAAAGAGATCCTTGGTATCACAGATGAGGAACTTATGATTGGTATGGAGGAGCTGGATCTGCAGCCTTATGATCTGCTGAATGCCGACAATATATCACAGCTTGTAGCCACCATATCCGGTGAGGATTCAGTGATCAGCCTTGTTGCGAACGAGGAACTTTACACGGCAATGCAGGATATTACAGCGATGGTGGAGACACAGGTAGGTGAGCTGCTCGATCAAACAGGACTCACGAGTGAGGAGTTTGAGACAATACTGCAGAAACTTCAGGAGATGGAGAATCAGGATTCGGGAGAACAGATATTATCCTTTGAAACGGAAGCAGCAGAAGCACCAGTAGAACAGCCGGCTGTAAAGGAGCAGGTTGCGGATGAACTGATCGTAAAATATGAGGATAATACCAAATCAACCGAACAGCCTGCAAAACAGTATGATACGCTTCCGGAAAAGCCGCAGGAAAATTCAGTTGAAGTTTCCGCAAAACCTCAGACACAGGGCAGCGAAAAGGATGCGAAAGGCAGCGATGAAAAAGGTTCCGAAAATTTCAGTCAGGATCATGCATCGCAGAATTTTCAGAGTAATCTCAATGAAATGAATGACGTAACAGCGGCAGAAGGAATTGAAAAGTTTACGTCGGAGAGTACAGACAACATTATGAGACAGCTCGCCGACATGGTGAAGATCATCAAAAATGAAAATCTCACCGAGATGGAACTGCAGCTGCATCCGGCAAGCCTTGGCACAGTCAACGTGTCCCTGACGACAAAAGGCGGCGTAGTGACAGCAGAATTTACCACGCAAAACGAGACGGTGAAAGCAGCGATTGAAGCGCAGGCATCACAGCTGAGGGCAAATCTCGAAGAGCAGGGAGTCAAAGTTGAGGCGATCGAGGTGTCAGTGGAAAGCCACCAGATGGAGCGCAATCTTGACAAAAACGGACAGGAGCAGCAGAGGCAGGCACAGGAGCAGGAGAGAGGACGTATCCAGGGGATACGCAGAGGCAGGAGCAGCATCAATCTCAGGGCATTTACCGATGGGGAGGAACTAGAAGGAGAAATGCAGGGAGCGGATGATGCGACAAGGATCGCTATGGAGATCATGGCAGCAAACGGAAACACGATGGATCTGTTAGTATGATTTAATTGTCATAAAAATTTGCAGCCTAAAATGCAGTATGAAGCAGTATGAAAAAGAGAGGTGGACAAATGGGAAGTTTAATAGCACCGTTTGACGAGAAGGGAAATCTGCAGACACAAACCACATCAGGTGATTCCCTGAAAAATAAAAGCGGTAAGAATAAAAACACAGTGGACAGTGATATGTTCCTGACACTTCTGGTGGCGGAGATGCAGAACCAGGATCCGCTGGAGCCGACGAGCAATACCGAGTGGGTATCGCAGTACGCAACCTTCACACAGGTTCAGCAGATGAGCGAGATGGCGGAATCCATTGATGTGCTCAGGGCGAATAATCTGATCGGCAAGGAAGTCATTATGAGGACGACCAGCGAGAGCACTGGTGATGTCAACTACATTCAGGGTATTGTAGATTTTGTGGAAGTTGAAAACGGCAAGCCGCTGCTTGTGATCGATGACAAGAAGTATTCGATCAGTGATCTGGATACGATCGTCAGCAGCCAGTATTCGGCGGCATATGAGAAGTATAGTACTTTCAAGGAAATGATCGATGCACTTCCCGATGTAGCTTTTGCAAACAGAACCTATGAGAATGTTGTGCAGGGAGCATTGGACTTCTACAACACAATGGACGATTATCAGAAGAATTTCATGAAGATCTATGGTTCAGAGCAGATGGAGAAGTTTACAGAGTGGAAACTTGAGCTTGAAAATATGGGTATCAAGTTCAAAGATACTTCTGTGGAGGAAGAAGAGGAGAAGACATCTCTTGACGATATTCTGGAAAGCTTCAATACCAAGATGAATGCTATTATTGAAAAACTGAACTTGCTGTCAGAGAACAAAACAGATACGGATCAGTCCGGAACGGTAAACAAACCGGGAACAGATGCAGATCAGTCCGGAACAGCAAACAAGCCGGAAACAGATGGAGATCAGTCCGGAACGGTAAACAAGCCGGAAACAGACACAGACCAGTCAGGTTCAGAAAACAATTCGGGCGAGGTCACAGGCGATAAGACTGAGGAAAACAAGCCGGATGTTGCTGACAAGACCGAGGAGGGCACCAACGATCAGACAGAAGAGACAGAGAATGCATAGCAGGATCTGAAAACAAATTAAAGGCTTTATGGTGAGGGGGAATGCGCGATGAATATTAACAACAGTCAATTCCTTTCCATTGAACAGCTACAGGATCAATATCTAAAACAGCAAAAGGTCAATTCTGGAAACAAGACACCTCAGGGCATGAGCTTTGAAGAGATCCTTCATAAGCAGCGGACGCAGGGAACATCAACTACAGAGGTTGTGCGGTTCTCAAAACATGCCGCGAACAGACTGAGCGACAGGAAGATCGAACTGACCGACGAACAACTGGAAAGGTTGAATGATGGCACGAAAAAGGCAGGGGCAAAAGGAATCAAGGATTCTCTGGTACTCGTAGATCAGCTTGCATTTATCGTGAACACAAAGAGTAATACTGTCATCACAGCAATGGATCAGACAGAGGCAAATGAAAATATTTATACAAATATTGACGGAGCCGTAATTATCTAATACAGGATGTAAAGACAAAGCCGGACCTTTTAAGGAGGCTTACCAACCCTCGGAATGACGGATGAGGGGTAGAAATTGACGGCAAATATAATTTTAGGAGGTCACTTAATTATGATGAGAGCACTTTATTCTGGTGTATCAGGACTCAGAACACATCAGACAAGAATGGACGTTATCGGTAACAATATTGCAAATGTAAATACCACTGCATATAAGGCAAAGCAGATGAACTTCTCTGATATGCTTTATCAGACGACACAGGCAGCGACAGGCGCAAATGCAGCAAACGGTACAGGTGGTACGAACCCCAGACAGATCGGTCTCGGTGTGAAGGGCGCAGCCATCAACACGACCATCACGCAGGAAGGTGCAAACCAGTCCACAGGCAATCCGTTTGACTTAAAGATCACAGGTGAAGCATTTTTCGTGGTAAGTGATGGAACCAATACTTTCTATACCAGAGATGGATCTTTTGATGTGGACGACGCAGGAAATCTCTGCATGGCAAGTACCGGCTACATCGTGCAGGGCTGGGGTGTTGACGAGAATGGAGATATCGTACAGGGCAGCGTAGGCGGTATCCATGTGACAGCGATAGATACATTTGGAGCAGACGCTACAAAACAGGCTAGGATCAGTGGTATCATCGACAAGAATGACAGCGAGTTTGAGAATAGGACAAAAGGCGGCAAATCAGTCACTGTAGATCTCTATGATAAGGCTGGATATGCTTATAATATGAAGTTTGGTATACTGCCGACACAGACCACTACAAGTGGTACAAGAGATATTACAAACAGAGAAGTAGAATATGGAGTCGGTGATTTGTATAAAGTTGATATTTCCAAACTGACGTTCACATACCAGGATGGCAATGAGACGAAGACACTTTCCAGCTCAGAAAATCCGGAATTTATGAAGGACTTGGAGGATACAATCTGGACTTATATTGCTGATCCAACCCAAAATCCCTATAATTGTAACGGTACACACCAGCTTGGAACAAAAGACAGTAATGTAACTATTGATCTGCAGAATTTCCTTAATAATCATCCTGACTATAAGGGAACTACACTGGCTAATGGTACATTGGGAAATATTACAACTCTCACAGTTAACTTTTCCGGTGATTCCGGTTTTATGAGTACACAGCCGAAATATCCGCTCAGTGACGCAGACAAGGCAAAAGTGAGTGTTATATCGCAGGAAGCAGTTAACCAGATATATGATGCAACAACTACTACAGGTGGAAGCGCTTGGACACTGTATCAGGTCAAAGGTGCATACGGCGGTCCTAATACCGTGTCCATTACATCAGTACAGCAGACATTCTTGGATGATAATGATAATACACAGACAGATTACATCTTCAAGTACAATGCAACAGATTCGATTCCTGACATTCCAACCAGTCAGAATGATGATATTGTAAAGATACTGCGACTGTTCCAGTCCAAGGAGGTAAAACCAGTATACACGACACAGGAATCAAAAGATATCAGCACTGTTCAAAAGGGAAGTTATGACATTACTTTGCTGGCGATCACAGATGCGACTGGAAAAGAGATCAGTATTGATGCACTGAAGAATGGCGGTACAACATCATGGAATGTTCAGTATGATGACGGTACTGGCGAATTCCGGTATGTGGGTCAGGAAGGCAATGATACTTTTAATGTAAATCTCAGTGTACTTGGTACAAATTTTGATAATGTTGAAGTAGATATCTCAGGCACTGTCGACGGGAACAATGATAAGAAATGTTCAGTAGCAGGAAAGAAACTCGATGGCCGCAGGATCGGTACGAGATCTGGTGTAACCGTTGGAACTGACGGTATCGTCACAGCGCTGTACAGCAATGGTATGTCCAGAAAGCTTGGCCAGATCTGTGTTAGTACTTTCCCGAATGCAATGGGTCTCGAGAATGCAGGTGACAACCTCTATCAGGTGACAGCAAGTTCAGGGGATCCTGCCCTTGTTGACATCAAGGCAAGCGGAACAGGTTCCATCACGAGTGGTATCCTCGAGATGTCCAATGTAGACCTCTCCCAGCAGTTCACAGACATGATCACCACACAGAGAGGCTTCCAGGCAAACAGCCGTATCATCACGACCTCTGATACACTGCTCGAAGAGCTGATCAACCTCAAGAGATAATAAGCTAATATAAAACAATAAAGAAACAGATAGGCAGGTCCTGTCTGTTTCTTTATGCACACAGGCACCCAGAGGAAGCATGTCAGCAGAAGCTGACGGGTGCCCGGCGCGCGAGTAGTGGAGAAGGTCGTTCCCCTACTCGATTTAGCTATACAATTGGATTTCTCTCGGTGCTGTTTATGCACAGCATGACTGCATCACGTGACAAAAACCTGCAAAAGGCACATTTCAGCAGTACTTACATCGGAGCCTCAATGAAGTGGAAGAAGGATATTTGCATATCATTGACGAACCTGTTGACATTCAAAATGATATATTTCAGCATCCGAGAACGACAATGGATGAAAATGCCGGGTTTTTAACAAAACGTCCATTAAAGGTAAAAATGATTTCTGAATTAATAAGTAACTGATTTTAATGCTGTCAAACTACAGGGAACACTTTTTTGAAAAGAGAGAACAAATATAAAAAATGGGGTAAGCATTCTGTAGAAGCCACGAAAATTTGGTAAGTGTGAGCTGCTTGGAAACGCGGCGCAGATTGCCGGGATGAAATTAAGATGAGAATATAATGAAAAAGACAGGATTTCTTGGAATATCTGTATCAAACACGCTCTAGCACGAATCATGCAGCCCACAAATCTAATTTCTATCTGGATAGAGCACTAGTGAAAAGGGAAATATATTTTTATTGAAAAATTGTTGAAAAAATGTGAAATTTATTATTGACAGATGAAAAAAGGCATGGTATGATAAATCCTGTCGCTAAGAAGTACAAATAGTTAAGTTGATTTGAAACTAGAAAATATTTCAAAAAAATGAAAAAAGTACTTGACAGATTTGATAGATTGAAATATACTAAATAAGCTGTCGCAAATAAGACAGGCGATGATTAATTAGAACCTTGACAAATAAACAGTAATGCAACCCTGAAAATTCTAATGAGAATGCAT
>ERZ779621.578-NODE-578-length-14158-cov-34.683684_pt1 | contig 14158 bp, 8 predicted proteins | sample MGYA00514215_ERZ779621 | MGnify/ENA primary metagenome ERZ779621 (study PRJEB29562, sample SAMEA4376715) | mouse gut metagenome | isolation source: Cecum | study: EMG produced TPA metagenomics assembly of the A DSS colitis mouse model was used to assess the...
GAAAGTAGGTGAAGCCGTTGGCAACATTCAAACATATCAGCTCTAAAAATGCCGATTATGGAGCTGCCGAACAGTACCTAACCTTTGAGCATGACGAGTTTACCATGAAGCCCACACTGGACGGAAACGGGCGGCTTGTTCTCCGTGACGATTACCGCATATCTTCCCTTAATTGCGGTGATGAAGATTTTGCAATCGCGTGTATGCGCTCCAATCTGAAATACGGCAAGAACCAGAAACGGGAGGACGTAAAGAGCCACCATTACATTATCAGTTTTGACCCCCGTGACGCACCAGACAACGGCTTGACCGTAGACCGGGCGCAAGCGTTGGGCGAGCAGTTCTGTAAAGAGCATTTTCCGGACAGATAAAACGCATACAGTTTCCGGAAAGTACGGTCAGTATACAGGGGGATTTATGGCGCACTCAAAGTTTGGAGCGGGTTTATATACCGGCAGGAGCAGTAAATATACATGACGATATTTTTTCTATAAGGGTTAAATTCCAGTATGTCCCCATCACAGTATACGGACAGAAAGGAAGCAGGGCGGAAGAACTGGCAGTCCAGAGCGGGTATGAGTTTATCGAAGTAGAAAGCGGAGACGAGATGCCATGAGGAAGGAATAGGTATGGAAGAGCGTAGGAAATGGTTAAGAGATGCAGGTATTCTTGTCATGGTGCTTATTGCCATCATAGGAATTGCAGCCGCAGAGCAAGAAGACAGGTATGATGTTACGGGAGAAATTGAGGCGGTGAGCGGCACCGAGGCCGATGCATCGGAGACAGAGTCTCTTTCCTCGGACAGACAGTGCGGCGGCTACCGTTATAGGATACTGGCGGATGACACCGTGGAGGTTACCGCTTATGAGGGCAGTGAAACCACTCTTTTTATCCCGGCTTATATGGAAGACAAAGCAGTGACAGTCATTGGGCCGGCGGCGTTTAAGGGAAATGGAACAGTACAGCGGATCTATCTCCCGCCGGGAGCCATGGAGATCGGCGAGGAAGCATTTGCGGGATGTAAGGAATTACAGGACATCTATATCACAGAGACGGTAGAGAGGATTGGGGAACGTGCCATGGCGGACTGTCCGTTGCTGGAAGAGATTGTATTTCCAGAGGCGGTAAGCAGGATAGAATCCATGACATGTCAGGGAGACACAGGGCTGAGACAGGTTACAATACAGCCTGGGGTGTCTGGTATTGCGGAGGACGCGTTTGCAGAATGTGATGCGCTGCGCCTGGTGTATGGAGAGAGCGGATTTGCGCAGTGTTATGCGCAGGAAAATGATTTTGTATATGTGGATATGGAGCGGATCAGGGAAGAAGGAAATCTGGTCTGGTAGTTATACTTGATGTTGTATCGCAGATTGTTTTTAATCTCAGGTTATGATATAAATTTAATGTGATGATTTAGGAGCACTATTTGAAAGAGATTATAAAATGACCAGAACAACCACACATAAGACATTTGACCGCGGGATGCTTTGTACGATTCTTGCCCTGGCGTGGCCCACCATGCTGGAACAGCTGATGCAGACGGCTGTGCAGTATATTGACACGGCGATGGTCGGCTCACTGGGGACGCAGGCAACAGCGGCAGTGGGTTCCACAGGAACCGTCAACTGGCTCATCGGCAGTACAATCTCTGCTGTGGGCGTAGGATTTCTTTCCTACATAGCAAAAGCATATGGTGCAAACGATCAGACCGCCGCGAAACGCGCAGCAGCGCAGGCGGTCCTGCTTACGTGTGTTCTGGGAATTTTCTTTACGGTCCTGACAGTATCGTTAAGCGGTATGGTGCCGGTCTGGATGCAGGTGGAGCCGGGCATCCGCAGGATGGCCTCGCAGTATTTCCTGATTCTTTATCTGCCTATGCTGCCCAGGACTGCCAGCATTATTTTCGGCACGGTGCTCCGGGCGGCGGGGGATACGAAATCGCCCATGAAGATTGGCGTGCTGGTGAATCTGATCAATGTGACGCTTAATTTTCTGATGATTTACCCTGTCCGTACCATGGAAGTGTTTTCCCTGCGTTTTACCATGTGGGGAGCGGGTCTTGGGGTGATCGGGGCCGCCATTGCCAGTGCCATAGCCTTTACGATAGGCGGGATCTGCATTACAGGTGTACTCTGGCGGCACAAGGGGATTTCTCCGAAGGGACAGAATTTTAAGCCGGATATGCAGATTTTAAAGCCCTGTCTGCGGGTGGCACGGCCCAACATGTTACAGCGTTTCGGCACTTGTCTGGGATATGTGGCGTTTGCGGCGATGATCAATTCACTGGGAGAGGTATCCACGGCGGCGCACACCATTGCCAATACGGTGGAGTCGGCTTTTTATATTCCGGGGTTTGGGATGCAGACGGCGGCGGCCACCCTGGCGGGCAATGCTTATGGGGCCAGGGATGAAAAGCGTATGAAGAGCCTGGCTTCCATGTTTGTTCCTTTGGAAATTGTTTTGATGATAGGGTCGGGTACCTGCCTGTTTGTGGCGGCACCCTGGCTGATGCGTCTGTTTTCCGGTCAGGAAGCGGTGATTGCACTGGGGGCAACGGTGCTTCGTATGGTGGCGGTGTCCGAGCCTTTTTATGGTTTCTCCATTATCGTTGAGGGACTTATGCTAGGCGTGGGTAAGACTAAGGCCCCGTTTGTATACAATATTGTCGGTATGTGGCTGGTGCGTATTACCGGAACGTTTCTTAGCACGCAGGTGCTTGGATGGGGGCTGGTATCGGCATGGGCCTGCATGATCGCCCATAATCTGTTCCTGTTCGTGTTGTTTTTGATCTGTTATCTGCGGGGCGTGTGGAATCCCTTTCTTTGCAAAGATGGAAAATGAAAGATAATTAGGATGTGTGATTTGGGTGGACGGCATAATATTTTCATTTCAATAGTTTTGGTTTCTTTTGAGATATTATAAAAGAAAGGATGGTGTATTGGCATGACTACAATAAGTCTTCGATTTGATGATGAAATGAAAAAACAGTTGGACGAAATGTGTGATGAAATGGGAATGAATCTTACTTATTCAGATTCCAATATGGAACAGTTAAAGAAAGCAAATCAACAGATAAAAAACGGACAGGTGATTGTAAAAACGATAGAGGAACTGGAGGCTATGAAGTTTGAGTAAAATCACATTTGCAGAAGATGCTTAACGGTCTGTTAAAAGCCATACAGCGTGATCCCTTTATCGGGGAAGGAAAACCGGAACCATTAAGGAACGGAACGGCAGCGAAGGAGAATGGAGCCGAAGGTTAAATAAAACCAGAAGATGTAAAAACATATTTTATACAACCCCAGTCCCGTTATATGACGGGACTTATTTTTTCGGAAAAACCTCCAGAATGATGCAGAAATGATGCATTGTTTCTATATAATACATTCATAGAACACACAGGAGGCCTCGTGATGAAAGAAAATACATTTAAGATGATCATTATGGTTTTTGATATCTGTTGTCTGACGTTGTGCACCATATTGAATATACAGATTGCCATACAGAAGGAGCAATTACAGGCCGGAAAACATGTGGAGGAACAGATACAGCAGCTGGAACAGGAAAAGAAGGCTAACTTCGTAAAGCTGGAGAACAGAAACAGCCGATTGACAGAAAATGTGAATATAGCGATAGACAGTGTACAGAGTTTCCTGGACAAATATGACGACGCCAGACAGCAGACGGAGGATGGGAAACAGGCATACGAGGTATTAAAATCTGAGTATGCTAAGCGTCTTTATCTGGACACTGTGATTTTGGAACTGGATGAAGAAGACGGCAGTCATGAATATGTGGAGCGGTTTTTTGAGACAGATAAAAAGAGTCTGCTGGAAATTCTTGGACAAACACGGTGGGAGGATGAAATGGGTGCCCGATTCCTGGAAGTGGAAGACTGGGGCGAACTGTTACCGGTGGGAGAGCAGGTATGGAATCTTTATGAAAAAGGTAGTACTCCGGACAGTTATCCGCAAGGAGTGCTCATTCAGAATCCCCTGATAGATTTTGGGTATCAGGATGCAAGGGCAGGCATGAATCTGTTTGACATTAAGGCCATGTACCCGACGGCACGAAAGGAAGATAAAAGTTTGGCGGATGGAAAATTCCGTTATCTGCAATATGAAGATGACGGGTACAGGTATTATTATGTGACGTTGGACCATTGTGCAGATTATACAGTCCTGTATGTGACACATAAATAATAGTCAGCAAACAAACAGATAACAATTCGATAACGAACAGGAAACGGCGGGAATCTGGGATGAAAAGTGTAAAAGAAATTTTATTGCTCCTGCTTACGGCAGGCTGTGTGACAGGATGTGTTATGAGTTACAATATCTGGCAGGAACAAAAGAAAGCCCTGACAGAGATGAACAATGGACTGGACAGGGAACCAGGGCCGATCCATGAGATTGATACAGAGGATGGCACAAACTGGTACCGGTGGTACATTGATCCCGACGGAGGAGACCGGATTTTAGAGGAAACTACGGAACTGGACAGCCTGTTAACAGAAACAGCTTCTCTCCAGCTAAAATATGATCTGCAAAGCTTCATGGAGAGACAGGGTAACAGACAGGAAACATCGGACAAGGTCTGGCAGAAATACTTTCATATCAGGCAGGGGGAACTGGCCCGGATAGAGGGGATAGAAGATCTGTCGGACTGTGAGACCTTTGGATTCTTAAATAATCCCTTCAGCGGTGTGGTCTTTAATCTTTACGACGGGATAGCCCTCCAATATACCAATGGCACGACCAGCCGGATTGGAGAGTATACCTTGCCGATAGCAGTGATTGTCACGGGAGCAGAGTCAGACCTGGGATTTATGGATGCCAGGGCAGGCATGGATTTCGGGCAGATCATGCAAAATGCCTGTGAAGCGGAAATCAGGCAGGGGTTTATGACTTTTGGTGCAGATCAGGTGTATTACATACAGTATACGGACGATTCCTTCCGATATTCTTTTATTTCGGAGGATGAGGATGGCAGTGAATCCAGGTTAATTGTCACACGGCTTGATCAGGAAATCCCACAGATGGGCCAGACAAGTGAGGGCGGCAAGGTTCAGAGAACGGGTTACGCATATTGGATGCCTGCCGCTGAATTTGAGGATATCGAGAAGGAACATGAGATTTTAGCCTATGACATCAGTACCTCACCCCGATATGATTATGAGAATACGCCGCTGCTGGAGGAGATAGAGCTGTGGAAAAGGTCGGATGAGGAGTATGTGTTGGAGCATGGCCCCGAATACGAGATGGAGGTAGATTATCATGTGTTTGATTTTAACGATGACGGTATAGATGATTATGTGTTGTGCACGGATGGTATATTGTATAGCGGAAGTGCCGGGCATGGGGTGGAAATCTATGTTGGCAGGGGAAATGGAGGTGTAGAAAGGGTTTTAGCTCTGACACTGCGCTATCATAACCCCAATGAGCCGTCCGGACATGAAAGATTTACGGTGTTAAATGAAAAGACCTGCGGCTTTTACGCGATTGTCATACCCGGAGGGACTAATCGTATCTTAAGATATGACCCGGAAACGAGGGCTTATGAATTTCAGGAAACAGAGTGATTTCTGTAACCTTTTTGCTGTCTGAACTGTACTATTAGTGAAAGGCTTTCAAATAACTGAAAAGAGGAGTACTCATGAGACAATCAGTGCAGGAACTGTTTGAGAAATATCAGGACAACCTCTACATAATTGCTTTTAATGTCTGTAAGAACGCAGAAGATGCAAAGGATGTTGTGCAGGATACTTTCATTCAGTATTATTCAGCAAAAAAGGAATTTGACAACGAGCAGCATATCCGCGCATGGCTGATCCGGGTGGCGATCAATAAGGCAAAGAATGTGAACAGTACCTTCTGGCGCAAAAACAAAATGTCTCTGGAAGATTATATGGAGACACTTGTGTTTGATACCCCACAGTCCGAGGAATTATTTGAGACAGTGATGCATTTGCCGGAAAAATACCGGATAGTCATTCATCTGTTTTATTATGAAGATTATAGCGTGCATGAAATTGCGTCTATTCTTAAACTGTCCGAAAGCAATGTAAAGGTGAGGCTGTCGCGGGCACGCACGCTGCTCAAGGAAAAATTGCAGGAGGAATGGGACAATGACTAATAAAGAAAAATATAAACAGGCTTTTTCGGTGCTGCACTCCCCCTGCGAAATGACTCTGGAGGTGGAAAAGATGGCTATTCTTAGTAAAAGAGCAAAAATCAGGGCGACAGCGGCAGCAGTTATCACAATCTGCCTATTGATAACGGGCGGCAGTGGTGTTGTCTATGCGGCGGATATAGGCGGGATACAGAGGACGATTCAACTTTGGATCGAGGGGGATCAGACGGATGTAACTTTTGTATATGATAAGAGCGGTACTTATGATATATCCTATGAGTCGAAAGACGGTACCATGGAACAACTGCATGGGGGCGGTGTTGCAATCGAGGATGACGGGACAGAGCGTCCGCTGACGGAGGATGAACTGTTGGAAGAGTTGTCCTATCCCATGGTAGAATATCTGGAGGACGGTACGGTGTGGGTGTATTATTGCGACCAGAAGCTTGAGATTACTGACCAGTTCAAAGACGGGGTGTGTTATGTTGAGGTTTCCAACGGGAAAGAGAAATTGTATATGACGATTCTGTATCAGGATGGATGGTGTACGAGTCCTCATAAATATGAACCGGCGGATTCTTTGCGGTAGGTTAAGATACGGCAAGCGTTGGCGGTATACAGAATTTTTCAAATGAATATGTTTACATTTATCATAAAATCTCCTTTTTATAGGATAGCCGGCTAAATACTATCAAAATAAAAAGGAGATTTTATTATGGCAGATATTAATTTGAAGTTGACATTGAATGATAACGGTTCCATCACAGCCAATTGGACTGTGCTCCCGGGTATGATCAAACAGAGGATTGACTTCTGGGAGGTTGGAAAGAGTTATGGTATTGAAGTAAATGACGACTGGCATGGCAGTTCCTATACGACCAAAGCAAATCTGCCTGCCAATAAGCAGTATTATTTTAAAGTTGTTCAGATTGGCAATGGTATCGAACTTGGCGGCGACAGGCAGAAAATACTGATCCGCTATGATTTCTACGATAATCAGCCGATGGGTGCCGTGCAGAATATTGTAATCACACCGGCCACCACGCAGATCGGTGTCAGATTTGATGCGGTTCCACGTGCGCAGAGCTATGATATCCTGTTCGATAACAGCGTTTATAACGTGACGCAGACATCCAAAACATTTACCGGACTTACCCCGAACACAAGCCATACCATTGCCATACGGGCGAAAGGATCCAAGATGACAGGGGCATATAGTGCCACGCAGACGGTCAAGACTCTGCCTGTCAGTCCGGCAGTGCCGTCAGGGATCAGAAAGACTGCCACAGAGACATCTGCAACCATCAGTTGGAATAAGGTGAGCGGTGCTGTCAGTTATGACATTCTGTTTAATGGGAGCACTTACAATACGACATCTACTTCCAGAACCTTTACAGGATTGACAGCTGGCAGAAGCTATACGTTCCAGGTGCGGGCAAGAAATAACGATGTGGCGGGCAGCTATACCAGTCAGCTGACAGTAGCGACGCCGGCAAAGCCGCCTGCAACCGTGACGGCAACCAGCACGGGGGATTCTATTACGGTAAGCTGGAGCAAGGTGGATGGTGTGGCAGGATATCTGGTACGATGTGTGAAAGATGATACCATTACAACGGCTTCCACAACCTCTGTGAAGTTTACGGATTTACAGCCTAAGACATCCTACACCTATCAGGTGGCGTGCAGGAGTCTGGATGGGGAAGGGAGCTTCAGTCCGGCCAGGACAATCAGGACGCTTGCCAAGATGCCCAGCACGCCTGCTGGTGTCGTCGGGGAGACAACAGAAAATTCAGTCACCATAAGATGGGATGCCGTGAGCAATGCGACCGGTTATGACGTCTGGTTTAATGGAGGTACTTATAGTACTACTACCCCCTCCAGAACCTTTAACAATTTACGGGATAATACGGAGTATGCTTACAAAATTCGCTCAAAGAATTCTGATGGGGTTGGTGAATATGGGGAAGAAAAAAAGGTCAGGACAACACCGAAAGCCCCCTATGGTTCGGATGTGAAGGTAACTTCCGATGAGGCTTCCATTACCGTAAGCTGGAACCCGGTGACAGGAGCGACCAGTTATGATCTGTTAGTTGACGGGAAAGTTTATCGTGTCACAGGAACCTCCCATAAAGTCACAGGATTGACACCCAATACGAGTCATACCTATCAGCTTCGTGTAAATAATGCCAACGGTTCCAGCTCTTACAGCAGCGCCAGGACACTAAAGACAACACCGAAGGCACCGGACACAGTTACGGAGAAGCCCTCACGAACAGATGTAACCCTCAGGTGGGATTCTGTGAGTGGTGCGACCAGTTATGATGTGTTGTTTGACGGGACAACTTATCGGGTGACGGGTACGAGTAAGACTATTTCGGGATTGAAAGTTGATACGCCCTATCGTTACCAGATCCGTACCAATAATGAGAACGGGTCCAGTTCCTATAGTCCGGTGAAAACGATAAGGACACTTCCTTATGCGCCTTCCACGTATCCGACGGTGAAAGCAACAGCTGCTGTAGATTCGGTCACTTTGACCTGGAGTGCAGTGACTGGTGCCACCGAGTATGAGTTGATTTTTAATGGAGATACCTATACCGTTAAAGGGACGTCGCACAAAGTCACGGGATTAAAAGATGACACCAGTTATAATTACAGAATACGTTCCTGTAACGCAGGCGGTTACAGCAGTTATTCTCCCTATACATCAGTGAGAACACTGTTAAAAGTGCCGGATGTGCCTACATCGATTACGGCCAAGGCATATTCTGACAGTGTCAGAGTGAGTTGGATGTGGGTATCTAAGGCGGACAGCTATGATCTTTACTTTAATGGAACAATTTATAATACCAGTTCATCTTCTTATACTGTAAACGGTTTGAAACCGAATACAAACTATTCGTATCAGGTGCGTGCCAAAAATAAAGCAGGAAACGGAGCGTATTCGGCCAGATATTCTGTAAGAACCCTGGTGGCAAAACCGGCGGTGCCGGCAAATGTCCGTGCGACGGCAACGACCAATTCCGTGACAGTTACCTGGAACAGCGTAAGCGGTGCAACAGGTTATAAGCTGCTTTTTAACGGTGAAACCTATAGCCTGACGGGCACTTCCAGGACGATTACGGGACTGGAGCCTGACACAGCGTATGAGTATGCTGTCTGTGCGGTTAATGCAGGAGGAAGCAGCGCTTATACGGCATCCCAGACTATCACAACCATTGCAGTAGGGCCGGCAGTGCCTTCTGGTATTACGGCGAAGGCCGGATTAAACAGTGTCATTGTAAGCTTTCCGCCGGTAGAAGGCGCTGTGGATTATGATATTAAGATTGACGGCGTTATCTGTCATATATCCGGTACAAACGATATGGTAGACGGACGGATCTGTAAGGTTTTCCCGGGACTGGATCCCAACACAGAGCATACTTACGGTGTAAGGGCCAATAATGATGAAGGTTCCAGCCGTTTCAGCAGCCAGGAGACAGTTAAGACTGCTATCAGTAAAAACAACGGCCTGGCGGAACGCTCAACAGACAGTACCCATACGGACGGTAAGATTTCTTATACGTGTAATGATCCCGTCAACGTGCTGACAGGGGCTTTCCTGTGGAGCTATACCTATCTGGAGGACTATGGCAAAGATAAGCTGCACTTTACCCTTATGTATGATTCCGACAGGGATGCGTTTGGCAAAGCAGTCGGGGTTAAGTGGTCGTATGCCCTGCATTACTTACTGCATATGGATGAGGAGTATGCGTATTTCACCACACCCTATGGGGCGGTGATTCCCTTTGTCAAAGAAGAGGACAATACCTTCCGTGCGGTAGAAGCTGTGGGTAGTGCTTATACGATGGAAAAACGGGAGGACATGACCTATGCCGTCATGAAGCAGGATGGAACAGAGTATGTCTTTGATACGAACCTGACACTTCATCAGATTGTAGAAAATGGTCTGGTTAAATACCGGTTTGAGAAAAACCAGAGCGGACAGATTACACGGATTACCGGACGGCATGAAACCAGTCTGACATTTACCTATACAGGGGAATATCTCACGAGTGCTGTAGATGCGCTGGGAAATACCGTGTCTTTGACCTATCAGGAAGGTCAGCTGGTATCTGTCACGGATCCTTTGGATAAAACCATGTCCTTTACTTATGATGAGGAGGGCAGATTATTATCCGTGTCGGACTTTGCCGGTCAGGTATACCTGGTAAATGAGTATGATGTTCTGGGCAGAGTAATCAGACAGAATACAGCCGGCAGGGGAGAGAGCAGTGTTGCCTATGATGAAGGGAATCGTAAGACAGAGTTTACGGATGAAGCCGGGCATGTCACCAGTTATTGGTACGACGAGGTCGGCCATATCACAGAGGTAGATCTGGAAGGAGCCGGAATACGCAATCGTTATGATGAAAACGGTATGCTGATACAGCAGACGGATGCGCTTGGGAACTGTACGCAGATGGCCTATGATGCATGTGGTCGTATGAATTGTATTACTTACCCGGATGGGACACAGGAGCAGGTAAGCTATAATGACAGAAATCTGCCTGTGGAAGTCGTGAATCGGGACGGCACACAGAGCCATTACCAGTATGACGAGAACAATAACCTGATCAGTGCACAGGATGAGCGCGGCAACAGCAGTCTTTATACCTATGACGAGGATGACAACCTGGTATCCTGGACGGATAAGGAAGAAAATGTATGGAACTACAGCTATGATGAGGCAGGGCACCTGTCACAGGCACAGGATCCGGAGAACCATATCTACCGCTATGTACATGATGCTTTGGGCAGACTTACTTCCTACACTTCTCCGGAGGGCAGGACAACATCGTATCTCTACTCGGAGGCAGGAGATCTGCTTAAGATAGAGGATCCGGACGGGGCAGTCGTTCTTACATACGATGAAAACGGTAATCGGACGGGGATTACCGACAGGCGCGGCAATCAGCAAAGTTTTGTATACAATGAGATGGGACAGCTTTCTTCTGTCACGGATTTTCTGGGCAATCAGTATCAGTTTACCTATGATGTCAGAGGAAACCTGATTAAGGAGACCAATCCTCTGGGTGCGGAGACCGCTTATACCTATGATGCGGGAGGTAATAATACGTCCTGTACAGACGGTAATGGCAATGCTGTCACATATACATTCGATGAGGCCAGACGACTGACTAAGATTACCGATGCGGCGGGCGGTATTTTGCAGTATACCTATGATGTGATGGGCCGTGTTACTGCTGTTACCGATCCGTTAGCGCACCAGACCACTTATACCTATGATGCCCAGGGGCGTGTGATCAGCCAGACTAACGCACTTGGTCATAGTATGAGCTATACCTATGATCAGGCAGGTAATCTTCTGACCAGGACAGATGAAGACGGTGTGGTCACTACCTATACCTATGATGGGGAGAACAGGCTGCTCACACAGACAACCGCAGAGGAAACCACACACTTTACCTATGATAAGCTAGGCAGAATGACTGCCGTAAAGACGCCTGATGATGCGGTCAGGACGACTGTTTATGACGGGGATGGTAACCAGGCGGAAGTTACCGATCAGGAAGGAAACAAAACCACCTGTGTATATGATGATGCGGGACATCTGATACAGACGACAGCGCCTGACGGCGGACAGACCACCTATCAGTATGATGAGAACGGCAACTGCACGAAGATTACAGACGCAGAAGGTAACAGCAGAAGTTACACATTCAATGCTAATAATCAGATTACGGCGGTTACGGATGCCTTGGGGCAGATTACGACCTGTGAATATGATGCGGCCGGACAGATAACAGCAGTTACCGATGCCAGGGGAGGTCGAAGGATACTCTCCTATGACCATAACGGTAACCTGATCTGCGAGACTGATCCTCTGGGAGGTATCAGAACCTATACCTATGACTGCCTGAACCGTATGACGAAGATGGTGGATGAGGAGGGTCATAGCAGAAGTTGCGAATATGACGCGGCCGGTAATATGACGTCCTTTACAGATGCCAATGATAACACGTGGCATTATAGCTACGATGCGCTCAACCGCATGACTGGTGTAACAGATCAAAACGGTGACAGTCTTACACTGGAATATACCAACACAGGTAAGATTGCCAAAGCGACAGATAAGGAGGGTGCACAGACTACCTATCAGTACGATGAGCTGGGACGATTGGTGCAGATGACGGATGCATCGGCACACAGCCTGCAATTTACCTATGACAGCATGGGCAGAGTGCTGACGCAGACGGATGCCGCCGGGAATCTGACCGAATATACTTATTCTCCGGCAGGAAACTTACTTACCAGAAAAGATCCGGAGGGCAATACAGTCTCTTATACTTACGATGCGGCAGGACGGATTAAGACGGTGACAGATGCATTGGGGAATTGTATGACCTACACCCGTGATGCCCTGGGGCAGGTAACGAAGATAACCAATGCAGTGGGAGAAATCATGACCTTCACCTATACTGCCAATGGACAGATTGAGACCGTGACGGATGCAAATGACAGTGTCACCAGCTATGCTTATGACGGGAATGGCAATCTGACCCGGATTACAGATCCGCTGGGCAATGTTACAGCCTATGAGTATGATGCCATGAATCATCAGATCAGGGAATATCTGTCACAGGCGGAAGAAAAAGTCTGCGAGACAATCTATCACTATGACAAGAGAGGCTGTATGATCCGGATGATCAATCCGCTGGAAGAAGAAAGGATCTATACCTATGACGGGAATGGTAATCTTGCGGGGATCACGGACGAAGAAGGCAATGTAACCACAGTAATATATGACCTCAACGACCAGCCTTTACAGATGTCTTACAGTGACGGCAGACAGGCTGCGTTCCGCTATAATAAACGCGGCGAGCTGGTAGAGATGAAAGACTGGAACGGCACAATGACCCTGGAACGGGATGTGCTGGGCAGACTGACCGGGGTAACCGATCATGACGGCCATGTAACCGGATATACCTATGATCCGGCAGGCAACAGAACCAGTATTCGCTATCCTGACGAAAGTGTGGTAAACTATACCTATGATGGCAATCGCCGTCTGACAGCCGTAACAGATGCGCAGGGCAGGGGTACCCGGTACAGCTATGATGCCGCGGGCAATCTTCTGACCATGATACAGCCTGGCAATCAGGCTTCCTATACCTACAATGCCAATCATCTGCCGGTCACAGCCAAGTACCAGACAGATGCCGGGGCTGTTATGAATGTGAGCCTTTCCTATGATCCCATGGGCCGCATGATTAGTTATCACAGACAAAACACCGGCGATGCACCCACAGGAAATCTGGACTATACCTATGATCCTATGGGACGCCTGCTTGCCTGGACAGATGGACAAAGGCGCGAGACTTACAGCTATGATGCGCTGGGCAATCGTACCGCCTGGAAAGTCGATGATATTGAGAAAGCGACTTATTCCTATGACGCCATGAGCAGATTAACAGCCATGATGCAGGACGGCGCAGCTTACAGCTATACCTATGATAAAAGAGGCAGCCTGACTGAAGAGAAAAAGGCCGACAGCCTGATTTGCCAGTATGTTTATGATGCCGCTGGCCGGATGGTAACAGGTAAAGACCCTCTAAGCGGTACACAGACGGATTACACCTATAATGCCCTGTATATGCGGGTGGGAAATACGGTGACCTGTCCGGGAGCAGATATTCCCGATGTCAGGGAGATTACATACGTACCGGACTGCCTGAGCGCCGCCAACAACGATCTGATGGTATACAAAGGAGCCAGCGCAACACGGGCCGTATACGGCAGAACCCATGAACGCCTGGGTTACACCACGGCGGCCGGGCAGGTTTATGAAATGCCTGACCTGTGGGGAAGCCCCTTATATACCACCGATGCACAAGGCAACACTACATGGTATCCGGAGCATGACATCTGGGGCCATACAGCCGTACAGCCCACACCGGAAACCGACCCGGCCTTACGCTTCACAAGCTACACCTATGATCCCGTGATCAGCAAGTACTTTGCC
>ERZ779621.583-NODE-583-length-14066-cov-5.695739_pt1 | contig 14066 bp, 12 predicted proteins | sample MGYA00514215_ERZ779621 | MGnify/ENA primary metagenome ERZ779621 (study PRJEB29562, sample SAMEA4376715) | mouse gut metagenome | isolation source: Cecum | study: EMG produced TPA metagenomics assembly of the A DSS colitis mouse model was used to assess the...
ACCAGCCGGACGGCCTCCTCCTGGCCCACCACCCGCCGGTGGAGGATGTCCTCCAAATGGAGCAGCTTCTCCCGCTCCCCCTCCATGAGCCGGGCCACAGGAATCCCCGTCCACCGCTCTACGATACGGGCGATCTCTTCTTCGGTGACCTTGTCCCGCAGGAGAGAGGCGGCCTTGCCCTCGTTGGCCGTCTCTTCGCTCTGCTCCAGTTCCTTTTGCAGAGCTGGGATGGTGCCGTATTTCAGCTCCGCCGCCTTTTCCAGGTCGTACTCCCGCTGAGCCTTTTCCAACTCGGCGTTGGCCTCGTCCAGGTCGCTTCTCAGCTTCTGTACCCGGCCGATAGCGTTCTTCTCGTTCTCCCACTGGGCCTTCTTGGCGTTAAAATCCTCCCGCGCCTCCGCCAGTTCTTTTTGCAGCTCGGCCAGACGGCTCTGAGAGAGCTTATCCGTCTCCTTTTTCAGTGCCGCTTCTTCGATCTCCCATTGGACGATCCGCCGGGAGATCACATCCAGCTCGGTGGGCATGGAGTCCATCTCCGTGCGAATGAGAGCGCAGGCCTCGTCGATGAGGTCGATAGCCTTATCAGGCAGAAAACGGTCGGTGATATAGCGGTTGGAGAGGGTCGCCGCGGCAATGATGGCCGGGTCGGTGATCTTCACCCCGTGGTAGACCTCGTAGCGCTCCTTGAGGCCGCGGAGGATGGCAATGGCGTCCTCCACTGTGGGCTCCGCCACCAAAACGGGCTGGAACCGCCGCTCCAGCGCCGCGTCCTTCTCGATATACTGGCGGTACTCATTCAGCGTGGTCGCTCCGATACAGTGCAGTTCCCCCCGGGCCAGCATGGGCTTTAAGAGGTTGCCCGCGTCCATGCTCCCCTCGGTCTTGCCTGCGCCCACGATGGTGTGGAGCTCGTCGATGAAGAGCAAAATGCGCCCTTCCGACTTCTTCACTTCGTTCAAAACGGCCTTGAGCCGTTCCTCAAACTCGCCCCGGTACTTTGCTCCGGCGATGAGCGCGCCCATGTCCAGAGAAAACACCGTCTTGTCCCGGAGAGACGCGGGCACGTCTCCCTTGACGATACGCTGGGCCAGCCCTTCGGCGATGGCGGTCTTGCCTACGCCCGGTTCACCGATGAGCACCGGGTTGTTTTTGCTCTTGCGGGACAGGATGCGGATGACGTTGCGGATCTCGTCATCCCGCCCGATCACCGGATCGAGCTGGTTCTTGCGGGCCCGGTCCACAAGGTCCGTTCCGTACTTTTTCAGCGCGTCGTAGGTGTCCTCCGGGTTGTCCGAGGTCACCCGCTGGCTGCCCCGCAGAGCCGCCAACGCCTGCATGACCTTCTCCTTCTCCACGCCGTAGGTGCGGAAAACCTCCTTCACGCCCCCCTCGGCGGCCTCCAACAGGCCCAGCAGCAGATGCTCTACCGACACAAACTCGTCGTGCATGCTTCCGGCGCTTTTCTCCGCGGCGTTCAGGGCCTTGTCCGCCCCGGCGGAGATATACACCTTGTCCGCCTCCCGTCCGCCGCCGGACACCTTGGGCAGCTTCTCCACCTCCGCGCGCGCCGCCGCCTGGAAGGACTCCAACGTCAGGCCCATGTTGGCCAGCAGCTGGGGCACAAAGCCCCCCTCCTGCTCCACCAGCGCCAGGAGCAGGTGGCTCTGCTCGATCTGGGGATTGCCGTGCTCGATACTGATGCGCTGGGCGTTCTGAAGCGCGTCTATGGACTTCTGGGTCAATTTCTGCATGTTCATGGTCTGACCCTCCTTTCATTTGTCCTTAGTATAGTGCGCCGCAAGGAGAAATACATGAACACATTGTAAACAATTAGCACTCTCTTAAAGAGAGTGCTAATCCAGCGTCTCAGAGGCGCGGCCCGATAATCGGCGGGCGGGGCAAGCCCCGCCCCTACGAAGGAACACGTTATCATAGACAATGTAGGGGAGGGGCTTGCCCCTCCCGGGACACGGACGCAAACTCAGCCCCTCGACTCCTCAAAAATTTGCCGCATGCCCTCCACCACTTCAAAAACCATCCGTTTCCCTAATGATGTCATTGAACAGGTCGAGGTCGCCATCCGTGGAACAGGCGCGTCCTTCTCCGCCTTTGTCATCGAGGCCATTCGGGTGGCGTTGGAGGATCTGGCAGAGGAAGAATAAGCTCTGAAAAGGAGGGGGTAACCCCTCCTTTTGTTGTTTAAAGACACACCGCAATGGTTCCTTCTCCACCCCTATCCCTTTTGAAGCCGCCCTTGCGTCCTTTTTGAAAAAGCGGTATACTATGAGCAAATCCTTTTGCAAGGAAGTGAACGCTATGCTCTCCCAACGCTGTGTCGACCTGGGCACCGCCCCCTCGGTGATCCGGGAGCTGTTTGAATACGGCAAGCTCCGCGCCAAGGAAGTAGGCGCGGACAAGGTCTTTGACTTTTCCATCGGCAACCCCTCCGTCCCCCCTCCCCATGAGGTGCAGGAAACGCTGGCGCGGCTGCTGACCACCGTCGATCCCCTCACCCTCCACGGCTACACCTCCGCCCAAGGGGACCTGGCCGTCCGGGAGCAGCTGGCCGCCAGCCTTTCCAAGCGGTTTGGGCACGAGTATACCGCCTCTCAGCTTTACCTCACTGTGGGCGCGGCGGCGGCGCTGTGCTGCGTGTTCCATGCCCTCACCGTCCCCGGCGACGAGTATATCCTCTTCGCTCCCTATTTCCCCGAATATAAGGTGTTTATCGAAGGGGCAGGGGCCCGGGTCAATATCCTGCCGCCCCAATATCCCGACTTTCAGATCGACTTGAACGCTCTGGAGGCGGCGGTGAACGAGCACACCAAGGCGGTGCTCATCAACTCCCCCAACAACCCCTCCGGCGCGGTATATACCCCGGAGACCTTGAACGCTCTGGGCAAACTACTGGAGGATAAGTCCCGGCAATACGGCCACCCTATTTATCTGATCTCCGACGAGCCCTACCGGGAGCTGACCTATGACAGCGTGACCACCCCCTGGACGCCCGACTTCTACCGGGATACCATCGTGTGCTATTCCTACAGCAAGTCCCTCTCCCTCCCCGGCGAGCGCATAGGCTACGTGCTGGTGGGCCGGTCGGTGACGGACAGCGAAACGGTCTACGCCGCCGTGGCCGGGGCGGGACGCACCCTGGGCTATGTGAACGCTCCCTCCCTTTTTCAGCGGGTGGCGGCCACCTGCGACGGTCTGCGCGCCGATGTGGGTGTCTACGCCGAAAACCGCCGTCTTCTCACCGAGGAGTTGGGTAAGCTGGGCTACGACACCGCTCACCCGCCCCAAGGCACGTTCTATTACTTCCTACCCACCCTGGAACCGGACGACGTAGCCTTCTGCCAACAGGCCAAGGCCCTTGACCTGCTTCTTGTCCCCGGCTCCGGCTTTGGCGCGCCGGGATATGCCCGCCTGTCCTTCTGCGTCCCTACAGACCGCATCCGGGGCGCGATCCCCGGTTTTCACGCACTGGCCCAACGATACGGGAGGTGACCCACATGGCTTTTGAAGGCTTTTCCGAGCAGACCATCGACTTTCTCTACGGCATCTTTTTTCAAAACGAGCGGCTTTGGTTCGCCGCCCACAAGGACGAGTATCTGACCCATCTCCAGCGGCCCATGAAGGCGCTCGCCGACGAGACCTTCCAGCGGCTCACCGCCCTCTATCCCCGCAAGGATCTGGTCTGCCGGGTTGCCCGGATCTACCGGGACGCCCGCCGCTGCCGGGGCATCAATTTTTACAAGGAATCCCTCTGGTTCACTCTCCAGCCTCCCGCGGAGCCGGGACAGGACTACCCCTGCTTCTGGTTTGAGCTGGGCCGGGAGACCTGGAGCTACGGTATGGGCTTTTGGATGCCCTCCGCCGCCACCATGGCCCGCCACCGCACCGCCATCGACGCCGCGCCCCAGCAGCTGGGCCGGCTCCACGCCCGGCTGCTCACCCAGGCGGAATTTTTGCTGGAGGGGGAGCGCTACGCCCGTTTCAAGACCGGCGCACCCCCCGATCTGGCCGGGTGGTACAACATGAAGGCCTTCTCCCTCCAGCACGAGAGCATCGACGTGACCGAGACCTTTGACGGCCCCGCGCTGGTGGAGCGGCTGGTGAACGGCTTTTCCTTCCTCATGCCCTACTATGACTATTTCCTTCCTCTCTCCCAGGCGGGACAGCCCCGGCAAGTCCCCTAAACTTCCAGCAACTTTTTCCCCGCCCTGGGCAAACTACCTCTTGACTTCAACAAGAGGGAGGTGGGCCTATGGCAGCGAGATATAGAAACTGGTTTTGGCTGGGCCTGGCGGCGTTGGCCGCCGCTGTTCTGCTACTTCGCCCCCAGGAACCGCCTAAGATAGCCCAGGTAGACAGCCCCGTAGAGGTGGCCGAGGCTCAGCCCAAGCTGTTGGCCCTCACCTTTGACGACGGTCCCCGCCGCTCCACCACCTCTAAGCTACTGGAGGGGTTGGACCAGCGTGGGGTGCAGGCCACCTTTTTCCTCATCGGCAAGCAGATCGAGGGCAACGAGGACCTGATCCTCCAAATGGCGGAGGGCGGCCACCAGATCGGCGTCCACACCTTCGACCATGTGGAGCTGCGTGACCTCTCCCCCGCTGACATCCACCGCCAGCTGGACCCTACCCGTGAGGCTCTGCGCTCCCTTCTGGGTGACCGAGAATTTATTCTCCGCCCACCCTACGGCTTTGTGGATGACACCCTTCTCCAGCAGGCCGACTCCCCCATCATCCTCTGGTCGGTGGACCCGGAGGACTGGCACGACCGCGACGTCCAGCGGGAGGTGGCCCACATCGTCTCCCATGTCCAGGACGGCGACATCATTTTGATGCACGATATTTTTTCCGAAAGCGTAGACGCCGCCCTCCAGGTGGTGGACCAGCTCCGCCAGGCGGGCTACGCCTTCGTCACCGTGGACGATTTGCTGCTCTCCCGAGGCATTACGGCGGAAAACGGAGCGGTCTACCGCCACGCGCATCCCCAGTGACGACCTTTCCTCCGCCCCACTATTTTTCCTCTCTCCTGTATCCATATATCCCCCCAAAGCAAAAATTTTCTTCCATTTTCCCTTGCATTTTCATGGAAATCATGGTATGCTAATTTCTGGAAGAGAATTTCAGGGAGAGGGGGGAGTCCGATGTTTCAGGTGGGAGACAAGATCGTGCACCCCATGCACGGCGCGGGGATCGTGGATTCTATCGTCACCAAAAAGGTCAACGGGATAAAGCGGGACTACTACATCCTCAAGCTCCCTGTAGGCGGCATGGTGGTCATGATCCCCACCGCCACCTCCGACACCATCGGTGTACGCGCGGTCATCGACGCCGGTCAGGCCAACCGGGTCATCGACGCCATTCCCTCCTTGCCCATCGACATGACAGCCGGTTGGAACCAGCGGTACCGGGAGAACATGACCCACCTGAAAAGCGGCGATCTGCTGGAGGTAGCCCTGGTGGTCAAGGGACTGACCCGGCGGGACAACGACCGAGGTCTTTCCACCGGAGAGCGAAAGATGCTTCACACCGCCCGCCAGATCCTGATCTCCGAGCTGGTCATGTCTCAAAGCGCCACCTACGACGAAATGGAGCGGCGGGTCAACGCCGCCCTGGCCCAGTAAGGCCATTCCAAAAAGGAGCCGGTCCGGCTCCTTTTTTCAAATACTTTGGGAGGTTTCCTATGTCTATTCTCAGCTTCTTGCGCCGTCATAAGCCCACCGTCCCCGCCCCCCGCTGCGGCTGCGTGGTCGCCGCCGCAGGCAGCTCCACCCGCATGGGCGGCGCGGATAAGCTCTTTGCCAGCGTAGACGGTATCCCCGTGCTGGTGCGCACCCTTCAGGCCCTCTCCGCCAGCCCCTACATCCACGAGATCACCGTAGTCACCCGCCGGGACAAGCTGCTGGAGGTTGGCTCCCTTTGCCGGGGCGCGTGCCTTCCCAAGGTGACCCAGGTCATCGTAGGCGGAGACAGCCGGCTGGAGTCGGTCTATAAAGGGATCCATCAGCTCTCCGACAAGGTAAAGCTCATTGCCGTCCACGACGCGGCCCGGTGTCTGGTGCCTCGGGCGGTCATTGACGCTGCCGTCCTCACCGCCGCCCGGTGCAATGCCGCCGTCCCGGCGGTGGCGGTAAAGGACACTGTCAAGACCTTTGACGGCGAGTTCATTACCTCCACCCCGGACCGTGAGACCCTTCGGGCCGTTCAGACCCCCCAGGTGTTCCGCGCCGAGCTTTTACGCGCAGCCCTTCAAAAGGCTATGGAGGAGGGCTGGGAGGTCACCGACGACTCCTCCGCCGTGGAGCGGCTGGGGGCCACCGTACCCCTCACCCCCGGGGACGAGCGTAATATCAAGATCACCACCCCCATCGATCTCGCGGTGGCGGAGGCTATTTTGCGGGAGGATGCGCCATGAGGATCGGCCACGGCTACGACGTACATCAGCTGGCGGAGGAACGTCGGCTCATTCTGGGCGGGGTGAATATCCCTTATGAAAAGGGTCTTCTGGGCCACTCCGACGCCGACGTGCTCACCCACGCCGTTATGGACGCCCTGCTGGGCGCGCTGGCTCTGGGCGATATCGGACAGCACTTCCCCGACACCGACCCCAAATATTCCGGCGCGGACAGCTTGCAATTATTGCACCATGTGGTAGAATTGGTCCAGAGCCACGGCTGCCGGGTGGGCAATGTGGACGCCACCATCCTGGCCCAAGCCCCCAAGCTCGCCCCCCACATCCCCGCCATGCGGGAAAACTTAGCCCGGACCATGAGCGTGGATGTGTCTCAGGTCAGCGTCAAGGCTACCACCGAGGAAGGGCTTGGCTTCACCGGGAAAAAAGAGGGCATTGCCGCCCATGCAGTTACACTGCTAGTATAATGCTCGACCCGGCGGACCCGGGTCTCCGCAAATTCTTGGCGCGCCGCGCCCGCGAATTTCGCCGCCGGGGCGGCGTCCCCGCTCCCGCGGGTGCCCTCCGGACAGTCTAAAGGAGTTGTTTTCATGAAGATCACCGACATCAAGATCGACCGGGTCAAAGTACCTCTCACCGAGCCCTTTCGTATCTCTCTGGGCGTCATCACCAACGCGGAAAGCGCAGTGGTGACCATAGAGACCGACGAGGGCCTTGTGGGTTACGGCGAGGGTGCGCCCGGCGTGTTCGTTTCGGGAGAAAACCTTCCCGGTACCGCCGCCTCCATCGAGCTCATGGCCCGGGATCTGATGGGCGTAGACCCCACCGATCTGGAGAAGGTCTACTGGATCATGGACAAGGCCACCGCCCATGCCCACTGCGCCAAGACCGCCATCGACATCGCCTGCCATGACCTGCTGGGCAAGAAAGCGGGCCTGCCGGTCTACAAGCTGCTGGGCGGGCTTTCCAACACCATGGAGACCGACGTGACCATCCCCATCAACCCCCCCGAATACATGGCCCAAAAGGCCCGGGAGCGGGTGGCCCAGGGCTTTGACGTGCTCAAGGTGAAGATGGGGGTGGACGAGGCCTCCGACCTGGCCCGGATGAAGGCCATTCGGGAGGCCGTGGGCGCCAACGTGAAGATCCGGATAGACGCCAATCAGGCGTGGAGCGCCAAGGAGGCAATCAACATGATCGCCCGGCTGGACGAGTATGACCTGGAGCTGGTGGAGCAGCCTGTCAAGGCAGACGACCTGGAGGGTCTGGCGGAGGTCACCCGCGCCAGCCGCGTACCCATCATGTCCGACGAGTCCTGCTTCACCGCCAAGGACGCCCTGAAGCTCATCCGGGGCCGGTGCGTGGATATCGTCAACATCAAACTTATGAAGTGCGGCGGCCTGCGGGAGGCCCAGAAGATCAACGCCATCTGCGAGGCCGCGGGGGTCACCGTCATGCTGGGCTGTATGGCGGAGGAGACCAACATCGGCATCACCGCCGCCGCCAGCCTGGGCGCGGCCCTCAAAAATATCACCCGCGCCGACCTGGACGCCACCTTCTCTCTGGCCGACCTCCCCTTCCAGGGCGGCGTTGGCCGGGAGGTGGGCAAGGCGCTCACCCTGCCCGAGGAGCCGGGCTTCGGCTTCAAGGGCTTGAAAGCATAACACAGGAGGGATCAGCATGGAAAAGCAACTCTGCCCCGACATGAACTACTGCGGCGTGCCTCTGCCCGACGACGTCGCCGCCATGAAACACGCCGGCTTCTTTGACGACTGCCGCGCCGCCATCGCCAACTATTTGAGCGGCGATATCCCCGACTGCCTGCGCAAGCGGCTGGAGTTGGAGTTGACCCGCCTGGACTTTCTCCCCCTCTCCGAGTATCCGTACACCGACGAGGAGGCGTTGAGCCTTTTACGGGAGACCTTCCGGGATTTCAAGGATGAAGAGCTGCCCCAGTTGGTAAACAGCCGCGCCGCCGACTGGCTCTACATCAAGGGAGTCCGCCACTTCCACCGCCGCTTTATTGCCAACATACTCACCACCCGGGACGACTACGCCGCCCGTCAGCTTCACCCCGCCGCCGAGGATGAGGCCAGTGCAGCCCGCAAGGGCCGCATCAAGAGCAACATCGCCCTCATGAAGGAAAAGGGCGGCCGCGCCGCCCGCATTACTGTGAAGCAGACCTTCTCCCTCAAGCCCGAGGCGGTGGAAAACGCGCCCCTCACAGTCCATCTTCCCATCCCCAAGCCCTGCACCCACCAGTCGGACATTCGCATCCTGGAGCTGTCCCACCCCGACCTCGCCGTGGTCGCCCCCGAGGAAGCCCCCATGCGAACGGTGTGCTTCCCCGGTGCGAAAGCAGGCGACACCTTCTCGGTGACGTATAGTTATGTAAACCGTTTAGCCTATGTGGAGCCCGTCTCCGGTCAGTCCGGCGACACTCCGCTACCCGACGACGCTCTGGCCTGCCTGGGGGAGCAGACGCCCAACATTCTCTTTACCCCCTTCATGCGCCAGCTCTCTCAGGAAATTCAGGGGACAGAAACGGATCCTCTCAAAAAGGCCCGCAACGCCTATGATTTTGTGACCACCAAGGTGAAATATTCCTATATGCGGGAATACGCCGCCCTGGACACCATCTGCGACTATGCCGCTAAGAACTTGAAGGGTGACTGCGGCGTTCAGGCCATTTTGTTTATTACCCTATGCCGTCTGGCGGGGGTGCCCGCCCGGTGGCAGTCCGGCTTCGCCGCCGACCCGGCCAGCGTGGGCTGTCACGACTGGGCGCAGCTTTATGTAAATCAATATGGCTGGCTCTACGCCGACCCCTCTTACGGCGGCTCAGCCTACCGCGCCGGGGATCTGGAACGCTGGAACTACTACTTCGGCAATCTGGACATCTTCCGCACGGTGTTCAATTCCGACCTTCATCAAGAATTCCAGCCCCCCAAGGCTCATTTCCGTGCCGATCCCACCGATAACCAGCGGGGGGAGGCGGAATACCCCCACCGTGGCATTCTCCCCTTCGAGTTCCAGCACAACGAGGATATGCTGGCGTTTGAGGAATTGTAATTATGTAAACTAATTTTGAAAAATGACCCCGCAGAGCCACTCGCTCTGCGGGGTCATTTTATACCTCATCTGCAATGTTATGTAAACTTCTTAATAGGAAACGCCCTGCCAAAGCATGGCCTCGGCCACCTTCAAGAACCCGGCGATGTTCGCCCCGGCCACCAGATTGCCCGCCATACCGTAATCTGCGGCGGCCTTGGCAGCGGCGGCGTAGATGTTCACCATGATACCGTGGAGCTTTTCGTCCACCTCGTCGAAGGTCCAGGAAAGGCGCATGGAGTTCTGGCTCATCTCCAAACCGGAGGTGGCCACGCCGCCGGCGTTGGACGCCTTGGCGGGGGCGAAGAGGACCCCATGGCTCTGGAACCAGGTCACCGCCTCGGGGGTGGAGGGCATATTCGCGCCCTCGGCCACGGCAAAGCAGCCGTGCTCGGTAAGGGCCTTTGCCCCCTCCTCGTCCAGCTCGTTCTGGGTGGCACAGGGGAGGGCAATGTCACAGGGCACGGTCCAGATGCCCTTGCAGCCCTCCACATACTTGGCGGAGGGCACGTAGTCCAGGTAGGTCTTTATCCGGGCCCGCTTGACCTCCTTGATCTCCTTGATGATCTTGTAGTCGATGCCGTTCTCGTCCACGATGTACCCGTTGGAATCGCTCATAGCGATGACCTTGCCGCCCAGCTGGGTGGCCTTCTGGTTTGCGTAAATGGCCACGTTGCCGCTGCCGGAGATGACCACCCTATGGCCCTGGAAGGACTTTCCGTTGGCCTTGAGCATCTCGTCGGCAAAGTAGCAAAGGCCGTAGCCGGTGGCCTCGGTACGGGCTAGGGAGCCGCCATAGGTCAGGCCCTTGCCGGTGAGTACGCCGGTAAACTCATCGCGCAGACGCTTGTACTGGCCGAACATAAAGCCGATCTCCCGGGCGCCCACGCCAATGTCCCCGGCGGGCACATCGGTGTCCGGGCCGATGTGGCGCTGCAGCTCGGTCATGAAGGACTGGCAGAAGCGCATGACCTCGTTGTCGCTCTTGCCCTTGGGGTCGAAGTCGGAGCCGCCCTTGCCGCCGCCCATGGGCAGGGTGGTGAGGGAATTCTTGAAGATCTGCTCAAAGCCCAGGAATTTGATGACGGACAGGTTGACGGAGGGGTGAAAGCGCAGGCCGCCCTTGTAGGGGCCGATGGCGGAATTGAACTGCACCCGGTAGCCCCGGTTTACCTGCACCCTGCCGCTGTCGTCCACCCAGGGCACCCGGAACATCACCACCCGCTCGGGCTCTACGATGCGGCCGATGATGTTCTGCTGTTCGTAGCGGGGGTCGGCCTCCACCACGGGCTCCAGGGACTCCAGAACCTCCTCCGCGGCCTGGAGGAACTCCGGCTCGTGGGCGTTCTTCTTCTTGAGATCCTCCAGCACGGACAGGAGATAAGCGTTTTTCATAGACATACCGTCAGCATCCTTTCTCATTGAAAGTCACGCTTTCACGCGATAGTGTATTCTACACCACGGGCGGCAATTTTGCAAGTCCGGGAGTGAAAAATTGCAAAAACGATTTTCACAAAATTTTTTGGGGCGGCGGGAACCTTTTTGACTTCCCCCGCGTCTAAGGAGTGTCCGGACAAAGACAGACCCACAAGGAGATGAGAGGCATGGAATGGACGCGGGACGAGTTTGCCGACGCCGTCACCCGGCACAGCCGCCGGATGTACCGGGCGGCCCGCTCGGTGCTGGACAGCGGGGCGGACGCGGAGGACGCGGTGTCCCAGGCGATTTTGCAGGCGTGGCAGTCGCTGGACAAGCTGCGGGACCGGGAGGCCGTGGGGCCCTGGCTGGTGAGGATCGCGGTGAACTGCGCCTATGCCCTGCGGCGGCGGCAGGGGCGGGTGGTGCCCCTGGACGGGCTGGCCCAGGAGCCCGCGGCCCCGGAGCCGGTCCGCTACGACGGGCTGTGGGAGGCGGTGTCCGCCCTGCCCCCGGAGCGGCGGGCGGCGGTGGTGCTGTTCTACTATGAGGAGATGCCGGTGGGTCAGATCGCCAAGTGCCTGGGCGTCCCGGCGGGGACGGTGAAATCCAGGCTGGCGAGAGCCCGAAAGCAGCTGAAGGAGCTGCTTCAAGGTCAGGAGGGCGGATATGGAACAATTTGACGAAATGCTGAAGGCAATGGCAAAAAAGGAGGAAATGATGGTGCCCAATGGATTTGACGAGCGGGTGCGGGAGACGCTGGACGGCCTGCCCCCCAGAGAAAAGCGGCGGGGCCTGGGCGCGGTGAAAACGGTTCTGATCGCGGCGGCCCTCTGCGCGGCCCTGCTGTGCACGGCGTTTGCCGCCTCCCCGGAGCTGCGGGGGATGCTGGCGGAGGCATTGGGGGGCTTCGCGCCCTACGCCCAGGGGCAGGAGGGCGAGGCTTACGTGATCGACGGAATTGAGTTCCGGGTGGTGTCCGCCCTGGCGGACGATTTCACCGTCCGGGCCTATGTGGAGGCCCGGGAGCTGGAGGGCGACCGTCTGAGCAAGCTGGAGCGAAATGTCCTTGGCGGCGCGTTCGGCTTGGTGGACGTGCCCATAAAGGACATGGGGAACAGCGAAGGCTCGGGGGGCAGTACCACCAGCGGCGTCTGCCTGGATTATAACCCGGAGACCAAGACCGCCCTGCTGGCTGTCACCAGCTGGGGGCAGGTGATGGCGGACGATCTGTCGGGCGCGGAGGTGAAGCTGTTCAGCCTGTCGGGCGGGCCAAAGGCCGCGTACCGAACGATTTGGGAGAACAGCGGCGGCGTGTACTTCCCGGTGGAGATCAAGCCCATGCCCAGCCTTACCCTGGACGGGGAGCTGGCCTCCGGGCTGGGGGCGGAGGAGGTGCGGATATCCAGCCTGGGCCTGTCCGTCATCTTCAAGGGTGATGGAGCGTGGCGCAGGTTTGCGGGCACCAATGTCAGCGTCAGGCTGTCGGACGGCACGCTGGCGGAGGCCCCCTGGGAGGGCGGCCAGGGCAATTACGGCGCGTATGGCACGGAAACCGAGCGGAAGGTGCTGGTGTGGAACTTCCGCCAGCCGGTGGATGTGGACGGCATCCAGGGGATCTATGTGGGGGAGGAGTATTTCCCCCTGGGCTGAACCTGGGGTGATTGAAGCGATGGGGCGTCCCCCGGCCTGTGCGGAGGCCGGGGGGCGTTCTCTTGCGGTTTTGTGCCCTCCGGGGCTTGCCTCTTGACTTTTGGGCGGTTTGGCAATACAATATGGAGAACAACCGCTGTATCAGACACTTGTATGACAAAGGATGGAGAGGACATGGCACAGGACAAAAACAAGCAGGTGAGCCAGATCACCGATATGGACGCGGACTTCGCCCAGTGGTACACCGACGTGTGCAGGAAGGCGGAGCTGATCGACTATTCCAGCATCAAGGGGATGTTTATCTACCGGCCCTACGGCTATGCCATCTGGGAGAACATCCAGGGGATTCTGGACAGGGAGTTCAAACAGACGGGGCACGAAAATGTGTACCTGCCCATGCTGATCCCGGAGTCCCTGCTGCAAAAGGAGAAGGACCACGTGGAGGGCTTCGCCCCCGAGTGCGCCTGGGTGACCTATGGCGGCGTGGACAAGCTGGAGGAGCGTTACTGCATCCGGCCCACCTCCGAGACCCTGTTCTGTGAGCACTACGCCAACATCATCCATTCCCACCGGGATCTGCCCAAGCTGTATAACCAGTGGACCTCCGTGCTGCGCTGGGAAAAGACCTCCCGGCCCTTCCTGCGCCACCGGGAGTTCCTCTGGCAGGAGGGCCACACCATGCACGCCACCGCCGAGGAGGCCATTGAGGAGACGGAGCGGATGTTTAACATCTACGCCGATTTCTATGAGAAGGTGCTGGCCATCCCGGTGGTGAAGGGGCGCAAGACGGACAAGGAGAAGTTCTCCGGCGCGGAGGCCACCTACACCGTAGAGTGCATGATGCACGACCGGAAGGCCCTGCAGGGGGGCACCAGCCACTACTTCGGGGACGGGTTCGCCAAGGCGTTTGACATCACCTTCACCGGGAAGGACAACCAGCTCCATCACCCCTTCCAGACGAGCTGGGGCGTGTCCACCCGGATGATCGCGGGTATTATTATGGTACACGGCGACAACAACGGGCTGGTGCTGCCCCCCAAGGTGGCCCCCGTCCAGGTGATCGTTATCCCGGTGGCCCAGCACAAGGAGGGCGTCATTGCCGCCAACGAGGCCGTGATGGAACGGCTGCAAAAGGCGGGCTTCCGGGTGAAGATGGACGCCTCCGACAACTCCCCCGGCTGGAAGTTCGCGGAGTACGAGATGAAGGGCGTGCCCCTGCGGGTGGAGATCGGCCCCAAGGACATGGAGAAGGACCAGTGCGTCGTGGCCCGCCGGGACACCGGCGAGAAGGTGACCGTGCCTCTGGCGGAGCTGGAGGAGACGGTGAGGAAGCTGCTGGACGAGGTCCATGACAACATGTACGCCATGGCCCTCCGGAACCGGGAGGACAACACCTTCGACATCGCCTCCCCCGAGGAGGCCAAGGCCATCGCCGAGGGGAAGGGCGGCTTCCTGCGGTCCAA
>ERZ779621.584-NODE-584-length-14044-cov-6.143112_pt1 | contig 14044 bp, 9 predicted proteins | sample MGYA00514215_ERZ779621 | MGnify/ENA primary metagenome ERZ779621 (study PRJEB29562, sample SAMEA4376715) | mouse gut metagenome | isolation source: Cecum | study: EMG produced TPA metagenomics assembly of the A DSS colitis mouse model was used to assess the...
CCATTCAAGCGCTCTCCCAGCTGAGCTATACCCCCATATGAACTTTTTTCAGAACTTTCTTTGACCATTGCCCGCTGATTCTTCAATCAACGTGGCATATTATAGAACATTTCTTGCGAGTTGTCAACTGCTAATTTTGCGAACTTTTGGAACAAAATCGGGGCCGTTTCACTGGTGACGTGTGCTCCCAGCTGAGCTATACCCCAATTTCCAATTTTAACATTCGGAAAGTTGCTGTTTTCTGTATATTTACATTGATTTGAGTACTTATAAAAAGAATCTTTTGGGGTCCCCTGGTCACGTGCCTGCAAGGGGCCAGAAAACACATCCTAAGAAATACATGAATTATAGCTAATATATGCGATTTGGCTTGGTTGCTTTAGCGACCATACCGCCAACATCGCACTTTGTGCGATGCTGGCGGCGAAAATTTAGACTTTGAGTATGTTGAAAACAGACATATAGACAGACAGGAATAAAATCTCCACCAAGTTGTAAGAGTAAGAAATTGACACAAATTAATTCCATTTTTTGATTGTAGGATAAACACTTTAGAAATAAGTGTGCTGCTGACAGTCATTACATCAAATGATTACCAATGATAGTATTAATGTGGTTTGTTTTTTGTTCGGAGAAAACCAGTGGATCCAAATTGAAATATGCTCCTGGCAATTTACTAAAATCCGAAGGCCAGTTTATGCTCATCTGGGTTAAACTATAGAGAGTATTTGCATCGCAGAACTTTGCAAATGGGTTCATAATTATTTTGTAACTGCGGTCTCTGAATAGATACCGTATGTCGCTAAAAGAAAGCATATCAACTGGCTGAGTATATACTAGAATTGCAGTCACCTTTTTTAATACGTTTTCTGATATCCCCAATTGTAATGCAATATCTTTTTTTACTAACAGACCATTGAACGGATTACATAGCAATTGCACTGGTTCAAAAAGCCCCGTTTCGGAAAACTCTGCATAGGACCAGTTAATTACCAGTAAATTGATGTGCTTTCCGGAATTGGGGATAATAAATTTCTTTTCAGCGGATACAAGGTATTCCTTAAATTTGTTAATATTGGGGAGCCTACAGTGAATCTCATTATCCTGACAAAATGCAGATAATTCTTTGCGCCCCTCTTTATTAAGGAGAACTCCGGGCAGGACTATATTTTCCCCAAAGTCTCTTTTGGGAAAACATGGCGTTTTGACTTCTATGTCAAGAACCGTCCCATCATCGTATTCAAACCTTGCTTCAGGATTCGCACCATTACAGCCCAGTTGAGGCTCGTAAGATGCGAGTTTAAGTGATTTGGGGCCAAAGGCACAAAAGAAGAATAGAAAATGGATTTCAGAAAGCGCCTCAAGAAAGGTGTTTAGTGAGTAATTGCGTTTTCCAGCGGAGAACTGATTACGCAGGAATCCATATATCTCCTCTTTGCCAAAAGTTTTGCATAGGCCATACAGACGTGTATTGAGATTAATCAAAAAGTTTTCTGGAAAGGAAACGGAATCTAAGGCATAATTGTATTGCAAAGAAAACCATTTAAAATAATCTGTATCCTTTTCGATAGCTCGAATCAAAAAGTGCTCTTCTGCATAATCATCAAACACTCCAGATTTCCAGCACTGAGCAATCACATTGGGCATTGTAGGCTCTAAAGTTTCCAGCATCTCGTGTTTAGGAAATGGTATCTCTTTCCGTTTCATTATTGCTTTCGCCTCATATAATAAATTTTAAGCAAATAGGTTTGGGTGCTTTTGCAACCATAACCGCCAGCATCGCACTTTGTGCAATGCTGGCGGTTAAGATTTTGAAAGAAAACTGGTTACGAATAGGATTGCTCAATCAATTTTCGTTTATTATTGGACTCATTCCAATCAACTGATAAATAAGTTTTTCGTCCCTTGTAACGCTATCTACACCAACTCTGATCTCGACTTGAATCTCAACTGACTGTGGGACAGAAAATGTATTGTCACAAAGTGACGCGGCAATTGAACCTTTGATTTTTTCTTTGTCAACAGAAATAAATTCAAATGTGTTACGCTCCACATTAACGCCAACCAAGGTTCCATAAAGCGTAGAGTGTTCAACCAATTCCTCGATTTCTGAGTCAATTAGTCCAAGATTTTCAGCTAACTCTTTAGTGGTAAAATGTCGGGCAAAAATTGATTCATCTGGGGAAGCATTATTAATTCTAAGCCCAGTATTATGCGCAAGAAGGCTACGAATCAATGCCCTGTACTTTGTAGCTACGCGTGGGCTTTGGGTCAGCAAAAAAGATTTGAGCTGTGTTTTGTCGTTCGCAACATCAAAAAGTTGATTGAAATCGTGTAAAGTATTTGTCAATGGGGTTTCAAACTGTAAATCACAATACTCATCCGACTTTAGCCGAACTCCGACAGAAGCTGCAAACATACTAGAAACACATAGTGTACAGTCTTCACGGATTTTTTTGGGAATTGGCCCCCTGAGACCACCGTCCTTATAAGCGATGGCATAAATCAATTGTTGAGTATTATTTAGCAATTCCCCCAACGCAATGCAAGAAATCTCACTCATATGGGTATTATCTTTTTCAAAAGAAATTTCTATAATATCGCGCATTTCTTGCTTAGCTTGCACTAATGGCGATTCGCTTGGTGCAACCAGTTCTGTATTATCAGGAAAATCTAGGTATTCACCCTTTTCAGGCAACATTTCTTCGGTAAGACTGGATGGCTCAACTAAAGTGGCACTCCACTCTGTCTCTGTAGCTTCAATTCTCCAAAGAATGGACTCGGGTTGTGTCAAGGCACAGCGAATTTCAACTGTATTTTTTTCAAGTCCTGCGAGTTTCCCTGGGGACATCGGAGCACATAACCACGCTTCACCTTGTTCAGACGGTATAGCAACCAAAAAATATGGTTGAAAAGCTGGTGTAAGACAGGAAAATATTTGTGGCCCATCATAAAAGAGGTATATGTGATGGTAAAACAGCTTTCCAATTTGAGGAATTTCTGCAAACAATTCGCTCATTTCATTCACCACCTTCACCACAACTCGCAAAAAATGTAGATGGTTCCACTCCTTCGTACACCCACCAAGTAATATGGTGTGGATTTACTTTGGTAGGCGTAGAAAGTGTCTTTCCACGATCCTTATTCGTTGTTCCACAAGCACAATATTTATATTGTTTGCGCAGCCGGGGAGACTTTTTTCTGGCACGTTGGCAATCCTCTTCCGACTCGAACACAGATAGTCCATATGCAAGGATACAATCCTTGTATTTTTCAGGGTTTGTCTGGAAAAACGTTAAAAAGTCTTCCGCTGTTGGAATAGGACCTTTACACATCCTAAATAATAGCCTTTCCTCATCGGTGGCGTCATTTGGTGGACAATCTTTTGGAAAATATGAAGGGAATGTGAGAGTTGCTTCAGCCACACAAACACCTCCCGAAAATTATATGTTATATCATAGCAAAAAATACGACAATGTGCAATATAATTTCAACAGAGATTGAAACAAACCATGCGAACCAACGTTGTGCCTCTCTTGTCTGAGAACAGAAAAGGCCGGGATGCATATTAAAGAAAACACACTCCGGACTTTTCTACCTAGGTACCCGAATCCTCGGTTTTCTTTTAGGTAAAATAAGACCACAAAGCCTTGACTTTGTGGTCTGTCTTGGTGGAGATAAGCGGGATCGAACCGCTGACCTCTTGAATGCCATTCAAGCGCTCTCCCAGCTGAGCTATACCCCCATATGAACTTTTTCCAGAACATTTTTTGACTGCTTCCCGTTGATTTGCTAACCAACGTTGCTTATTGTAGTACATTTTTCGCAAGTTGTCAACCGCTAATTTCTCAAACTTTTTAGACAAATTCGGGGGAGTTTCACTGGTGACGTGTGCTCCCAGCTGAGCTATACCCCCGTATTCACTTGTTTTACTGCGTTGCCCTCAGCGCAAGATAAATAATACCAAATGCCATTGGATTTGTCAACACCTTTTTCTCAAATTCCCGAAAAATTTTTGCGGCCCCTCCGCCGCAGGGGAGGGACCGCATATGCGCTTAAGACCGCTTCCAGGCGCTGCCGCTGAACAGCACCAGGATGGGAAACATCTCCAGCCGTCCCAGGATCATGGCAAAGGACAGCACCAGCTTGCTCAACACCGAGAAAGCAGAGAAATTCCCCGCCGGGCCCACCAGCTCCAAGCCGGGGCCTACGTTGCTGATGCAGGTGATCACCGCCGTCAGGGTGGTGCCGAAGGACAAGTTATCCAGCCCCACCACAATGGCCATGCCGAACACCAGAAACAGGTTGGCGATAAAATAGCACTGGGCGGTGCGCACAGCGCTCTCGCTCACCGCGGCGCCATCCAGCCGGACCACAGACACCGCCCGGGGGTGGACGATGGAGCGCACCTCCCGGCCGGCGGATCGGAGAAGGATCAGAATACGCCCGCACTTGATGCCGCCGCCGGTGGACCCGCCGCAGGCCCCGATGAACGTGAGCACCACCAACAGCATTTTAGAGAACTCCGGCCACAGGTCGTAGTTGTCGGAGGAAAAGCCTGTGGTGGACACAATGGACGACACCTGAAAGGCGGCATAGCGGACACAATCCCCCACGGTATCGTACACGTCCCGGATGTTCCAGGCAATGGCGGCGGTGGACACCGCCACCATGATGAGGAAAAACCGCAGCTCATCGCTTTTCAGCGCCTGCCGCACCTTGCCGGTGAGCAGCAGGAAATAAACGGAGAAGTTGATGGAGAACAGCAGCATGAACACCGTGATGATGATCTCGACAGCGGGACTGCCGAAGGCCCCCACCGAGGCGTTCCGGTCGGAGAACCCGCCGGTGCCCGCCGTGGACATGGCGTGGGTGACGGCGTCATACCAGTTCATCCCCGCCAGGCGCAGCAGCAGCACCTCCAGCGCCGTCAAGGCCAGGTAGATGGCGTACAAAATCTTGGAGGACTGGGAGGCCCGGGGCACCAGCTTGCTCTTCACCGGCCCGGGGCTCTCCGCCCGGATGAGGAAATTGGAGCTGATGCCCAGAAAAGGCAGCAGGGCGGCGGTGAGGATGAGCACTCCCATCCCTCCCAGCCAGTGGGTGAAGGACCGCCAGAACAGCAGGCCCATGGGCAGTCCCTCGATGGCGGTGAGAATGGTGGCTCCCGTGGTAGTAAAGCCGGAGATGGTCTCAAAAAAGCAGTCAATGAAGGGTCCGAACTGGCCGGAGAACCAGAAGGGCAGCGCCCCGAACACCCCGAACAGCACCCAGATGAGCCCTACGGTGAAAAACCCTTCCCGGGCAAAGAAGTCCGGCTTGGGCTTGAAGAAGAACACCGGCGCGGCGGCGGCCGCCAGAATGATGAGAATGGCGCTCAGAAACGGGATCGGGCTCTCCCCGTAGAGCATGGCCACCGCCATGGGCAGCAGCATGGCCGCCGCCTCGATGAACAGGGTAAAGCCGGTGATGCGCAGCACCAGTTTGAAATTCATCCGCTCAGCCCCCCGCCCCCAGCCCGCTGTCGGCATAGATGTCGTTGAGGTCCAGAATCCCGCTGTCCCGGGCGATGACGATGACGTCGTCCTTTTCCTCCAGGCAGGTGGAGCCCTCGGGGATGATGACCTTCTTGCCCCGGACAATGACGGCAATCAATACGCCCTTGCGCAGCCTCAGGTCCTTCAGCGGCACCCCCAGATGCCGGGTGGCGGGAGATACGATGAACTCCATGGCCTCCGCCCTGCCCCCGGCAATGCGGTACAGGGCGTTCATCACCGTGCCTTTGGAGTTTTGCAGGCCCCGGATGAACCGCAGGATAAGTCCGGCGGTGGCCAGCTGGGGGGACACCACCGACTCCACCCCGGCGGACCGGGCGATGGCGGTATAGTTCTGCCTGCTGGACTTGGCCACCACCTTGGGCACCCCCGCCTGGTGGGCGTAGAGGGAAATGATGAGGTTGTCCTCGTCCCGGTCGGTGAGGGCCACAAAGGCGTCGCTGGAGGCCATCCGCTCCTCGGTGAGCAGCTCCGGGTCGGTGCCGTCCCCGTGGATGACCAGGGAGTGGGGAAATTCCTCCGCCAGCTCCCGGCACCGGGCTTCTCCCCTCTCCACCACCTTGCAGCTCATGCCCAGCCGCTCCAGCTGGACCAGCAGGTAGAAGGCGATGCGCCCGCCGCCGATGATGAACACGTTTCGGATGCGGTGGGTCTGGCGGCCCAGCAGCTTGAAGAACTGGTGGATGCCGCTGGGGGTGCCCGCCACGGACACCCGGTCCCCCGCGCTGATGAGGGACGCGCCGTTGGGGATGAACACCTCGTCCTTCCGCTCCACGGCGCACAGCAGCAGGGGCAGGCCCTGGATCTTGGAGGACAGGGAGGCCAGGGTGCGGCCCGCCAGGAAGTCCCCCTCCTGGACGGTGAAGGACACCAGCTCCACCCGGCCCCGGGCAAAGGAGTCGATATTGGCGGCGGAGGGGAAGCGCAGCAGCCGGGAGATCTCGATGGCGGCGGTGAGCTCCGGGTTGATGAGCATGGTGATGCCGAAGTCGCTCTTCAGGGTGTCCAGATCGCTGACGTACTCGGTGCCCCGCACCCGGGCCGCGGTATAGGGCACCCCCAGCCGATGGCCGATGTGGCAGCACAGCAGGTTGATTTCGTCGGAGTTGGTGGCGGCGATGAGCACGTCGGTCTCCTTGGCCCCCGCCTCCAGCAGCACCTCCCGGGAGACGCAGTTTCCTTTCAGGCACATCACGTCCAGCTGGTTGGACAGCCGGTCCAGGGTATCGCCGGACACATCCACAATGGTGACGCTGTGGCCCTCGTCCGCCAGATGCTCGGCTAAGGTGGCCCCCACCTTGCCGCCTCCCGCGATGATAATGGTCAAATCAAATCAACTCGTTTCATTTCTATAATGGACGGCCCGGGCGAACCGGCTCTCCATAGCGCGGCTCCTTCACATCTATGATGTAATCCGCAGAGCCCCCGTTCCCCAGGGGCGGGCATAAGTCAGGCACATTATAGCACCCTTTTCTTCAAGAGGCAACGGGGAGAAACGGCTTTTTGCCGTCAAGCGGGAAAACCGTCTCCAGTTTCGCCCCATCTCTTGCGCAGGAGGAGGAAATGGGATATACTGGACCAAACTGCAAATGGGCAGTCCGAGGGGGAAAGAAGTTATGAACGCTTTGATGCGGTGCTGGTGCAGGATGTTCCAGGGGGCTTTCCGGCTGGCCATCCCTCTGCTCCCCTACCGCAGGCCGGAACAGCTGGCCGATGTGGCCGGCCTGCCCTCGCGGCTGAGGGCCCGGGGCTGTGACAGCGTATTGCTGGTCACCAGCCCCAGCGTGGTCGGGCTGCCGGGAACCAGACGGCTGCTGGGGGCGCTGGAGGCGGCAGGGATCGCCTGTACAGTCTATGACAGGACGGCGCCCAACCCCACCACGGACACAGTGGAAGAGGCCCTGGCCCTCTACCGCCAGGGGGGCTGCCGGGCCATCATCGGCGTGGGCGGGGGCTCCAGCCTGGACTGCGCCAAAGCGGTGGGCGTGCGGGCGGCGCTGCCCCGCAAACCCCTGTCCAAGACGGCGGGGGTGCTGCGGGTCCGCCGTCCCCTGCCGCCCCTGGCCGCCGTCCCCACCACCGCCGGGACTGGGAGCGAAACCACCATCGCCGCCGTCATCACCGACGCCCGCACCCGGCACAAGTACGCCATCAGCGATTTTCCCCTGATCCCGGACTACGCCGTGCTGGACCCGGAGATGACCATCTCCCTGCCTCCCAGCCTCACCGCCACCACGGGGATGGACGCCCTGACCCACGCGGTGGAGGCTTTCATAGGCCGCTCCACCACCAGGGACACCAGGGAGGACGCCCTGGCGGCGGTGGAGCTGATTTTCAGCAATCTGGAGCGGGCCTGCCGGGACGGCTCCGACCTCGCCGCCAGACGGGCCCTGCTCACCGCCTCTTTCCGGGCGGGGTGCGCCTTCACCAAGTCCTATGTGGGTTACGTCCACGCCCTGGCCCACTCCCTGGGCGGGGCGTATAACGTGGCCCACGGGTACGCCAACGCCGTCATCCTGCCCATGGTGCTGCGGGCCTACGGCCCGGCCATCCACCCCCAGCTGGCCCAGCTGGCCCGGGCGGCGGGGCTGGCGGAGCCGGGCATGGACACACAGACTGCCGCCCTGGCCTTCATCAGCGGGGTGGAGGAGCTGAAGGCCCGGTGCGGCATCGGCTCGGTCATCCCGGAGCTGCGGCGGGAGGACATCCCCGCCCTGGCCCGCCACGCCCACCGTGAGGCCAACCCCCTCTACCCGGTGCCGGTGCTGATGGACGCCCGGGAGCTGGAGCAAATTTATCTCAAGCTGCTGTAGGCGAGCCCTCCGCGGGGCTTATTTCAAAGAGTTAATTTTTCTTCATTTTCAGAAATTGACGAAAGAGAAAGAAAATTTCAAAGCAAAGTTGTCGGAACTGCACACATCCAATGGGAACCATGTCGAAAAATATGAAACTTTTGGAAATTTTCTTGACACCAGGGAGTTTTAGGCGTATACTCAATGTAAAGAAAAGGAAGGTTTTTACTTTTTCAGCTTTGAATGAACGTCCAGGCCACACGTGACCCACCCGATATGGCGGCAGCACGCCGCCCAGGCAGGAGAGCACGGCGGCAGGGGCGTTTTTTTCAGAGGCAGGCGGACGCCCCCGCTCGGCGGGCGGGCGCGTTTGGAGAGGAGAGAGGGACCATGAAAAGCGCGCTGCTCCGGCTGAAGGAGAGCCAAGGCTCCATGAGCGCCACGGAGCGGGCCGTCTCCGACTACCTGCTGAGCCACCAGGGGGAAGCCATGGAGCTGTCCATCCACCAGCTGGCGGAAAGGACCTTCGCCTCCCCGTCCACCATCATCCGCATGTGCCAGCGCATCGGCTTCGCCGGCTACAAGGAATTCCGGCAGGCGGTGACCTGTGAAGTGGCGGTGCGCCGGATGAACCGGGGCCAGGAGCGCCGGGAGATCACCCAATCCGACAGCCTGGACGACATCGTGGACAAGGTGACCTACAAAAACATCATGTCTCTGGAGGACAGCAAAAACTTCATCGACACCGGAACGCTCCAGCGCTGCGTGGACCTGCTGCGGGAATCCAGGACGGTGCTGCTCTTCGGCCTGGGGACCTCCCTGTGCGCCGCCCGGGACCTGAATTTGAAGCTCCTGCGGCTGAACAAGCCCTGCGTGGTCAACGACGACTGGCACGCCCAGCTGTTACAAGCCCAGAACGCCTACAAGGACGATCTGGCCATCGTGGTGTCCTACTCCGGGGAGACGCTGGAGGTCGTCGAGTGCATGAAGGCCCTCCGGCAGCAGGGCACCCCCATCATCGCCATCACCCGCCACATGGGCTCCCCGGTGGCGGAGCTGTCCGACTACCGCCTGTACACCACCGACGACGGGGTTCCTCTCTGCGGAGGCGCCATGTCCTCCCACGTCTCCCAGCTGAACATCATCGACATCCTGTTCACCGCCTACGCCAACAGCGCCTACGAGTGCTGTTTGAGCCAGCTGTCCGGAACCCTGGCCGCCCCGGCGGCGGCCCACACGCTGGGCACCGCTTGACGCCCCGCCAAACCTGTCAAAAGCCCGGACGCCTCCTCACAGGGCGTCCGGCTTTTTTCTTGCCAACGGGCCGCTTTTCCTGTATACTGATTAAAATACGGAATTCGGGAGAGAACGCATATGGAAATCAAAAACGTACTGTTCGACCTGGACGGCACCCTGCTGCCCATGGACATGGAGAGGTTCACCAACGGCTACTTCCAGCTGCTGACCGAAAAGATGGCGCCTCTGGGCTATGACCCCAAAGCGCTCACCGACGCGGTCTGGGCAGGCACCGCCGCCATGGTGAAAAACGACGGGAGCCGCCTGAACGAGGAGGCCTTCTGGACCAAGTTCGCCCAGGCCTTCGGGCCGGAGGCCCTGGCGGACCAGCCTGTGTTCGAGGCGTTCTACGCCAACGAGTTCCAGCGGGCCAGGCAGTTCTGCGGATACGACCCCCTGGCGGCCCAGGCCGTGGAGGCCGTCAAGGCGTCGGGCCGCCGGGTGGTGCTGGCCACCAACCCCATCTTCCCCGCCGCGGCCACCCGGAGCCGCCTGAGCTGGGCGGGGCTGGAGCCCGCCGATTTCGAGCTGGTCACCACCTATGAGAACAGCCGGTTCTGCAAGCCCAGCGTTGGCTACTACCAGGAGATCCTGGACCGGCTGGGCCTGCGGGGGGAGGAATGCCTCATGGTGGGCAACGACATGACGGAGGACACCGCCGCGGCTGAGGCGGGGATGGGGGTGTTCCTCATCACCAGCTGCCTCATCAACAAGGAGGGGAAGGACGTGAACGCCTGGCCCCACGGCGGCTTTGACGACCTGATCCGGTTTGTGTGCGGATAGCCAAGGAGGCGTCAGGCCATGGATGATTTTTCCTTTTCCATCTTTCCCAATGAAAATTTTCTGGACTTGCGGCTGTTCCAGTTTGGCTGGGAACAGTGCGCCCCGCTGCACTCCTTCGGTCCTTTCGTGCGCAACCACTTTTTGTTCCACTATGTGATCTCGGGCAAGGGCTGCCTGGACGCCAGCGACGCCAAGGGGGCCACCCGGCGGTATCATCTGGGGGCGGGCCAGGGCTTCCTCATCTGCCCTGACCTGGTGAACACCTATTTCGCCGACCAGCACGACCCCTGGAAGTACGTCTGGCTGGAGTTCGACGGCCTGCGCGCCCCCCAGTACCTCAACGCCGCCGGACTCTCCTCCGCCCAGCCCATCTACCAGTCCAAGACCACCGCCCTGGCCAAGCCGGTGGAGGACTCCATGCTGTACATCGCCGACCACGCCAAGGCCTCCACCCTGAACCTCATTGGACACCTGTGCCTGTTTCTGGACGCCCTGATCCAATCCTCCGTCACCCGGCAGGAGGTGTGGGGGGCCCGCCTCCAGGACTTCTACATCCAGGAGGCGGTGACCTTCATGGAACACAATTACCAGCGGGAGCTGACAGTGGAGGAGGTGGCGGACGTCTGCAAGCTCAACCGGAGCTATTTCAGCAAGCTGTTCAAGGATAGCATGGGCTGTCCGCCCCAGGAGTTTTTGATCCGCCTGCGGCTGTCCAAGGCGGCGGAGCAGATGAAGAGCGGCAAGGCCCCCATTGGGGAAATCGCCGCCGCCTGCGGCTACCCCAACCAGCTCCACTTCTCCCGGGCGTTCAAAAAGCGGTACGGCGTCTCCCCCAGAGAGTGGCGGCTGCATAACAAGGGCGGGGACTGACCCCGCCGTCCGCCGTCCCGGCGGAGAAAGGAACGGACTGCGACAACGCAGATAGGCTGTTTTCGCCTAGCGGTGTTCATTGGACGGCAAAACGGGAGAGGCTGAAGCCTCTCCCGTTTTGTCACACCTCTTGTGTACAGCCGCTCCAGAAGTTCCCTGATTTTTTTGTCATGCCGCGAACCGGCCAGACCGCTCGCGCACTTTCCCTTCGCCCCGGCCTGGTCTGCGGGCGGCCTCGCTCTGGTCTAAGGTCTCGACTTCGGCTTGGCCATCGCTGGACGTGTGCCACTGGCTCACAGCGCCCCTTACTGTCCGCTTCTCCGCGCTTCTTTCAGAAGTCAGTGGTCCCCCGGCGGACCAGGCAGCCCTTGGCGTACACCTTTCCCTCCACCGGCCTGCCCGCAAAGCACAGCTTGATGGAGTCGATGATGATCCGGCACAGCCTGGGCCCCCGGCCGTCGATGGTGGACAGCTCCGGGTCGCAGCACACGGACAGCTCCGAGTTGTTGTAGCCCACGACGCACAGGTCGCCGGGGACGGACAGCCCCCTGCGCTTGGCGTACTTCAAGGCCCCGGCGGCCAGGGCGTCGTTGGCGGCGAAGATGCCGTCCACGTCCAGGCTGGGGAGCTTGAGCAGATAGTCCCGCGTCTGGCTGATCTGGGCGGACAGCCCCACCGTCACGTCCCCCTGGAGCTTCAGCCCCGCCTGGGCCAGCGCCGTCTCGCACCCCTTGCGCTTCAGGTTGGTGCTGACGGTGTTCACATCGGAGAGGAATAGAATTTTCCGCCGCCCGGAACGGATCATCTCCGCCGTGGCGGAGCAGGAGGCGTCAAAGTCATCGCACAAGGCACAGCAGATGTTGTCCCCCCGGACCCACCCGTTGACCATGAACACGGGAACCTGTCTGGCCGCCTCCCGGATGTAATTGGTCCGCTGGTCGTCCGGGTCGTCGGCGGCATATACCGAGCCGATGAGAATCAGCGCGTCCACCCGCCGCCGCAGCAGGGTGCTCACCGCGATCTGGCAGTCCTCGTAGGCGTAGCCGCTGCAGCACAGCACGCAGTTGTATCCCAGGTCCCGGAAGGCGTGCTCCAGGCAGGCCACCGCTTTGGCCATATAGTCGTCCGCCGCGTCGGGGCAGATCAGCCCGATGGTCCGCAGGGAGTTCAGCCCCAGCCCCCGGGAGAATCCGCTGGGCATATAGGAGTGCTCCTCCATGATCTCCTGGACCCGCTGCTTGGTCCGCTCGGCCACGTTGGGGCTGTCGTTGATCACCCTGGACACCGTGGCAATTGAAACGCCCGCCAGCTCGGCAATGTCGTAGATGTTCACAGCGTCTCCCCCCTCTTTGAAAATGCTTACATGATTTTATGATACGCCGCTAAGCCTCCCATTTCAATTGCCAATTCTCACAAGCTATCCCGTTTAGTTCTGTGCATATCACCAAAATTATCAAAAATCCTCCCATTCTCATTCAAAGTACATTGACATTTTGGTCAGGGAGAGGTATGATTTTATGTAAGAGCTTACATTTTAGCACGCTTTCCTCCGGCAGGTTCAATGAAAGAAGTTTCATTTTGTCGCCAATCGCACATCAAAAAACAGGAAATGGGAAGGTGAAGTATCCATGAAAACCTTTATCAAGATCCATCCCAGCGACCTGGTGGCGGTGGCTTTGACGCCCCTGTCCGCCGGGACCACCCTCCAGGTGGACGGCCAGCCCGTCACCCTGCTGGAGGACATCCCCCAGGGGCACAAGTTCGCCCTGACCCACATCCCCGCGGGCGGGGCTGTAATCAAGTATGGGGCGCCCATCGGCGTGGCCAAGGAGAACATCCCCGCCGGGGGGTGGGCGCACACCCACAACGTCAAGACCGGCCTGGGGGGCGTACTGGAGTACAGCTATGAGCCGGACAACGCCCCCCTGCCCCCCACCGACGACCTGCTGTTCCAGGGCTACCGACGGGAGGACGGCCGGGCGGCGGTGCGCAACGAGGTGTGGATCATCCCCACCGTGGGCTGCGTCAACGATGTGGCCAGAGCCATCGAGCGGCTGTCCCAGGGGTTCAAAACCGGGACGGTGGATGGCATTTACGCCTTTCCCCACCCGTATGGCTGCTCCCAGATGGGGGAGGACCAGGAGAACACCCGGAAAATCCTGGCCGGGCTTATCCACCACCCCAACGCCGGGGGGGTATTGGTGCTGGGGCTGGGGTGCGAGAACAGCAATATCGACGTGTTGAAGCCTTACATCGGCCAATACAATGAGAACCGGGTGAAGTTCCTGGTGTGCCAGGACTCGGAGGACGAGATCGCCGATGGCGTGGCCTTGGTGGAAGAACTGGCCGCCTACGCGGGCCGTTTTCGCCGGGAGCCTATCAGCTGCGGCGAGTTGGTGGTGGGCATGAAGTGCGGCGGGTCGGATGGGCTGTCCGGCATCACGGCCAACCCCACTGTGGGGGCTTTTTCCGACCTGCTCATTTCGAAGGGAGGCACCACGGTGCTCACCGAGGTGCCCGAGATGTTCGGCGCGGAGACCCTGCTGATGAACCGCTGTGAAAACGAGCGGATTTTTGCCGATACGGTGAAGCTGGTGAACGGGTTTAAGGACTATTTCACCCGCCACGGCCAGACCATCTATGAAAATCCATCCCCGGGCAACAAGAAGGGGGGGATCTCCACCCTGGAGGACAAGTCCCTGGGCTGCACGCAGAAGTCGGGCAGCGCTCCGGTGTCCGGCGTGCTCG
>ERZ779621.585-NODE-585-length-13967-cov-4.581440_pt1 | contig 13967 bp, 14 predicted proteins | sample MGYA00514215_ERZ779621 | MGnify/ENA primary metagenome ERZ779621 (study PRJEB29562, sample SAMEA4376715) | mouse gut metagenome | isolation source: Cecum | study: EMG produced TPA metagenomics assembly of the A DSS colitis mouse model was used to assess the...
ACTTTCGTTTCTCGGCGGTTGCCTGATAGGGATACACGTTGCATACATGATAAGCTTTCCAAAGAAATTGACGAGGCAGTCAATAAGCGTGCCGAGTATGCGGCTATTATGAACGGAAAGAAACCTCGGAGGGCTGTCGGCGTTATTCCGAGGGATTTTTAGGAGGTTATCATGAAAAAGCGAATGACTGTAAAGGTGGTAAAAGCGCCGCAGGCAAAGGGCTACGGCGACGCAGGTGCGAGCCATACCAAACGAGCTTTGAAAGGCTTTACAGCTGTAAGCGGCGCTCCGTCCGAGGATATCGACGTCAATAATATGACCATGCGGCAGCGCGGGCGAATGCTGTATATGGCGTCTCCGATTGCCGCGGCGGCGATAAATACCAACCGCACCAAGATAGTGGGTTCGGGTCTGCGTATGAAATGCGCCGTAAATAATGAGGTTTTGGGGCTGTCTGATGATGAGGTTCGCCGTTGGCAGAGGAACACAGAAGCCGAGTGGAAGCTGTGGGCGGAAAAGCGAAGCAATTGCGACGCTCTGGGAGTAAACAATTTCTACGAGCTTGAGCAGCTCGCCGTTAAATCATGGCTGATGAGCGGCGACACGTTTGTGCTGCTGAAACGCGCGGAGAAAACACCGCTCAATCCCTATACTCTGCGGCTGCACATTGTCGAGGCTGATAGAGTCAGCACTCCGTTTTGCGAAAGAAGCGCCATGTCCAATCAGACGGAGGGAAAAACCGACGGTGGAAATAAGATATATGATGGTGTGGAGATCGATAACAGCGGGCGGGTGCTCGCTTATCATGTATGCAACGTGTATCCCTATCAGGCAACCGCCGAGAAACGAAAGTGGCAGCGGATTGAGGTCGAGGGGAAAAATACGGGGCTGCCGAATATCCTCCACCTGATGGACGCGGAACGGCCCGACCAGTATCGCGGAGTGACCTATCTTGCGCCGGTCATTGAGCTGCTTCTTCAATTGAGAAGATACATTGAAAGCTCGCAGGTGGCGGCTCTGGTTCAGTCGTATCTTACGGCGTGGATAACAACGGCGTCGGATCCAACCGATTTCCCGCTGAACGAGGTGGGTGCGGGAGACGTTGACGGAATACCCTCCGACCAGCCCGACAGTGTAAGCGACAGCGAATATGAGTATGAGATGGGTCCAGGACAAATAAACCATCTAAAAAAGGGTGAAGATATTGTGCTCAGTAATCCGAATATACCGACAGCGAGCTTTGAGGCGTTTGTGAGATCAATAATCAAAATGGCGGGAGCGGCAATGGAACTGCCCTTCGATGTGCTCATCAAGGAATTTAACAGCTCATACAGCGCCGCAAAGGGCGCTCTTGAAGAGGCTTGGGAGATGATAAAGATGCGCCGCGCATGGTTTATAAACGATTTCTGTCAGCCGATTTACGAGGTGTGGCTTGCCGAGGCGGTCGCCGCGGGACGGATAAAGGCTCCCGGCTTCTGGGAAAATCCTCTCGTCCGAGCGGCATGGTGTGGAGCAAGGTGGGACGGTCCCGCCCAGACACATCTCGATCCCGTCAGAGAAGCAAAAGCGAACGAGCTGGTGGTGCAGCACGGATGGAAAACCAACGAGCAAATTACAAGGGAATACTACGGGAGCAATTGGGACGAGAACGCTGCCATTATTTCTCAGGAGCTGCAGCGTCTGCTCTCGTTTGCGCCGGAAAATCAGACAGGAGGAAATTATGCCGGAGATTAAAAGAAAATGCTACGCGCTGGCTTATGAGGAAAGCAGGGACAGCGCCGAGATAACCATGTACGGCGATATCGTGGAAACAAAGCCCGTCAACTGGTGGACGGGAGAGGAATGTCCGGGCGATTTTATCGTGCAGTCGGAATTTCTCGAGGATCTGAACGCGGCGGCTGGCTGTAAGAAGCTTACCATACGCATGAACAGCCTGGGCGGTGATGCGGGAGTATCCATTCTGATACATAACCGGCTGCGGGAGCTTGCGGAAAACGGCACGGAGCTTAACTGTATCGTAGACGGAGCGGCAATGTCGGGCGGTTCTCTGATAATGTGCGCCTGCGACAATATAACGGTCAATCCCTCCAGCCTTATTATGATACACAAATGCTGGACGACGCTTTTCGGTGCGTACAATGCCGATGAGCTCAGGCAGGCTGCCAAGAGCAACGACGCGTATGACAAGGCGCAGGCAAGCATCTACAGCCGTAAAACGGGGCTTTCGGAAACGGTGATAACGCACATGATGGCTGACACAACTTATATGACGGGCAAAGAAGCTGTTGAAAAGGGCTTTGCGGACTCGCTTACCGAGAACGCCGAGCCCCTTTCCATTGCGGCGAGCGCGGACAGGCGCTCGCTTGTTATCTGCGGGCGGACCGTTCATCTTCCGAAAGGAATGACGGCACCCGAGGGTATGCCTGCGGTAACTTCCCCGACAGGGGTTACAGATACACATAAAGGAGGAAATAATTTAATGGCAAAAAATCTTGAAGAGCTACGCAAGGAGAACAGAGAGCTTGCTGATGCTGTCGAACGGGAGATCAGAGCGGAATGCGAGGCGGAGCACGAAACGGCTGTGAAAGAGGCGGCAAAGGCGGAACGCGATAGGCTCGCCGAGATAGACAGCGTTGCGGCGCAGTTTGACAGCGAGATCGTGTATGCGGCGAAGTACGGCGATAAGTCCTGTTCGGCGCAGGATATGTGTTTCCGTGCGGCACAGGAAGCGTCAAAGAAAGGCGCTTCGATATTTGAAAGTATGAAGGCGGACTATGCAAGCTCCGGTATGGGGCAGGTGTCGGCGGTACCGCAGGAACTTGAATCGGGCAACGTGGTCAAAACTCCCGCGGAAATGCTGGCGGAGGCTCGGCGAAACGTTCAAAGTCTGTTTGGAAAGGAGGATAAGTAAATATGGCTGATCTTTCAAGAAAAGTCGGTGAGATGGAATACGACGCGCTTATCATCGGTGATATTCCCCACAGACGGGTGGGGTGCGGAACGATCCGCGCGACAGAAGCTGAAACGACGTTCAGGCGCGGCACTGTTCTTTCCAAAAGCTCGGCGGACAATAAGCTGGTGATACTCGGCACGGAGCCTGCGGAGGGTGAAACACTTACCCCCGACTGTATTCTGTGCGATGATATCATCGTAGAGTCCGACACGACCACGGCAGTCTATACGGCAGGCTGTTTCAACAGCAATAAGGTCATAACTGCCGAGGGATACACCATAACCGCAGAGGACGCGGACGCGCTGCGCAAGTACGATATCGTTCTTCAGAGCGCCGCGACAATGTAAGGAGGTAAAAATCAACAATGCCTAACGAGATAAACTTTTTTGACACCTATACCATGCTTGCGATCACAGAGGAAATAGTCCCTACCGCGACCTTTTTCAGGGACAGGTACTTCCCTACCGAATCCTCGGATATCTTCGCGAGCGATAAGGTGCTGACCGAATACCGCAAGGGCGACAGGAAGATGGCGGCTTTTGTGGCGGAGCGCACAGGCGCTATTCCGATGGAGCGCAGAGGTTACGAAATTCACGAGTGCAAGCCCGCTATGATAGGCGTTTCCCGTCCGCTTACTCTTGACGATCTCAAACGCCGCGGCTTTGGCGAGGCGATGTATGTGAACAGCACTCCCGCGCAGAGAGCGGCACGGCTCCAGCTTGACGATTTCACCGATATGAACAAGAGGATCGAGCGGCGCGAGGAGTGGATGTCGGTTCAGACCATGATAAATAACGCCTGCACCATGCAGGAGTATATCGACGCAAAAACAAAGGGCGAAAAGCGCGACGTATATTTTTACGACGGCACCTCGGATCACATTTATACTGTGGCAAATCCGTGGAACTCCTCGAACGGTAACTTCAACGGCGACGTTAAGGCAATGTGCAAGCTCCTTTCCCACAGAGGGCTCCCCGCGGCGGATCTTGTTCTCGGCAGCGAAGCGGCGGAGGTCGTTCTGCATGACGACGAGGTTCGCGAGCTTCTCGACAGAAATCTCGCCATTTCGTATGGGGATATAAACCTGACCATTGAATATCACGGCGTTGTAAGAATGGGAACGCTGAATTTCGGCGGCTTTAAGCTGACGCTGTGGGACGTGTCGGAAAGCTATGAGGATGATAACGGAGTGGATACGCCCTACTTCCCCGCTACCTCCGCAATGGTCACCGCGCCTAACTGCGGGCATATGATGTACGGGCAGATCTCGCAGATACCCTACGGCTCGACCGAATATGAAACGATAGCGGCTCCCCGCGTGCCCAAGCTGGTTGTCGATCAGGAGAATGATTTCAGATCGACCATGCTCAGAACGCGTCCGCTCGCGGCTCCCAAGAACTACTGCCCGTATATCTACGCGGCTGACGTTGTGGGATAAGAGAAAGGAGAACATAGTGAAGACTATAAGAATTATTTCGGGCGCGTATGGCTTGGACAACGATGGCTTCATAAAAGCAAAAACAAAGAACGATCCGCCTTTTGCAGTCGATTGCAAAGAGGCGGATCGCCTTGTATCGCTGGGTATTGCGGAGATCGTCGAAAAGGCGGCTGAAGCGCCCGTGAAGGCGGGGGCAGACCGCAAGCCCGATAGTTTCTCGGTTGACGGCACAAGCGGCGCAGAAAGCGAACAGGGCGGCGACAGCGGGGGTGATACGGGCAGTGAGCTCGACGGGGATATGGACATTCCCGAATATAATCCGGATATGAACGTGAACGAGCTCCGCGCTATCGCAAAGACCGTCGGAATCAGCTTTAAGGTCGGTACGACTAAGGAAGAGATGGTAGAGGAGTTGGATAAATACTTTGAGGAGAACGGCGGTTTTGACCTTAATGTGGAGGAGCCTGTGGAATGAGCTTTAAAGATCAGTTAGCGGCGGACGTGAAGAATGTTTTCCTCAATACAGGAGAATTCGCGGAAACGCATAATGTCAAGTATGATGGGGTGCTGTATGAGAATATTCCCGTTGTGCTGACAAAGGTCAAGCAGTCAGAGCGGACAATCACCTCCGGCGATAATCTCAAGGGCGTGCATCTGGTCAGTGCAAAGGCGTATATATCCTCTGCTGATATGGACGGAGTAATTCCAGAGCAGGGAACGCGCATTGAAATAGATGACGGACAGGCTCTTGGCAAGCCTTTTTATCGGAGATATTCCGTTGTAACCTCGGAGGACGCTATGGGAATGATCACTTTGGAGCTGGAGGCGTATGACGAATGAGCGGAGCGGTAGGATTATATATATCCGAGGATTTTGGCGGCAATTCAGTTGAACGTGCGAGAAAGCTTTTAGTAGGCATACCCAACGGCGTTACAAAGGCGGTAAGAAGCGCTCTTCCCAGAGCGGCATCGGCGTTAAAGACGGAAAGTACAAAAGCCATAAGGGAAAGATACGATATCTCAGCCGCCAATATTCGTGCCGGAGAAAATATTACTGTCAAAATTCACGACACCGAGGCTCAGGTGAAGTTCAGCGGCAAAAAAATACCGTTGTACAGATATAACGGAACTACTCCTAAATTTCCGACCACCGACAACAGCAAGACCATACGAACAATTGTTGCCGGGCAACTGCGACCGGTTCATCCGAGTGTTGCGGCATCGGCGCATCAGTTAAAGGGGACGTCTGTAAAAAGATTTGAGAATGCTTTTGTCGCAAAGATGAAATCCGGGCATATCGGCATTTTTGAGCGGACAGGCGGCATAACAAGCAGCGGCAGCAATGAGATCAAGGAACTACAGGGCTCGTCTGTTCCGCAGATGCTTGGGAGCAAAGAGGTGCAGGACGAACTTGTGAATAAGGCTTCTCAGAAATTTGAAGAAAGAATGGAGCATGAGATTATGAGAATTATGAACGGGTGGAGCGGCACATGACACGGACTATGCTTGTAAAGGAGCTGGAGAGCTTTTGCAGGGACTGTACAAAAAAGTTAAAGTTACCTACAGTTGTTTCAAAGGGGGATACAAAGCAGGAAATACGTGCGCCCAATATTCATCGGATGCGGCTTCCCGACAGTCATTCCTACGAAAAGGAAGTGCCATATATAATTGTTCAGCTTGACAACAGCAGACATGTTCAAAAAGCTGGGACAGAGCCTTTCAATACTGCAACCGTACGGTTCATTTTTGCAGTGTGGAACGATAACGAGCAGGAAGTCTCTGAAATGCTGTTGAATTTCATGGACACTGTTGAAATTGAGCTTCTGAAAAAAGTTAAGATCGGGAAGTATTTTCAGCTTAACGTTCATGAGCCGCTTGATTCCATCATTTACCCCGATGACACCGCCCCGTTTTTCGCGGGGGAAATGGTAGGAACATTTATTTTTCCGAGTATCAAGAGGGAGGTAGACTTTGGATACTAACAACAGATTAAGAAAAAAGACTGTCGAGCAGACAGACAAAACCGAAAGCCGCGTTCACGTCTATATCGGACCGTCCGTAAGAGGCGTGATAATTAACGGCAGCATTCACATCGGAACGCGTAAAGAGGTGCTGGAGAAGCTAAAAACAGCAATTGAGCTGCACCCCAAAATCGCGCGGCTTATTGTACCCGACAGAGAGGTTTCTGCTGCAAAGGAACAGCTCAAAGAGGGAAACAACGGACTGAGCAAGGCGTACAAGGCTCTGTCCGATGAACGGGAGGTAAAATAATGCTTAAGCATGGAATCAACACATACAAGAGCGACACGAGCTTTACGGGAACACAGACCGCTGAGTCCGGGATTCCTTATTTCATTGGCGCATGGCCGTGTCATACCGCAAAGGGATATACCGGAGTTCCTCAGCTCGCGTTGAACTTTTCTGAGGCGCAGGAGTTGGGCGGATACAGCAATGAGTGGCGCGATGCCGGCGGCGCTCCGAAGTGGAGCCTGTGTCAGGCAATGTACAGCCATTTCAGATTGTATGGAATGTCGCCCGCGGTATTCTGCAACGTATTTGACCCCGCAAAGCATAAGACCGCGGTTTCTGACGAAACGATCGCGGTCGTTTCTTTTGTCGCTGTGCTGCCTTTTGAAACAATTAACGATGATTCGCTGATAGTAAAGACGGCAGCGGACGGAGAAGCTCTTGTCAAGGATAAGGACTATGAGGTATATTACACCGATAATGACTGCCGTATTGAACTGCTGGAGGACGGCACAGGTTATTCGGCTATCTCGCTTGTGGTTTCCTACAATAAAGCCGATACCTCGGCGATTACCGCTGAGGAGATAGAAGCGGCAATTGAGTCCGTTGAAATGTGCCTGAGTACTGTCGGGATAGTACCCGATCTGCTTTGTGCGCCCGGTTGGAGCTCCAATCCCACTGTGGCGGCCGTCATGGCTGCAAAGGCTACCAGTATTAACGGACTGTTTCGCGCAAAGGCTGTCGTTGATCTTGACACTTCCGCAAAAGGCGCTGATGAATATTCCAAAGTGCTGGAATATAAAAACGCCAACGGTTATACAAGCGAGGACATGATTGTATGCTGGCCGCTTGTAAGAAACGGTGATTATATCTTCGATATGTCGGTAGCGGTTTGCGGATTGATTGCCAAGATCGACACGGGAAACGATGGTTGTCCTTACGAATCGCCTTCTAACAAGGAACTGGCGATAACGGGCACTTTGACAGCGGGCGGAGTGGAAATCGCGTTGTCATTGCCGCAGGCAGATGTGATCAGCGTTACCGATGGTGTTGTAACGGCTATAAACAACAGCGGCTGGGTGCTTTGGGGCAATTATACCGGCTGCTGGCCGAAAAGCTCCGATGTGGCGAAATACTTCATCTGCACCAACAGAACGCAGGATTGGATATGCAACACGTTTGTAAAGACATTCTGGAGCAGCATTGACAAGCCGCTTACTCCCGTTCTTCGGGACGCAATAGTCAATTCGTTCAATCTGTGGCTTAACGGGCTTACCGCCGAGGGCAAGCTGTACGGCGGCGAGATCGTATATATTGCCGACAACAATTCGGCGTCTGAGCTTGTAAACGGCAGATTCCGCCTTGATACAAGCTCCGCTTCGCCCGTTCCCGCACAGCAGATAGATATGTATGCCGAATATAGCGTAGATATGCTTGTATCGGTTATGAACGGATAAGGAGGTAACCTATGAACGGTATTGAAGAGGGCGTAATTAACTGTACAATGTTTGAAAACGGCATAAGGTATCTTGGCTTCGCCAGCGTTGAAATGCCAAATAAGGTAAGTAAGACATTCACCATGAACGGCGCAGGAGTTGCCGGTGATATTGAAATACCCGTCGTTGGGCATCGCGACGCGATGACTATGAAAGTCAATTTCAGAGATGCATCTGAAGCAGCTTATATCCTCGCGGAGGAACGTGTCCATGTCGTCGACCTGCGCGTTGTTCACCAGACTCTGGGTGCGACGGACAGCGAACTGGGCGAATCGGGTCACAAGTTTGTCGTTGAGATGATTCCCAAGTCACTTAAGGGAGGTACGGTAGCGCCTGCGTCTGCAGAGGCGGTGTCAGGCGAGTACAGTGTGCTTTCGATTAAGGAATATATCAACGGTAATATCGTAAGTGATATTGACCCGCGCCGTTTCCGTGATGTCGATCACACCGGCAAGGATCGCCTTGCAAATGTCCGCAATATGCTTGGATTGGAATGATGGTTTTATTTGCCCGAGGCTTGTGCTTCGGGCAATAAATTTGAAAGGAGTTTTTTATGAAAACCGCTGAAAATGAAAAGAGAAATATCGCTGTTGAATCGCAGGATATCGACAAAGAGGTTGATGTTCTTGTTGAGGAATTATCATCAACTCCGTATGAGTGGACGTGTAAGCTCAGTAAGCCTGTTTTATTTGGCGAAAACACATACGAGGAGCTGCATTTTAATTTCGGCAAGCTCACTGCGCAGGACGGAATTGACATTGAATCGGAACTGAACTCCATCGGCAAACCCATATACACAGAGCCGGCTTTCGACGTCAATTATTTAATGCGTGTTGCGGCGCTCGCTTGTGATGAGCAAAATGCTCGTGACCTGATTATGAAAGTTCCTCTTGCGGATTTTGTTTCAATAAGGACTAAGACAAAGCTTTTTTTGCTCAAACGTGCGCTGTAAGAAATTTACGGCGCGTATGCCTGATACTGTCGCAATATGCCCCGCTTCCGTACTGGCTGAACTTACCGCTTGTTGAACTTCGTCCGTGGTTAAGCGAGCACTGCAAGATCATAGACGAGATCCGAAGGAAATAAGGAGGGTTCATGGCAAACAGAGAATATGAAATGCTGTTCAAACTGGGAGCCAAGCTTAATCAGAATTTTACGGGGACGTTTAATTCAGCACAAAGGGTTTTGGCGGCGACTCAAAAGGAACTGCAGTCTCTCAATCGGTTACAGTCGGACGTTAACGGATATCAGCGGCAGCAGGCGAGCATTGAGAAAACCAACGGGCGGTTGGAGCTGTATCAAAAGCAGCTTGAGTTCGTACGCCACGAGATGGAAAAGACAGGCGGAGGCAGCGATGAACTTAAGCTGCGCGAGGCAGAGCTCAGGCTGAAGATACATGATACCGAAACGGCGCTTGCCGACAAGAACAAGCGTTTAACCGAGCTCAGTGATAGTCTTTCAAAGGCAGGCGTCAATGTCAACGCTCTCACGGAAGAAAGCCAAAGGCTGGAGCGGGAGATAGGAGAGCTTCGCACGCAGGAGGAGGCAGCGGCGAGAGAAGCGCAGAATTTCGGGAACAACTCAGAAAGCGCTTTTGAAGCCGCAGGCTCCGCTCTTGTCACCGCCGGTATCGCGGCAGGGCTCAAAGAGATATACGATGCTTACAAAGAATGCATAAGCATTTCAATGGAATTCGGTGGCACAATGTCCACTGTTGAGGCTCTTTCGGGGGCTAATGTCAAAGAAATGCAAGAGCTTTCCGCAAAAGCAAAGGAACTTGGTGCGTCCACTGCTTTTACTGCAAATCAGTCCGCCGAGGCTATGACCTATATGGGTATGGCGGGCTGGAATGCGGGTCAGATGATTTCGGGCATGGATGGAATGATGGCTCTGGCGGCGGCTTCCGGTGAGGACTTGGGAATGGTTTCGGATATTGTTACCGATAACCTTACCGCGTTTAAGCTTGAGGCTGCCGACACGGCGCATTTCGCTGACGTGCTCGCGGCTGCCGCGTCCAACTCCAATACCTCTGTTGGGGTAATGGGCGAAACGTTCAAGACCTCGGCGGCTATCGCCGGCGCTCTCGGATACAGCATTGAAGATGTTGCGGTCGCGGTCGGCGCAATGGCAAACCAAGGTGTTAAGGGCAGTATAGCAGGTACAGCGCTGAAAAACATATTTAATGGTATATCGGGCGAAATAACGCTCACTTCCCGTGCGTTCGGTGAAGCCACATATACGGGTGTAAATTTGGACGGCTCTATGAAGTCGCTTTCGGAGACCATTTCGGATCTGCGCGGCTATTTCGACCAAATGACCGATTCCGAGAAGAAAGCGAACGCGCAGGCTATTGCGGGAGAGCGCGGCTACAACGGTCTGCTCGCAATTCTTGGTACGACCGACGAACAATACGCGGCTCTGTCGGCAAGTATAAACGACTGCACCGGCGCCGCGCAGAGAATGGCGAACATCAAGCTCGATAACCTGCAAGGCGACGTTACGCTGCTTCGGTCTGCCGCGGACGGTTTGAAAATGTCTGTCGGTGAGTTGTATGACGATGAACTGCGCGGACTGGCTCAGCTCGGAGCGGAAATACTTTCGGGGATAAATGAGTTTGTTGAAGAAAATCCTGTTGTAATCAAATCCATAATGGCAGTGGCGGCTGAAATAGGCGTTGTTTTGGTTGCTTATAATGCTTTTAACGCTGCTAAAAAGGTGAAAAATGCACTTGATACTCTTGGAGCTGCTTTAGAGGCTAAAAAAGCTGCAGCGGCAGCCGCTGCAGCTGTCGCTGAGGGCGCGGAGGCTACCGCAACGGTGGGCGCGGCAACGGCGCAGACAGGGCTTAACGCAGCAATGCTCGCAAGTCCTATATTTATCATTACTGCGGCAGTAGCGGCGCTTACAGTGGGGATGATAGCTCTTCGGTCAGCATATAAAACCGAATCGATTGAAACCCAAACGCTTAACACTGCGACAAAAGCTCAGTATGATAGTGTTTCACAGCTTAATGATGAGTACGAACGAGCTTGTAAGACATATGGCGAGACCAGCGATCAGGCAAGGGCGTTAAAATACGATCTTGACGAGGCAAATGCCAGTATTGAAGCGCAGCAATTCTCCGTAAAGGAACTGTACGCGGAAATAGATACTCTTCATCAGTCAACAAGCGATATGCTTAGTTCATATCGTGACAGCACAAAGGAGATTGATGAACAGCACGAACGGACAGCTATTCTTATTGCCAAGCTGAAAGAACTTGGCAGTTCGTCCGAAAGTGCCGCCGAATCTCAGACGCAGATGGAATCCATCATCGCGGAACTCAATACGATGTTCCCCGACCTTGATTTGAATATCAAGAATGTCAACGGAAGTCTGGATGATATGACAAGCCGGATTGACAAGGTCTGGACTGCGGAGAGCAGGCAAGCGAAGCACGATATTGCTCAGTCTCAAGCGAACAACCTTACCATACAGGAAGTGAAACTGAAAGCAGCCTATGAAAAGGCGGCAAAAGTCCAGCAAGAGGCGCAGAAAAGATACGTTGATACCTTTGGAGATGGCAGCAATTGGCTTGACACTGTTGGAAGAGCCGGTTGGTCTATGATAAACGGACAGGCTGATGTAATACAGGACAATCTGGACAAAGCTAACGAAGAAGCCGCAATAGCATATCAGGCATGGAGAGAAGTTCAAGGGCAACTTGCCGAAATCAATGCAGAAGGCATTGAATACCAAGCGATAGTTGAAGGAACCTCGGACGAGTTGATTTCCGCCTATGATGGAGTATCTATCGCCATCACCGGCGTTAAGGACAGAACACAGGAGCTTCTTTCTGCGTACAACGACGCTTACAATGCTGCATACGAAAGCGTAAGCGGTCAGTATTCGCTTTGGGATAAGGCGGCACAGGTTATCCCTACCAGTATCGATACGATAAACACAGCGCTCGATACGCAGTATGAATACTGGAATGACTACAATACGAACTTATCAAGCCTGCTTGCCCGTGCCGAGGGTATTGAGGGATTGAAAGACGTGCTTGCTACGTTCTCCGACGGAAGCGAGGACAGCATTAATACGATAGCGGGAATGGCTGATGCTACCGACGAGGAACTTAAGCAGATGGTGGACAACTACCAAAAGCTGAGGGAGGAGCAAGACAGCGTCTCGGCGTCGCTTGCCAATGTTCGCGTTGACTATGAATCAGAAATGGAGCAGATAACCGCAAATATACAGGAAGCCGTAGAGCGTATGAATATGGACGAACAGGCGGCGGACGCGGCAAAGGAAACCATACTCGCCTATGCCGACGCGATCTCTGCGTATAAAGGTGCGGCGGTTGAGGCGGCTGAAGCTGTTTCGGCTGCGGTAACAGGGGCTTTGGCCAAGGCTTCATCGTTTGAGATTTCATATGACGCCGCCGCTCCTGCCGTATCCGTTCCAGCGCTTGGGGATATCCTGCCGACTATAACCGGTCCGCAGCTTCGTGACTTAAGCGGGATCAACGCTTATGCGAACGGCACAAATAATGCCGCACGGGGCTGGGATTTGGTTGGTGAGAACGGTCCCGAACTGCGTTATTTCAACGGCGGGGAAACTGTGATACCTACTTCAAGAACACAGTCCATTTTGCGTGATTACGGCAAAATGGTTGATTATAACGAGGCAATAAACGGGGAAATCGCTCAGGCTGCCATCGGTCCAAGAGCCGGTCATAGTGAAACGGTCAATATCAGCATTTCACCAAGCTTTGTTATTCAAGGAAACGCTGACGGTGTCGAAGACGCGATGAACGGCTGTGTTGAAAAGATAAAGGAGATGGTGCTTGACGCTCTTGATGAGCGAGAAAGAAACGCGAGAAGGAGTGCATACGTTTGACATACACAACTGTACAAGGCGATATGTGGGACAGCATAGCAAAATCGGTGTACGGCGATACCAAGTACACAGATACCTTGATGAATGCCAACCCCGAATATCGTGAAACATATATTTTTTCTTCGGGAATAGTCCTTGATGTTCCCGAGGTTTATGATAAAGTAACAGCGGACGATCTGCCGCCGTGGAAGCGGGTGAGCGGGTGAGCGACAGTAATTCTGCGAGACGTGTCGATTTGCAGGTGACTTTTGCGGGAACGGATATCTCTGAGGCGGTTAATAAGGACTTGATATCCTTTACATACACAGATAACGAGGAGGACGAGACCGACGATCTTCAGATAAAGATGCACGACCGCGACGGCAAGTGGCTGACAAAATGGCTGAATAATGCGATAAGCGCCGCCGCAGAGGGCGGCAAAACGCTTGATACAAAGCCGCTTGACTCCTCGTCAAAGGAGAACAAAGGCTCCGAGAGCTCGAAATACAAGGTTGTTTCTGCGGGCGGGGTCAACATCCGAAGCAGTCCGGGGGAGCAGTATAACATACGCGGAACACTGCCATATGGAACTGTGATCAATGTCACCAATATTGTAAACGGCTGGGCTTATTTTGATAACGCGGGAAAACACGCTTATGTCAAGTTATCCTGCCTACAGAAAATAGACTCGTCATCAACGGTTACGGATGCCGCCTCAACAAGTACATATTCCTCTGTATCGACTGCTTCAAAGAGCGGCTGGAATATAGGCGATGAGGTTGTTGTCAACGGCATTCCGCAGTATTCAAGCTACGGTGTGGGTGATCCGGGCGCGGAAGTAACCGATTATAAAGGCAAAATAACTCTTTTGAACCTTAATGCCGGTATACCCTATCCCATACACGTTGATTATCTTGGTTGGTTCGCCGAAAATCAGGTGCGGAGAGCTGACGGAGAAACGTCCGCGTCCGTGG
>ERZ779621.589-NODE-589-length-13791-cov-4.536765_pt1 | contig 13791 bp, 14 predicted proteins | sample MGYA00514215_ERZ779621 | MGnify/ENA primary metagenome ERZ779621 (study PRJEB29562, sample SAMEA4376715) | mouse gut metagenome | isolation source: Cecum | study: EMG produced TPA metagenomics assembly of the A DSS colitis mouse model was used to assess the...
TATTCCCGAATATAATTCAGAGGTGGATGGTGTTTCCGCCTCCGAGGCGCTTCATATACTCTATGACAGTTTTGAATTAAACGAGCGCGGCACGCGCGACTATCCCGACGATTACGCGGGTTACTACCTTGACGGCGATTTCAGTCAGAACAATTACGTGCTGGTGGTAATGATAACCGATGAAAACAGCACCCGCTATGATTTCTTTAAGGGCTATGAAAACGTCAGACTTGAAACCGCAGAGTATTCTCTGAACGAAATGCGGAAAATACTCATTGAAATGCCGTCGGAGCTTATGAAAGAACTTGGTCTGCCGTATATGGGCGCACAAATAAATATGCAGCAAAATATCATAGAATTAACTTTTGCGGATACCTGTACCGACGAGCAGAAAGCGATCATTGACGAGTATGTCAAAGACAAGCCGGTCGCGGTCGGATACGACCCGAAGTCATATCCCGAGGTGCAGACTGCCGTATAATGTAAAATCCCTCCCTGTTAAGGAGAGGGATTTTTTGTTTCGGAAATATTACTTCCCGACCGCCGCTTTGGCAACAGCAACGATATTCTCCGCGCAAAGCCCGAATTCCTTAAGCAGCGCGGGAGCGGGACCCGAATGACCGAACACGTCCTTTACACCTATCTTGATAACTGGTACGGGGCACTCCTCCGTAACCACGTCCGCAACCGCCGAGCCAAGCCAGCCGATAACGCTGTGCTCCTCAACGGTAAATATCTTTACCGTTTCATTTGAAGCCTTTATGATTATATAGAGGTCAATGGGCTTGATGGTGTGGATATTGACAACGCGCGCGTCAACTCCCTGCTCCGCGAGAGCCTTAGCCGCCTCCAGCGCCTCGGAAACCATAAGTCCAGTGGCGATAATTGTGATATCCTTACCGTCCTTAAGCTGAACACCCTTTCCGACCTCAAACTTATACGCCGCGGGGTCGTTGAAGATGGGCGCGGCAAGCCTGCCGAAGCGCATATAGGTAGGACCGACATAATCCGCCATAGCCAGCACAGCCGCCTTAGCCTCCACGTCATCGGCGGGATTTATAACCGTCATTCCGGGTATAGTTCTCATAAGGGCTATATCCTCGTTGCACTGGTGAGAAGCGCCGTCCTCTCCTACGGAAATACCCGCGTGAGTAGCGCCTATCTTTACGTTGAGATGGGGATATCCTATCGAGTTGCGCACTATCTCAAACGCTCTGCCCGCCGCGAACATCGCGAAGGAGCTTGCGAAAACCAGCTTGCCTGTTGTGGCAATACCCGCCGCAACGCCCATCATGTTCGCCTCGGCAATGCCGCAGTCGTAGTGCTTCTCGGGATATTCTTTCTTAAAGGTGCCTGTTTTTGTGGCAGCTGCGAGGTCGGCGTCCAGCACGATAAGGTCAGGGCGCTTTTCCGCCAGCATGACCAGCGCTTCGCCGTAGCTGTCACGAGTTGCTTTCTTTTCCATATTTATATCATGCCCCCATCAGGGAGCATCACTCCTTTCAAGTATTTGCGGTTTTGCGCGGCAAAATTTCGGGTGACTGTCCAAAATGCGCAAAACCTGCAGGTTTGAAAATCTGTTATCCAATCGATATAAGCCGTATTATTTCTCAATCTCCGCAAGATGATCCTTAAGCTCCTCCATTGCCTTGGCGTCTTCCTCGTCGTTGGGAGCTTTTCCGTGCCAGCCCACCTGATTTTCCATAAAGGAAACGCCCTTGCCCTTTGTGGAGCGCTGAATTATGACGGTAGGCTTGCCCGTAACGGTCTCAGCCTCGTTGAACGCCTTTTCTATTTCGTTGAAATCATGTCCGTTGATATTGATAACGTGCCAACCGAACGCCTCAAACTTCTGGTCGATGGGATACGGGGACATAACGTCGGAAATCTTGCCGTCTATCTGCAAACCGTTGTTGTCCACCACAGCCACAAGGTTATCCAGTTTGTAGTGAGCCGCGAACATAGCAGCTTCCCAAACCTGACCCTCCTGTATCTCACCGTCGCCGAGAATGGCGTAAACCTTGTAGATATCGCAGGAAATTTTCCCCGAAAGAGCCATGCCGCACGCCGCCGAAATACCCTGACCCAGTGAGCCGGTGCTCATGTCCACTCCGGGCACTTTCCCGCGCACGGGGTGTCCCTGAAGCCTTGAATCGATTTTGCGGAGGGTCTTAAGCTCCTCCACGGGGAAAAATCCCCTGTGCGCCAGCACCGAATACAGCGCGGGCGCGGTATGTCCCTTGGAAAGCACCAGTCTGTCGCGCGACGCCATCTCGGGGTCGCTTGGGTCAACGTGCATACGGTGCATATAGAGGTAGGTCAGCGTATCCGCTATCGAGAGCGACCCGCCCGGGTGACCCGCCTTGGCGTTGTAAACTCCCTCAATAACGCCCATTCTGACCTTAGTCGCAGCTGTTTCAAGCTGCTTTTTCAGTTTTTCGTCCATAAAGAACTGCTCCTTTCTGATATAAAAGGCAGGAGTAAGCGGCAAATTATACCGCACTCCGCACTTAATTATTGATTTTGGCACCCAAAAATCTACTTTTATCGTTTTTAACTTATCACAGCGAAAATATGTGGGTGTGAAAGTGTGAAAACGTATTTTCAAAAACGCAAACACCAATTTCCGCGGCTCTGTTAACTCCCTGCTTGCCCCGCGCCGTTCGCGTCTATTATGGCTTTCATCTCAACGGCAATTTCTTCAGCGCTCTTGCCGTCCGTTTTGATAATATAATCTCCCTCAAGCGGCTTCCTGTGCAGCCATTCAAAGGAGCACTCATTGTCGTCTCCGCGCTTCCTATGGCGTTCAATCAGCGTTTCCTCCGAGCAGGTGAGCGAAAAACCAATAACCGAATATCCTACCGCGGTTATATCTTTTAATATTTTCGCGCGGGTATTTTCGTACATTGCCACCACCGACGAAAAAAACACATAATCAAATCCCGAATCAAGGAAGTTGTTAAGCGCAAATGATATTGTTTTGTCACCGTTACGCAATCTCGGATCATCAAGTGAAAACGGATTGACGCACCACGCCCAGTCGCCGTCAAAAAACGCGCTGTTTTCATATAAGGTGAACAGCTTATCCGTAACTGTGGTTTTGCCCACGCACGGAGAGCCTGTAACGATTATCAGTTTCTGCCGCAAAATTCCCGACATTTTCCGCTCCTTTTCCGCAAATCATTTCATTCCGCAGACCCAGCCCATAGATTCGGGATATTGCTTTTCCGAAAATCTCGGGTCTATCCCCCAAGCGGCGGCTATATCCAGCACATTTTCCTCATCCGCGAACTTCGACGTTTCCCAGTCATCGTCAGTGCTTTGCAACAGATTATCCAACTCGAGAGCCTTTTCCTCAGCGGTTATCTCTCCCTCGTTAAGGTATATCTCTCCCTCGTCGCCGCACCAACAGTAACCGCGGAGCATTTCCCCGCCGACATACTTCACCCACGCGGCATACTCCGCGACGCGGTGAGACGAGAAATACTGCACCTCGGAAAACTGCCGCGCAATTACATCGAGCCTTTCCAAGTCCTCGATGATAATATCGTCACCGTAATTTATGACCAGAACGTACCCGTCAAGCACTGGGGAAACGAAAACACCTGCCGCTATCCCCTTTTCCCAGCCTGACAAAACGGGGTCTTTCAGACCCAACGCGCTAATGACCTCCTCTGGGGAATCGCTTTTAACACAAAGCCAGCTTGTCTTATATCCGAACGGTATGGGACAATCGGGCATGGCTACCCCCGCGCCCCGCTCCATTTCCTGCGGCTCTTTATCGCCGAATAAGTCGTTAAGAAATCCCATATAATTCTCCGCTCCAAAACGGGCGCACGCCAAACGCGAACCATATCCATAATGTTACAAACGCTCGATATACCCGATTATTTCCGCCATAGCCCCGCTGTTGTTGTCGCATACAATCAGGTCGGCGGCGGTCTTTACTTCGGTCTGAGCGCTGTCCACGGCAACTCCTAAATCAGCCGCGCGTATCATTGCTTCGTCGTTCATATAATCACCCGCCGCGACCGAGAACCTCTCCCCGCAGCCAAGGTGTTTTATCAACTCGCGAAATCCCGCGGACTTATCCACGCCTTTCGGCAGACACTCATAATAGGTGGGAGCGGAGCGTACCCATTGCGCCTCCCTCATATCGCTATCGGAAATATACTTTTCAATAACGTCTATATTTTCTGGAGTATCCGCCAGCAGAACTTTAAGCCAGCCGTCGCGAGGAAGCTCCCACAGCAGACACTCGACGGGAGTTACGTTTTCCAGAGCGAGATGCTCTCGCTCCGTCCTGTTCATATACGGAACATAAATCGAATGTTCATGCAGCACCTCAATCCCGATATGCGGAAACTCGTCCCCAAGCCGCTTTATGTAGCCCATCGCGTGCGTGCCTATCTCGCAGCGCCACACGAACCTGTCCTCTTTAAAATCGAACACCGCCGCGCCGTTGAACAGCACCGCCGGGATATCCAGCTCCAACTTTTCAACCACGGAACGCGCCATGGAATACCCCCTGCCCGTAGCCACCGAAAACAGCCCGCCGCCCGCGCGGAAGCGCTTTATCGCCTCCATATCCTGCGGCAGGATCTTTTTGTCGTCTGTAAGCAGAGTTCCGTCAAGGTCGGTCATTATAATTACCTTACTGAAATCCATCAGGAGCCTTTTACTCCTTTCAAATTTATTTTAAAGCACAATACGCAAAACCGCAAAGCTGAAAAGCCACAGTCCAAAAAATTTGTGACGCTGACAAAATATTTATCCCGTCCTACATCGGTTTTGCAGGATGACGTATAACGGTTTTTCGCTTCTCCGGAGCCGTTTTTCTGGGGTCTGAAAGATATATTTCATGGTGCGGACGCAATTCCGACATATCGTTCAGATAACCGTTTTCTTTCAGGAATTTATCCATTAAAGCAACCGACTCCGGCTCGCTGTCGTAAGAGCCAACATGCATGACCTGTACGCATAACCCTTCATCAATCATCAAGAATTCTGCGGCAGAGCAATCTATATTTTTCTTTCTGCCCGCCTCCTGCACAGCCCATTCAAAATCCGTTTTTGAAACAAAATCGGGCAGCCGAATAATCGATATCAAATTGAAGGCTGATTTATCGGAGTAATCCACGCTATTAACACCGTTCGGCCACCATAATCCTTCGAACGGGGGAACCGTATATTCAAAAAAGCCTTCGATCCTGTAATCGCTTTTACAGCTCATCTTGATTGTGTACGATATGCCATAAAGTATGCCTATCGCCTGTTGATATGCTCCGCCTTCTTCATTTGGGTCGCCCATACCCCGAACAGCAACAAAATTCATGCGCGGTATGTTCACAATTACCGGAATGCTCTTTGGCAAATAAAGCTCCTTATATTCTTTTTTGAAATCAAACGCCATACGAACTCTCCATAAAAATAATGAACAATGCCACTGCCGCTATCCTTATACTATATTTTTTCAATACTCTTCAAAAAACGCGTAAAATATTCGGGCAGCTCGCTGTCAAACTCCATATATTCCCCTGTGCGCGGGTGAACAAATCCTATTTTTTTCGCGTGAAGACACTGCCCCTCCAGCCACTTGGGCTTGCCGTTTCCGTACACCGCGTCCCCCGCGGCGGGGTGACCGATATAAGCCATATGCACACGTATCTGATGTGTACGCCCCGTCTCAAGCCTCAGCCGCAGATGAGTATAGTTAGCGTAGTTCCGCAGAACATAATAGTGAGTTACCGCCTCGCGGGAGTTTTCCCTTGTCACGCACATTTTCTTGCGCTCGGTTTTATGACGCCCTATGGGAGCGTCCACCGTGCCGTTCTCCTTTACCGCGCCGCAAACTACCGCTTCATATTCGCGCGTAAAACTGTGCGACTTTATCTGCTCCGAAAGCCCGATATGCGCAAAATCGTTTTTGGCTACAATCAGCAGTCCGCTGGTATCCTTGTCAATCCTATGCACTATCCCCGGGCGAATTTCCCCGTTTATCCCCGAAAGACTGCTTCCGCAGTGAAACATCAGCGCGTTCACCAGCGTGCCGCCGCAATGTCCCGCCGCGGGATGTACCACCATTCCCTTAGGCTTGTTCACAACCAGCAAATCGCCGTCCTCATAAATTATTTCCAAGGGAATATTTTCGGGGAGAATATCTGCGCTTTGCGGCTCGGGCAGCATTACTTCAACAGCAGACCCCTTCGCAGGACAATCCTTTTTATCAGCAGGCTTTCCGTTCACCAGCACGCTCCCCTGCTCTATAAGACGCGCCGCTGCGCTTCTTGAAAGTTCCGTATTTTCCGATATAAGCTTGTCCAGCCTTATGCCGCCCGCGGCGATAAACTCAATTTTCTCCATTTTCCGCCGCCGTTTCGGTCTTTTCGTCGGATTTCGCTGCCTCGGCGCGTTTTTTCCTTTTTTCCGTTACCTCATCGCGCACCAGAAGCAGTAAAATAAACACCGCACCACAGACAGCGCATATATCAGCAAAATTAAACACGGCAAAATTGATTATCCTGAAATCGATAAAATCCACGACCAGCCCGTCGTTGAATATTCTGTCTATAAGATTTCCCACGCCGCCGCCGATAACCATTGAAAACGCGATAATAAACGGCGTTCTCTTTACCCTTTTAAAAAGCAGCAACCCAATCATTACCGCAAGCATCACTGAAGTTACGGCGATAAGCATGGCGGTCTGCCCCTCAAACTTGCTGAAAGCCGCACCGTCGTTGGTGTAGTAGGTGATATTGAGCACCTCTCTGCCGCCTATCTGAATGATGTGAATCGAGTCCTTCAGCTCCATGTTCGATGTGACAAGCCACTTCGTCAGCCTGTCGATACCCACCAGCACCGCGGCAATCAATAACCCGACGTACTGCGTAAAAATTCCCCCTTATAAATTTTTCGGGGAAGGGACACTTCCCCTCCCCCGAAAAAATATCAGCCCAGATTAAGTTTAACAACCTCCGCGCAGCGCCTGCAAAGGCGCGGATACGCGGCAATGCTGCCCACGCTGTCCGCGTAAGCCCAGCAGCGCTCGCAGCATTCGCCCTCCGCATGGGAAACGCTCACGGAAACTGTGCTGCCCTTATATTCGCCCTCGCCGCCGACGTGAACTTTAACCTCGCTTACGATACAAGCAGTCGCCAGATCGGATTGCATCTCAACAAGCCCCGCGTCGTCGGTGTAGATATCCACCGCGGCGTCAAGCGGCTTACCGATGACCTTTTCGGCGCGCTTAAGCTCCAATGCCGCCAGAACGTCGTCGCGAACCGCGTGTATTCTCGCCCACTTTTCCTCAAACTTACCGTCAAGCTCCACGCCCGTCTTTTCGGGCATAAGGTTAAACATGACGCTGCGCATATCATCGCTCGACTTATGCGGCATAAACTGCCATATCTCATCCGCCGTAAAGCTGAGGATAGGTGCTATCATTCTTACCAGCGCGTCGAGGATAATGTACATCGCCGTCTGCACCGCTTTTCTCTCAGGAGCGTCCGCGGCCGAGCAGTAAAGCGTATCCTTAACTATATCCAGATAGAAGTTGGACATATCCACCACGCAGAAGCTGATTATAGCGTGATAAGCGAGATAATAGTCCATAGCCTCATAGGAAGCCCGAACTTTCTCTATAACGCCGTCCAGTTTAGCCAGCGCCCACCTGTCAAGCTCGCTGAGCTTGTCGAGGGAAACCATCTCGGTATCGGGGTTGAACCCCTTGCTATCACCGAGATTTCCAAGGATATAGCGCGCTGTATTTCTTATCTTGCGGTAGCTCTCCGAAAGCTGCTTGAGCATATCCTTGGAAACGCGGATATCATTGTGATAATCCAGCGAAGCCACCCACAAGCGCAGCACGTCCGCGCCGAAATCCTTTATTATTTCCTCGGGGAATATCTGATTGCCGAGCGACTTGTGCATCTGCCGCCCCTGCCCGTCAACCACCCAGCCGTGGGTGCATACTGCCTTATAAGGCGCTATTCCCTTTGTAGCCACCGAGGTGAGCAGCGATGACTGAAACCAGCCTCTGTACTGGTCGCAGCCCTCGAGATACATATCCGCGGGCCAGCTCAGCTCGGGGCGCTCCTGAAGCACAGCCGCATGAGAGCATCCGCTGTCAAACCACACGTCGAAAATATCCATTTCCTTGCGGAACTTACCGCAGCCGCATTCGCACTTTACCTCTGCGGGGATAAACTCAGAGGGATCTTTTATATACCACGAATCGGAGCTTTCCGCGCGGAACATATCCGATATCGCTTTTATAGTAGTATCGTTGATAACTGTCTTTCCGCAGTCCTCGCAGTAAAGCATGGGAATAGGCACGCCCCATCTTCTCTGACGGGAAATGCACCAGTCGCTGCGCATATTCACCATGTTCTTTATGCGCTCCTCGCCCCACTCGGGTATCCACTTAACCTGCTCGATAGCCTTTATGGTTTCAGGCTTGAACATATCCACATTGCAGAACCACTGGTCCGTCGCGCGGTAGATTATAGGCTCATGACAGCGCCAGCAGTGGGGATAGGGGTGAACTATCTTCTGCATGGCAAGCAGCGTGTTATCGTCCTCAAGACGCTGCGCAATAGCCTTGTTCGCGTCAGCGGTCTTAAGCCCCGCGAAAGGACCCGCTTCCTCGGTAAGTATACCCTTTTCGTTTACTGGCACGATTATCTCAAACATGCCCTTATACTTCATGCAGACCTCAAAGTCCTCCACGCCATGGCCAGGGGCAGTGTGAACGCAGCCCGTACCGCTCTCCAGCGTTACATGGTCGCCGATTATTATGGGAGCTTTTCTGTCAAGGAACGGGTGATGCGCCTCTATAAGGTCAAGCTCGCTGCCCTTGAAGCTGCCCGCGGTGCTGTAATTTTTAATTCCCACGGCAGCCATTACCGTTTCCACAAGTTCCTCCGCCATCAGCAGATACTCGCCGTTGTGCCTGCTTTCCGCGTCCTCAACCTTGACAAACGTATACTGATAATTCGGTCCGAGACACACCGCAAGATTTCCGGGCAGCGTCCAAGTAGTCGTCGTCCAGATAACCACATAAGCCTTTGAAAGGTCTATTCCCAGCCCGTCAAACTTTCCCTTGTCGTCAACCAGCGGGAATTTGACATAAATCGAATAGCAGGGGTCGTCCTGATACTCTATCTCCGCCTCGGCAAGGGCGGTATTGCAGTCCGCGCACCAATAAACGGGCTTCAATCCCTTGTAGATATAGCCCTTCTTGACCATCTCGCCGAACACCTCTACCTGCTTTGCCTCAAACGAGGGAGCAAGGGTAAGGTAGGGATTGTCGAAATCCCCCCAAACGCCGAGACGCTTAAACTGCTTTTTCTGGTCGTCAAGGCAGGACAGCGCGAAGCTGCGGCAACTTTTTCTGAGCTGAACGGGATCGACAGCGCCGCTGTCAACGCCTATCTGCTTGAGCGCCTTAAGCTCGATGGGAAGCCCGTGGCAGTCCCACCCGGGAACATAATTGGCGTTATAGCCCGTCATGCTCTTATACTTTACAACAATATCCTTTAATACCTTATTAAGAGCCGTACCCATATGAATATCGCCGTTCGCGTAAGGCGGTCCGTCATGAAAGGTATAGCTTGGTTTATCCTTGTTTTTCTCCGCGAGGGCATAATAAAGCCGCTCATTCTCCCACTTTTCCAGCATTTCCGGTTCTCTCTTGGGAAGATTTCCCCTCATCGGAAATTCGGTCTGCGGAAGATTGAGCGTATTGTTAAAATCCTCTGACATATCTGTCCTCCTGAATAAATGTAAATTTATCGGCTGTAATCCGCTTCCAAAGGCGCAATTACCTCGGGATTCTGCTTTACCCACGCAACGGCGCACGAACACAGCGTCAAGCAAAGGTTGCCATCTGCCCGTCCTTCATCGCCTGCTTTGATAATAAGTTCCGTCAGAATCTCCGCCAATTTAATATCGTCTTCATCGAAAGCATTGCCGAGACGCACATATTTCGGGAATGCGCGCAGCATCTTTCGGAAATCATCGTCCCAATTGACTCCGCCGTTGTCCCAAAGCTCATGCTGAACTCTGCCGGCGATACGGATAATTTCCCCCTGCGCGGTTTTTGCCCGTCCCGACGGCGGAACAAGATAGCTCCAAAGCTGATTAAACTGAGCTTCCTCCTCGGTTTCCGTAACAACGATCGGAGATACTCCGTCATGGAAAGAAGCTTGTTCGGATAACTCCTCGCCCTTTTTCATCATGTTTTTCTCCTAATATATAATTTATGATTTTCATTTCGGGCATAAGCCCGTCATCAAAATATTTTCTTTATTGTCAGCTCTTGTTTTTTCCGAACTGCAAATCATTACGGCGGCGCTTAGACTCGGCGTCTGAGTTGAAGAAAGGCATTTCGGCAGTCTTGCCGGCTTCCTTTTCCTCTGCCTTAAAAGGCTCGTCGGGCTTATCGGCGTTTTCACCGCTTTTCTCCTGTTTCGCGGCGGCGCTCTTCTGAGCCGCCTGCTGTTTTGCAGCCGCCTTAGCTCTCTCCGCTTCCTTTGCCGCGTTTTCAGCCTCGCGGGCGCGTTCCTCCTTTGCGCGCTCTGCTTCGCGCTTTTCCACTTCAGCAGCAGTCTTCTTCACAAAATCATTTTCAATCTTCTCGGGCAGCCCCTCAAGCATCTCCATATGCTGCTTAAGCTGTGTCATTATCCTGCTTCTGTATTCTGTGACCTCCTTGCGGGTCTGCTGAAGAATCCGCTCTTGTATCTCCTGCTGACGATTCATTGTGGTCTTTATTTCCTCTGCCTTAGCGCGCGCATCTTTTACCAACTTATCGGCGCGCTCGTTAGAATCCTTTGTCATTCTCTTAGCGTAGTCGTCCGCGTCCTTTATCATTTTCTCGGATTTTTCCTTTGCGTCCGCCAACTGCTTTGTAACAGTTTCATTTGTTTCTTTTCTGAGCTTCTCCGCAGATGCTCTGGATTCGGAAACTATGGCGTTACCCTGCTTTTGCGCCAGCAGCAGCGCGTCCTTTAATGCGTCCTCGTCATCGCGGTATTCGCGTATTTTATCGGCAAGTACCTCCAACTTACGCTCCAGCTCACTCTTGTCTTTCTGAAGCTGCGCGTACTCATTTGACACTTCCCTCAGAAAATCATCAACGTCATCGGTTTTATAACCATTAAACGTTGCCTTTTCAAATTTCCTGGTAATAATATCCTTTGCGTTCATAAATTTTCACCTTTCCGTTAATGACAAAGCGCCGTACCATTGTAAAGCCGAAAACGCGGAACGCCCCGACCTTTTTTTCACGATAAATGCCATTGATCTCAAATAAACTTCTCTATAATAATTCTCAGCCGCCCGCGGCGGGTTTCCCCCGATATACCGGACAGTTTGTATCTTCCGCTGCCGCGTACAGAAATTATTGTACCCTCAGACAGCTCTTCACTTACGTTCAAACAGGGCAAAAAGTCTGCGTTCACCTGCCCCGATTTTATCAGTGCTGCGGATTTCTCTCTTGAAACATTCACTGCGGCGCTTACAATGCAGTCCAGCCGCAGCGAAGACACTGAAGCGTCAATTTTCTTTGTCTTGATTTCGGGCAGAGGCTTGGCGACACCCCTAACAGCGCTCACGCCCACTCTCCCCACTTTATCGACATGGTATATCATGTCCTCCGCCGTTTCATGGCAAAAAACCACTGCGTAGCCCTCCGCAACCAGTATGTCCCCCAGCAGCTCCCGCTTTATACCCAAAGCGAGCAAAGCGCCGAGAAAATCTCTGTGTGCCGGCTTATCGCACTCACGAAACGAAAAAGTAACGGCGCGGACGGGGAACAGCTCATTATGCGGCATTTCCTCGGCATATGTATCCTCAAAAAAACCGCATACCATTCTCGCCGCACCGTCGTATCCTCCGAAAAACTCGGGCTTGCCCTTTACCGCCCGCGCCGCCACGACCGCCTCTCTTTCGTTAAGAAAAGCAGAAAAACGCGGTACTCCCGATTTCACGCTAAGCCGCTGCAAATCAGAGATATGTGCGGCAAGGAAGCGTTCCTCTTCATTCAGCGCCCCCGGGTTCACAAATCAGACTCCGTAATCCTCAAGGTCGTTGATCCAATCAACGTTTTTGGGTGCTATCGCATAGGAGCAGGAAGCTGTCTTTTTCATCTTGCCCTCTATCGCCGCCACGACGCCCGCCATAAAGTCAACTATCCTCATTCTCGCATCACTGTTCACACGTTCGAGGTTAAGAATAACGATAGCACTCTCCTTAAGGTAGCTTACCGCCTCCTGCATAACCTCCTCATAGCTTGTGGGAACCAGTACAGCCAGCTTATTTCCGCCGCTGCTCATGCTGATGACCTTGGACTTCTGACCGTAGCCGATATCATCGGAATAAGCCTCCCTCTCCGTTACCGCGGAGGATGAGGTATCGTATCCCTCGTCCATATCGTCGTCGTAATCTCTGTAATCGTCGTCGCCCCCAAAATTGAATAACTTGAATGCCATAATATTTTCCTCCCAATTATATATTTCTTGACCCGTCCGGCGCGTTACCGCGCGGGTCGTCTGTATCCTAACAGACCCGAGCCTATCCGGATTATTGTGGCCCCATGCTTTATTGCCGCCTCATAGTCCCCCGACATACCCATAGAAAGCGTGTCGAAGCATGCCGCATCAGCTAAGTTCGCTCCGCTTTTAATATCTTCAAAAAGCCCCCGCATTTGTGCAAAGCGCTCTTCCCCGCAGCTGGGCGGCGGTATTGTCATCAGACCTCTCAGCCTGACGTTTCTAAGCGTGCCCAGCCGCGCGCAGAAGTCCCTTACCTCCTGCGGCGGAATGCCGCTCTTGCTGTCCTCCCCGCCTATATTTATTTCGGTTAGTATATCCATCACCAGCCCGTGCTTAGCTGCACGGCGGTCTATTTCTTCCGCCAGCCGCATACTGTCCACGGAGTGGATCATTGATACCTTGTCAATTATATATTTGACCTTGTTGGTCTGAAGCGAGCCAATAAAGTGAATTTCCGTTGGCAGATAGCTTTCCCGCTTATCCAGAAACTCCTGCACGCGGTTTTCGCCAAGCAGGTCAATCCCAAGTCCCGATGCGAAGTTTATCCTTTCGGGTGAAACGGTTTTGGTGACCGCCATCAGCCTTACCTTATCGCTCCGCCCCGCCCGCGACATAGCGCGTTCGATATTTTCACATATGCGGGCATAGTTTTCCTTTATATCCTCAAAGCCCGTTTGCTCGTTACTCAACAACTTTTCCCTCATACAGATCCTTGCCCTCTGTGACAATTCTGTCATAAAGTTTAAGATAATCCTCGCCCGTTTCCTGCGAGCATATCACATAATCCTCGCCCCAGTACAACACGTTTATTTTCCTGAACGCAAGGCTTGTCCCGCGGACAATGTAAACTCCGCGCTCTCCCTCTTCATCGTAACGAATAGCGCCGCGCGATACCCTCAATCCTCCATAGCTGCTTATTACCAGCTTGAAATGCGCCGTGCGTCCCTGAACCACCGCCGATGTGAGTCTGTCACACTGAAACACATAAATTGACTTCCCGTCTCCGCAGTTCTCGACCGAAACCACTTCCGCCTCAAGCAAAGACGAGTCAGACCCCACGCGAAGCATAACTTTGCTGCCGGCGTAGATGCCGAACATTTTTTCGGTATCAATAACAGCCGCGACCCTCCATGTGTAATCTGATATAAGCTTTCCCACAGCGTTCCCGCCGCTTTTTTCCGGATTTGCCACTATATCGTTTATGCGCTTTTCCGTAAGAGAATCTATGTCCGAGAAG
>ERZ779621.590-NODE-590-length-13766-cov-7.147910_pt1 | contig 13766 bp, 20 predicted proteins | sample MGYA00514215_ERZ779621 | MGnify/ENA primary metagenome ERZ779621 (study PRJEB29562, sample SAMEA4376715) | mouse gut metagenome | isolation source: Cecum | study: EMG produced TPA metagenomics assembly of the A DSS colitis mouse model was used to assess the...
CACTCGGGAAACTTGTGTGAGATATATTAAAAGCGCGGCAAATACGGTCAGAGCCATGACGATTTGTACACATATCTGTATTTCTTCTGTCCCTTTGAGAAGCGCACCATGTTTGCGATCTGTCCTATAACGGAGATTCTCGTGTTCCGGTCTTTGCGGCACATCATTATGCTTCCCGATATTCCGAGAAGCAGAGTAAAAATTATTGCCCCGACCTGCGCGGTAATTATATACAGCAGCGCCGCGAGTATTCCAAAAGCGGCTATGCCGACCGCGCACTGCTTCATTTCTCTTTTCCCGAAGCCCGTGAACAGCTCCTGCTCCGTTGATAAGCCATAGGGTATGTACAGCTTTTCGTTTTCGTTATCCATAATTCCTCCCTAATATCCGCTGCCGAGATAGCTTACAAGCAAATCTTTGATTATGAAAATAATTTGTGTTATAATCGCGGCAATAATGCAATTCCTTATGCGTTTTTTATACCTCGCCTGTTCTTCTTCCTCATGCGTCAGCTTTATCATGCATACGACCACCCGCATCGCAAGCCCTGCCAGTATAAGTCCCTGCAGAACGCGGCTTAAATTATTAAGCGTTTCCATATCCGCTCACCTACTTCAATATGGATTTCACAAGCGATACGGTATGCACCGACTGGAATACCGTATTTCCGACTTTTCCGTCGCCGCCCGTAGGAACAAGGAATTCACGCATCAGCTTCGGGATAGATATCGCCGATATCATGCAGCCTATGCCCATTACTATGTTCATAGTGGTCGTGAACGTTGCGCCAAGCATGAGCGTGATCCCGATTTTGCACAATGTTATCTGTACTATTGTTGTGACAAAGGCTTTTACGATCTGATTAAGATATCCCTTGAAAATACCCTTATCGTTGTCCAACAGTCCCACGCAGGCAAGCGGAACGCCGACGACCATTATCATCATTTCTATTCCGCGCGAAATAAACGAAAACAGCAATATAAGAAAACAGATAAAGAATATCAGTCCTGCCAGAGCCGGAACAATACCTCCGGACGCAAGTCCCGTTATCCATTCCTGCGTAAAGTTCGTGTTGTCACTTATTGTGGAGATTATTGTATCGGTTATTTCGCGGCAAATATCCACAAACAAGCCATAGAGCCATTGAAAAATAAGAGCTGTTCCGACAGCGCGGATGAAATTCATCATCAGAAGCATAGGATCGGCGTCGGGATCGCCGTCCGTCCACAAGACGTATACGTCGAACATCTTTTTCAGAAATTTCAGTATTATAAGGCTTATTCCGACACCGTAGGTCACGGGCATAAGTATTGAAAAGAAATTTACGCCTGTGGAGTCCGCGAAAAACTGCCCGCTGTCGAAAACCATAAAATACAATGCGTTCAGCATAGTATCGTTTGCAAATACCGACACAATTCCGCTTATAAGTGCTATAATAAGCGTAGTTAAAATAAATGTCAAAAAAACCTCCTTTCCCGAATTGAGCCGCGGACAATGCCGCGGCTCGGGTTAAAGGGAAGTACGTCGATTACGGTGCCATACCGAACATGGACGTTACCTGCGACTCGGTAGACGGCATAATAACGTTGTTCATCAACGCGATAAGTCCCACAAGCAGAAGTCCGCCGAGAACAACGCCGATTATAATAACGATAGCGTGCTCGGATACCGAACCGCGCTTATCCGCCATAATCGCCTTGATCGCGATAGCCTTTTCTCTCGCTGCCTCGTGTGCCGCCAGTGCCTTAACTGTGATTTTGCTGTTAATCTTCTTCATTGGATAAATCCTCCTGTCAATCAATTACATTTCGGGACCATTGTCCTCAAATTCTTCTTCGGGTGTGCTGTCATACTGCTGCGGAGCTTCGTCGCGCTTCTGCGCTCCCTGCTGCAGCTCGTTGAGCTTACCCTGATATGCGTCGAGTACAACACTGTTTATCTCGCCGCGCAACTCCTTACTGAGCGGAAACGCCGTATCGTAATACTTTTCGTTTCCGTCTTTGTCTATGCCTTTCTGGAACGGCATCTGCACAAACAAGCCTTTGGCTCCGTCCATAACCTTTAAGCCGCTGACAACAAACGCATCGTCAAGCGTTATGCTTGCTAATGCTTTGGCATTGCCCTTTTCCGTCAGTCTGACGTTCTTGGGTTCGCATGAAATCTTCATAAAATACCTCCTCTATGTCCGTTCATGCTTTTACTGTCATGATTGTTTTTTCAGGGCGGCAGCCCCGAGGTATGTAACATATCTCCCGCCTCCTTTAAGAAGAATAATAGCTGACGACAACATTAAGTAAACTGGTAGCTAATACTGCACCAATTATCGAAACAACAGCCGTAGCAATTCGGTTGTTCCATTTCTTCTGATCCATTTCATCAGCCGCGCTGCGGCGTATACAGAAATAGACAATAAGAACCACGCCTATGACGGGTGCAATGACCAAAGCCGCGGTTGTAACGTCATCAATAAGTTTTTTGGTACCCGTTACCGCGACCGAGTCTGCAATATTTCCCGCGGCAAATGCGTTTACCGCAGTGACGGTGCTTATTGCAAGCGACATCAGCAAAGCGTACAGTTTTTTCATTATTTTCTTCACTATATCCCCCCCTTTCTGAAAAATGGTGTTCTATGTAATCCCCGATCCGATCCCGCCGCCTGTTCGGGCTGTTCCTCTTTGGCGGCGTTATCCAACCAAGGTTTCCACAAAAGCCTTTCTGTTTCATAACCCCCTCTTTCGGGGCGCGAGTCCTCGTCCGCTTTTATGAGCTTAGTATTGTGATCCTTATTTCCAAGCCCCAACATTCTGTTATACAGCCATTTGGAAAGGTCGGGGGCGGTCATTATTGCGGGGGAGTTCTGCGACAGCACGATCTGATACGGTCGCTCTATCTTACCCACTTCCTCGGGCAGCATCAGCTTGCGCTCCGACAGCTGAATATTGGTTGATGATGACGGAGAACTGTATTTCTGTATCGTACCTCCCAACGAATATGTTGAGGTGGTATAGCTGCCCATGCTTTTGGATATTTCCTCTCTTGTGTTGAAATCGAGCGAAGCAAGGTATATCCAGTAATGACAGTTGCCGCGGATTATTCCCGCGACCTCCTGTCCGTACTTGTCTATAAGCTGATTGAAGTCCTGAATAAACAGATTCCAGCGTATCCCATAGCCGCCCGCAACGGTCATCTTTATCTGAAAATCCGTAATAGCGGCAAAGTTTCCGAATTCGTCCAGAACGAAATTGACACGGTGGGGAAGTCTGTTTCCGCATTTCTTCGCAAAGGTGACAAGCTGCTCATACTGCTGTGATACAAGCAGGGTAACTATCGGATAAAACGTTGCTTTCTGATCCGGCAGGATAAAGAAAAGCGCCTGTTTAGGCTTTTTCCCGAAATCCTCAAGAGAAAACTCGGACTCTCTTGTGATAAGGTACATATCGTTGGTGACAAATAATCTCAGCGTTGTAAGCGCCGAGGTATAAAAGGAGCCGCCCATTCTGTCCGGCGCTATCTTCGCTATGGATATAAGCGATTTTGCCGGATGTCCGTCGGGCAGCTTCTGCATATACGCGTCTATCGGCATGACCTTATTTACGGTCTTGCACATATTCGCGATAAACTCATAGACGTTGGTGAGGTTCTGATATTCGGGTCTGTCCTTATTGTCGCACACCACGCATAGCACGGCTGCGGCTACTACCGCCATTTCACCGTTTGTCCATATAGGCTCGGAATGCTCGTTCTTTTCAACTATAAACGTTACGAAATCCCACGCGTAGGTCTGCGCGTCATCGACTCTGCCGTCGTTATACGCGTCTATGATCATCTGCAGGGGATTGTATCTGTCGGATTTTTTCGGCGAATTGAAATCCATTACCCGAACCGTATATCCAAGGCTTTCAAGCAATTCGTGCGTATAGTGATAAAGCTCGCCTTTGGGGTCGTTTGCGACAATACCCTCGCCCGCAAGAGCAAGGGTACAGATGGATTGTATAACAAGACAGCGGGATTTGCCGCAGCGCGTCGCGCCTATTGTAAGCGTATGAACGTCCTCCGTGATACACGGCAGCCTTTCACCGCCCGAGCGCTCGTTTCTTGCAAGCACTATGCCGCCTTCTTTTATTATCCTCTCATTTATAACGGATTTTTTCGATTCTGTTTCATGTCCGCTTTCAATACGTTTAAATCTTTCGTCGCCGCGTCTGCACAGCTCCGATACCGCAGGGGAAAAGGCGGAAAGCTCAACGTAGGAAAACAGCCTTTCCTTGTCCTTATCCGTCATAAACCACGCCGTACCGTGCTGTCCTTGTCCGTATGGTATAGGTATCTTGATTTTATTCGTCACCTTAAAGGTTTTAGCCTGATACGGTCGCTGTGACATAAAGAAATAACAGCCGCACAGAAGCAAAACGACCAATTCAAAAATGCCGAACAGTTTGCGCAGCTGTTCGTCCGAAAAAATATTCCCTATAAGATTTTCTATGCTGAAAAAACCGTCGCTCAGATTTATTTTTCTGATAGAGGCGTTCACCATATTTGACCATAGCACGTTTACCGCCGTTCCCACGATAAACAGAAATACGCACATGGCAATTTTATATTTTATTTTCATTTATCCTCCGTCCCGCGATCCAAGAGCAATTTATTGATGTTATCATTTTTGAACCACCTCCGGAATTATAATTCCAACTGATCGTCGGCAACCGCTCCGCTGTCCTCAAGGTCGTTATGGCGTTCGATTTCTCCGGCTACGGCATTGGCTTTGTCCCTTATACCATGTTTGTCATCTCCGTTCACAAGACCTGCCCGCACGAGCTTGCTCTCAATCTCGGACAGATCGTATTCCCGAAGCGCTTCGGCAAGCCCGAATATCTGTTCCGTATTTGCAAACACATTAAAACATTTGTCGTATTCGCCGCTGAATGAGTTTTCAAGATAATCTGTCAGATCTGATCTCCCCTCGGCGGACTCCTGTCCATGCAGGGCGTTTGCGAGAACAGCTTTACAGCGCTCCGTTCCGAATTCCTCCGCCATTTCTCCCATAAAGGCGCTTATCTTGTCGGGGCTGTCAAGCCCGGAGATGTTGTCGCTTATCAGCCTTGCGCACTTTGCGGTGGCATTATCGCTTACACGCTGCAGTCTGCCGCGTTCTCTCTCCAACATCTCAACGGTATTTACCGCTATAAGCGATTCCCGCGACAGCGCCTCGGACAGCTTGTAGTCCTCCGATAGCTTCAATCTGCCGTTCACACACTGCATAAGGTCCGCCGCTCCCACTCCCGCAGGCTCAAGGTCGCGCCTTTTGGTGGTGAAATTCACACCGAGCACTGTGTTTATATGGACGGGATTGTCCGCGCAGCGCTTTTCAAACTCCGACATAGCCTGCTGCAGTGATAACCCCGTCGCGGGCTGACCGTAATTCCGATAGTGTTCTTTTGTATCGAACGCTCTGACATAAAAGCTGAAATCGCATATGTTTCCGTGGTTTATCATTTTTGAACTACCTCCTATCAATGAAAAAAGAGCACGAAATCACTTCGTACCCTTGAGCTTTATTTCATTTCAGGTGCGACATGATGCCGCACCTATCATTCCTATATTAAAAGGGATAATCATCGTCGGTTTGTTCAAGCGCGGGATAATCTCCGACTTCCGCGGGAGCGCTGCTGTTCGGCGAAGCGGGCGGAACAGGCGGCGGTACCGGCGGCGGAGCACTTTCTGCTTTGGGCTTAGGCTCTCCCGTGAAGCACAGTCTGTCCGCGATGATCTCATGCCATGTCGCGGGATTTCCGTTTTTATCCGTATAGCCGCGCGTCTGAAATTCGCCCTCAACCAGAATTGAACGTCCCTTTGAAAAGTATTTCGTGACAAATTCCGCGTGACTTCGCCAAGCGACAACGTTGAAAAAGTCCGATTTCTTTTCCTCTCCCTTTGCCTGATACCGCCTGTCGACCGCTATTCTGAACGTGCAGACGCTCACGCCCTGCGGCGTGGTTTTAAGCTCGAGGTCGTTCGCGATACGCCCCATCATGATGACTTTGTTGTACATGATAATTCCTCCCGTGTTCTTATTTCCGCAAGTTCCTTATACCGCGGATTAAGCTCTATCCCCAAAAAATCTCTGCCGTTTTCGTTGGCGGCAATTCCCGTTGTACCGCTTCCCGCGAACGGGTCAAGCACCGTTCCTCAATGCTCGTTTATAAGCTCGCTTGTGCGCAGAGCCTTACCGTGATGGTCACAATTTACGTCGCCGCCTGTCCAGTCGGCTGTGCCGTAATCCCTAAGACCGTAATAGGGCGGGGACGTTACGCAGCAGTTTATGCTGCCGCTCGGCAGCTTCCGAAGCTCGGTCAGCGCGTCGCCTGTTATTATCCGATTTTCTGTCATATTTATCCTCGCTTTGCAACAAAAAAAGCACGACTTTTTTAACCGTGCTTTTCTTTATTTAATTGTGCGGTCTTACGGCTCCATTTCGTCGTCCTCATCGTCCTCGGCTTCAAGGTCACTCTGATTTTGATTAAGCCATTCTTCACAGAATGTTTTTAGCTCGTCAACGTCGTCGTGAGCGACCTCAAAAATACTATTCAAGTTAACATCGCCATACGCGTAAACCATAAAATCGCGCAGCCCGCAAATCTTTTTCCATGATATCTGTGGATATTGTGCTCTGAAATCCATCGGAAGATGCTTCACTTCTTCGCCTATCTGCGCCAAATTAAAGCATATGGATCGCTGAAAATCGCCATCGCTTAAAAAGTTTGAAATGTTATCGTCAAGTCTTTTCAATGTTCCCTTGATCTCGTCGCATCGTTCGACTATGTGTTCAAGAATACTTTCAGTCCTGTCTGGCATATAGCAGCACCTCATCTTTCTCAACGTTTATAAGGAATTTTTTGGACGACGGTTTTGCATAGCTTGCTGTAAGCGATTCCTTGCTGACAATGTCAACCGACTTACCGAACGTTTCCTTGAAATCTACAAAAACGCCGCCTATCGCAAACCTGCCAATCAGCTTTTTATAAGAGATCATCAAGTCCACATCGCTGTCCTCAGTAGCTTCACCGCGGGCATATGAGCCGAAAAGCCATACCTTTTCAATTCCGTATTTCTCCGCGATGGGCTTTACCTTTTCCCGAATTTCTTCTATCGTATAGATTTTGCCCATAACACCACCGCCTTTCATTGATTATAGTATAACATATTCCCGCCGCAAATGCAATAGATTTACGGCAAAAATGCCATGTGACTATAGTGTCAATTTAAAGCATTTGTCGACGCTAAGATATTTCATGATCTTCTCGACAACGGATTGCTTGAATGAGCAGTGTTCAAACATAAAAGCCTCCTTTTGCGATATGCCCGCCCTTTTCGCAAAAGCCCTGATAGATAATTTGTTGATTGTGCGGTGTTCTTTGACGCAGTCAACAAGCTCCTCTAACGTAATTGCACCTTTTGTGTAATATTTGTCAACATAATCTCGCTTGCGCGAAAACACAAGGAAGAATTTATTGCCTGCCCGGTCATTTTTTATATTATCTGTAAGTTGCTTTATTGAAAATAATGCCGCAAACCTCCAATCAGTCACTCCAAATATCTGTTGTCCCGTGTGGGAATTGTACCACGCGTAACCGTCCGTATTGATATGACGGTAAAGCGCGCTTAGGGATATTACAGACGCTGTGGCTGTGCCGATGTGCAAATATGCCGCCGCGGCTACATGGTGCATTCCATTCGTGACGACCGCCACATTAAGCTCGGGTATGTATTCAATGTGATGATTATCCGAAAATATAAATCCACTTTTCTTCACATCTTGAATAGCTCCGACTATCTTTTCTATGCTCCACGGTGTTACCGCAACATCGGCTGCGCCTAAATCGACTTCAACGCGTTCCGTACCGATTTCAACAGGTATACCGTTTTCATCAAAACACAAATGCGGAATATATCCCAACAAAAGGTGCTCGTCCCTTTTTAACAGGTTTTTTGCGCGTGTAAAAGCAAGCCAGTCGTTTTTTACAAGCTCCGCCGCAAATTCAAGCAAGGAGATTTTATCCGCTTTTTCCTCCGTATGCTCCAGCCACGCGTTTATCATCTCGGATAGTTCGGAATAACAATAAAAGTCCTGCACAATGTCACCTCATATTCTATTTAATAACATCATCAAGGAGGCATATATGGCGGGACAGGAAAAATCGCTGATCGCGAAAAAATTATCTACCTTGTGGAGAAGAATAACATAATCCTTTTTTAGTCGGCATTCCTCAGCTTCCAGCAGGTCGCAGAATTCCATTCTCGGAAGCTGCGACTGGGAATAATGAAACGGCAGCGGCTGATAACGCTTCATATACTCACGCACTCTGAGCAGTTCATTACGTGCTTCAATCTGCGTTGTTATATTTCGGGTACGCGGTTTTGTCCCTATAAGCCTTTCATTTAATTCTGTCCGCATATATACCTCACTCTATATCATTATAAACAGAAACGACGGTTCTGTCAACTTTTACGGTTTTGTCGGTCCGACGTGCCAGTCGTCATAGACGTTGCCTTTTATTATTATCCTGTCGGTGAGCCTCATGCTGAGTTGTCCGGCGGGACACCACACGTCGAACACTTCCGCGTAGACCGTATAGTATTTATTATCGGGGTACCAGATCGGCAGGAAATGCACCCTGTCGCCGTAGGTGCTGTACACGTTGGTTTTGAAAACCAAGTCGTTTCCGACATTTTCAAGCAGCCTGTTGTATTTCGCGCTGCTCTCGCGGTTGTAGTTGAATTCGGGGAACAGTACGTTTCCTATCTGCGCTCCCGTACAAAATTCCGTATCGCCGCTTATGTGGCTGTTCATTGTGATCTCAATGCCGTAGCCCGATTTCATTGTGTACAGTCCCGTCGAATTTGAGTAGGTCGCGGTATGGCAGCGCTGCGACGGAGCTATTGACATTTCCGCGTTAAGGCTGACGGCGTAGGTTTTCTCAACAAGGGTGGGAATAAGTATTACCGCGCCCTCGGAACGAGATTTTGTAAGCCTGTCGTTTTCATAAGCGTGTTGACTTGCGTAATAGCTGTTGTCAACTCCGCACAGCCACCAGCCGGAGGACGTTTCGTCGTACCACTCCTGCGTCCAGTCGCATTCCGGCTCCCAGACGTACCACGACAGCTCCGTCACGTCGTTTTTGGGAGCGTAGCCCGTGATATTTTTCGCGACGGACGAGCTCGAATATACCTTTTGCCACGACGGACGGGTATCCGTTACCTTGGGGTCGGGCGGCGTTCTTTCCTCAACCTTTGAAATGGACGCGTTTATCGTCATTGTTTCGCAGTGCTCCCCGTCCTTGTCCACAAGCACTATGTCACTGCTTACGGGGGTAATGGTTATTACAACGTCCTGCGCTCGGCGTGGCGTTCTCCACTCAAACCAACCCATAGCCTCGCTCTTACTTGGACAGCTGAATTCCACTGTTCCGCTTGCTATTGTTGAGCCGGATTTAGTTTTGACGGTATATCCGATTTTCGCGCCAACATCACCAATATTGACTCTTGAGCCGTTACCGCGTAATCCGATGCTCTGGTACTGCTTGCTTCTGGTACCCCAGTCGGCGGTCGGATCGTAGTTCGGGTTATCTATAAAAACTTTTACGCTGCTGGTTGCGCTCACATATCTGATCTCGTCGTCCTTTTGCCGCTTTATGGGAAGATCGCCATTTGAATCGTATATTGAAAACGTTGCCTGCGTTTTTTTCACATAATCATCTCTGCCGCTATTGTAAAAGATGAACGACGTATACACATCGGTATCCGTATGGTATTCCGCCGCGTCCTCGCCATCGGGAAGCTCTTCGGTATTCTCGGACGTTCCGACCGTTCCTATGCCCATACAACGGATTATGCAGCTGTCGGTGTTGTACCGCGAATCGCCCCAATAGTCGCTCTCGGTCGGAGAATAGACGGTCACGCCCAAGTCCTTGTATTCAAGGAAAGCGGAGCGGGGGAGATTGGAGTGTGTAAGCGGTCCGAGTACGCCTTTCATTGTGCCCGTCGTTACACCGTTGTTCATTATGAATTTGTTGTATATCCCGACCTCCGTCGCGGTCAGCGCGTAGTTCTGCCCCTTGTATCTGAAATACGCCACAGGCTCAAAGGCTATCTTGTATTTGCCCGCGGCGAAGTCCTCATAATTAAGACCGCCTATTAAAGCACATAAGTCTTTTATAAATTCCTTGTCACCAAGTACACTTTTAATTTTTTCAAGGTTTGCCGAGTTGTCCTCGGAGATGATGGTTAAGTTTGCAAGCTCGGCGATATACTGAGCTGAATAGCCAATGTTTTTCAATCGAGTTGCGACCACATTGTTATATTTTGTTGCTGCCGCTGCATTTGTATATGTTGCCCCGATATATGAGCTGCTTAGCCAAGTCGTTTTTGGTATGAGTTCATTTCCGCTGTTTATATTGTCTGAGAAATACCAGATTTTATTGACAGCTGAAATATTAGGATTCCCCGTAATATCTATCGTATTGAAAACCTTAGCGCCGCTTTCCGCGTCGTATACGGTAATGCGCAGTCCCTCCGGCGCTTGAATTGCCGTTCCGCTTTCGGTGTGCAGCGACCATACATTATCTCCCGTGCCGTCACCCCAGCCCGTTCCGTCGCCCGATCCCATATTGACATCGGCGAACGCGCTCGAGGTAAACGCCAGCGTCATAATCACCATCAGGAACAGGGATATTAACCTTTTCTTTTTCAAATGCTTTTCCTCCTTGTCGGTACTGTTTGTTGGAACACTTTCAAGGCGTTACCTTGTCCGTGCATATATAAAACAGGTGCGACATGATGCCGCACCTGCTTTTTTTGTTTTTTCGCCGGATATATTGACATACCATTCGTTTTATGGTAAAATATCCTTGAGGTGATAAATATGGATAACGTATTGTGGAATACTTTTTTTCCATTTGTGATTTCGATTGTGGCGGGGATAGCAACAACATATATTATTGATATAAGCAGAAGAAAAATTGTATATTATTCTATTGTAACAAAACAACCGAAGAACCACCAAAAAGAACATACTATTTCAACTTTGTTCATATGGTGTGATAAATACCACGTTATTACCGAGGATGATATTGATACGGCTTTCCCGCCATGTATAGAAATAGACGGTAATCATGAAATCTATGGAGTTGAGATTATAAGAGAGCCCAATAGCCCTGATTTCAATCGGGCTACCGTTGAAAAACACACAAAAAAATGTAACCTGTCTTTCAAACAATTCGATTTTAATAATGTTATCATGTTAAATGTTTTTCATTCGGGCAAAAGTGTAAAATTCATTGGCAATATAAATGCATATGATACTGAAAGTGTTAAGATAACAAAACTTAATAGTGTGGTAATATGGGGGGTTGTCTTCTTTTTCATTGGCTTGACACTTTTTGCCCTCACGAATTGTGCTATGAATCATTTACAAGAGTTCGATTGGGCACATTATTTAGTGTTTGTATACTTCATCGCGATTGTTATTTTATACGTTATTTGGACGGCGTTAAACTTGAAATTTGCTTCAATCCCCAAAACTATCATAAATCACCTTAAGAACCAAAAACACAAAACCAAATAAACCTCCCGCCAGTAGTATTATTCCACAGGATATAAAAAAAATCAGGTGAATACGCTCATATTCATCTGTAAGAACACCGATATCAATATAATATACCACCATTGCAAGTACACCAACTATCACGACAGGAATCATAACCACAATTGCACTATAGGCACGATACCATTGAATACACTTTTCTAATCTATGTTTCATTATCAATCGAGTTTCTTTTTTCATTGGAAATCCCTCCACAAATAAAATTCATCAGGTGCGACATGATGCCGCACCTGTTATCCTATTTTTTTGAATATTTTTGCCGTACATATTGATACTCCTTTCGCTTTATGGTAAAATATCTTTAATGAGATATTTTAAGTATAAACTTAATTAATGCATATGTTGCATTAATAATTGCTTTGGCAACAAAATAAAACAGAATTATCACAGCAATGATAACAGGTGGTTGCAAAAGTACTCTGGGAATGCACAACGCTAAACCAATACCAAAAACTGCAAGAAAGAGCCCAATCAAGGCTAATTCAAGCATGATATATAAAACGGCAACTACTGCAACTTGCTCTCTTTTCGTCGCTTCCGGTTTATCGGAATGCACCATAGATTTGCCTGTTAAATATGCAACAAAAAGCATTATGGGAGCTGCGCCTATAAAAAAATCAAATATAATATCAGTCATAAAAATTACCTCCATATGAAAAGGCGCACATTTCTGTACGCCTTTAATTATTGAATTGTAATCGGATTAGCTGAGTATCTGCTCACCCTCGCCATAAACATAATCACCATGACGGGGGAACTCCTGCAAAGATGGAGGACCGCTTTCACGCCAACCAACAAATTCAAGATATGTCCACAGTTGCCCGTTGGAGTCGGTAAATTCCTGTCCATTGACGGGGTTAGCAGGGAAGCCGTTGCTATCGGTTTTCTCAACGACGGTAGGCTCGGTCTGAGCGGGCTTTTCGGTCGGCGCGGTGGTATACTTCGGCTCAGCCGTAACCTTGGGTAGATCGTCGCGCACAGTCGACGGGGGAGCAGTGACCGCCGGAGCAGTGGTGACTACTGTTACCGCAGGCTTGTTGGCTTGTGCCTTGGTGCTTGCGAGTGCGCTGTCCTTGTCCTGATTAGGAACTTCGGGGTAATCAGGCTTGGAAGTATCTGCGGGCTTTGTAGTGCCGGAAGGCTTAGTGCTACCCGACGGCTCGGAAGATGTTGTGCCATCATCAGGGGTATCTTCCTTTTCATTATTGTCATTGTCGTTCATGGAAACATCTGCGTTCTCGTCGAGAACGTCCTCGTTATCAGCTTCAACAGTATCTTCTGTTTCGTCAATAATAATCGGGGTATCGTTATCCGAGCCGCCGCCAACAGTAACAGCCGCATTTCTGTTATCCGAAACATCGGAATCGGTATTATCGGGACTGCTCATCAATGCAAGAGCATTATTAACTTTCTCAGCTTCGCTTTGAGTCGTCAGTGTTACCGTTGTGATCACTGCCGCTGCCGCGATTACGATTGCAGCGACTGCTGCGATTATAAGGTTACGTTTACGTGTTGTCATATCTTTATCCTCCTTAATGTCGGTCGGGTTCTATCTTTCTATTATCATTATATCACAACAGAAAGAAAAAGTCAATAGTTTTGTGATAAAATAGTTTACAATACTATCTATCCTTTTCTGTGCATTTTCACAAAAAGGAAATTTTCTTTTCACCAATCGTAAAAGCAATCAATTCTAAAGGTGCGACATGATGCCGCACCTGTCATCTATTCATTATCAGCTTCCTCAAAAGCCGTCCTCATATCCTCTATGCTTATATTCAGCACTCTGCTCAAATCTATGATAATTCTGAAACGCGGATTTTTATTTGCCCCCGTTTCAATCCCATGTATAGAGGACACAGGGTGTCCCGCTTGCCTTGCAAGCTCGGAGCAGGACAAGCCGAGTGCTTCACGACTTTTTCTGATAAATTCACCAAACATATTGATACTCCTACCCAAATCCAATTTCACAGGTATGGCATCGTGCCGCACCTGTTCAAATATTCTTGCTCATACTTTCTCACAAACCGTTTCGCGGTAATCTCGACAATTAGTATGATTATTATGCATAGCAACACCGAGAAACCGATAAAAGCCGCGAGCCAAG
>ERZ779621.593-NODE-593-length-13687-cov-4.615757_pt1 | contig 13687 bp, 17 predicted proteins | sample MGYA00514215_ERZ779621 | MGnify/ENA primary metagenome ERZ779621 (study PRJEB29562, sample SAMEA4376715) | mouse gut metagenome | isolation source: Cecum | study: EMG produced TPA metagenomics assembly of the A DSS colitis mouse model was used to assess the...
TCCGCCCCCTCCCGTTTGGGGTCCCGGGCGATGGCCAGAAAGTCGGGGTCCACATACACCGCTTCCGGCAGGTTCTTCAGCTCCTCCAGGGCCAGCCCCCGGGGGTGGATGGCCTCCTCAAGCAGTTGCTGCGCCAGGGCGACAGCCGCCTCCTCGTCGGGCACATCCCCATATTCCCCGTCCTGTGCCGCGTATCTGCCGTACTGGGTCTGCTGGAACAGCACCAGCGCCCGGCCCCGCTGGAACCATGCACAGCCATAAAGATGCTCCGCGTCCTCCGCGAACAGCTCAAAGGGCAGCGCGGCCTCCGGGGGCAGGGACGCCCGGCTCATGCCTCCGTGTTCGTCCTCCTCCTCCGGCGGCTCGTCCCCGTCCGGCGCCCACTGCTCCCCGGGCAGGGGCAGGCTGCACACCTGCCCCGCCATGCAGGCGGCGAGGACGGCCCGGCACTCCTCCGGCGCAGCGGTGTCCGCCAAGCGGCGCACCAGCTCCGCCTTCACCTCCCCATACCGGTCATAAGTCGTCACGGTGATGGGCAGAAGGAAGAAAAACTCGTCCACATGCGCCAGCGCCGCCACCCGCTCCCACTCCAGGCAGGGGCGGCACACCAGTGCGCCATTCAACACAAAGTCCATGTACCGAAGGTGGAAGCGGGCCTCCACCCTGTCCTCCCCCAGTGTGAGAGGCACGGTGACGGGCTCCGGGATACAGTCCCCCTCCACGCCCAGGAAGCGGCGGCCCCAATCCGCCAGATAGGGCAGCTCCTGGTTGAGGTAGTCCATCAGGTTCAGCCCCGTCTCCGGGTCCCGGGCGTTGCAGAAGCCGGTGTTCACCCAATGGCGGAAGAAGGGCCGGTTTTGCAGCGTCGGCGGTCCCTCCGGCACAGGGGCGTTCCCATCCTCCCGCTCCCGGTCCGCCTTGGCCCGGACGGCCAGCATCTGTTGCGCCCGTTCGATCACCTGTCGGGCGCAGGGGGCGCCGTCATGGGCCTCATAAAAGCCGATGATCCGCTGGAGGTAATAGCCGCACTTGTTCTCATTCACCCAGGTATGCAGCAGCTCCTCCTCCACGAAGCGGCGGTCCAGCAGCGCCCGCGGGAAGTCCTCCCGGGCAAACAGGGCGTCGGTCTCCTCCCTGTCCTTCTGGGGATCGCTCCCCGTCCGCTGGCAACAGCCTATAAAGTAGGCGTTGGCCTCCGCCCTCAGCTTGCCGAAGCTCTCCCGCTTTTCCCCGCCGATGTCCGGCAGCCGCGCCAGCACCTGCTCTCGCACACTTCCATAGAGAATCTTGGCCCGGCCCATCACGGCGCTTTTTAGGTCCAGCTTCTGCCACGCGATGCGGTACAGCTCCTCCGGCAATTCGTACCGCTCAAAGAAGTGGGACAGCACCCGCAGGCCGGCGGGATGCCGCTCATAGTCCATGTCCTGACGCTGCTGGCATTTGTCGGTGATGTAGCTGGCGGCGTAGCAGCCGATGATCCGGCTGTACATCCCCACCGCCTCCTCGTCCCACTCCCCGGCCTGGGTTAGACCCACCAGATGCCAGTATTCGATGAAGCTGGTGAGGATGGCCAGCTCATTGTTCCGGAATGGCTTGGGCAGGGGCCCCTTCTTGGCGATCTCCAGTACGGACTCCAGGCCGTCGAACCGCGACCCCTGGTAGAGCTGGAATTGGAACTCCACCCGGTCGCTGCCGTCCGGGTTGCGGTACACGATCCTTTTGCCCACGAACTGGTAGGCCGCGCACAGCCAGTTGAGGAACTCCCGGTTCACCGGGTACTCCCCCTCCAGCCGGGTGACTTGCTCCAGCAGCAGACGGGTGAACCGGGCCTCCCGGGCCGCGTCCAAAAAGGGGGCGGAGGTGAAGTAGTCCAGCCACCGCTTGGAGTCTTTACGCTGTTTGCCAGTGTACAGCTCCAAAAACTGCCGGATGGCCTCGCCGCCCTCGAAGGGATTGGGGCCGTCCTCCAGCTCCTCCGCCAACGTCCAACCCTCGGGCTCCTCCAGCTCCCCGGCCCCCTCCGGGGGCCGGGCGAATTCCGGCACCGCCTGCCCCTCTGGGGCGGCGTCGTCCTGCTGTGCGTAGTCCAGCGCCGCCTGGTACGCCTCCCGCAGGCGCAGGAACCCCTCCGGGTCCTCCTCCGGGTGGTATTCCCGGCTTTTCCGGGCGTAGGCCCGCTTGACGGCGGATATGTCCCGGGTGGGCTCCTCCAGCCCTAACATGCTCCAATGATCGGCCATCATCAACCCTCCGTTTTTTTGCCGCAGACTGCTCACCACAGATCCTAACGGCTCCCTGCGGCAAACTCGTTCATGTGGACATCCAGCACCAGCCGCGCAGACTGGACCATGGCGTCCTCAAAGCTGTCCTCTCATCACAAGACCTGCTTTCGTGAAAGCATGCTCTTCAACGCCGCCATCTCGCCGTGGTCAGCGTGATGCCTTTCCCATTACTTGCTGTGGTCTTCATTCCATGCTCTGATGTCGTACACCGGCTCCCTGCCATCCCAGCCAACAAGGTTCAGCTCCTTTTTCCACCCGTTGTTTTCCCGGGATATATCCGCTATATGCTGAACAATCGCGAACTTCATAGCTCCCTGCTCGACCTCCATCTTGATACAGCTCCGCCCTTTTACTCTCCCGTGCCGCTGTCCGGCGTATCTTCCATCTCCTTCTGCTCGCCGTTCCAGAACATCTCATCGAAGGGATCTGCGGCCACCTCCGCCTCCAAGGCGTCCAGCTGTTCCCGTATCCAGCCATAGGCCCGCTCCCGGTCGATGGGACCGCCCCGGTCCATTGTGGTTTTCCAGCTGGTGATCAGGCTGCCCACCAGCTCCCGCCGCCGGCCCATCACCTGCTCGTACAGCCGCAGGGCCCGTTCCAGCAAGAGCTGTTCTTTTTGGGAGCCCTGAGCCGCCAGCTGGATCTCGCTGATGCGTACCATGACCTTCTCCCGCTCGGCCTCGGACAGGTTCAGGTTGGGGTTCAGGATCAGCCTGTCCCGCTGGTCTCCACCGCTGCTCCTGGCGCTGACATGGAGGATGCCGTCGATGTCGTAGGTGAAGGTGACCGTGGCGCTCTGCTCTCCAGACGGACCGGGGGGCACCTGGACCTCCACCTCCCCCAGCTTCAGGTTCTCAGAGGCGAAGTAGCCCTCCCCCTGATAGATTTCGAACCGCAGCGCCCGCTGGTTGTCATACATGGTATAAAAGGTGCCCCGGTGGCTGGCGGGCAGCATACTGCTCCGGGGGATCAGCACCGCCATGTGGGGCGTCTTGTCGCCCCGGTAGCTGTAGGTGGCCACGCCCAGGGAGAAAGGGCACACGTCGGTCATCACCAGGTCCTGGAGATCCTCCGCCCGCTCTTTGATGCCCGCGCACAGGCCCACCCCCAGGGCCACGATCTCGTCGGGCTTGGCCGCCACCTGGGGACGGCGGCCGAACAGCTCCTCCAGGAAGTCCCCGAACACGGGGAGCTGGGCGGAGCCGCCCACCAGGATCACGTCGTCGATGGCCCGGGCCCGCTCCCGGTCCTTCATGGCCCGGCTGATCACGGCGCGTACCCGCTGGAACACAGGCTCACACAACCGGCGCAGCAGCGGGGCGGTGAGCAGCAGGCTGTACTGACTCTCCCCCTGCTGGATGGAGATGGCCGCCGCCGGGGCGCTGGACAGGGCGATCTTGGCCGTCTCCGCCTGCCGGTGCAGGGACGCCCGCAGGGAGGGCTCCAGCCGCTCCTCCGCCAGCCCGTTCTCCTGGCAGAAGTGGGCGGCGATGGCCCGGTCAATGTCGTCGCCGCCCAGCCGGTTGTCCCCGGCGATGGCGGTGATCTCGATGATGTTCTCAAAGCAGTCCACGATGCTCACGTCCAGGGTGCCGCCGCCGAAGTCCACGATCATCATCTGGCTGTCGCCGCTCTGGGTGGAGTAACGGTGGTACAGCGCTGCAGCGGAGGGCTCGTTAATCAGCCGCTTCACCGTCATGCCCGCCAGCTGGGCGGCCAGCTTAGTGGCGCACCGCTGGTCGTCGTTGAAGTAGGCGGGCACGCTGATCACCGCCTCCTCCACATCCTCACCCAGATACCGCCGGGCATCCTCCAGCAGCTGGCGCAGCACGAAGGCGGACAGCTCCTCCGGCTTGAACCGCTGGGTACCCAGGGCCAGGGCCTTCTGGGTGCCCATCCAGATCTTGAAGGAGGCGGCGGTGGCCTCCGGATGGGACACCAGCCGCTCCCTGGCCGCCGCTCCCACCAGCACCGTGCCGTCCTGGAGCACACTCACCGCGCTGCTGGTCTTATACTCCCCCAGCTCGTTGGGGATCAGCTCCGCCCTGCCGTCCCGGTAGATGCAGGCCAGGCTGTTGGTGGTGCCCAGGTCAATGCCGATGATCGCCATATAATCTCTCCTTGTCTTTCCTTGATAAATGCGTCAAATAGAATAACATTCTACATTTTTTCATTATATCACTTATGTCCATGAATTTTGGTCACCTTCACAGAACGGATTTAGTTCAATATTATCAAGCTGTATGATATACGCCTCAAATGAAGCCTGCGGCCTTTTAGCGCTCTTTTTGCTTCTTTGTGTCCTCATTGACCAAAAATCGCAATTTTCCATATCTGTTAGATAACCAGATTCAGGCCGCAGGCAGTTTGATTTTTGGGGATCTGGCTTAAAGCAAAGATAAACTCCCTGAATCTTTTTTATTGTTCCGCCAAGCGTAAACATCCCTGCAAAGCTGCTTGCATGGCTATCATAGTAAAAATCTATTATGCCGACCTGCTCTCTCATTTCAGGCGGCAAGTAATTATAATCCATATCTTTTGACACTGGCCATATCACTTTGCTGCCTACAGAAAAGTAACTCCCGCAGCATGACATCTGCCATTCATCGTACCACAATACACAATGATCCGCCATGATAGATCCTCCCATGAAATCATCATCGCAAAATATTCATTACAGCATGGCGACTACCAGTCAATCCCCGTTTTTCAGATAGAGTCCCGCCAGCTTGTCCTGGAGCTCCAGCCCCTGCCGGTAATAGCGCAAAAGCTGCTCCGCGCTGAACTCCCGCTTGATCGCCCTGTCCTCATTTCGGCTTTTCTTCTCCATATCCACAAAGGAGGTCTCGCCCCAAAAGCTCTCCACAAAGTTATTGCTGCAATAGAAGTTGTGGGGATGGCTGTTGAACCAGTCCAGCTCTTTGCCCGGCTCTATGGGCTCCGCCTGTATCTGCAAGCTGACCTTCACATCGTAATAGCCGTCCGTGCCCGGCTCCTTCGTGTTTTCCCGCAGGGGCGGCTTTCCAATCGACCGCTTCACGATCTGAAGCTCCACGGTCCTGTTCACCTCGGTCAGCTCGTCAGACCTGTATAAGGGCATGCTGCAGGTGTCGGAGAACTGGGTAAAGTACTGGTCGAACCCATAGTAGAAGCACCAGTTCCCGCCCTCCCGGTCCGTCAGCATCAAGACAGGGCCCGCATGGTTCCAGTAGTAATGCTTGAGGCCGTGTGACTCCGGTTCTTCCTCTATGCGGGGCAAGACAGTCACCTGATACCCCCAGCCCTCGATCTCTGTCTGGCAGGCAGAGATGTCCTCAATGATGGCCTGGATGATATCATACTCAGTCTCCTCCCGCCCCAGCTCCATCAGGCAGGCTAAACAGAGGACCAGGGCCACAAAGCCCGCCAGGCCGGCACAGAAGAGCTTCCAAAACGTGGACTCCTTCATGGTGCGCTCCACTTAAAACGCAGCCCCGTAATCAATTCAGGGATGGTATCCCACCTGAAATGGTTCTCGTCGGTCTGATAGTGCTGGCCCTTATCCAGCCTCAGAAGCGGCCCATAGTCCCACCAGCTGAGATACCAGGCGGACTCATGGGAGGTGTCCACCATGTACCCGTTCCGAAGGAAATACCAGATGATATGGGTCTCATCCTCTCTGGAATGGGCCTCGCGGTGGAAGTCATAGGAGAATTCATATTCCGCGCCGTCCGCACCCGTGACCCAAAAGTGCTCCAGCGTGCCCTCCACCGCCATGTCCAGCCGGACCAGCAGTTCATACAGCCCGCCATAACTGATGTGCAAATGGTCCGCGCCGATCCCCGCGAACAGCTCCCCCGGGAGCCGTTCCTCTCCGTCCCGCACCTCAGGACAGCCCGACATGGTCACCCAGTCCCAGCGCCCTCGGGCGAACCCGGCCAGCTCCTCCGCTGTGAAATCGTCACAGGGCAGGTTGTAAAAGGCGTAATACTCCATCAGCGCCCCGGCGCACTGGCCTAGCACATCGTCCAAGCTGTCCTCCGGACCCTGGGTGCATACATCAATTTTCTCCGACAGGCTGGTCTGCCAGGGGAGTGCGCCGGAGAAGAGGTAGTAATACCGTCCCTTGGCCAAAAACTCCCTGTGGGGTCTGCCCTCCGTCCAGCCGTAGAAAGCCCGAAGCTGCTCCGCCGCCTCCCGCACCTGGGCCATGGAGGTATACTCCAGCTCCATACAGGTCTCGTCGGCCCATTTCGCTTTACTGATCTCCCAGGCGTCCAGGCAGCCGCCCTCCTTCCGGTAGGCATCCAGATAGTAGGTCCACACCGCGTCCGGGGCGTTGGAGTCCAGCCTATTATGGTAACATGGCACCGGGTCGCCGCCCCGGGTCACCAGCTCCACCCGGAATTGGGCCTCCGGCAGGTCCTTGAACCAGCACAGCCAGGTGTTCAGACCGTCGGCCTGCATCTCGATATCTTCCCCGGGATACCAGTTCTCCAGATGCTCCCGGGCCTGCCCGCTGGTAAACAGCCAAGGCCCCTCGTTGCAGCCGGACAGCAGGAGCAGCGCCGCCAGCCCTATCACTGCGGCGAATATATACTTGATCCGTTTTACGCCTCTCATTGGCATGGCCTCCCCGCTGGTATGCTTCAGCAGCCTTTAGAAAGAATAAAAGCCCTCACGCAAGATCACCGCCACCAAATAAACTGCGGCATAACCGCAGGGCAGCGCCAGCTTCGATGCCTTTTGCCTCATTTCCCATTTGTCTATCTGAAACTCGATGACACCGCACCCGGACAGCGCCATTCCCAGCAGGACAGCCATCACGAGAATGAGCGCGATGCCCTTCTTTCGTGCCATATATGCTTCACCTCTGCATCACGGGCTGTCCCCTCATGTCTCCATTACCGCTCAGCCGGCGGGGAGCCCCCTGAGTCCCTATTTCAAACCGGTCAGCTGCTTGAATACCGCGCCGGCCATAGATGCGAACCGGACCGGCTGTTCCTCCAGCGCAACAACAGCCCGCTGGGGCAGGTAGTCCCCAAAGGGCATCCCGCCCAGGCGGTAAAAAGAAGCTCCATGGATCATCACAATATCATTATTATACTCCGGGCCGTTGTTGATGCGGTCGAAGGTGACCCGCGCCCCATAGCCGTGGATGGGGTCCAGCAGATCCGCCCGCGTTGGACAGCCCCTCCCTGTCCAGCAGGAAGGCCGCCTCCAGCCCGTCATCCCGGTAAGTGCCCCACAAAAGGCCGGCAAACGCCTCCGGCTTCCCCGCCGCTGCCAGCGCCGCCAGCAGGTCCCGGCCCGCCATTGGCAGCGGCATACCAGGGCCTTTGTCAGCTCCTTCTCCAGCTCCAGCCGTGCCCAGTCCGGCGTGCGGCAACGGTCCAAGGCCGCTTTGTAATGAGCGTTCATCTTTTTCAGCCGGTGCCCTTTCTCCAGCGGAGCAAAGTCCCTCCATCCGCAACAGCAGTACAGGAAGGTAGTCCATATCTGGGCCATCGCAGCATCATAGGAGGGGTGGAACTGGTCTGCAAAATAAGCTCGGTAATGGTCTGGGGCCAGCAGCCATACCGCAGTCTCCGGGTCCTCCCTGGCGGCCCCGGCGGCACAGTCTGGGTCAATTGTTGCTCCATACCTGTCAAAGCCGCTCACAAGCCAGGTCAGCATCACATCCAGCGGTGTCCAGCCAAGCTCATAGAAAAGCCATCCGTCTCCACACGGGAGCTTTGCAGCCAATGCTCCCGCATCTCCATCACCTGGGCCAGTTGGCTGCACTTGGTTTTCTGGAAATAGTATTGCTGGCACTGATCCGCCCAAAGCCGCCGGGCCACATCGCTTACCTCCAGCAAGAGTGCGGAATCCAGGGATGAGGAGTATTCCACGGTCATCGTCCAGGGCCCCTTGAATCCACGCATGGTCTTTTCCTCCCAGCGGGCCAGCACAAAGGGAAACTGGCGCTCCAGAACGGTCAAATTCTGGAGTTCAAGCCCTTGTGAAAGTGCAACGGCGCCCCAGTGGGCGGCATTCAGATAGCGAAGCTTTATTTCACTCACCCTCTATAAAGATATATGTCCCCAAGGCCTTTGTCAAGGACACATAAATATTAAAAATTGCCCATGAATGATGTGCCGCATAGAGGATTGAACATAGCCCATGCAGGTGGTATACTTTGTTCGCGGCAGACTGGAATATCTTCTCTCCAGGAGGTGTCCCATTGAAAAGGAAAACTGTTCTCTGCTTCGGCATAATGCTGTTGCTGCTGATCTCTTTTTTGGTATACAGGCAGACGATTGGCGCCCCTGTGATTGGGACAGTGACAGGCTCCGAATGGGAGCACCTGACAGTAAACGAGGTAAACTATAAGCGGGACGGCCATGCCCCTGTCAATGGGACTGACAGGGATCGTTTTATGGGAATCGCTCTGAATGGGGAAACACGGTTCCGTGTCTATTCCATAAAGGGAACGGATGACTATCTTCTGTGTATGTGGGAATGGGAAGGGTACATTTTCAAGCGTGTCCAATAAACAGCTTTCGGTTATGAGGTATCTCATGTCCAGAAAAGATGCCCCAATGGCTATGGAAAGCGGGTCGATCCTAATGAAACGAAAATCCGCCACCGGCCTCGCCATTATGCTGTGGGTTTTCCTGCTCCTTTGGGTGGGATACACCGCCAGGCAAGGGGGTTGGGCGGACCATCATGTCCTCCTGATCCTGGTCACTGTCATCTCCTGGGCGGTATTTCTCACCAGGTTTTACCTGAAGGCCACATCCCGGCCTCTGGTGCGGTCGCTCACCCTCTGCCTGCTCATCGTGTGCGAGGTGCAGTGGCTGGGCTGGGCGGGCTGCCCCTGACCCGGCCGCTGCTGATTGGACTCTTTATCGCCTTGGTCCTCTTGGAGCTTCTTCTGATACCAGCCATCTCCTTTTTTGCCAGCGGCGCATGGTCCTCCGCTTCAACGCCGCATACGTCTCAAAGGAGGCCGGCGGCAGCTGTGCGGACCTTCTGGCTGAGATCGAGTGGTGCGAGGAAGGCCTCGACCTGGACATCACATATGGCGGTATCCCGTTCAAGTACATGATCCTGCTCCATAAGGCCGCCCTGCTTCGGGAAATGGGCCGGAAGCAGGAGAGCATCGCCCTGTACCAGGAGGCCTGCCCAAAGATCAAAGAACCGGAGACCCAGAAGGCACTCCAGGAGGAGGTCAGCCGCCTAAAGGAGGCGTGGCCATGACCATGATGGATGTTTTCATGTTGCTGGCCCAGGGCCGGCTGGAACCGGAGGAACGGAAAAGCTGGTGGGGCCAGCACGCCGAGGGAGTCAAGAAAGCGGTAAGCCCCGGCGACTTACTTCGCCTCAAGCTGACACCTGGCTATCAAGTGAATTACTGGACTTCATCAAGCACGCGGTGAACCAGTGGTTAGGATACTGGGCAGTCAGGACCACCCGTATAACGGGTGGTCCTGACTATCTCGGGATCTCAATATGCGCTGTCTGATGGGGTTCTCGCTTCCACATGACCAAATTGAACCGGTCCCCATCCCAGTAGGCTTGCTGGATGGACCTTCCCCGCAGCACATAGCCCGGGAGCGGCGTCATCCACTTTGACGCGACGATCTCCCCTGTTGAGCTTTTGAGCAGATCGACTCGGATGGCCTCCCCAATGCGCTGGTTCAGGCATAAGTAAACCAGGGCCTTGTATTTTCGATCTTTGCTCGCCTTTGAGAGCTTTTCCAGCAAGAACTCCTTCTGGAAACTGCATTCACTCAGCCGGGCCAAGATCTCTTCGCGCCTCTGAGCCAAATGGTTCTGGCCATCGTACCAGCCGTCTATTTCCACCAGGATGTCCAGCAGCAGACCGGCCACATATCTTTGAAACTCAGTGTCAAACTTCTTAAAGCTGTACAGAGCCCGGGATGCCTCGCTGTCCAGGTTGAAGTAAGACACCTTGAAGTAGTCATCATGGTTGTAGCCCAGCTGGCCCTGCATCTGCTGCTCTATATTGAGGCATACGCTGAGCATCCCATGGCCATCCAGGTCGATCGGCCACAGTTCGGACAGCACCAATTGCGCAGTTGAAAAGGTGGCCGAATGGATGTGGCTGACATCGCAGAAGTTTGAGGCCTCTTTGATCCTTTGGTCCCAGACCCTATCGCCACGGAAGTATAATTGCTGTAAAATCATACAGGGCCCTCCATCCGGTCACCTTCAGCCGTCACACCCATACGCTCAGCCCAGCCCGTCGAGCCGGTCTTTTACTTTACTGATTAGGTCCTTCAGGCCCTCATACGCATCTGCCCAGTCTGTGTATTCCTTACTGATCGGATCATTGGGCCTGGAATCCTCCATATCGCCCAGCCGGTCCTCCAGCCCAGTGTGATCCCCTCTAATTCCACCCGGGACAGGGCTTCGATGTCCTCGCCCAACGCCGCGCTCCAATCCCCGCCTTTGACAGAGAGCCGAATCACTTTTCCCTCGTTCATTGCCTGTTCCATCAGTTCTTTGATAAAATCATCCATAATGTTGTCCGTCCACACCATCTATAGTCCTTCCGGATGCCTATCCATCTGGATTCAGACACACGCTTCTCCGCCAAACGGTCATTCCACTAGCCTGACAGTCCCCCAACTGTCACTCGTATACGCCCGTCCGCTCCGCCACGTCAATATCGTAGTCCATCTGCACGAATATCTCCTCCATGATGGCCTGATGGCGCTCCGGGTCGAACAGCTCTGGGTATCGTCCGTCGCAGTGCCGGAAGTCGATGGGCGACTCCTCTGTCAGATATTTATGCTACAGCCACCAGTCCCCGGGCTCCAGCGACGTGACCAGCTCACGCCAGGCCGTTCCAGGGAAGGCGTCTTTGATCTCGCCAATCTCCTGGGACGCCTGCTGGGAATCGCCCCGGAAAAAGATCAGCCCATGATACAGCTTCCACTCTACCTCAATGTGCAGCGCGATGGTATACTGGCCGCACTGTGCGATGAAGTAGGTCAGGCTGGGCCAGACCCGCCTGCGCTCCTGGCCATAGAATCGGACCACATCCTCCTGATAGGTGGCGCGCAGCTTCCTCAACCGGCCCCCGATATGCGCCTCGATTTCGGAAAAGACCTGCACCATCATCTCCGCACGCAACGGGGCCATGACCCGCTCGATGGCGGCGGCCGCCTCATAGTTCGCCTGGGACAGCCCCACCGTCCGCTGTATCAGTTCCATAACTCGTCCTCCTGCCCATTCCCCGTCAGCCGGTCCAGTCGATACGGCCATAGTCCTGTCTCCCGCAAGCATCGATGACTCGTTCCCGCGCCACCACGGCGTCCGCCGCATAGGGCTTGCAGAGCACCAGCTCATAAAACACCCGCAAAAACTGGTCCCCCAGCCCGTGGCAGCCATCCGGACGTAACAGCTCATACAGGAGCCGGCAATGGGTATTGACCTCGTCCGTCTCCATACCCAAAACAAAGAAGATATTGAACCGCGCCCCTGGGGCTTCCGCCCTCTTCTCACGGAGCGTCAGGACATTGCGGGCCTGCTCCAGAAGCATTTGGACTGTCTCCGCTGTCATGGCCGGTCCACCTCCTGCCGTTCCCCTCCGCGCCTGTCCCAGGACAGGCGTGGAGGGCCCTGGCCTCCGTCCAGCACCGAACAGGCCGGACGGAGCTCACTGATATAATATATATGCAGCCGCACTCCATTGTCAACCGTCAACGCAACTATGCGTAAGGTCGTCATGGCCGACATCTCTGGCATGGTGAATAGCCCTGCTGGACCAAATGATCCGCAGTCCCACCGAATACCCATTTATTCTCCTCGTTCATCTACCTGACGCTGGAACAGGACGGATAATGGAATTTGCCAGTGTTCGTGTTGACGATATGTGTGACCGTCGATACCGGAGCACTTTCCTCCTGCTGGGCCGCCTGTGTAGGCTCTGCGGATAGCGGCGTTTCGGTCACTGGGGCAAGGGTGAATACAGCGGGTGTTGGAGTCGCCACAGGCGGTGCTGGGGCCGTTGCAGGTGATGTGCTCATGGAGATACTGCTTTTCTGGCTATCCCCCTCTGAGCGTTGGCTGTCGCCTGTCTTATTCACACCTGGCTGTATGTTGTAGGCAAAGACACGAAAGCAAATACCCTCACCTTGGTCCTCAATAGAATAGCCTTCCATCAGCACGCCGCTGGCCAGTAGGTCCTCATCCTGGAACACCAGCGTGACCCGATAGGCCACATGATTTCCAGTCTTTTTTACATAGTCTGCCACCATGTTCTCAAACGGCAGCATACCCTCCATGTTGAGGTATCTGGTCCCCGTGATCAGGTTTTTTACATTGGCATTTTCCGCCGTGAGCTGATAGCCTATCAGATGGCAACGGTTATACAGATACTTCCCATCCATACAGTCGTACCACACAGTATGCCATCCGCTGGGCTTGGTCTGGCCAATGCTCCCCCGCTCCTCAGTAGGCATGGAGTTGGGAGACACATTTAGGTCCATGTCTCACAATATCATTTGGCAAGTCCGAAAAAACGGGTTTTCTGTCGAGTATGCACTCAGCCTGGTCATAGCATAGCGGTCCTAGCAAGCGCTGGCTTCAGCGGGACTCACATCGTGCGCTTAGATTCGCATGTCTTCCGCTGTCTATTATAAATTCCATATTATGGATTTTTTGTTCATTCAAAATGCCTCTCCGTCATATAAAATAATCCCCAGGAAGGGGGTAGCCAGATGGAGATCTATGATTTTGGACTGAGACTGAAGCAGCTCCGGGAGGCCAAGCAACTATCCCAATAAGAGGTCGCTGAACGGCTCAGTGTGGGCCGTTCCATTATCAGTGGATACGAGCGCAATACCATAACTCCAAGCGTTGAACAGCTCGTCCGTATGCCAGTGCTATACAATACATCGTTGGACTATATGATGGGGATCGATGATCGCGCTTGTCTCTTTCTGGATGCTCTTGACGAGGGACAACAGCATACGGTCATAGATATTATAGACTGATTGAAGTGTAAATTTCTAAAAATGAAGTAAGAATCAGCCTTATTTTTTAGTATACGCTCCATAATCCGATATTACAATACTAGGCCTTGTTTGAAAAGTAAATATTGCACCAATCGTTGACAAGTGCAAAAATAGGGCCATGAAGCGATATGAATTGACAAAAGAACAATGGGAACGCGTGAAGAAGCTGCTTCCAGCAAAGAAGACTGGGAAACGAGGCCGACCTCGGAAAGATGATCGAAACATGCTCAATAGGATGCTTTGGATCGTCCGCAGCGGAGCGCAGTGGCGGGAATTGCCAGAGGCGTATGGCCCCTGGCAGTCTGTGTACGCACGATTTGCTAAATAGTGGGATGATGGTGCGTTGGAGGCCATATTTCGCGCATTGTCCGCAGATGCGGATATGGAAAACCTGAG
>ERZ779621.597-NODE-597-length-13569-cov-13.321444_pt1 | contig 13569 bp, 13 predicted proteins | sample MGYA00514215_ERZ779621 | MGnify/ENA primary metagenome ERZ779621 (study PRJEB29562, sample SAMEA4376715) | mouse gut metagenome | isolation source: Cecum | study: EMG produced TPA metagenomics assembly of the A DSS colitis mouse model was used to assess the...
CGCATCGCCGCCGGAAACGGCAAGCAGGTCATCATCCAGGGCCTCCGGGAGGCCGAGCGGGGCATGGTCTACGATGAGTTCAACTCCAAGCAGCACGAGATCCTCACCGGCGTGGTCAGCCGGATCGATCCCCGGACGGGGAACGTCTCCCTGCGCATCGGCACCGGGCCGGAGTCCACGGAGGCCATGCTGGCCTCCAGCGAGCAGATCCGGACCGAGGAGCTGGTGGAGGGCCAGCACGTGAAGGTGTACGTGGTGGAGGTCCGCCGCAGTACACGGGGGCCCCAGGTGCTGATCTCCCGGACCCATCCGGGACTGGTGAAGCGGCTGTTCGAGCTGGAGGTGCCGGAGATTTTCGACGGCATCGTAGAGGTGAAGTCCATCGCCCGGGAAGCGGGCAGCCGGACCAAGATGGCCGTGTGGAGCAGCGACGAGGCTGTGGACCCCATCGGCGCCTGCGTGGGCCCTGCCGGACAGCGGGTGGGCAGCATCGTCAACGAGCTGCGGGGCGAGAAAATCGACATCATCAAGTACAGCGAGGACCCCGCCGAATTCATCGCCGCCGCCCTGGCCCCCGCCGACGTGGTGGACGTGCAGCTGTCCGACGAGGGGAAGATGTGCCGGGTGGTGGTGCCTGACGACCAGCTCTCCCTGGCCATCGGCAAGGAGGGGCAGAACGCCCGGCTGGCCGCGCGGCTCACGGGGTACAAAATCGACATCAAGCCCCAGAGCTACAGGGAAGAGGAGTAAGGAGCCCTTCCGGCTGGACCGGTAGACGGAGAAAGGACCCAGTATGCAGAAGCCAAGAAAGATCCCCCAGCGCCAGTGCCTCGGCTGCCGGGAGATGAAAAATAAAAAGGACCTGATCCGCGTGGTCCGCTCCCCGGAGGGAGAGATCAGTCTGGACTTCAAGGGCAAGAAGCCAGGGCGGGGGGCCTATGTGTGCCCCGACGCCGGGTGCCTCGCCAAGGCGAGAAAGAGCCGGGCGCTGGAGCGGGCCTTCGAGACCGCCGTCCCGGCGGAGGTCTACGGCCAGCTGGAGGAGCAGATGAGGGAAGAAAGCCATGGATAACACCCTGTCCATGATCGGTCTGGCCCTCCGGGCCGGACGGCTGGAGGTGGGCGACGAGGCCGCGGGGGACGCCTGCCGGTACAAGCGCTGCCGCCTCCTGCTGGTGGCAGCGGACGCGGGGGAGGGCGCTCAGAGGAGGGCCATGCACTTCGCGGAGGAGGGCCAGTGCCTGCTGGCGGAGATCCCCTGCTCCAAGGAGGAGCTGGGGGCGGCGCTGGGGCGGAAGAGCTGCGCCATGGCGGCGCTCACCGACCTGGGACTGGCCCAGGCTGTGGCGGGCAGGCTGGCCCAGGGAGACCCGGAGCGCTACGGCGAGATGACGGAGAGGCTCCGCCTCAAGGCGGAGCGGGCCGCACAGCGGCGGGAAAAGACCGCCAGAGAACGGCAGCAGCGGGGCGGCGGCAAACGTCCCCCGGTCAAATACAGGAAGAAATAGGAACGACCACCATAACGCACGTCTGGGGATTGATTCCCCGGGGCGTGAGTCCTCGGACGTGTGTTATGGTGTACAAACCGGAATCACACACTGGAGGTGGCCTGATTGGGTATTGTGAACAAGTATAAAGTAAACGAGCTGGCGAAGGACTTCGGGATGCAGACAAAGCAGATCATCGAGATCCTGGGAAAGTATTTCCCTACGCCGAAAAAATCCGGGCAGAACCTGGATGAAAAGGAGCTGAATATCGTTTTTGAGTATCTCACCCAGAAGAACCAGGTGAGTATTCAGGACATCTACGCGGATACACCGCGGGAGGAGAAGCCCGCGCCGGCACAGCCCGCCGCGCCCGCAAAGGACGCGCCTGCCGCCCAGTCCCCCAAGGCTGCCGCCGGCAAGCCCCAGCAGGCGGCCCCTGCCCCGAAGGGCGCTCCGGCTCCGGCAGCCGGTCAGGACCAGGGGCAGCAGCCGCAGAAGCCCCAGCAGCAGGCGGGCGTTCAGCAGCCCACCGCCTCCCGGGTCCCCAAGACCAAGGTGGTGGATACCCGCAAGGCCACCAACGTCAACCTGGACAAGTACGACGAAAAGCTTCAGGATATGGCCGACCGCAGCGGACGGGCGGGCGGCGGACGCCGTGACCGGGATCAGAGCAAGGAGAAGTTCCGCAACGCCGGAAGCAAAAAACGGGGCCAGATGTCCTTCTCCAGCAAGCGCAAGCAGGAGGAGGCGGAGAAGATGCGCCGCCTCCAGCTGGAGATCGCCAAGAAGACCCCCCTTACCGTCAAGATTCCCGACGAGATCAGCGTTGGAGAGCTGGCCAGCCGGATGAAGAAGACCGGCGCCGAGGTGGTCAAGAGCCTGATGAAAAACGGCGTCATGGCCTCCCTCAGTCAGATCATCGACTTCGACACCGCAGCCATCACCGCCGAGGAAATGGGCTGCAAGGTGGAGCGGGAGGTGGTGGTCACCATCGAGGAGAAGCTCATCGACACCGCCGAGGACCGGCCGGAGGATCTGGTTCCCCGGGCCCCCATCGTGGTGGTTATGGGCCACGTGGACCACGGCAAGACCTCCCTGCTGGACTATATCCGTTCCGCCAGCGTGGCCAAGGGCGAGGCCGGAGGCATCACCCAGCACATCGGCGCGTATCAGACCGAGATCAACGGCAAGCCCATCACCTTCCTTGACACCCCCGGTCACGAGGCATTTACCTCCATGCGCGCCCGGGGCGCCATGGTGACGGACATCGCCATCCTGGTGGTGGCCGCCGAGGACGGCATCATGCCCCAGACCGTTGAGTCCATCAACCATGCCAAGGCGGCGGGGATCCCCATCATCGTGGCCATCAACAAGATGGATAAGCCGGAGGCCAACCCCGAGCGGATCAAGCAGCAGCTCACCGAGTACGAGCTGGTGGCCGAGGACTGGGGCGGGGAGACCATCATCTGCCCCATCTCCGCAAAGACCGGCATGGGCATCGACAGCCTCCTGGAGATGGTTACCCTCACCGCCGAGGTGGCGGAGCTGAAGGCCAATCCCAACCGGGCAGCCCAGGGCACCGTGGTGGAGGCCCGGCTGGACAAGGGCCGGGGCCCCGTGGCCACCCTGCTGGTCCAGAACGGTACGCTGAAGGCCGGGGACATCATCATCGCCGGTACCGCCGTGGGCCGCGTGCGGGCCATGCTGGACGACAAGGGCAACCGCATCACCGAGGCCGGGCCCTCCGTGCCTGTGGAGATCACCGGTCTGGGCGAGGTGCCCGGAGCGGGCAGCCCCTTCAACGCCGTGGCCGACGAGCGTCTAGCCCGGGAGCTGGTGGAGCAGCGGAAGGCGGAGGAGCGGGCCAAGGCCAACGCTCCCGTGCAGAAGGTCTCCCTTGAGGACCTGTTCAGCCAGATCCAGGCCGGTGAGGTCAAGGATCTGAACATCATTGTCAAGGCCGACGTCCAGGGCTCCGCCGAGGCGGTAAAGGCCAGCCTGGAGAAGCTGAGCAACGAGGAGGTCCGGGTGCGGGTCATCCACTCCGGCGTGGGCGCTATCAGCGAGAGCGACGTGATGCTGGCGGCAACCTCCAAGGCCATCATCGTGGGCTTCAACGTCCGGCCCGACCCTGCGGCACGGGACAGCGCCGCCCGGAGCAACGTGGATATGCGGATGTACCGGGTCATCTACGACGCCATCGGCGAGGTGGAGGCCGCCATGAAGGGTATGCTGGCGCCCAAATTCCGGGAGGCCCTCATCGGCCACGCGGAGATCCGGCAGACCTACAAGGTGTCCGGCGTGGGCACCGTGGCGGGCTGCTACGTCCAGGACGGCAAGATCCAGCGCTCCTGCCAGGTGCGGATCGTCCGGGACGGCATCGTTATCCACGAGGGGATGCTGGCATCTTTGCAGCGGTTCAAGGACGCCGTCAAGGAGGTTGCCTCCGGGTATGAGTGCGGTATGTCCATCGAGAAGTTCAACGATATCAAGGAAGGCGATATCATTGAGTGCTTCGTGATGGAGCAGATCGAGGTGTAAGAAGTCAACCGGTCCGTTTTACGAAAGGATGTGTTATCATGGGACAGACTGATAGCCAATTCAAGGCATTTATTCGTTTCGTTCTGGACGCGCTGCGGGAGGTAAAGCAGGAAAAAGACCCGGAAAAGCGGGATGCCAAGCTGGAGAAGATCCTGGATAACCTTCAAAAGACCCTTGAAGACTGACAGACGAAAGGGCGGGCCTTGCGCCCGCCCTTTCAGGTATCCGTTTTCCGCAGCTCCTCCGGGTCAAGGCAGGATGCCGCCAACTGCATTGCCAGCTTGAAACCCACTTCAAAGGTGTATTGGCCGTAGGCCCGGATCGGGTCCGCCTTTAAGTAGTTCGGGATCAGGTCAGGATTGTATGGCTGGCACCAGACATGAAAGAGTTCTTCAAAGATGACTGTCATGGTTTTACCTCTCAGCTTAATTATGACTAAATATATTATATATGATTTTTGGCGATAAGTCAAGGAGTTTTTATGAATAACTTGGAGCTGTTTGCGTTTCGTGTAAAAAAGCTGAGAAAAGCGCGAAAGCTCAGCCAGCAAGGGTTGGCTGAGGTGCTTGGCCTGACTCAGACGGCGATCAGCGGGATCGAGAGCGGCCTGCGCGGGACCACCATCGAAAAACTGATCCTCCTGGCGCAGTTCTTTGAGGTCTCCACGGATTATCTGCTGGGGCTGAAGGATGAACCGTAAGGACATAAAAAACCGGAAGGCATTGCCTTCCGGTTTTTTATGTCCGCTTTACCGCAGCTTTACGGCGGTGCCGTAGGCGATGACCTCGGCGGCCCCCTGCATCACGGAGGACGAGCCGTAACGGATGTTTATGACGGCGTCCGCGCCCAGGGCGTTGGCCTCGTCCACCATGCGCTTGGTGGCGATCTGACGGGCCTCGACGAGCATCTCCGTGTAGCCGGTGATCTCGCCGCCTACCAGGGTCTTCATCCCCGCCATGAAGTCCTTGCCGAAGTTCTTGGACTGAACGACCGTGCCCTTTACGATGCCAAGGGCCTCGATCTCTTTCCCGGGTACGTGGTCAATATTGAGCAGCAGCATCTTCTTCTCCTCCTTGAATCTCTTTCAATCTTGTTTTCAGGCTTATCCAGATAAAGGGAATGCTCCCTATACCCAACACAATGAGCAGCAGCGTCAGCCTGGACAGGAACGAGCCTGGCTCCATGCCGGCCCGCAGCCACAGCAGGACCACCACCGACGTCAGCCGCAGCAGGGTGGAGGACAGCGCCCCCAGGATAGCGTTCTTCCGGCGGGCGGACTGGGACGGGCTGTCAGTATTTGCTGGCTTCATCCTCTTCCCCTCCGTCGATCTCCCGCAGCCGCTGGGCCATGGCGGCCAGAACGCCCACAATCACCGCGCCGCCCACGGCGGCGTACAGCAGCAGGAAGGGCAGCACGCCCCAGCCTCCCGCCTCCGCCCCCAGCAGTCCGGCAGCGTAGGAAATCATGGCCACCAGGGGGCCCACATAGGCAACCACCAACACCGCCACCACCACGGGGGCGATCTTCTTCTTAGTATTTTTTTGCATCATCGATCTCTCCTTTCCCAATCTCCCGGATACGCTGGAACAGGGCGAACAAAACGCCGCAGATCAGCAGAGTGGGGATGGCGATAAACACCGCCGTCAGGGCCAGGGGCGGCGAACTGGCGGGGTCCTCGGCATAGCCCCAGACAAACAGGCCGATGAAGGCTGTCAGCAGAATCACCATCACCACCGCCACCACAATGGGGGCCACGTAGCGGATGCGCACGTCCTGCTTCTGCTTGTTGGGGAAGGTGGTGCCGGTCTGCTCCAGCTTCTCCAGCTCCGTCAGGACGGCGGCGGCGTCCAGGTCGTTGAGAGGCTCGGTGCGCTCCTTGAGGAGTTCGCACAGACGGACCGATTCCTCCAGATTCTGCCGCTCCCGCTCCAGGGTGATGAGGTGGCGGCGCATACCGTCGCCTACGGTTTGGGCACCCTCCTGCATCCGGCGGATCTCATCAATGGGCACCCCCAGCTTCCGCATGAGCTTGATGCGCCGGAGGACGGCTACCTCCTCCTCGCCGTAGTCCCGGTAGCCGTTGTCGCTGTTGCGGCTGGGGGACAGCAGGCCCTTCTCCTCATAGAAGCGGATATTCTTCTTCGTGATGCCCACCAGGGCCTCCACCTCGTTGATCTTCAGGGGTACCACCTCTTTTCACCCCCTATTTTATACCTTCCGGCAGGGGGAAGGTCAAGAGGTTTTTGCATTTTCCCGCAAATTTTCATAGATCCGCGCCGCCCAGAGGCAGGCCAGGGCAGTGAGCAGCAGCACGACGGCCTCCGTGGCGGCGATGGGAAGGTGGGCGTTGGCGACCACGGCGGCGAAGTTGACACCGGCGTGGACGGCGATGGCGGCGGGGAACAGCAGCCGCCTGCCGGTCCGGACAGAGGCGAAGACCAGTACGGAGAGGGCCATATGCAGCGCCATGGCCGACAGGCGCTCCAAGCCGCCCCAGAGGAACATGCCGGCAGGGGTGGAGAGAATGGTCTCCGCCGCTGCGGCGGCCTCCGCGGGCAGGGGCGCGCCGGAGGTATAGGCCAGTCCCAGGGACAGGTTGGCGATCATGGACAGGCCCATGACCCAAAAAGCCTCAATGCCGCCGTGGCCGATGCCGTAGGACAGGGCGGTGATCCGGGCGGTGTGGGGTTTCAGGATGAAGCGGAAGGCCAGAAGGCGGCCTGTCTCCTCGAAGAGACCCGCCGCCAGTCCGCCGTAGAGGGCGTAGAGCAGGATGTTCTGCTGGATGGCGGCTCCGGCGGGGGAACGGAGGATCAGATTGTGCAGGATGGGCTCCAGGACCATGGCGAAAAGGACGAAGGTCCCGGCTCCCGTCAGAAAGGCGGTCCAGGTCCCGCCACGGCGGCGGAGGGCGAGCATCACCCCCAGGGGCAGCAGCAGGGTCATGAGGACGATGGCGGTGAGAACAATGATGGTGGCAGCTGGCATGTTTGTTTCCTCCTGTCTGGTTGGTTTATGGGGAGATGATACACCTTCCGGCTGGTGGAATGTCAAGAGATTTTTGATTTTTTCTTCGCCCGAAGGGCCGCACAGGCCAACCGGCGGATTTTGGTGGTGACAGAAGAGAGAAGCTGTGATAAAATGGGAATACTACAATGAGGAGGCGATATCATGCTGATTAAAAACGCAAAAATACTGATTGGGAAAGCTTTCCTGGAAGCAGACATCCAGTTTGACGAGACCATTACCGCCATCGGGAAAATTGAGGGTCCGGCGGATCTGGACGCCCAGGGATGCTATGTGGTGCCCGGGCTGGTGGACATCCACACCCATGGGGCTATGGGGGAGGACTTCTCCGACGGCAGGCGGTCGGGGCTTCAGCCCCTGGCGGACTACTACGCCGCCCACGGCGTCACCAGCTATCTGGCTACCACCATGACCCTGAAGGAGGAAACCCTGACTCCGGCCATGCACGCCATCCGGGATTTCCGGCCCGCCGGAGGAGCCAAGTGCGCGGGGGTCCATCTGGAGGGGCCCTTCCTCAGCTATGCCAAGCGGGGAGCCCAGGCGGCGGAAAACCTCCACAAACCGGACGCGGGGCTGTTCCATCGGCTCAATGAGGCCAGCGGCGGTCAGGTGAAGCTGGTCACCGTGGCCTGCGAGGAGGAGGGGGCGCTGCCCTTTATCCGGGAAATCTCTCAGGTCTGCACTGTCTCCCTGGGGCATACCACGGCGGACTACGACACCGCCATGGCCGGATTTGCTGCCGGGGCCAGCCACGCCACCCACCTCTACAACGGGATGCCCTCCTTCCTCCACCGGGCGCCGGGGGTCATCGGCGCGGCTTTTGACGCGGAGGCCAGCGTGGAACTCATCTGTGACGGACTGCACATTCATCCCGCCGCCATCCGTGCTACCTACCAGCTCTTCGGGGACAAGCTGAACCTGATCTCCGACTCCCTGCGCTGCGCGGGGATGCCCGACGGGGATTATGAGCTGGGGGGCCAGCCTATCGTGGTGAAGAACCACAGGGCAACCCTGCTGGACGGTACGCTGGCCGGGTCCTCAATCTCCCTGCTGGACGCGGTGCGCAATGTGGTGCGCTTTGGCCTGCCTCTGGCGGATGCCGTGTACGCCGCCTCCACCGCCCCTGCGCTGGCCGTCGGGCTGAAGGCCGGTGCGCTCCAGGCGGGCAGGCCTGCCGATTTGCTGGTGCTGGACGGGCATTTGGCGCTGAAAGCGGTGTTCGTGGACGGAAAGGAACAGGGTTGATGTCCATGTATGACGGAAGAAAAGTTGTCAACTGTCTTTTCTTCCAAATTTAGGGGCTTGTTTTTGGCAAATATCACGATAGCACGCAGGCTCCGGGAGAAATTTTATGCAACATCAACATTGACAAAAAGTGCTTGAAACTGGTAAAATAAATCCAGTTTAGGAGAGAAACCTAAACTGTTGTATCGTTTTTCCTCAATCTTCTCCATCAAAGGGAAGGGCCGCTTTCGTATGAAGGCGGCCCTTTTCTTTGATGGAGGCAAAGACGGCGTGAAACTTGTTTCAGACCGCGCAGCTGTAAACCGAAAACTGCTCCGGGATGGATTCCCATGGCTGCTGTCAGAACGGTTTGACAGGGTATGATAAATATGATAGAATCAAGACAGCCCCTGTAACAGGACGGGGCGCTGCAGGTTCAAACGGCAGACGGGACGGCTCCTCTGACAGGAGGGGGCGCTTCTTTCCTCCTCCTGAAAGCGGGAGGGGGTGATGCAATGGTTACATATGGCGATATGTTCGCATATACGCTTGTGTTGATCGGCGTCGCAGGGCTGTGCATTCAGATTGCGCAGTTTCGAAATAAAAAGAAGTAACCGCCCCGGCTCCCCAAGCTAGGCGGTTACTTCTGTAACCAAGCAGGAGGGGCCTCCCGTTTGCCGGCAGCGCCCTATCCTTATATTTATTATACCCTCCCGGACGCGTGATGTCAAGTCCGGGAGGGTTTCCATTTTTGGACCCGGATTTTTTGTACATTCCGCCGTTGCACAGCAGCATACAACTTTCCGCCCGTTACACACCAGTGTGTAACGGTTTTTTGCCGGACAATCAAAACGAAAAGGAGAATGTTGTATGAATTACACAGAAAAGTATCATCTGCCTCAGTGGGAGGAGACGGACAGAGTGATGCGCACGGACTTTAACGATGCCATGGCCAGAATTGAGGAAGGGGTTGCGGAGGCTAAAGGTACTGCGGATGCGGCAAATCACTCTGCTGATTCAGCCTATTCACCTGCCAGGAAGCCTTATGCGGTGGGGACTTACACGGGAACAGGAGCGCCGGTCACCATTGATCTGGGGTTTCGGCCATCGTTTGTGATCGTATGCGGCGCGTCAGTGACCATAGGGTCATATGCGCAGTATCTGGGAGGCTACCGGCTCTTCTCAGCTGGGAACACCATGCCCAGCGTCATTTCTTTCAGCGACAAAGGCTTTACCCTGCAGCCGGCAAACTCGAACTATCCAACCATGTGCAAAAAAGACCAGGTATACGACTATATCGCTTTCCGGTAAGATAAGAAGGTCCCCCAGGCGAAAGCCTGGGGGACCAGTGCTATATCAGAAGTTAAGTTCAGGGAGCAGGAGTCTCAGCAACAGCCCACAGCCAGATAGTATTATCATGGCCAGCTCCCCTTGCCACATACGTAACCGTCCAAACGGCGCTGCCATCATCGGGATCTTTTGCACCCTTGGTATAGGTCGCGCCATCCAGAATCTTGCCATCGCTGTCATCCAGCTCATAGCCGTTCGCAACAGTGACCTCGAAGGTAACAGTATCGCCAACCTTTACAGTCTTCCTGTTGTCGGTGGGTACAGTGATCTTGCCGGACAGAGAATAGCTGTCGCCGTCCCACATCTTGCCAAGGACGACCTCTACCTCTTCCTTCTCGACAACAGCGGGCTCCCACACGTACTCAGCGGTGGTATCCTTTGTGATCTGAAGGGTATAGGTATTGGTGCCGTTTCCGTTCTCAACAGCGGGAACCCATGTGGTCGGATCAGCCGCAGTGGTGATACTGCCGGAGGGGAGAACGACCGTCACTTCACCTTCATTGATGCTGTAGCCGAACAGAGTCCAGCTGTCACCAACGGAACCATCGGGGTTTGCATCGCCAAAGTCCATGCGGAAAGTAGCGCCGTTGGCGGCGGTCACAGTTTTCATGGCAATCAGCTCGTCATCAGTATAACCATAGTCATAGATGTTGCCGTTCAGCTTAATCTTCAGGTGACCAGTCTCGGGAAGGAGGGTATCCTCCGTAGACACGTAGCCCCAGACATGTTTGGTCTCGCCGTCCTCTGCTACAACTGTGATGACGATCTTGCTCAGAGTGTCCAGCGTACGGTTCTCATTGGTGATCGGGTTGCCCATGAAATCGTACTCGATGGTCAGCTCGGCATTGGGGTCGTTGGCCTTGATAACCTTGTTCATGTCGCCAATAGTTGCGACACCAGTCCAGCCCTTGAACTCACCAGAAACGGAGTTGTTCTTGTCGGTATCAGTAATGGGGGTTCCGGCAGCCTTATTAGCCAAGAGATAGGGAATAGAGGTGGTTGCCAGAGTGGCATCCTTGCTGGCGGTGGTCACGTTAATTGTGAAGGTGTAATATTCGCCATCATCGCCCTTGATAACGCCGGTGAAGGTAGACTTAGAAGTATCAACCTTCTTATCGCCGGTGACGATCTCACCGCCGGTAACCTCGATTGCGGGAGACTTCTTGGCAACAGCATAGGGAATGGAAGTAGTTCCACCGACATTGATCTCTTCGCCGCCAACAGTGGCCTCGGGACCAGCGGTCTCGCCGTTATAATCTTCCTTGATTTCCTCCCACAGCTCTTTCAGGCCGGGAACGATATCATCGTCCTCACCATAGACGCTCTTGCTAACGTTGACCACGAAGCCCACGTTGCCGTCGCCGTCAACCATGTAGACCACCATGTCATCGATGTCGAAGTCATGGGTATAATCCACATCGTAGCGGGTACGCATGTGATTGGCTGCGTCATAAGTCACATTGTAAGAGGTATCAATGTCGTGGGGGAAGAAGAAGGAATTCTTCTGGGTAGCATTAGTAGAGCCATCCTTGGTGATCTGGATGTAGTTGCGGCCCTCAACGTAGGGAGAAGTCACAACCACACCAGCATAGATGCGGTAATGATCGTAGTTCTCTACAATGCGCCGGGCATAGCCGCCGTCATTGTAATAGAAGTTCATCATATCCTGCCAATCATCGGGCCAAGTGGTGCCGCCAACCTGCAGCGCCAGGGTGCTGTTGTCATCGGAGCTGGGCTTCATGGTCACGGTATCCAGACCCCAGCCATCGGCATGGTAACCCAGGCCGTTCAGACCGATCTGCTCCTTGCCAAACAGCTTCTGCTCCAGGCTGATGCCCAGGTAAGCGCTGGGTACGCCGGTCTTGGTAGCCTCAATGACTACGACCTCGGCAACCTCGTAGGGCAGAGCGTTGTTCCACTTGTCCCTGGTATTGTCAGCCACATAGGAGGTCACGGCATAGGCGCGCTCCACGGTGTAGTTGCTGGGAGCATTGTTGTAGCCGGTCCAAGTGGTGACTTCCATATCCTTGCCGGTACCCTCTACCAGGTAGTAGACGGTCTCGGTGGTGGTGTTGATGCGCTGGGTAGCGGTAATCTTATCGTTGGCATCAATAGCCTCGATGCCCCACAGGACCTGATCCTTGGCCTTGACTTCATAGTTGGTCACGTCGATAGCAAAGGAGTTGTAATGGGTGCGGGCGTTCTCGCGGTGGTCTCTTGCCAGGGACAGGCTGTAAGCGCCGTCCGCGTTCATGATGTAAGAGGCAATGTTGGTGTTGTAGGTGTAATGATCGTTGTTGGGAACCTTGGCCTGGATGGGAGTTTCGGCAGGAGCGATCCAGGAGTGTTCAGTAAACGCGGTGCCATCATAATAGGTGGCATTGAAGCGGTACAGACGCTTCCAGGTACCCTCGTCGTCACTGTTGCCGGTGAAGTTACCAATGGTAACATTGCCGGACTCCTTGTTTACGGCATCGCTGATGAAGTCATCAGCGCCGCCAACGACGTCAACGTCATTGAACTCACCGTTCCAGATCTGGGCCTTGAACTCGTCGTTGCGGCGGTCGGTGGCAAAGTAGCCGTCGGTCAGCAGGACCAGGCCGCCGTCAGACTCCTTGTACAGACGGGTGAATCCGAAGTAATCCTGATACAGGTCGTAGGTCACGCCAGCAACAGCATAGGACACATCGTCATAGAGGCTGTCAGCCTTGCGCTCAATGCCGGACCAGTCATAGACGGTCTCATCGGTGCCGGTCAGGGTCTCGTTCTTGTAGTCGATGCCCTTCTTGGCAACAGTCATCTCAATGGGCTCGGGCTTGCTGACATGGCACACGCCGTCGATCCAGGTGTAGAGGATCACGTCGCCAACAGCCAGCTCGCTGGTATCCTCGACCAGCTTGATGTCGCCGTTCTTGACATCCTTCTCAGACTCGAAGTCCCACTTCTCGGTCTTGGAGGACCAGTCGGTGATGGTGGTCATGGTGAAATCGGTACGGAAGACGTACTCGGCAACACCGTCGCCATCGTTGTCGATGACCTTCAGCCACTCGCCGTTATCGCTGTCCTTGATGTTCAGCTCGTTGTTCAGGATGTATTCCTTGTAGAAGGTGCGCCAGGTCATCTCATCGGAGAGGTCCTTGTTGCGGTCAACATTGCTGTTGCTGTTGGAACCGGCAAAGACATAGCCGTCGATGCCCAGGCTGGAAGCGCCTTCAGCACTGTCAGCGGCGGAGAAGATACCGCGCATGACATCAATATCCTTGCTGGAGATCGGGGTGCCGCGGCGGATGACCTTGGTATAGGTGGCCTTGTTGGGAGCGCTGGTATCACGGGTCACGCCGAGGTCGGTCTCGTTCTTGCTGATATCAATGTACTCGCTGTCGAAGAGCTTCTCGCCCTCGTTGGAGCCGGTCTTTCTGATGTCAAACGTGACGGACCACTCCAGACGCCACTCGCTGACGAAGTCTGTGGCATCACCGAAGTTGCGGAAATATTCGGTGTTCTCGTCCAGCTTTACATCGCCGCGCAGCTTATCGACTTTGATGCCCTCGCCGCGGCGCTCCAGGTCCTTGCTGTCCTTGACGGTGTTGCCGCCGGCATCCTCGAGAGAGGTGAGGACCTTGGTGCCGTTCTGGACATAGGCGTGACGCAGCTCGCCGACGTCGGTCAGAGCGGAGGTGATGTCCAGGTTGTAGACTTCCTCGCCTACCAGCAGGCGGGTCTTGCCCTCGGCCAGGACGCTGTCGGACTCCAGGTCAGCCCACTCGTTAGCCATGACCACGCCGGAGATGTCCTCCAGACCCAGGTTTCTCTTGCCCAGGGTCTCGCCGGAGTTGGTGTAGCCGCCGGGAGTCAGGGCGCTGTAGGCCACGGTGTCGTGAAGCAGGCCGCGGAAGAGGATCTCAGCGACCATCTGACGGGGAGCGGGAGCGCCGAAGT
>ERZ779621.599-NODE-599-length-13541-cov-12.568441_pt1 | contig 13541 bp, 10 predicted proteins | sample MGYA00514215_ERZ779621 | MGnify/ENA primary metagenome ERZ779621 (study PRJEB29562, sample SAMEA4376715) | mouse gut metagenome | isolation source: Cecum | study: EMG produced TPA metagenomics assembly of the A DSS colitis mouse model was used to assess the...
ACCGTGGCCCTGGTTCAGAACCGGGCGCAGCTGTATGTGAATGAGCTGCGGTAGCCAGCGGGACCGCCCAGGCGGGGACACGCAGAAATTTATTCTTGCGGGCGGTAGGAAAGTATGGTAAAATCTATCATATAGAGCAAGCGGCATATGCCGTATTTTGTATAGAGGGGACGGCCCGGGCGGACCGTCCCCTTACCTGTTGGGAGGAGCGCAATGGAAGCATATCGGAACGTCAATCTCCCGCCGGAGGAGCGGGCGGCAGACCTGCTGGACCGCATGACCCTGCGGGAAAAGGTGGGGCAGCTGACCCAGCGGCTGTACGGCTTCGCCTGCTACGAGCGGCATGGCGGGGATATCCGGCTGACGGAGGAGTTTTACCGGGAGGCGGACCGGTACGGCGGCATCGGCGCGCTGTACGGCCTGTACCGGGCGGACCCATGGTCCGGACGGGACTTCGATACGGGACTGGACGGGGTCCTGGCCCCCAGGGCCCGGAACATGGTCCAGCGGTATCTGGTGGAACACACCCGCCTGGGCATCCCGGCGCTGATGACCACCGAATGCCCCCACGGCCATCAAGCTTTGGACGGCTGCCTGCTGCCGGTGAACCTGGCCTCGGCGTCCACCTGGTCCCCGGCGCTGCTGGAGGAGGCGGCAAAGGTCTGCGCCCGGCAGCTGCGGGCCATGGGGGTGGATCTGGCCCTGGTCTCCGCCTTGGACATCCTCCGGGATCCCCGGTGGGGCCGCAGTGAGGAGTGCTTCGGAGAGGACCCGGTGCTGGCCGCGGCCTTCGCGGGAGCGGTAGTCCGGGGATACCGGAGCCAGGGGGTAGACGTGACCGCCAAGCATCTGTGCGCCCAGGGGGAGACCACCGGCGGCGTCAACGCCAGCGCGGCCCGGATTGGCCCCCGGGAGCTGCGGGAGATCCACCTGCCCGCCGTGCGTGCCTGCGTGGAGGCGGGAGCCGCCTCCTTTATGGCGGCCTACAACGAGATCGACGGCGTGTACTGCCACGCAAACCCCTGGCTTCTGCGGAACCTGCTGAGGGAGGAGTACGGCTTCACCGGCATCGTCATGAGTGACGGCGTAGCCATCGACCAGCTGGACGCGGTGACCGGAGACCGGACGGCCTCCGGCGCGCTGGCGCTGGCTTCCGGCGTGGACCTGGGGCTGTGGGACTCGGCCTTCGGGCATCTGGAGGAGGCGGTGGAGCGGGGGCTGGTCTCCTCTGCCCGGATCGACGAGGCGGCGGCCCGTGTGCTGGAGCTGAAATTCCGCCGGGGCCTCTTTGAGGAGCCTTACATCCCTGAGGAGGGCCGCTGGCAGGGCTACACGCCGGAGACCCATCCTCAGGTGAAGCGTCTGGCAGAGGAGAGCGTGGTGCTGCTGAAAAACAGCGGCCGCCTTCTGCCTCTGGACGGAAAAAAGCGCCTGCGGGTCCTGCTCACCGGTCCGGGCGCGGACGATCTCTACGGCCAGCTGGGGGACTATACGCCTCCGGTGCGTCCCGGCGGGGGAATTACGGTCCGGCAGGGGCTGGAGCGCTGGATCCAGACTCACGAGAGCCCGGTGGAGCTGTCCTGCCGGTCGGGCTGCCTGCGTTTTGGCCAGTCCTCCGCGGATCTGGCGGAAGCGGCCTGGGCCGCCGGGGAGGCCGACGTGGTTTTGGCGGTGCTGGGAGGCACCTCCAGCCGGTTTGGCGGCGGCGCTTTTCAGAGCAACGGCGCCCTTGCAGACCAGGAGGAGATCACCATGGACTGCGGCGAGAATGTGGATGCGGGGCTGCTGCGTCTGCCGGGAACCCAGCTGGAACTGCTCCGGCGGCTGAAGGCGGCCGGCAAGCCGGTGGTTACCGTCCTGATCGGGGGACGGCCCTACGAGATGGCGGAGGCGGACTCTCTCTCCGATGCCATTCTGTGCGCCTTCTATCCGGGCCTGACCGGCGGGGAAGCCCTGGCGAAGCTCCTGTTCGGGGAGCTGTCTCCGGCGGGGCGGCTTCCGGTGTCCCTGCCGGACCACGCGGGGCAGCTTCCGGTGTACTATAATTATAAAGATTCCTATCAGGGGATGCGCTACTGCGATACGGGCCGGCCCCGCTATATGTTCGGCAGCGGCCTGACCTACAGCCGGTTCTCCTGGACGCTCATCGCCCCGCCTCAGGACACCCCGGACGGTCAGGGGGCGTCGGTAACATTTTCGGTCCGCAACACGGGGGACCGGTCCGCCTGTGCGGTGCCGCAGCTGTATCTCCACCGGACGCAGGGAGTTGTCACCTCCCGGCGGCGGGCGCTGTGCGCTTTTGATAAAATGGATCTGAACCCCGGAGAGGAGCGGATTGTAACTCTGGCCATTCCCCAAGAGAGCCTGTGCCAATGGGATGCCGGTATGCGGCAGGTCCTGCCGCCGGGAAAAATCGAGTGGTTCCTCTGCGACGGCGGGGAGACGCTGCTGGAGGGGAGCTTCACGGCGGGCGTGTAAGGCGAACCGGTGGGCGGGTCCGGCAGGTTGTTTTTTCATGCAAAAATTACCGCGGCGGCGGATAGCATATTCCCGGCCGGTCTGCAAATGCTATGGTTGCGACAAGGGCGGAAACAAAAACGGTCCGCTCCCGTGCGAAGCAAAAACAGAAAAGGCCGGAGCGGACTCCGCCCGAACCTTCTCTGCGGACGCTGCGCCGTCGCAAAAATGGAGAAGGAGAAAAAGGAAATGTCTAAGAAGAACAACCGCATCAACGTCCCCGAGGCCCGCGAGGCTATGGACAAGTTCAAGATGGAGGCCGCCAGCGAGGTTGGCGTCAACCTGAAGGAAGGCTACAACGGCGACATCAGCGCCCGTGAGGCCGGTTCCGTGGGCGGCCAGATGGTCAAGAAGATGATACCCGCGCGAATTATGAGTTTCGCGCGGGCGGACCGGACGGCGGCGGGGCATCAGGTCACGGTTACATATCGGTGGCAGGTGCGGGTATAGATGATTAATTCCTGATAAAAGAATTGGAAATAGGCCAGGAAACCATTAGAACTTTTAGTTGCAAGAATGTGCGATATAAGCTAAAATAAAGGGAATACAGTAGCGGCGTGGAGGTGTGAAATGCGTCAGTATCTTTGCGAATGCTCTGCCTGCAAAAACCAGTACACCTTGTGGTTTGACCAGGAGCCATTTCCAATCCTTGGAGATTCTTTTCCACGCCAATGTTTAAACTGCGGCAAAGCAACACCCTTCCAGCGTGTCGCTACCCGAAAAGCCAGGAGTGAGTTGCGTGCGATTGAGGAGGAGCGGGCGTTGAGGGAAGCGATCTGCGCTGAATGTAGGCGGCGAGGATTTACCTGCACATTTCTTTACCAGTCTGTTGTCATTCAGACAGCGGTAGCGCATTGGAAATTTGATTATCATGTAGCCAGGAAGACCCTCTGGCATGAGAGCACCTATCAGGTCAATCTTGAAACTGGAATTCCTGCCGTCCGCCACAAGCAGTTTGAGGAGAGGAAGATCTCTTGGCAAGAGGTTATTTCCTATATTGACCGCCACGATCAGTGGAAAGCGAAACAACAGAAGAACGAGTCTTAAAATGAAGGAGAGCAGGTTCTCCTGCGTATAAAATATGGGCACGGGATCTCCGAAAAAAGGGAGATCCCGTGCCTGTTATTCAGGTTGCTTTGCGGTGTACCGCTGTTTGGGACTTCTGGGCTTCTCCGGTATAGATAGCGTGAGAAGTCCTTTTTCTACCATCGGAGAGACATAGGTGGTAATAGCATAGGGGACAGACTTGATGCCCAAAAATTCCGCGATTTCCCGTCGGGTACGGGGAATGACGCAAAAATGCAGTAAATTTTCGTCGGTTGTGTCATAGTCATATACGGTGTCCAGCTCTTCGTTTTGCGCTGTTTGTTTGCCCTTCCGGAAGCAGACCACAAAGGTCCCCCGCTCATCCCAGAACTCCGGCTCCGGCATTCCGGCCCGCGCCAATTCCCGGCGCATAGTGGGAATGCCGGAGTATCGGTTTTCTGTTTCACCTAATACTTCCATAGCCACAGCCAGAACTGGGTTCCGGGTGTCTGGCTGAACTTTGCCCAGTTGATCCAGCCTCAGCCGTCCGTATAGTCCACCAGGGCTTTTTATCTCAAGGCGATCCTCAAAAAGCAGTATCTGAATAGGCATCCCCTCGGTATGGAGGCTGTAATCCCGGTGGATTAGGGCGTTTAGAATGGCCTCCCGAACGGCGGTTAAAGGGTAGTCCTCCCGGTCGGCCCGCTTGCCGGTTTCTGTGTCAATGATGGTTTTGATCCGGATATTCTTTCGGACAAAGGCCAAGGCATCCTCCAACATTTCTGTCAAGGTTCCCTCAATACGCCGGTTGTCCAGAAACCGCTCTCCCTCCGGGCCAAGCTGCCCTACCTCTGTTCCAGGGACGGAGACCGCGGTGACGCACAGCTGGGGAAAATAGCCCTGTGGAAACAGGCTGAACAGCAGGACGGCGGCCAAAGTTGGAATACCCTCCCGGGTCAGACCTACCAGCTCACAGATTTCCTCTGCTTTGAGTTTAGACAGATTGGGACGTCCGACCTTGAGTTTACTAAGATAGAGTTCCAAACTGTCCTTGTTCAGGGTGCTCCAGCCAGCTTGTTCCACTGGGCGAATATCATCCTGATATTTGCGGCGGAATGCCTCATAGCTGTAGATTTCATACTCCGTCATAGGCTGGTCGGCATCGCCTGTCCGGACATAGGAACCTTTCAAGCGTCCTTTTCCGGCGTAAAAGCATGGGCGGTCCGCCACGTCGATTCCGGGGATCTCCGCTGACACAAAGGCTTTCCCATTTTTCAGCAGCGTTGTAAATACGGGGCGGATGACAGGCATCATCTGGCCGCACTGCTCCGTTACATGCTTCATCAGATCCTGGGCATCGTAAACGCCCACCGGCACAAACCCCGCCTGTTCATCTACACCGAACAGGATGGTGCCGCCTTCATCCTGATTGGAAAAGCTGGACAGAGTATCGTAAAGACGGGTGGGACAGCCCTGGGCGGCGGCTTTCAGTTCCAGCGTCTGGGTCTCGGCTTTCAGGACCTGTACATGGTCAATCAGGTTCTCTAACTCAACCGGCATCATTGGTATCACCTCAGTTTCTCAAAAGAAAGTCAAATAATTTGAGTTTTGTTCCACTTTCTATATTCATATTTGACTTCCTATTTTACTTTCTGTATTATAAATCAAATGCAGAGCAAAAACAAGTGAAAATTGTCTGGTTTTACAATTGCCATTTAATTCTTTGCTTTGCAAATTTCCTTGCGGCAGAGATTGGGATATGCTAAAATATAGAAAAATGCAGCAAAAAAGGAGCGTATACGATATGGCGAAAGAGACTTCCACCGCAAAGATTGGGTTTGAGAAGCAAATTTGGGACGCCGCCTGCGTCCTGCGGGGGAATATGGACGCATCCGAATACAAAACGGTTGTATTGGGCCTGATTTTCCTGAAATACATTTCAGACCGCTTTGAGGAGAAATATCAGAAGCTGGTGGAAGAGGGCGAGGGCTTCGAGGAGGATGTGGACGAGTACGCCTCTGAGGGCATCTTCTTTGTCCCGGCTAACGCCCGGTGGAGTGTGATCTCCAAGGCGGCCCATACCCAGTCCGTAGGGATCGCCATCGACGACGCCATGCGGAGCATCGAAAAAGAGAATCCCCGATTGAAAGACATCCTCCCCAAAAACTTCGCGCGGCCTGAGCTGGACAAGCGGCGGCTGGGGGATGTGGTGGACCTGTTCACCAATATCAAGATGATTGAGCGCGGAAGCAGCAAGGACATTTTGGGGAATGCCTACCAATATTGTCTGCGAAAGTTTGCTGAACAGGAGGGGAAACTGGCCGGAGAGTTTTTCACACCGGAATGTGTGGTAAAAACGCTGGTAGAGGTGCTCCAGCCCTTCAATGGGCGGGTCTATGACCCCTGCTGCGGCAGCGGCGGCATGTTCGTCCAGTCCATGCGGTTTATTGAAAACCACAGTGGAAATATCAACCAGATTTCGGTCTATGGCCAGGATTCCAACCCCACCACCTGGAAATTAGCCCAGATGAACCTGGCGATCCGGGGCATCGACGCCGACTTGGGCCGCTTCAATGCCGACACCTTCTTCAACGACTGCCACCCCACCCTGCGGGCCAATTTTGTGATGGCCAATCCCCCCTTCAACCTCTCCGACTGGGGGGCGGACAAGCTGGGGGATGACCCCCGGTGGCAGTACGGGAAGCCCCCGGCGGGCAACGCCAACTTCGCCTGGCTCCAGCACATGATCTACCACCTGGCCCCCGGCGGGCGGATCGGCATGGTTCTGGCCAACGGCTCCCTGTCCTCCCAGTCTGGCGGCGAGGGGGAAATCCGTAAGAATATCATCGAGGCCGACCTGGTGGACTGCATCGTCGCCATGCCCACCCAGCTGTTCTATACTACCCAGATTCCCGTCTCCCTGTGGTTTCTCAACAAAGGCAAGAAGCAGAAGGGCAAGACCCTGTTTATTGACGCCCGGAAGATGGGCACCATGGTCACCCGCAAGCTGCGGGAGCTGACCGAAGAGGATATCCAAAAAATTGCGGACACCTACAACGCCTTCGCGGCAGGGACGCTGGAGGACGTCAAAGGCTTCTGCGCCGCAGTGCCAACGGAGGAGATCGCCCAGCAGGACTACATCCTCACCCCGGGGCGGTATGTGGGTATCGAGGAACAGAAGGACGACGGCGAGCCCTTCGAAGAGAAAATGGGGCGGCTGACGGCGGAGTTGTCGGAGCTGTTCGCCAGGTCTCACGAGCTGGAGAAAGAGATTCGGCAGCGGCTGGGGGAGATTGGGTATGAGATATAGATTTTCTGATATAACAATCAACTTTGATAGCAAAAGAGTTCCCTTGTCTGCAAAACAGCGGGAAGAACACGAAGGAAAGTACCCATATTATGGGGCGCAGGGCATTATTGATTATATAGACGATTACATTTTTGATGGAAAATATCTCTTAATCGCAGAGGACGGGGAAAATCTGAAATCAAAGAAGCAAAAAATAGCTCAGCTCGCTAATGGACGGTATTGGGTTAATAATCATGCACATATTGTCCAAACAAACGAAAAATGCTTGATCGAGTACCTATATTATGTTTTCAACATCACTGATATTTCGGGCTATATTACCGGTTCAGCGCAGCCGAAGCTAAGTCAAGCAAATTTAAATGCTATTGAATTTGAGATTCCACCTATACAACAGCAAAAGAGAATTGTTGCAGTTCTATCCACACTAGACAGTAAAATTGAACTAAACCAAAAGATAAGCAAAAATTTAGAGCGGCAAGCACAGGCGATTTTTCAATTGCGGTTTACTGATGAGCAAGAGACAAACGGCTACTTAGCTGATATATGCCAGTATTCTAAAGAAAAGGTCACTGTATCTTCACTTGATTTAGATAGTTACTATTCCACTGAGAATATGCTACCTGGAAAAGCTGGCGCGACACAGGCGGCCAATTTACCGACAACAACGCAGACAACAAAGTGCAATGCTGGGGACGTTCTTGTTTCCAATATCCGTCCATACTTCAAAAAAATCGTTTATTGTTATACTGACTGCGGATGTTCTACAGATGTTCTGTGTTTTGTCCCGAAAAAGCAAGAGTTATCAGCTTATTTGTTCTTTTTGCTTTACACGGATGCTTTCTTTGATTTTATGGTTGCAGGTTCAAAAGGCACAAAAATGCCCAGGGGTGACAAACAACAGATTATGATGTATCCTGTCTGTGTACCGTCAGATGAAGAATTGATGGAATTTAATAATGTTGCTCGGCCCATCCTGAAACAAATCCGACTTAATCGTGAGGAAAACAAGAGATTAATTACGCTCAGGGATACACTTTTGCCAAGACTTATATCTGGAGAGATTGACATTTTAAATACACAGATAAGCAGGTGATTTTAATGAAAAAAGGCCGTGGAATCTACGGATAAAGGACTGTATTAAATCAAATATATATACAATTTTGTATATTGGTCTAATTCTTGCTTTAACACACTATATTTTTTGTAATTGGGAAAAATGCATTTCAATGCAATTTTTCTCACAATTTGATGGAAATAATATACTATTCTTAATTTGGATTGCATCTATTTTTTTGTTTTTCTATGATGTAGAAGCAAAGGGATGGAAGTTCCGCAGAAAAGGTATAGAAGAAGCAAACCGACAAATAAAAGAGAAAGACTACGAACGTCAATTGAAACAAAGGGAAGAAGAGGTAAATAGAACGTTGTCACAGATATCCACAGAAACGAATGGCGGTGACAGAAAATGATGAATTATATAGACTATCAGAGCAAACAATTTGTAGTTGATACATTAATGAAATTGGCTGATTCATCTCCAGTAAAGAAAACTCAGCCATATAATATCTATGACCCGACAAGGAATAACTACGATATTAGCCAACAAGAATTGGATATCTGGATAAATTACGTTTGCTCTGTGTTGGACATTATATCTGGTTATATTAGACCGGAAGAGACATCTTTAATTAAATTGCAGATTAAAAATATTGCATTGCAAAATGAATTAACATGTGCTATGCGTGCCCTAAATATTGAGCGAGAACTGTTAAAGTTTGCACAAAATATATTGCGATATTACCAATGATTAGTGAGGTGATTTTATGTCCGCCTATTTCACCGAACCCACCTATGAAGCCGCCGTCATCGAGCTCTTCACCAACATGGGTTACACCCACGTCTACGCTCCCGATCTGAACCGCACCGACTACTCCAGCCCCCTGATGGAATCCGTCCTCCTGGACAGTCTGGTGCGTTTGAACGAAAGACTTCCCATCGAAGCCATCCATGAGGCCATGGCGAAGCTGAAAAACTTTGACAGCGGCAGTCTGGTGCAGAAGAACCGGATTTTCACGGGGTATCTCCAAAACGGCGTGGAGGTAAAGTATTTCGCTCAGGGGGAGGAGCGCTCCGCCCTGGTCCGCCTGGTGGACTACCAGCGCCCGGACAACAACGTTTTCTATGTGGTGAACCAGTATACATACATCGAAAACGGCAACACCCGCCGCCCGGACGTGATTTTATTCCTCAACGGTCTGCCCCTGGTGGTGATGGAGCTGAAAAGCCCTGCCAAAGAGGATGCGGGGGTAGAAAACGCCTATCACCAGCTGCGTAACTACATGCAGGACATTCCCTCCCTGTTTATCTATAACGCCATCTGCGTCATCAGCGACCTGTCCACCAACCGGGCGGGCACCATCACCTCCGGCCTGGACCGCTTCATGGAGTGGAAGACCAAAGACGGCAGCTATGAGAACACGGCCTACGCCCAGTTTGACACCTTCTACGAGGGCATGTTCCAGCGGGAGCGGCTGCTAGATATTTTGAAGAATTTCATCCTCTTTTCCGGCGACGCCCAGAAGCCCGTCAAGATTCTGGCCGGGTATCACCAGTACTTCGCTGTCCGCAAGGCGGCGGAAAAGGCGCTGACAGCCACCGCCACTGACGGCCGGGGCGGCGTGTTCTGGCACACCCAGGGCAGCGGCAAGTCGCTGTCCATGGTATTCTACGCCCATCTTTTGCAGGAGGCGCTGGACAGCCCCACCATTGTGGTCATGACCGACCGCATCGACCTGGACGACCAACTCTACACCCAGTTTGCCTGGTGCGCGGAGTTTCTCCGCCAGACCCCGGTGCAGGCAGAGAGCAAGGAGCACTTAAAGTCTCTGCTGGAGGGCCGGAAGGCCAACGGGATCATCTTTACCACCATGTTTAAGTTTGAGCGGGGCGAGGCCGCCCTGTCTACCCGCCGGAATATCGTGGTCATGGCGGACGAGGCCCACCGGGGGCAGTACGGCCTGAAGGAGAAGGTAATGTACTCCGAAAACGCCGACGGGGAGCGGGAGGCCCGGGTGGTGGTAGGCAGCGCCCTCATCATCCGGGAGGCCCTGCCCAATGCCACTTTCATCGGTTTCACCGGTACGCCGGTCTCCATCAAGGACCGGAACACCCGGGAGGTGTTCGGGGACTATATTGATGTCTATGACATGACCCAGGCGGTGGAGGACGGGGCCACCCGCCCGGTGTACTACGAGAGCCGGGTCATCCACCTGAAGCTGGACCAGAATACCCTGAATTTGATCGACGCCACCTACGACATTCTGGAGCGGCAGTCCAACGCTGAGACCATTGAAAAGAGCAAAAAAATGCTGGGTCAGATGGAGAGCGTTCTGGGGGCGGACTCCACCATTCAGTCCCTGTGTGAGGATATTGTCAGCCACTATGAGAACTACCGGGCAAATCTGCTCACCGGAAAGGCCATGATCGTTGCCTACTCCCGGCCCATCGCTATGAAAATCTACCGGAAGCTGCTGGAGCTGCGGCCCGGATGGTCAGAAAAAGTCGGGGTCGTTATGACTAGCGGAAATAACGATCCGGAGGATTGGAAAGCCATCATCGGCACCAAGAGCCATAAGGAGGAGCTGGCCCGGAAGTTCAAAGACAACGGCGCCCCCATGAAAATCGCTATTGTGGTAGACATGTGGCTGACGGGGTTCGATGTGCCGTCCCTGGCCACCATGTATATCTACAAGCCTATGCATGGCTACAACCTGATGCAGGCCATCGCCCGGGTCAACCGGGTGTTCCAGGATAAGGAGGGCGGTCTGATTGTGGACTATGTGGGTATCGCCTCCGCCCTGAAGGCCGCTATGAACGAGTACACCGAGCGGGACCGGGGCAACTATGGCGATATGAACATCTCCCAGACCGCCTACCCCAAGTTTCGGGAAAAGCTCCAGGTCTGCAAGGACCTTATGTACGGGTTTGACTACAGCAAATTTACTGGCGGCAGCCCTTTGGAGATGGCTCAGGCAATCTCTGGCGGCGTCAACTTTGTCTTGGATGCCGCCGTTCCTGAGCGGAAGGAGCTGTTTGCCAAAGAGGCGCTGCTGCTCAGGCAGGCCCACTCTCTCTGTGCCAGCCTGACAACCGCCCAGGAGCGCCATGAGGCCGCCTATTTTGAGGCGGTGCGCTCCTCCGTGGTCAAGCTGACTATGGGAGGCGCCGGAGGCCGGCTGTTGTCCTTGCAGGAGATCAACACACAGATCAATGAACTGCTGAAAGCCAGCATCCAGAGTGCGGGCGTCATCAATCTGTTTGACAGCAAGACGGTTGGAGAGAGATTCAACCTCTTTGATCCCGAGGTGCTGGAAGAGATCGCAAAGCTGAAGGAAAAGAATATCGCTGTGGAAATTCTCCGCAAGCTGATGGCAGAGCAGGTCTCTGTATTTAAACGGACCAATGTGGTGCAGTCTCAGAAATTCTCCGAAAAACTTGCCCGGTTGATGAACGCCTATTACAACGGCCTGATTACCAACGAGGAGGTCATCAAGGAACTGTTGGATGCCGCCGCCCAGATTGCGGCGCTGCATCGGCAGGGAGAGACGCTGGGGCTGTCTCAGGAAGAGATGGCCTTCTATGATGCGCTGACCAAGCCGGAGGCCATCAAGGACTTTTATGAGAATGACCAGCTGGTGGCCATGACCCGGGAGCTGACGGAGATGCTCCGGAAAAACCGTACCATTGACTGGCAGAGAAAAGAGACCGCCCGGGCGGGGATGCGGAGGATGGTCAAACGGCTGCTGAGAAGATATGACTATCCGCCTGAGGGTGTGGAGGATGCCGTCAATACAGTAATCAGCCAGTGCGAGATGTGGACAGACAATACACTGGTATGAACAGGCTAAATACGACTATTCCTTTTCTGGTTTATATGAAGATGCTGGTGACTGTTTTCCATACTTCTCCCGCAGACTCTGATGTCCCTCCTGATCTTTCTGAATTAAGTCCGCCCTTGTGAAGTGCTGCCACTGCGGATCATCGATGTCCTCACCAAGGTCGAGTGCCATAAAAGAGGCCGGATAGTCTTGTTCGGGATCGAAGCCCAAATCAGCGGCGACCCGCTTTTGCCAGACGCTCTCCTCTGGCGGCAGCTCTTGCTTGATGGTATCGTAACTGGTCAATTCACGGGTGGTGTCGATGCGGCGCAGGAACTCCTCCGCCTTGATTTTCCCCGCCATATACTCCCGGCGAGCCTGACGGGCATTCGCCTCCCATTCGTCATACTGTGCTGGCATCATAGGGATTAGCCGGCCCCGCTGATTCTCCGGCGCATCCTGATAGCGGAGCATTCGGGCGTACATCCGGTCCCGCAGCTGCTTGAACAGCTTCAAAGCATCGTCCTGCTCCGGGCCCTTTCTGCGTTTGAGGTTGGCCCCCTGTTTTTTGCAGGACTGCCCGTCAAAAATCCGGTCACAGTAAAGCACTCTGGCTTTAGTTTTTGGTATAAAGTAATTCCAGCAGTAGTCGCACCGGGCAATGCGCTGCTTTTCCTGGCGGAAGTACAGCATCAGTTCCACCAGCCGCAGCTGATACACATTGTCCACCGGGAGTGACAGGATCACATTCTCATATCCATCCAGCCGGGCAGGGTCACAGAACTTCGCAACTTGAGGATAAACACTGCGTAATTTCTCGAAACGCTCCTGCTGGGTGACTCGCTCCATCCCGTCGAAGGCCATCTCCATGATGTTGCGAAGCCGGATCTGTGTGTAGATGGGAACCTCCAGCGTTTGCAGTAAGCGCTGCCCGGCGCGGAGGAGGAACGACGCAGAACCGTCGTCCCGCATCCGAAGAGCTTTGTCCAGCAGGTTTCCCAGCTCAAAGAAACCAAGTGGGTCAATCTCGTGGAGCACGGATGGGAGCAACAGCGCCTCGGCAGACAAGTCCTCCAGCTCGGACACCGAAATATCCAGCTTTGCCTCAAACAGCGGATACCTTTCGTAGAGCCGCTGGACTTCCCGGCGGTAGGCTGTATAATCCATCTCCACCGCGGCCACCAAATCCTCTGCAGGCGTAACAAAAGGAAGGTGTGTCTCCGGTCTGTACGCCCCAGACATCACAATGCAAATTTTTCCATCATCCCCGGTCTCAATCCAGAGACCGGGGAATTTTTTGTCTGCCATACCGCTCCCTCCTCAAGATCACTTCATGATGTAAAGGCGGCTGAAATTATTGTAGCATGACAACGAGGAAAAAGAAAGTCCGGACGAACCTCGACAACTGAATACCCACCACCAGAGAGGATATGCCTCCGGCTCAAGTACCGCCACGACCCCGCAGATGCGGGTGAGCGTACCAGGGAGAACACTACGTGGCAGAGAAGCCTGGCGCAGGAACGGGTATGGTGTGTGGCCAGATGTTTGAAATGAAAGAGGGATTTGCGTTGAATAGGCTAAAGCTGCTCACTATGAGTGACATCCCAACAGAAGAGGTGCAGTGGCTCTGGTATCCATATCTGCCCAGAGGTAAGATCACAATTATCCAGGGTGATCCGGGCGAGGGCAAGACTACTTTCGTGCTGGCGCTGGCTGCGTTGCTGACTTGCGGACTGCCAAAGCAAAGCAGGCCCGACTGATATGCTCCCTATAAGACAGACAGCGAAACAATAAAAACGAGAACGAGGGGA
>ERZ779621.600-NODE-600-length-13505-cov-16.391822_pt1 | contig 13505 bp, 20 predicted proteins | sample MGYA00514215_ERZ779621 | MGnify/ENA primary metagenome ERZ779621 (study PRJEB29562, sample SAMEA4376715) | mouse gut metagenome | isolation source: Cecum | study: EMG produced TPA metagenomics assembly of the A DSS colitis mouse model was used to assess the...
TTCTGCCCTTTGATTTTAGTAGGTTTTGAGTGTCCATAATATGGATTTCAGGTTAGAATAGAGAAAACAGATTTTACGCACAGGGGGAGCTCATGAAAAAAGAAAATGAAAAAGCGCAGCGAATGGATCATAAAGCCAGATAAGCACATAAAAAAGGAAAAAGACCGCGACATGGATCGTACATTACACACACGCAGATAGCCTTTATTTATATGGGAATCCTGAAAATATCTGTTCTGCAGCAAGCAGAAAGTATATAATTTATATGAATGTTCATGATATAGAATATCGAATATAAGTCCGCAATGAATGTGGGACCTATAAAATGTTCCCACTGTTAATCAGAAATCTGTTATTTGCTGGAAATGCCTTGGAACGGAAGCGGCACTCTTATAGAATAAAGACAATCTGAGTGTTATTGTGATACATTATTACTGTAAAAAAATAAATACAGACTCTGATGGCATTGATATGATATATATCGTGGTATATACTATAATATAAGGAGGTGCTTAAAGATGATGACAGCAAAAGTATTTGAAAATGGCAGAAGCCAGGCAGTTAGACTGCCGAAAGAATATCGTTTCAATGATGAGGAAGTGGCTATAAACAAAATCGGAGATATTGTCATATTAATGCCAAAAGAAAACAGATGGTCTGGATTTTTAAGCAGCTTGAATCTTTTTTCAGAGGACTTCATGAATGATGGGCGCGATAAGTCTGTGGAGCAGGAGCGCGAGGCTCTATGAAGTATATGTTAGATACAAACATCTGTATTTATGCTATTAAGCATAAACCAGATACTGTGATTAAAAAATTTCTTTCGCATGATCCGGAAGAGCTGTGCATTTCAGCAATTACTTATGCAGAATTGATGCATGGCGTTGAGAAGAGCATGGCAGTAGAGAAAAACCGTATTGCAATGTCTCTGTTCCTCTCCCTGATCACAATTTTGCAATTTGACGAACGGGCTGCCGAAGAGTATGGGAGAATCAAGGCAGAACTTGAAAAGAAAGGAACACCGATTGATCCGATGGACACATTGATAGCGAGCCACACCAAGTCAAGAGGGCTTATTATCGTGACAAACAACACGAGAAAATTTAACCGTGTGGCTGGTTTAACAATAGAAGATTGGGCGCAAGAGCAAAGATAACCTGTTTTAGCCTGAAAATTTTGCCTGGCATGAAAGTCAATTAAATATTTTAGGCAAGGCAAAGAAAGCGTGGTCATGTGAAATTTATGAAAGAAATAACGAGTACAAAATGCAAAATCTATCGAGTCAATCCATCTTGCCCAAATTGCGGTGAAGAACATGCATATTATGATATAATGTTATCAGAAGAAGAACAGAATACATTAGATAATTATTATGCAAATCATCAGGGAGAATCATCGTTGGTTTTGCTTTTGAAAGAGCCGCCATTAAGAATTGAAAAAAATTTTATGTGTCCCATATGTAAAATGGAGTTTTCTAAAAGTATGGGAATTTATAGAGAAAATGCCATTGACTATAAAAGTGATGATTATATTTCAGAGGGACATCAACCATTATTTTAGAAGATATTTATTTATGGTCTGTGCCTATTAGAGGTATCCGGTGAGGATAATTATTTTTTGAAAGGGTAGAAAGAGAAGGAAGATAAAACGGTGATTAATGTGTCTGCATTCAATTATGAAATCAATGGTGGGAAAACAGGCAATATCATCACAATCCCCATTTACTGGATTTGAAAGTTATAATTTTAACTTAATACAACCCGTATGCAGAATACCACTCCGGAAAGGGTGGTTTTTTTGCAGAAATTTATAAAAGAAAGGTGTCAGAATTATGATTGAAATAAGTAAAGAACAATGGAATTTGATTGAAAACGCCTATAAAGGAAAATGGCAAGATTATTACAATGAACATCCTGAATGGGTTGGAAGAAAAGTTGTTATGAGTGGAATTATTTCTAAAGATTCACACGAACTTGGAACACTTTTAATTGAAGGCATACATTTTGTTATAATATAATTAAGCCCGCTTAAAGCCTTAAATCAGTGCATACGGAAATATCATGTGTGTTGCATACCTGATGAAAAAGCACAATATCAGCATTCCATTAAAACACAGGGATGGATTAACAACAAGCTGACTTCCATAGTACTTAATCAAGATAATGCAATAACCGTATATTTTCATAGAGGTAAGGGATGTAAATGCCCTCAAAGTATTTATAAATATCCAGGATTATTAAAGGAAGCAGTTAATACAGCTGCCCTACTACCTCATTATATAAAGAACCGGCATATACTTTCCGGCTCTTTTAGTAAACCACTGTTAATGAAACAGTTGCTGATTACCTACTTCAAGAGGGTCGAGGATAAGTGATGTTCTCGACCCTCTTATTTTAATGCGGAAATAAGGTACCAACAACATACGTCAGGATAAAAAGTTGTACAATTACCAATATCTATTTACAAATTCAAGGAAATTGGCGAAAATAGTGTTAATAAATATACTGGAAAGAAGGTGAAGATAAATAAGTATATTTATTATCAGGAACCAAAAACTTTAGTACATTGAAAGGAGAACAATAACATGAAAAAGTTTAAAAGATTATTGTGCGCCGTTTTGGCATCAACATTCATTATTGGTACTATGACAATGCAGGCATTCGCTTATAATGATGGAGACAGAGAAGTCCTCCGTTACAATTTCACATTCGGCAATGGTGAATTGGTTCAGACATCATCATCTTCAATGAAGCGTCTATATAACAGAGAATGGGTGGTCACAGTAGAAAGTGTAAAAAACAATCAGTATGGGATCACCTATGGCATTCTTGATAACAATGCATCTGAATGGTACAATTCATTAGTAAGCTATACAACAAACCGCTCTGGAACAGGAAACTTTGGCGGAAGATATTACGGTTCAGATACTGTTGGCCGTTATCTTTATCTGGGAGCAATGATTGACGAGAGAGATGTCAATAGAGGAGTAGTAACAAGCGGACAGTGGAGTACGGATGCTTCAAAGTAAGCTGCATACAAGGGGATGGGAAGTATTTCCATTCCCTTGTTGTAAGTATGTGGATATAAGCGGACTTATCTTTTTTGTATGATTAAAGTAATTCCAGTATAACATTTTAATTTAGTTTGCATTAGCAAGTTTTGTTTTTTATTGTTATCCTTAATAACAAAGATGAACTAAGCAGTAAACAATATACTGATATATGAATGGAGAGATAAATATGCGTCGAAAACGTATGGTAATGGTTGTTATAATAATATCCTGTTTTTTAGTTTCTTGCGCACAGAAACCAAACGTGGAAGAACGCAATGGCATCAGAGTTGCTACAGCAGATCACGAAAACACTGATGAAGTTCTGCAACAAAATACTGATGAAATCATTACAAATATTCCAAAGAGTTCTTCCGATAATTCTATTACTCAAAGAAATTTAGAAATATTTGCTAATTATGAAAATAAGAAAATCGAGCAGGTAATAGATGTTTCGAACGGAACAAAACTGTTTATTGATGCAGATATTGATGTAGATGGCATTAATCGTGTCAGCCAATATGAATATTTAACAAAAGATATTACTGAGGAAATACGTGCAAATCTTTTTAGGTCGGTATTTTTAGATGCAGCAGATAAGGCTGAGTATGATGAACTGAATGATGTTTGGACACTGGACATTGATCCTAATATAAGAAATTACTTCCTATATCAAATTAGTTATTCAAACGGTGGAACCACTGTTTCAGGGGAGCAGATTCTTATACTGGAAAATAGATACTATGATTTATATCCATTTGAAGATAATCGGCTTTCTTCTATTTCAGACAGCAAAATTGATATTTCTTTAGATGAGGTAACTGACACATGTAAGCAAATAGTGAACTCCATCGCAAGTGCTGACAACTATGTTGCAGACTATGTTCAAGCCTACGGGAATAATGGAAGAAGACCATACTATAAAATTGTATTTCAACATACGTTGGATGGTATGCCTGTATCAGCGTATAATGATTTAACCTTTTTATTTGATAATAATGGCATTGAAATGGTAAAAGGCTCTCTGTTTTCTGCGAAAGAAATAGGGTTAACAGAAAGCATTCTTTCGCCGGACGAAGCTGTAAGAAGACTGCAGGAACAAGGTAATTTTTTAAATTTTGAAGAAGAAAATCAGATAATGGTATCTAAAATTACTTTGGAATACATTGTAATCAATTCACCAGAGGGAAAAGTTTTGATTACACCTGTTTGGAGATTTTGGCTTGGTAATGACGATGATGAAAGAAATTATTTTCGTCAAAAAATACTCGCTATTGATGCTCTTACAGGCGAATTAATTTGGGATGAACGGGGGCAAACAATGTGAGCAAATCATTAATCAAACGACTAAAGACGAGCATTCTTTCACCAGCTATGATAGTAAGTGTTTTTATTGGTATCTGGTTCCTTACATGGAGCAGAGTTGCAAACTTAATCAGCTATAATTCGACATACGGTACTTCGCTCACTTTTCGGGACATAGGCGACATTTTTTTAAATGATATTGCAATTTCGCATTCTTTAAGTGGTTACGACCTGTTTGCACCAATTTTGGCAGTTCTGCCTGCAGCAACACTGTTTTGCGAAGATTATAATAGCGGATATATAAAATCTATATTGAGCCGTACAGAAAAACGCCGGTATATCAGAGAAACCATTTTATGCTCTTCCATAGCGGGAGGTTTAGCAATTTTCCTTCCGTGCTTTATATCAGGATTGTTTTATCTTGCAAATGGGAAACTGAACACTTTAGAAAATATGAGTCAATGGGGAATCTCCACATCATTTGACGAAACAGTTTACGCACAAATGCAATATACGTGGGGAGGGCTACTCCTTGCCCTTATACTAATGGTGCTTGCTTTTTTATTTGGTGCTATTTGGTCTAATGTAGGCCTGCTGGTATCCATTATTTTTCCAAATAAATATTTGGCACTGGCAGCACCATTTGCCCTTTATTTTTCCGTACATCTCATTTTTTACCGACTGGGAACTTTACTGGTTTTTAGTCCAGTTAATATGCTGATGCCAAATACTTCTTTCATACCATTTACACTATATCCATTACTTTATGAAATAATATTGTTAGGTATCATCTGCATTTTATTTAGCGTACTAATCAAAAGGAGGCTATGGGATGTTTAAAATATTCAGACATCAATTGCGGATGGCATTAGCCTCCCCGCGTTTTTATATTTCGCTTTTTATGGGATGTGCTATACAGATTGTTGGCATTATGCCCCTATTTGAGTATTCTCAAGGGATTGGCAAACCTCTTTCTATACTAGAAGGATTTGTTTATTTTAGCTGTGAAAGATACACTATATCTGCGGTTTTTTTAAATATTGTTTTCCTGGTTTCAGACATCCCTTTTTCTTCTGAAAATGAAACTTATACACTTTTGCGTGTTTCCCGCAGAAAATGGCTAATTGGTAAAATCCTATATCTACTTATCGCTTGCATTCTTTATTATTTAGTAATATTGTTGACGGGAATAATTTTCCTGTCAGGCAATGCCTATGTAGGCAATTTTTGGAGCGAACCCTTTTATTACTTGGCCCAGGGTATGGATATTGGAGAATACAGCGCTTATTTCCCTTATTCCCATATTTTGCTGTTAAGACCTTTACAAGCTGTTCTTATTGGTATTGCTCTGAATATAGCGTATGGCTTTACCATGAGCCTTTTTCTCTTTTTTTGCAACCTAAAGCTTCCAAAAACGCTAGGATATGCTGTTACTACATTACTTCATGCAGTTTTTTATATGATACTGAGTGTTTTTCAATCCAGCTATTATGCAAGATATTCCCTGCTTGGAAACAGTTTGCTCATGTACCACAATGTGCATGGAGAATACAGAGAATTACTGCCATCGTTTGTCCAGTCATTCTTGGTATTTGGAATTGCGATAATTACTCTGATGATATTAATCTTTAAGGAAATTCAAAGATATGATTTTAGAATAACAGTGGGAGCCAAGCAATGAACATAAAAATTATCAACATGATATTGAATAGACGAATAATTGCTATGTACATTGCTGTCATAACACTACTGTTTGCTGTTACCCCTGACCACAAGGGTGCCATGAATATTCTTTCCGGTTTTTCCCCACAAGAGAGTAGAGGATTGGATATTATAGGAATTATACGATGGAACTTGTGTGTTTTACCACCAGTTGCAACAAGCATTCTTTTCATGGATATAGAAATAAGGGTATTACAAATTTATACTATGATCAGATCCAAAAATATAATGAAATGGTTTATGCAGCGATTTATAGGTGTTGTTATTGCCAACCTTTTTTATCTGTTTCTGTTTGTAATAGTAACAGAAATATGTGCAGCACCCGGAGATTATAAAAAAAATGGATTTTTACTTTTTTTAACTCTGTTTTTTTTGCATACCTTACTTGTATCTCTAGTTTCCATGGCATTATGCGTTCAAAGTAAAAACATTCATACAACAATAGTTTTTTATTTAATAGTAGAGGGAATTATGGTAGTCATCGGAGAATTTCTTCCAAAAATAGCTGCTTACCTGCCACCCTATTGGGGAATGATACGGCAAGTTGAAAATTCATCTTTCGGAAATATATCGTACTTGTTTCTCATTATAGGTATTTCAGTAGTAATAATTATGAGTTCTTTTATATTTATTATAAAAAACCTTCGAGCATAATACAAAAATAGTCGTGTCAGTATATACGGCAGAAAAGAGGAAAATATGGAAAATGCGATTATTGTAAAGGACATCTCAAAATCTTTTAAAGGGATCAGTGTATTAAAACAAATCAACATTTCTTTTGAAAAGGGAAAAATTCATGGCATTATTGGCAGGAATGGATCAGGCAAAACAGTTCTTATCAAAATAATATGCGGATTAATACAACCAGATGCAGGACATGTGTGGGTAAACGGTAAAGAAATTGGAAAAGATGTAGACTTTCCGGAAAGCATTGGAGTTATCATAGAGGCACCTGGATTTCTCCCTTCTTTAAACGCCTATAAAAATCTTGATTACTTAGCATCGCTAAAGGGTACGATTGGTAAAAATGAAATTTATAGTGCCATATCCACAGTAGGACTTGATCCTAATGATAAAAAACACGTAGGGAAGTATTCATTGGGAATGAAACAACGCTTAGGTATAGCACAAGCAATTATGGAAAATCCAGATATATTGATTTTAGATGAACCTATGAATGCATTGGATAAAAATGGCGTAGCTGAAATTAGGAAACTGTTATTACAGCTAAAGGATGAAGGAAAAACAATTCTAATTGTGTCCCATAATTCAGAAGATATTCATATGCTTTGTGATACAGTTCATGAAATGGACGGAGGACTTCTAACTAAAATATAAATATTTTTGCATTTGCAAATATCTATGATTTATAATATTTGAATCTTTTGAAAGGCACTATTGATGAAATGCGGGCTGATTACCTATTTTTAGAGGACCGGAACATATTCTATTTCCAGCCCTCTAAAAAACAATAAACCAATACATAAAAAGAGAAGATAAGAGTATCAACTATGAAACAAATACACATTTATTTCATAGTTGGGGTTCTCTCTATTATACCTGCTTATTTTCATTGACTTCAATTGCACGCTCTAACGCCGTATCAACATCCATTCCTCTATGAACAACCAACGATAATGCCTTAGTTAATTTTTTAGGATTTTCATATTGAAAAATATTTCTTCCAAAAGCAACACCAGCAGCTCCACATTTTATAGCTTCATATGCATTTTGCAAAGCATGTCTTGGAGTATCTTTTTCTCCTCCTGAAATTATGACTGGAACGGAACATCCTTGAATAACTTCACCAAAAGAGTCCATATCGCCAGTATAGTCAACTTTAACAATATCAGCCCCCATTTCCTGAGCAAGCCTAGCTATAATTTTAATTGCCTTTTTATCATATTTGTTGTCAGCAGGTCTATAATACATCATGGCAAGCAATGGAATTCCCCACCTTGTGCATGCTTTAAATAACAGATGTATCCCATGGAGAGTCTTATATACCACTTTATATGTTAAAGCCAAACCGCCTAGAATATGAATGAAATCATATATTAATTAACTTTCTTTGTACTCTTTCTAATTTTCCCTAAGCTTAATAACCGAAGCAGCTTTCCTCCGGTTCTGATCTTTAATCGCCGCATAGTGCTTCTTCGTTGTTCCTACATCAGAATGCCCCAAAACATCCGCCACCAAATAAATGTCCCCTATTTCCTGATACAAGTTTGTACCAAAAGTAGAACGGAGCTTGTGAGGAGTAATCTTCTTATGCGGTACAAATTCTTTCGCATACTTTTCAACAAGATTTTCTACCGCATGAACACTGATCCGTTTCTTTTGCAAAGAGAAAAATAAAGCATTTTCTTCTCCAGGAACAGCTTTCATAGCAACCATAGCTCGTGGACCTTCAATATAATCCAAAAGGGCTTTTTCTACCTCTGCTCCAAAATACAATATGGACTCATTTCCACCCTTACGGATGATGCGAATACTATTTTCTCGGAAATTAATGTCGGTAATATCAAGACCTACGCATTCCGACACCCGGATCCCGGTACCGAGGAACAATGTAATAATTGCGATGTCCCTGATTTTTGTCTTCATGAAAAAATCTTTCTTCTTTCCGGTAAGCCGGTTTTCATAGTTTTCTATATTATCAAGCATAATGGCAACTTCATCCGGTTCAAGTCGGATGATTGCTTTTTCATGCAGTTTCGGCATATCGACCTGCATGGCAACATTCTTTGTCAGCATTTCTTTTTTATAGAAATAATCCAAAAAGCTCCGTAGGGAAGACATTTTCCTTGCAATGCTGGATGCCCCATTTTTCTGCTCCCCATTTTCAGCTTCATAATATTTTAAATATTCCTGATATTCCTCAATATCGCTGCTTGCCAGCAGGTCAATGTCCCCCAATGTTATCTCATTTATACCCTTACTGGATAATTCAGGATTTTTCTCAATCAGGAAACGGAAAAAGACCAGCAAATCATAAGCATAGGAGACCCGTGTTTTCGCACTGGTTTTCTGTTCAGCGGCGCGGAAATAGTCCCTTGCATATGGCGGCAGTTCTGTTAAGAGCTGTCTAAGCTGCAAAGTATAGCTTGTTTCCCTCTGTTCATGGTATGTAGGATTTCTACTTGGCATAATTCTTTATCCTCCAAATAATATATTTATAAGTTCAACATCAAATCAGCTATGTTTTATTACATCATTAAGCCTTTATCGCTTATTCATCAAGAAATTTTTCGCCTTTATAAGCCTTCTCTAAAAGGAATTTGGAATCTATGTGCAAAAAACATGGTCTAATCAACAATTGTGCCCTGTTTTCATACCCTGCATCTTTTAACTTGTTTCTAATTTCTGTTACAAGCCTTAGCAAGCTTTTAAATTCGCAATATACATTAATTACTACTGACATTCCTCTATTCCTATTGATTTCACGATTTTCTAATGGTATATAATAATCATAATCGCCATATGCCACACTTGTATCAGGAATAGGATTTACGATCCTTTCAACTTCTTTATAATCCAGAAATTCATTATCGTGGGGACGTAAGACTATTTTTACTGAGGGTATCTTTATATATGGAAATTTGGCTTTGCCATAATATATAGGATATATGTAACTCAATGCCTCCATTTGTTCACCGATTGAACGTGGATTTTTTTCATAAATATCCTTTATTGCTTTTAATAATAGAGGTTCTAGCGATTCAACATCCTCATTAAGTTTTCTTAATTCTTGAAACAGCATATCCTCGCTAGAACCGCTTAGAAGCACTATTTTCTCTAACCGACGATTAAACTGTTCAGCCCCTAAATAATGTTCAGACAAACTGGAGCTGAGATACATTAAACATAGCTGATTCAGGCTTATTCCCTCCTTTTCTGCCTGTTCAGTCAAAGCTAAGTGAAGTGATTTGGGAATCCTGAGTTTTAAATTACCTGAAAAATTTGATATATTTTGCATTATGTTCTGCCTCTCTTTCGTTATTATAGTGCCACCATATATGGGGGTATAATGTGATTATATCATGCCCCCATATATGGTGTCAATACATTGATATCAATTTAATATTCATCCAACTTTACTCGTTACTGTTTACAGATTAGCCTCTATAAAAGAACCGATGGCGTGGATCTCGGTCAGCCATCGGTTCTTTCATTCAAATACATGGAATTATCCTGCTAAACGGATTTATTTCTTTATTTTGCCACATCATAACAAGCATGTTCATGTATTACCATATTGAACTTTCTTTCAATAATTTCCTCAGAAATGTGACTGTAAAGGGTTCCCTTCTTTATCAGTCGCATGGTTAATCCTATCGACCAACATATTAAACTGACACATTTCATCCCTTATATCATTATTTTCCCGTAATTCATCTATTGCTTCTGTCAAAGTTCTTCCCTGCAAATTTCTCATGATTATTGTATTTACGCCTTTTATTTGACTTTCGAAAGGCTCTTTATCTCTAAAGTTGTATACTCTTTCCTGTATTTCAAAAATTGGTGTACCACCATTTGCATCAATGATGATAATTACCCACATACAAGCATGATATAACTGCCGGGCTATTGGATTCCATTCAGGATTCCTTCCTCCTCTACCTCCATCCCCTCTTTGCGGATCGCCATTATCATGACCGTCTGCTTCTTCCCCTCCTTGCGGATCACCATCGACGCAACCGCCTTCTCCATGTAAAGGGTTGAATACGGGCAACCCCTTATGATTCAACAGCTTAAGAAAATCCCTGGCAGCCCCCATACCACACAGAATAATCTCCCGATTTCCGCTTTCTTTGGGTGTTGCCTCAAAAATATAATATTCCCTTTCAATTTTTCCTCCGGCATCGCTAATTTTTTCTTGTCCCGCCAATAACTTAATGTGCGCTTTTGGCACTACATTATACTCCTTAACAATTTGCTTTCTTCTGTCTTCACTTCTACAATCCATAAAATATATCCTCCTAGTTAACTTTATTTTGTAAATTTTCCGCCCGGCGGAAACTCTAAAGTCCCTTCTACTCACTTAGCCGCCTTGCGATGCAGGTAGTCTGCAAACAGATCACTTCCCACTCCTGCTGTTCTCCATTAACGACAACAGAATAGTGCAAATCCCTCGAATTATCTTCCTGTTCTATTCTTTCAACATTACTATAAAGAGCCTCCTGTACTCCCTCATGAAAAAAAAGATTCCAGCGAATAGCACCCTGCGGAGTTCCTAATATGAGCATCATTAAAATGCCAAAAACAATTGCAACAGCATAAAACAGATTAATATATTGTCTTCTGTACAAATACCGTTTGCATTCTTTGCATTCAGCACATGGCTTACATCCAAAGTAATCGTCATAAAAGGGAACCCCTGTACTTAAATAAAAGCCCTTGCAAAACATCAGTTTTTTATGCGCCATTTCCCCCACATATTTCTCAAGTTCACACATATTTTTTATCTTCTTCATCTTTTCCATTACAATACTGCTCCTTATTATCAATATATAATCATTTTATAACATATTTCGCGCTTTTTATTAGGATTTCGCGCTGATTTTCTTTACATTACAAAAGCCCCCTTTTGCATCATTTCAAATTGATTCAAAAGAGAGCTATCCAGTAATGTTTCTATGGGACCATCTGATTTACTTTTTGATCCTCTTCAGTCCTGCCGGCTGCTTGGGCTGGTGGTAAATATACATACATCTGCTTTCTGCGGCTGCCTGTGCTGATTTTCCTGCTACATTTTTCATCAGTTTTGCCAATATGTTTCTGCCTGTCGGTTTCATATGCGAAATACCTCCTTATCAATATATCGAAATATAGTAAAATTACTTTTACTATATTTCAGTATATATCTTTTGGCATTTTCTTTTTGTTGCTCGTAATAAATACGAGTATCCACGTCATTTTTGCCCCTCGCTGCCGTACATCACCACCGATACCCTGAACACGCCGTCCTTCCCATCTGCAACTACCTGCCCGCAGTAGGCTTCCGCCGCCTGCTCCACAGAGGAGAGTCCCAGTCCGTGGCTCCTGCAGTCTTTCTTTGTTGTAACGTATTTCCCCATGCGGTTTTTCCTCCGTTCCCCGCGGTAGGGGTTTGTAACTGCAATCATAAGGACTTCCTTCTCATACGAGACATCCAGCGTGACATTTCGCTTTCCCTCCCCAACTTCGCGACATGCTTCCAGCGCATTATCCAGTAAGTTCCCGAACACTATGGTAAGATGTCCGCCCAGGAAAGGTAGCTCAGCAGGCAGAAACACGTTGGCATCAAAGACGATACCCTCCGCTCTGGCGATGCCGCATTTATGATTTACAAGGCTGTCCACGATGGCGTTTCCGGTCCGGGAAACATCCTCCGCCCGGCATTCTGAGGCTCCCTGAAGCATTTCAAGCAGGCTTGGCATATGATTCTTCATGCCGCTCCGCTATCAGGAAGATGTTGTGCATCAGGTAGGCGCTTCCGGCGGGAACAGTGAGGACCGCGACGGCATACCAGAACGAGATGTCCCTCCGGTCCATACGCTTTTACATAATATCCCACGATAATGGCAAGTAGGAACATGAGCATCAGCGAGATGACCGTCCCCGCCGTCTGCAACTCCCACCCGTCCATTCTGGCCAGTCTGAGGGTTATATCGGTGGATACCTCCACGAGCATCCACACGGCGCACACCAGCATTAAGAAAATGTCCCGTCTTTTCATGCCCGCGTCATATGATATGGAGCTGATTATGAGTAAAAGCATTGCCAGAGGGGATATGGTCACGCCTAGGATGGGGACTGCCTGCAAGACGTAATAAATGGTCCATGCCACAAACTGTAGCGGGTTCCCGGACGGACGCAAGAAAAATGCCTTCATAAACTTATGTATAATGCACATGTGCATTCGCATCCTATTATCAAACATAAACTTATCCAAAAACTATCTGAACGTAGACAATAAATTCATGGAGTAGATATGAAAGTATAGAAATAGCTTGATTTAAAAAATAAATTGTGAAAAAGAACATTAAAAACTGGGAGGACCGTTCCTCCCAGAATAATAATTCTTGTTCAAGAACACTTGACCCACTCTGATACTCCCCCCCCTAAAATGAGAAAAAATATCAAAATCTTTTACTCGCTTCCATTTACATAGTTTCTGTCATTCTGCGCAATTTGCAAATTATAATCAACATTTAACACGCTATTTTCTTGATCGCACTGACAACCACACTGAGCACACTTATACTCTGTGCTTACAGAATATTGCCCGCTACTACAAATGCATCCTTTAGGTATAATATCATTACTGCTTTCTACACCTTCAAGATTTATTGGTTCTCTTCCTTCTGGATTTACTAAATTCATAATTATCCTCCCTATTTAGTCAAGTCTTTTTTCCTTATTTTTCAAGGATTTTTAGTTATAT
>ERZ779621.604-NODE-604-length-13456-cov-6.786956_pt1 | contig 13456 bp, 9 predicted proteins | sample MGYA00514215_ERZ779621 | MGnify/ENA primary metagenome ERZ779621 (study PRJEB29562, sample SAMEA4376715) | mouse gut metagenome | isolation source: Cecum | study: EMG produced TPA metagenomics assembly of the A DSS colitis mouse model was used to assess the...
AAACCATGGACGGCAATACCGCCGCCGCCCACGTGTCCTACGCCTTTACCGAGGTTGCGGGCATCTACCCCATCACCCCGTCCAGCCCCATGGCAGACAACGTGGACCAGTGGGCTGCCGCGGGCCGCAAGAACATCTTCGGCTCCACCGTAAAGGTGGTGGAGATGGAGTCCGAGGCCGGCGCCGCCGGTGCGGTCCACGGCTCTCTTAATGCGGGAGCCTTGACGACTACTTACACCGCGTCCCAGGGCCTGCTGCTGATGATCCCCAATATGTATAAGATCGCCGGTGAGCTGCTCCCGGGCGTGTTCCACGTGTCTGCCCGTACTCTGGCGACTCACGCGCTGAACATCTTCGGCGACCACTCCGACGTGATGGCCTGCCGTCAGACCGGCTTCGCCATGCTGTGCGAGACCAACCCCCAGGAGGTCATGGACCTGGGCGCGGTGGCCCACCTGGCCGCCATCAAGGGCCGCGTTCCCTTTATCAACTTCTTTGACGGCTTCCGTACTTCCCACGAGATCCAGAAGATCGCCATCTGGGACTATGAGGATCTGGCGGAGATGGTGGATATGGACTCCGTGGCCGCTTTCCGCGCCCGCGCCCTCAATCCCGAGCGGCCCGTCATGCGCGGCTCCCATGAGAACGGCGACATCTTCTTCCAGCACCGCGAGGCCTGCAACAAGTACTACGACGCCATCCCCGAGATCGTGGAGGAGTACATGGGCAAGGTCAACGCCAAGCTGGGCACCGACTATCAGCTGTTCAACTACTACGGCGCCCCCGACGCGGACCGTGTCATCATCGCCATGGGCTCCATCTGCGATGTGACCGAGGAGGTCATCGACTACCTCAACGCCCACGGCGAGAAGGTGGGCCTGCTGAAGGTCCGGCTGTTCCGGCCCTTCCGGGCGGACAAGATGCTGGCCGCTATCCCCGCCACCGCCAAGAAGATCGCCGTTTTGGACCGCACCAAGGAGCCCGGCTCCCAGGGCGACCCCCTCTACATGGACGTGGTCACCGCCTTCGCCAACGCGGGCCGTCAGGCTACCATCATCGGTGGCCGCTACGGTCTGGGCTCCAAGGACACCCCGCCCAAGAGCGTGTTTGCCGTCTATGAGGAGCTGGCCAAGGACGCCCCCAAGAGCATGTTCACCGTGGGCATCGTGGACGACGTGACCCACACCTCCCTGCCCGAGCACGACTGTCCCAACACTGCGGCGGAGGGCACTATTGAGGTCAAGTTCTGGGGTCTGGGCGGCGACGGCACCGTGGGCGCCAACAAGAACTCCATCAAGATCATCGGCGACCACACCGACAAGTACGTCCAGGCGTACTTCCAGTACGACTCCAAGAAGACCGGCGGCGTCACCGTGAGCCACCTGCGCTTTGGCGACAAGCCCATCAAGAGCCCCTACTACATCAACAAGGCCGACTTCGTGGCCTGCCACGTGCCTGCCTACATTCTCAAGGGCTTCCCCATGGTCCGCGACGTGAAGGACGGCGGCGTGTTCCTCATCAACTGCCAGTGGTCCGACGAGGAGCTGGATAAGCACATGCCCGCCGTGGCCAAGCGGTACATCGCGGAGCACAACATCCAGGTCTACACCATCAACGCCATCGACCTGGCCGCCCAGATCGGCATGGGCAAGCGCACCAACACCATCCTCCAGTCCGCCTTCTTCAAGCTGGCCAAGGTCATGCCCGAGGAAGAGGCCATCGGCTACATGAAGGACGCCGCCACCCACTCCTACCTGAAGAAGGGCCAGGACGTGGTGGACATGAACCACAAGGCCATTGACATCGGCGCCACCGCCTTTAAGAAGTTCGACGTGCCTGCCTCCTGGGCCACTGCCGAGGACAAGAAAGTGGAGGCCACCACTTCCGGCCGTCCCGCCACCGTCAAGATGGTCACCGAGATCCTGGACCCCGTGGACAAGATGGACGGCGACAGCCTGCCCGTCAGCGCGTTCCTCAACCATGTGGACGGCACCTTCGAGCTGGGTGCTGCCGCCTATGAGAAGCGCGGCGTGGCTGTGAACGTGCCCGTGTGGGACAGCGCCAAGTGTATCCAGTGCGGCCAGTGCGCCTATGTCTGCCCCCACGCCACCATCCGCACCTTCGCCCTGGACGACGCCGAGGCCAAGGCGGCTCCCGCCAACGCCAAGCTTGTGGACTTCAAGGCGGGCGCAGGCAAGGATAAGTATAAGTTCGCCGTCTCCATCAGCCCGCTGGATTGCATGGGCTGTACCGTCTGCGTGGGCGTCTGCCCCGTGGGCGCGCTGACCATGGTGCCCCAGGAGTCTCAGGCTGCCGAGCAGGCCGTGTTTGACTACATGGTGGCGAAGGTCTCCGTCAAGGACGATGTGGCCGATGTTAAGACGGTCAAGGGTAGCCAGTTCAAGCAGCCCTACCTGGAGTTCTCCGGTTCCTGCGCGGGCTGTGCCGAGACCTCCTATGCCCGCCTGATCACCCAGGTCTGCGGCGAGCGGATGTACGTCTCCAACGCCACCGGCTGTTCCTCCATCTGGGGCGGCCCGGCGGCCACCAGCCCCTACACCGTGGATAAGACCGGCCGCGGTCCCGCCTGGGCCAACAGCCTGTTCGAGGACAACGCCGAGCACGGCCTGGGCGTCTACCTGGGCCAGAAGGCCATCCGCGACCAGCTCATCGCCAAGGTGGAGGAAATGGCGAAGAACTGCGCCGACCAGGGCCAGCCCAACGCGGTCCTCCAGGCGTACCTGGACACCAAGGACGACGGCGCGGCCAACGGCGAGGCCACTAAGGCCCTGATCGCCCTGCTGGAGCAGTGGGCGGCGGATGGCTGCGACGACTCCAAGGCCATCCTGAGCAAGAAGGAGTACCTCTCCAAGAAGTCCGTGTAGATCTACGTCGTCGACGTATCATAAAACGACATCGGCTTCGGCGGTCTCGACCACGTGCTGGCCTCCGGCGAGGACATCAACGTCTTCGTCTTCGATACCGAGGTCTACTCCAACACCGGCGGCCAGGCCTCCAAGGCCACCAACTTCGGCGCTGTGGCGCAGTTTGCCGCCGCCGGCAAGGCCATGCCCAAGAAGTCCCTGGCCGAGATCGCCATGACCTACGGCTACGTCTACGTGGCCCAGGTGGCTATGGGCGCGAATCCCAACCAGACCCTCGCCGCCATCCGCGAGGCCGAGGCATATCACGGCCCGTCCCTCATCATCGGCTACTCCCCCTGCGAGATGCACTCCATCAAGGGCGGCATGGCCAACAGCCAGGTGGAGATGAAGCGCGCCGTGGAGTGCGGCTACTGGAACATGTTCCGCTTCCACCCCGAAGGCGAGCCGGGCAAGAAGTTTGTCCTGGATTCCAAGGCTCCCGCCGGTGGCTACCAGGAGTTCCTCCTGAACGAGGCCCGCTACTCCAGCCTCACCCGCTCCTTCCCCGACCGCGCCAAGGTCCTCTTCGCCAAGAACGAGGAATCCGCCAAGGCCCGGTACGAGCACCTGCTCAAGCTGGTGGAGATGTACAAGTAATTCCAAAGAACGCCAAGGAAGCCCCGGAAAACTCCGGGGCTTCCTTTTTTTCGGCGACGCACCTGCCCTTGCCGTCGTAGGGGTCGCCCTACATAGAAACCCGCCTGTTTCCCCCTTGACATTTATGGACAAGTGAGGTAGAATACCCCCATTGAGGGAGTAGTTGGCTCTTTCGGGAGCGGCAAGTCAACAGCCTCGGCGGGAAAATCTCGTCTGGCTTGTCTGAAATAACGAGACTCAAGTATGGCGCGGCTATGCTTGGGCGAAACTGTTCAGGTGCGGCGGCGCGCCTGAATTTTTTTATGGGAAGGGTCGAAGAACATGGAAGTGATCGCGATCAATCTGCTGGTGTTCGCCATCGGCGCGCTGATGATCATCAAGGGGGGAGATTGGTTTGTGGACGCGGCGAGCTGGATCGCCGGCGCGCTGCGCATCCCCACCTTTATCATCGGCGCGACCATCGTGTCCATCGCCACCACCCTGCCGGAAATGCTGGTTTCCCTGATGGCGGCGGCGGACGGCAAGGTGGACATGGCTATCGGCAACGCCGTCGGTTCGGTGACCGCCAACACCGCCCTCATCATGGCGGTGGCGATGCTGGGGATGAAGATCGTCTGCCCCCGAAAGGGCTACTGGAAGCAGTTTGCGCTGTTCATCGCGGCGGCGGCCTCCCTCTACGTCTTCAGCCTGCCCGGGGAGCTGAATTTCATCGGCTGCGCGGTCATGGCCCTCATTTTCGTGGTGTTTTTGGTGCAGAACGTTCGCGCCGCCAAGGCCCAGGGGGAGGCGGATGTTTCCCAGCGGGCGGAGGACATGGGAAAGCCGGGGAAGTACATTGCGCTGTTTGTTGTGGGCGCGGTGGGCCTTGCGGTGGGGAGCCAGCTTTTGGTGCGCTCAGGGAGCACGCTTGCTACGCTGTTCGGTGTGCCCGAGCGGGTCATTGCCGTGACGCTGGTGGCGGTGGGCACCTCTCTCCCCGAGTTGGTCACGACCATCACCGCCATTTTGAAGAAGCAATCCTCTCTCTCGGTGGGCAATATTCTGGGGGCGAACATCATCGACCTGTCGCTGATCCTGCCCCTGAGCGCGCTGGTGTCGGGGAAGGCCCTGCCCGTGGCGGGGAGCATTTTGACCCTGGACCTGCCCTTCTGCCTGGGGGTGACCCTGCTGGCCTCTGTGCCCATCCTCCTGCGGGAGAAGGCTCCCAAGGTCCAGGGTGCGGCTCTCCTGGCGGCGTATGCGGTGTATTTGTGGTTGGTGATCTTCTAAACGCAAGAAAACGCAAAAAACCGCCTCCCGAAGTATTTCGGGAGGCGGTTTGTCCTATTTTCAACTTTTTAATCCGCCAAGGCAGGACTGCCGCGCTCTGCCCAGGGAACCTTCCAGAGGTAAACGGTAAAGAGGATGGCGCTGGTGGACCAGGTGACGGGGTAGGCGGAGAAAACCACGGCAATGTCAGGGATATGGGCCACCATGAGGGTGACGTAGATGATGCGGCCCACGCACCAAATGGCCAGCATGATGCCCATGGGGATGACGGCCCGGCCCGCGCCCCGCAGCACGGCGGCGGCGGTGTGACTCAGGGCCAGGAAGCAGTAGAAGAAGCACTCCACCCGGGCCTGGCGTACGCCGAAGGCAATGACCTCCGGCTCCTTGTTGAACAGGCCGATCAGGAAGGGGGCGAACAGGAAAAACAGCGCGCCCAAAAACTCCGCCGCGGCCATGGCCATGCCCACGCCTAGCCGCGCGCCCCGCTTGGCCCGCTCCGGCTGGCCCGCTCCCAGATTTTGGCTTACAAAGGTGGTGAGGGCCAGGGTGAGACTGGTGATGGGGAGGAAGACGAAGCCTTCAATTTTAAAATAGCTCCCGCACCCCGCCATGGCGTTGTCCCCAAAGGCGTTAATGTTGCTCTGGATGACCACGTTGGCAATGGAGATCACGCTGTTCTGCACCCCGCTGGGCAGACCCAGGCGAAAGATGCGCACAAAGATAGATCTGTCCAGCCTTAGCTTTTTCAAGGAAAAGGTTACCGGGCACTTGCCGCTCATGAGCCGGGCGAAGCCCAGCAGAGCGCTGAGGGCCTGGCCGATGACGGTGGCCAGCGCCGCGCCGGTGACGCCCATTTGAAAGCCCGCCACAAAGACCAGGTCCAGCACCACGTTGATGACCGAGGCGGTGATGAGGTAGTAAAGGGGATGCTTGCTGTCCCCCATGGCCTGGAAAATGCCGTTGGCGGTGTTGTACAGCACCAGACCCAGCAGGCCCGCGCAGTAAATGCGAAAATAGGCCACCGAATTGGGCATCACGTTTTCTGGCGTGCCCATGAGCCGCAGGATGGTGGGGGTAAAGACAACGCCAAAAATCGACAGAATACTACCCAGCAGAAGGGAGAAGATGACGGTGGTGTGGACCGCCCGGTCCACGCCCTCGTTGTCCTGAGCGCCAAAATAACGGGAGATGATCACGCTGGCGCCGATAAAGACACCCTGGAAAAAGCCGATGACGAGAAAGCACAGGCTCCCCGAGGAGGTCACCGCCGCCAAAGCGGCCTTGCTGTCAAAATTGCCTACGACAAAAGCGTCCACTGCGTTGTAAAGCTGTTGGAATAGGTTGCCCAGCAGCAGCGGAAATGCAAAACGAAGCAAAATTTTCCAAATCGGTCCTTCTGTCATGCGGTTTTTTGTCTCGTCCATGGTCCCGGAACCTCCCATGAGAAATGGCAAAAAAATTGTCACTTTTCTCCTAGTTTACACCCAGGAATGATGAAAAGTCAAATGTATTTTCCAGTGTGTTTTTCGCGGCGCGGGTCATAGTAAAAAAGGCGCATAGTCGCCTGAAAAAGCTGGAAAACAAGAAAAACGCAAGACGATATCAGGGAAAAGGGGGAAGAACATGAAGCATACGCGCAAAACAAAGGGGGTATGGCGGATGGCCCTGGCGCTTGTGAGCGCGTTGGCGTTGGCGGCAGTGCCCGCGGCGGCCTTTGAGCTGCCTTGGGCACGTACGCCAAAGCCCGGCGTGACGACCGCGGCAAAGACGCTGGTGCCGGTAGGACACACGGTAGGGATCAAGTTGTTTTCCGACGGCGTTTTGGTGGTGGGACTGTCCCAGATCGACACCGCCGACGGCGCCGCCGAGCCCGCAAAAACCTGCGGGCTGAAAGAGGGGGATATCATCACCCACATCGACCGCCGGGAGGTGGACACCATCGAAGAGGTGCAGGCGGCCCTGGCCCGAAGCGACGGAGAGACCATGTCCATCCGCGCCCTGCGGGGAGACACTCCGGTGGAGCTCACCGCCAAGGCGGTGCAGTGCGGCGTCGACGGCAGCTATAAGTTGGGGGCGTGGATCCGGGACTCCATGGCGGGCATCGGGACGGTGACCTTTTATGACCCGGACACCGGGGTATTTGGCGCCCTGGGCCACGGGGTGAGCGACGTAGACACCCTGCGGCTCATGCCCTTGAGCCGGGGGGCGATCCTCCACTCGTCGGTGACGGGAGTGGAAAAGGGGCAGGTGGGCACGCCCGGCCAGCTGAGAGGGGCTTTTGACCTGTCCCAGGATCTGGGCCAGCTCTATGCCAACACCACCTCGGGAATTTTCGGGACCCTGCAGAATACCGGCGGTCTGCCTCTGGGCGAGGCGCTGCCGGTAGCCCGCAGAGACGAGGTCAAGGTGGGCGAGGTGACCATCCGCTCTAATATCCAGGGGGAAGAAGTCAAGGAGTATCAGGCGGAGATCGTGCGGATCTACCCGGAAAATGAGGAGGACACGCGTAACTTTCTCATTAAGGTGACCGACAAGGAGCTTCTGGACAAGACCGGCGGTATCGTCCAGGGGATGAGTGGAAGTCCCATTTTGCAGGACGGTAAGCTGGTGGGCGCAGTGACCCACGTTCTCTTGAATAATCCCTCTCAGGGCTACGGCATCCTGGCGGAGAATATGCTCAAGGCCGCAGGCGCGGCGTAACGGACAAAGAAAAAGCACGAAGGAAAAACACCGCCGGGTATCCTAAAATACCCGGCGGTGTTGCTTTGGAACAAGATAGAAACGGACCGGCTCAGCCCTTCTTCACCGCCAAGGCCTTGTGGACGTGCTCCACGATGCCCTGGGGGTTGAGGCCGAAGTAGTCCAGCACGTCCATGGCGTTGCCCGAGCGGCCGAAACGGTCGGGCACGCCGTGGCGGATGACGGGGACGGGATAGGTTTCGCTCAAATAGGAGGCCACCGCCGCGCCCAGGCCGCCGATGACGCTGTGCTCCTCGGTGGTGACGATGCACCCGGTCTCCTTCGCGGCCTGAAGGATCAGCTCCCGGTCCAGGGGCTTGATGGTGCTGATGTTGAGCACCCGGGCGTCGATGCCCTGCTCTTGGAGCAACTTGGCCGCTTCCATAGCCATGCTCACCATCATGCCGGTGGCGGCGATAGTCACGTCCTTGCCGGGGCGGAGGGTGACCCCCTTGCCGATACGGAAGGTGTAGCCGGGGATGGCGTCGGTAAACTGCTCGGTAGCTAGACGGGCCATGCGGAGATAGGCGGGGCCGTTTTGCTCCAGCAGGGCCTTCACCGCCAGACGCATCTCAAAGCCGTCACAGGGACACAAAACGGTCATGTTGGGCAGGATGGACATGGTAGCCAGATCCTCACAGCACTGGTGGGTGGGGCCGTCCTCTCCCACGGACAGGCCGCCGTGAGAGCCGACCACTGTGACGTTCAGCTTGGGCAAAGCCACCGAGGTGCGCACCTGCTCAAAGGCCCGGCCGGTGGAGAACATGGCGAAGGAGGAGGCAAACACGTGCTTGCCGCAGGTAGCCAGGCCCGCCGCCACGCTGATCATGTTCTGCTCGGCGATGCCCAGGTCAAAAAAGCGGTCGGGGTAGGCGTTTCCGAAAACGGCGGCGTTGGTGGAGCCGGCCAGGTCGGCGTCCAGCACCACCAGCTCGGGGTGCTCCGGGGCAAACTCCAGAAGGGCCTTGCCGTAGGCCACGCGGGTGGCGATCTTTTCCGACATCTCAGCCCACCTCCTTTTCGATGGCGGCCAGCTGGGCCTCCAGCTCGGCGCGGGCGATGTGATACTGTTCCTCGTTGGGGGCCTTGCCGTGCCAGCCGGCATTATGCTCCATAAAGGAGACTCCCTTGCCCTTGACGGTGCTGGCCAGGATAACGGTGGGCTTGTCCGATGTCTGCTCCGCCGCGCGGAAGGCGGCGCGGAGAGAGTCGAAATCGTGACCGTCGCATTTGACCACATGCCAGCCAAAGGCTTCAAACTTTTTATCCAGCGGCTCAATGGGCATCACGTCGGCGGTGGGGCCGTCGATCTGCAGGCCGTTGACGTCTACGATGGCGCAGAGGTTGAAAAGGCCAAACTTGGCCGCCGCCATGGCCGCCTCCCACACCTGACCCTCGTCCAGCTCACCGTCGCCCAGCAGAGAGTAGACCCGGTAGTCCTTGCCGTCCATCTTCCCTGCCAGAGCCATGCCCACAGCGGCGGAGATGCCCTGGCCCAGAGAGCCGGTGGTCATGTCCACCCCGGGAACATAGCCCCTCTCCGGGTGGCCGGAGAGGTAGGAGTGCATGGCCCGGAAGGTCTTCAGATCCGCCACGGGAAAATAGCCCTTCATGGCCAGAAGCGGGTAGAGGGCAGGAGTGCAGTGGCCCTTGGAGAGGACGAACCGGTCCCGGTCGGGGTCGTCCGGGGCCTTGGGGTCCGCCCGCAGGATCTCGCCATAGAGCAGGGTGACAATGTCAATGGCGGAGAGGGAGCCGCCGGGGTGGCCGGACTGGGCGGTATACACCATGTCCAGAGCCATGAGCCGGGCGCGGGCGGCGGTGAGCCTGAGGTTTTCTGTCTGTTCCATGAGGGCCTCCTTAGTCCACATCCCGGTAACGGAAGTGGTGTTTGTCGTAATATTGGAGCCATTGATAGTCCCGGGAGAGGATTGCGCCCTCGCCGGTGAGCTCGCGGGTAAAGGCGCCGTTTTCCAGATACATCCCGGTCTGGTGTTGAACGCTCACCCGCTGTGCCACGTCATTGGTCGCTTGGAGATAGGCGGGGCCGTCCCAGCCGCAGAGCTCAAACAGGTGGTTCATCAGGAAGTAGGGGCCCAGGTCGGGACCGTCCCCCACAAAGGCGTTTCCGGTGGCTGCCTTGGCGGCGTCGTTGGCCCAGATGAGATAGCGGGTGGCGTAGTAGTTGCGGAAGCCCTCCTGGGTGCCCTGGTCCAGATCCAGGCCCATAGCGGTGTAGACGCTGTTACCGTCGCCCATCCAGGGGTTGTGGTCGCCAAAGAGGACCAGGACATAGGGCTCTTCCTGAGCGGCAAGGAAGTCGCGCAGCTCCAGAAGACAGCGGGAGGTGTCCTTCACCGAGCCAAAGTAGTTGGCCATGATGTTATAGGCCTCCGGGGAATAGGCCGCCTTCAGCTCCGGGGTAAGGATATCGTCGGCGTTCCCCCAGATGCAGGAATCGGTGGGGTAGGGACCGTGGCCCTGATAGGTCACAGAGAAGGAGAAGAGAGGAGCCCCTGTCTGACGGGCCTTCAGGTCCTCGATCAGGTCGGGGAAGAAGAGAGCGTCGGCGGTGGGGGTGGTCTCTGAATAGATGTTGAAGTGGTTTTCAATGAATTGGTAGTCCTCAAAACCCAGGTTTTCATTGATGTTCACCCGGTTGTAGAACCACTGGAAGCAGGGGTGCATCCCCGTGACCTGATAGCCCTGGGAGCGAAAATACCAGGGATAGGAATTGGTTTTGCCCCGGAAGTCGGGGAGGGAAGAGTACCCGGTGAGGAAGCACCGCTCGGTGTCCACCGTGCCTGCGGCGAAGATGTTGGTGATCAGATCTCCGCGGACGCTCTCCGCCTCAAGGGAGTGATAGTCGGCGTAAATGCCCTCGGGGAGGTCCAGCACATCGAACCGGGAGAAGTCCTGGAAGGCCTCCAGCATGATTCCAACCACGTTCACCTGCCGGTCCGTGGGGATGTCGGCGTCCTCACAGGCGTCCAGCAGGGCCGCGGCTTCCGCCTCCCGGTAGCCGTCAGGCGGGAACTGGGCGGTGGCGGCGGTGCTATTGAGGAAGGGATAGACAAAGCCGTGGGCGATATACTGCTCGGTGGCGGACCAGAAATGGTCGATATAGCGGTAATCGGCGGCCTTTCCATTGTAGAGGACCGGGTCGGTACAGAAGAGATAGCTCAAAACGCAGCCCGCGGCGGCGGCCAGAGCCAGCACGTGGCGGAAACGCCCGCCCTTGGGGGGCCGTCCTTTGGCAAACACCACCAGAAGAAAGAAACCGAGGATCACTGCTGCCAGGGCAACAGCCAAACGCCGGCTCAGAAACAGCCGATAGCGACCCAGCATATTGGCGGCCTCCCGAACGATGGTAAGGTCGGCAAACATGAGGGGGTCGTCCCGGAACAGGAGCTTGAAATAGTTGGCGGTGGAAAAGCCCAGCACCACCGCGGCGGTGAGGGTGTAGCTCACCAGGACCCGGCGGGTGAGGCCGTAGAGCAGCAGGGCCAGACACACGCAGGGGGCAATGTTCAGCGCCAGCAAAACAGGGGTGGCAAAGAATCCCTGTACATAGCGGACCGGATAGGAGCCGATGGACAAAAACAGAGAGGTGAGCCCAATGCCAACAGCGGAGAGGGCAACCCAGAGGAACTGCCAAGACCAGAAGCCCAGGCGCGCCTTGGGCGTCCAGTGCTCAGGGGGCTGGCAAAGGCGGAAAAAAGGTTTCATTAAAACGCGATCCTCTGAGAGATATAATCTTTCACATCGGACATGGGGATGCGCACCTGGTCCATGGAATCCCGCTCCCGGATGGTGACACAGCCGTCGGCGGGCTCGGTGTCGCTGCCCACGGTCTGGAAGTCTACGGTGACACAGAAGGGGGTGCCGATCTCGTCCTGGCGGCGGTAACGTTTGCCGATGGAGCCGGCATCGTCAAAGTCCACCATGAAGTCCTTCGTCAGCTCCTCGCAGAGCTTGCGGGCGGGGTCGGACAGCTTCTTGGAAAGGGGGAGCACGGCGCACTTGAAGGGAGCCAGGGCAGGGTGGAGGCGAAGAACGGTACGCACGTCGTTCTTCTCGGCGTCTACCACCTCCTCGTCGTAGGCGTCGCAGAGGACGGAGAGCACCGTGCGCTCCACGCCCAGGGACGGCTCGATGACGTAGGGGAGGTAATGCTCGTTCTTCTCCTGGTCGAAGTAGGTCAGATCCTTGCCCGAGGTCTCCTGATGGCGGGTGAGGTCGTAGTTGGTGCGGTCGGCCACGCCCCACAGCTCGCCCCAACCGAAGGGGAAGAGGAACTCGAAGTCGGTGGTGGCCTTGGAATAGAAGGACAGCTCCTCCGGGTCGTGGTCCCGGAGGCGCAGGTTCTCCTCCTTCAGGCCGATGGACAGCAGCCACTGGTGGCAGAACTCCCTCCAGTAGGCAAACCACTCCAGGTCGGTGTCCGGCTCGCAGAAGAACTCCAGCTCCATCTGCTCAAACTCCCGCACCCGGAAAATGAAGTTGCCCGGGGTGATCTCGTTGCGGAAGGACTTGCCGATCTGGGCGATGCCGAAGGGAAGCTTCTTGCGGGTGGTGCGCTGGACGTTGACGAAGTTGGTGAAGATGCCCTGGGCGGTCTCGGGACGGAGGTACACGGTGTTCTTGGCGTCCTCGGTGACCCCCTGGAAGGTCTTGAACATCAGGTTGAACTGGCGGATGTCCGTCCAGTTGTGCTTGCCGCAGGTGGGGCAGGGGATGGCGTGGTGTTCGATAAATTCCTTCATCTCCTGCTGGGTAAAGGCGTCGATGGGCTTTTCCAGGGTAAAGCCGCTCTCGCCGCACCAGTTCTCAATGACCTGGTCGGCGCGAAAGCGCTCGTGGCACTCCCGGCAGTCCATCAGGGGATCGGAAAAGCCCGCCAGATGGCCGGAGGCCACCCAGGTCTGGGGGTTCATAAGGATGGCGGCGTCCAGACCCACGTTATAGGGGTTTTCCTGAACGAATTTCTTCCACCAAGCCCGCTTGATGTTGTTCTTCAGCTCCGCGCCCAGGGGGCCGTAGTCCCAGGTGTTGGCCAGGCCGCCGTAGATCTCGGACCCGGCGAAGATAAAGCCCCGGCCCTTGCACAGGGCTACGATCTTTTCCATGGTTTTTTCTTGGTTGGTCATGGTGACGCCTCCTATATGACAAGTCGATCAACGCTGTGGTCTATTATATAAAAAACTCCCTGGAAATGCAAGGGCCGCATAAGATTTTTGCCGCCGCCCAACCTAGTGTTGGGCAATTGGCCTGAAAGGAGAGAAAATATGAAGTCGATTTTGATCAAAGATACCACCCGGGAGGAACGGGAGCGCATTGTGGCTCAGTCGCTGAACGCCTGCGGCGGCGGGTGCGGCACGTGCAACGGCTGCGACAACCTGGGCGGCGGAAGCGTGGATGAGCTCTACCGGCCCTATATCGAAGGGGAGAAGGAGATCGCGGAGATCAACGCGGAATACCGCCGCAATCTGGTGCGGGGATAGGCAAAGCAAGCGGCCTCGGCATGATTTGCCGGGCCGCTTGCTTCTTAATCGTCGCTGAGATAATAGGGCTTCATCAGGCTGGGCTGCTCGGTGGAGTCCTTCTGGTGGGCGGTCTTGGGCGCCTCCGGGCCTCCCCGGCGGCGGGCCTTAGTGGCGGCCCGGATCTGGGCCTTGCGGTCCTCCAGGGAGGGGGAGGGCTTTTGGAGCTTCTGGGGTTTTGAGGGCTTCTGGGGCGCGGGGGCCGCCTTCTGGACGGGCTTGGCGGGGGCGGCGGCCCTTTGGGAGGGGCGTTGGATGGGGTTGGGATGGGCCTTGGGCCGTTGCTGCTTGGGCTGTTCCCGGCAAGCTGGTGGTGGGCATGGGCGGCGCCATGGATCTGGTGGTGGGGGCCCGGCGGGTCATCATCGCCATGCAGCACACCAG
>ERZ779621.606-NODE-606-length-13440-cov-22.065596_pt1 | contig 13440 bp, 11 predicted proteins | sample MGYA00514215_ERZ779621 | MGnify/ENA primary metagenome ERZ779621 (study PRJEB29562, sample SAMEA4376715) | mouse gut metagenome | isolation source: Cecum | study: EMG produced TPA metagenomics assembly of the A DSS colitis mouse model was used to assess the...
CTGGTATTTGTCGCTTTCTTTGGTGAATACAGTCTGATGCGCATTGGAGTGTGTCCTGCTATGGATATATTTGTCTGTGGTGCTGTAATAGTCCAAAATCTGCTGTTCCTGCTTTTTATTCATGGTCTTTGCCCTCCTGTGATATGGATTGATTGATATGATTGGTTGGTTTCGGTGCTGATATATGGTTTTCTTCCGTTAATTGTCGGGAGATTGGATTGCGGGAATACTGTTGTTGGGTATTTCTCCGCTTGTGGAAATAGGAGTTCATTTTATACGGTAATTACCGCATGAAAAAAGACTATAACCGATAGTGTCATAGCCTTTTAAGGATTGAGGAAGTCCCTTTCTTATTTGTATTTGTTTGTCACCCCTCCGCACTATCCAACATCCGTGGCCTCCACAACTGTGTCAACCCTGTCATTGTGCATCAGGTTTTTCAGCACCTTGTACTGCGCCGCCGTGCCGCTTTTTACTTCCGTCTGCCACTGTTCCGGTATCATGGGCAGGCACTCATAATTCCACTTTTTCCATGCGTCAGAATAGGCATCCGGCTGCGCAAGCTCCACCAAATGCCCGATGCACCACGAAACGAGATAGCCGTTCCCCTCCATGTACCCGTCTTTCCTCTCACCAGCGCCGATCACACGGGCAATCGACTGTGCCACGCTGGGCTTTTCCGTTACCACCAAAACTGCCATCATTCATCCTCCTTGTCCTCAAAAAAATCATCATCGGAACCGTCCTCCGGTTCTTCTTCCTCGTTCTCGTATTCTTCCTCATCTTCCTCGTCCTCATCTTCATCCTCAATGAAGTCCTCTTTCTTTTTGCGGACTACCTTGAAATAATAAGCGCCGCCGATAAAAGCTATGGCAAGTGCTCCCATAAGGATATAGGAAATGAGAGGGTTCTGCTCTGCCTTTTCCTCCGTGCTTTCGGTATCTTCCGTATCTTCCGCATTTTCCGTTTCTTCGGCATTTTCCTCTGCCTGTCCGGTGTCATCCGGCTGTTCCCCGTTATTGTTGGGCAGTGCGCCTTCCTCCGTTGGGATTGCCGATTCCAAAGCTGCGGAATTTTTCGGCAGGATTTCGCTGTTGTCGGAAGCTGCGTTCAGCAAGTCATTTTCCGTGATCTCCGTCAGAAAGTACACCATTTCTTCCTCCCCGTCACGGTCAATGATAAGGTAGAAAACCTTGTTCGATGCGGTCTGTATCGTGTAAAATTCCTTCCCCTGCTCGGACGGTTCTTTTTCTTTCTCCCCGCTTTTCTCCTTTTCTGCCGCCTCCGCAGCGTCAGCTTCTGCCATCGCCTGCTTTTTTTGCTCCGCAAGGCTGTTTCCGGAAACCGTGTTCCCCTCACTGTCCGTCTTGGTATGCTCCGTGACCGTGCCTGTGGCGTTCCCCGGCTTGGTAGCTTCGGCACTCACCGGGAGCTGCTTCGCCGGGTTCTCGTCGCTCTCATCGGCAGGGTCTTTGTAATACGGGTTTTTGGTCTTGTAGACTTCCGACATATTCCCTGCATTGTCCATAGCGGAAATAGTGAAATATTCATAGCCTGCGTCAAACTGCTGTAAACGGATATTCAACGTGCCGTTTGTCAGCTCCGTAAATTCATACCCGTTCACATAGACCGCCTTTGCGCCGGAATCCGTGTCATGCACCTGGACGCTTAACAACCCGTCGCTGACCGCCGCATTGAGCGTGGGCTTCGTGGTGTCAAAGCACCGGACAGCCCTGCTCCGCTCGTATGTATTGCCTTTCTGGTCTGTAACCTGCACATAGACGGTGCAGTTCTCCGAAATCTCCAGCTTCTTTTCTTCCGTCACGTCCGTCCAGCTCCCATTCTGCCCGACTTTCGCCTGAATCTTTGCCAGTTCAAAGTTCCCCGTATGTGCCGTGTCGGACACGGAAAATGTCACCGCTGCTTTCTCGTTGTACCACCCGCCTGGACTGTTGATATGGATTACTACATTCGGTGTCTTATACTTACAATCCTTATAATCGGCGGCGCATACCGCACAGTTTTTGTCAGAATCATAAGCGCTGCATTTTTTCTCACAGGTACATTCCGGCTCCGACACTTCATTTCCCGAAACGGTTCCGTCCTCCGGTTCTCCCTCTGCGCCGCTTTCTGTCTGCTCCTCCGAATTTCCCTCCGTGCTGCCCTCTGTTTCCTGCTCTGTTATTTCCTGATCTGCTGTTTCCTGTTCCGTAAAGTTTTCCCCTGTGGCGTTTTCTGTTTCTTCCTCAGAACCATTCTCCAAGCTGTCCTCTGCCCTCGCATCAATGGCATTATTCCCGTTCATGGAAAACGCCGCCGCAGGCATACAGAATAATACTGCGGACAACATGAGCGATAGCACCGCCCTATAACGTAATTTCATTTTTCTGTTCATGGTTTCCTGCCTCCCTTTCTGTCTGCTGTTGCTGTAACTGTTCCTCCTGCTCTTTTTTGCGGAGCAGGCTTAAAATTTCTTCCTCGCTGACTTTATTCAGCAAGATCAGGTGTTCCAGAGAGATTTTATTCTTTTCAATGAATTTCATCTTCTCCGCATCCTCTGCCATCTGTAACTGGCTCTCCAAATCTTTCTGCTTCTCCTCCAATTCCGCAAGCTGCTTCCTGACTTTGGAAAGCTCCTTTATAATCCGTTCCTTTGTCACATTTGCTCTCCTTTCCGCACTGAAAAAATGCTTTTTTAATGTCTTAAAAAGTCTTACATTTCAAGCGCTTTTGTGCTAAAATAATAAGACAGTAGAAAGTCTTGAAATTTCACTCCCATATTGTCAAACTTTATTATCATCAGACAATTATCTCTTAATTTAATCTTCCAAACGCATAAAAATGGCTCTGCCAGTAGGACGAGTTGATGTTTGCATAACTGATTGGATCTCCGCAATGGATCATCGTTCCATTCCCGCAGTAAATCCCCACATGGCTCACCGCACCGGCTGAATTATAAGTGCCTGTGAAAAAGATAATGTCACCCGCTTTTGCATCCACCGCCGAAACCGGAGTACACTGGTCATAAATACCCTGTGCCGTAGTCCGTGGCAGGTTATGCACCCCGCTGTTGGTGAATACCCAGCAGACAAAACCGGAGCAATCGAAACTTGTGGACGGGCTTGAGCCGCCCCATACATACGGATAGCCTAAATATCTTGCGGCTTCCTCCATAAGCGCCTGCACAGTTGCATCGTCATAGGAATCCGGCGGTATGGCGTTTCCCCCGCCGCTGCCCGGCGCACCTGCTTCTCCGTAGAGCGTTCCTTCCCCTGCCTCAAAATAAAATAGTGGGTTATAATACTCCCCGTTATACTGGCATTCGATATGCAGGTGGCTTCCGGAGCTGCTCCCCGTGTTCCCCGTTGTGCCTATGGTATCCCCATGTTTCACCGTCTGCCCTGCACTGACGCTTAATGTGTCCATGTGGGCATATTTGGTACAGTAGCCGTTGCTGTCCTCGATCACGATATAATTCCCGTAATAGCTGTCATAGGCAGCGGCTGTGACTGTGCCGTCCATTGCCGCAAGCACGGTGGTTCCTGTCGGCACGGCTATGTCAACGCCCCGGTGGAGCTGTTCCACCCCTGTCACCGGATTGATGCGGTAGCCGTAATAACTGCTCACATAATTGTACCAATACAGATTTAATGGCGTATAAAACTGCTGTGTCAGACCGTGGGTTTCATTATAAAGCGCATAGATTTCTTTCTGCTCGCTGTCCATGTGTCCGGCAGCCACCATGTTTAAGTCTTTGGCAGTCAGCGTGACCTCCAGTATGGTTACTGTGTATTCTTCTTCCTCCTCGTACTCATATTCCTCCTCTGTTTCCTCCCCCGTCACCGGGTCTGTGACAGTGTGCGTGCCTGTTTTGGTCACTGTCCTTGTCCTCGTTTCCGTTGTCGGGTTTAAGGTCAGCTCATACATTTCGTCAAACAGGCTTTCAATCTCCTCCTGCACGTCCGCCGCCGTAAATTCCATATGGACTGCGGAGAGGTAACTGATGAGCGCAAACGGGTCATGCCCGATTGGAGCAAGGTTATAGCGATATTCATCATAATCCGGGTAATCTGTTTCTATGGAATCAATCTCTTTCTGCAATTCCATTTCCAGCTCCGAAAATGCTAAATCCGCAGCGTCAATCTCTGCCGGAACACTCATATAGCTTCCTGCCAGCGTAGCACTCATCCCCTGTGAGAACATCGCCCCGCAGGACGACACGGAAGTCATAATCATAATGAGCAGGAGCGCAAACGCCCCGACTGTAATAAGGAGGGAAGCGTGTTTTGCCGCTATCTCCTGCACTTTCTTCGCTACGGCTGTGGTGAAACTGGCAGATTTTACAGCCGCTTCCTTTGTATTCTTCGCCGCCTGCCCCGCACGCTTTGCCTTTGCGTACTCACGCTTGATGCGCCGCTTCTGCAACCGTTTCTGGAGCTGCTTCTTTAAAGTCTTTTCCTGCATATCCGGGTTTTCTTCCAAAAACTTCTGGTAGCGGAAATTCACTTCCTTTTTAAATTGCTTTTTCTCCAGCTTCGCCACTTTCCCACGCCGCCGCTGTTCCTTATTCTTGTAATGCCGCTTCACAAAGCGGTAAACATCTTCGGCTCTCTGCTCCGTCTTGTGTGCGCCCTCCACGCCGGAGTTTTCCTTTTCCACTTCGGCAACCTTGCCGTGCGCAAAGTTTGTAAACTCCGATCCGGTTCTGCCCGCCATCCTCTTTACCGGGCTGTCCTCCTGAAAAGGCTTCTCCTTTACCACGGCGGTCAGCACATACTTTGCCCTGCCAGATTTTTCATCAAAGACACGTTCTAAGGAATATTCCTTTTTCTTCGGCAGCTTCTTCCTTGCGGCTTGGGTCTTTCTCCCGGCTTTCTCCGCTTTCTTTTGCAGCTTTTCCAATTTCTTGCTGCCCTGAAATTCCGGTTCTGCGCCATCGGTAAAGGAACTGTTTTCTGTAAAAGTGTTATCCTTTGTCTGGAAATCATGCCCGGAATCATGCTTTTTCGTGCGTTCCCTGTCCTGATGTTCCCGCCTGCGGTATCTGCCTTTTTTTTCGCTCTGGTGGTAAGTATCCCTGCGGTGGTAATCGTCCTTAAATTCCATTGTATCCCCGGTCTGTTCACCGCCATCCTCCATAAAAGCGTTCTGCTCTGTAAAGACATTCTGCTCTTTGGAAAAACTGCTTTCTGTCTTACCGTCAGCATTGCCACCGTCAGGTTTCTCTTTCTTTCCCGCAAAACTGTTTTCTCTCTGGAACTGCTTTTGCTGCCTGTGCTTTTTCTGACTGGATTTTGTTTTCTCCCCTGTATTTTTCCGTGTATCACTCTGAAAGCTGCTACGATTATCCCACACATCGGCATAGTCCGGTCTGCCCTCTGGCTTCGGTCTGTTCTGCTTTGCGGAATAATCAGCGTCATGTACAAACGGTTTTGCCTGCCCGGACTTCTGGACATCATGTCCAGAAGTGGTATCGGCATCCCTCGGCTGGTGTGCGCCGGACTGCTTCTGTTTCGCTCTTTTTGCGCCAGTATCTTCCTTTGCGGAACTCCTGCCGGCAAAAGCGTTTTTATCCTCCGCAAACTCAGCCCGCTGTTTCTTCTTTTTTTCTGCCATTAAAATTCCTCCATATCTACCTGTTGCTGTCAGCCTCTCTGATCCCGTCCTGCGATGCCTCAAACCACTTTCTTTCTATCTCCGCCCCGATAAACCGCCGTTTTGTTTTTATGCACGCTTCCCCCACCGGGCAGCTTCCCATGAACGGGTCAAGGCATACCTCGCCCTCCAGTGTGGAGCATCTGACCAGATGCTCGATCATAGGTACTGGCTTCTTCGTTGGGTGCCGCTTATCCCTCCCTCTCGGCAGTCTGGCTTCCAGAACCGTTGAGCCTGTAAAGCGCAGCTTCCGGTATCCGCCTTTCCGGTACATGGCGATAAACTCCGCACGTTTCGGGTAATAGGACGAGGGTACTGTCATTTTCTTATCCATCACCAGCAGCTCACAGAATGTAAAGCCGCTGTCCATGCAGGCTGTGTGGATTGGGAAGATATTCCGGTCATTGCTCATCACATAAAAATATCTCTCATTCTTCAATATCCGGTACACCTCCGGTATCCATCTGCCAAACGCTATGTGTTCCGTGCTAAATCCGCAGTTGGAGAATACCTCCCCGCCTTCATAATTGAGCTTCCCGTTCTTCATTCCCCCTCCCGTCAGCTCAAACGGCGGGTCAGTAAAGACCATATCCACGCTGCTGTTTTCCATATCCCCCGCAACGTCTAAAAAATCAGCATGGTACAGTATGGCATTTCCCGCCATATATGCGGCTGCAGTTCCTTTTCCCATATCCTCACCTCCGTCCAGCTGCCAGCCCTTCCGCCTGCTTTCCTTTCCTCATATAGTTCGGGTCATAATCCTTAAAATCTTTCACAGAATGGAACAGCCATTTGTTATTTACCCACCTCTGCATCCGCCGTGTTTCCTCCGGCGCTGTCGGCTTTTCATATATCATCACATACGGGTCATACCCCATGTCACGCAGCGTATAAATGCGATATAAATCCTGTTCATGGGTGCTGCCGTAGTTGGTAAGGACGTAGACACGCCTTTTCCGCTTGTCCTTTACCGCTGTCAGTTCCAAAAATTTCTTAAAATACGGTATCAGGTCATCCTCCGGGTTATCCCATGCGAAATGCAGCATTTTTGTATGGATTTTATTCAATAACGCCGCTTTCTCCGGCGTAACCAGCCGCACGTCCAGCCCCTGCGTAAAGTCCACCTCCGCCCCGCTGTCCGCAAGCTGCCCTAAGAGCCGCTCCCAATCCGGGCAGGCTAAAATATTGGCATCAAGGAGCTTGATCTCTTTTTCGCCGCCCCAAAATTCATCCAGGTCAGCTACCGCAACCGTCTTTCTGCCCTCCTTCTCCCCCACAATGCAGAACCCGCACCCACGGGGGCATCCTCTGGAAAGGAAGCCGTAGGCTGTGCCTGCAAACTGCGGGTACAGCCCGTAGTCCGGGTGCGAATGCTCCACGGCATCCGGCAGCTTGTTGTCAAGGCCGTACCCCGTGCCGCCTTTTATGACATGGTAAGCCTTTACGCTCCCCGCATAATCTTTGGAATAAGTATCCGTGAATACCCTGCTCATATAAACAAGGTCATAATGCTTTTTATCATCGTACCATTCCACCATATCGCCCCTTGCTTTATGGTAAGCGGACAGCTTCATCAGGCAGAGGTTGGGGAAACGGTGTCCGTCCACGTCAATCAGCCCGATTTTCACTCTTTTTCCCCCTGTTTCACGCTTTCCTCCGGTTTCGTGTTCATCACCCTGAATGTCTTTGTATCGGACGGGTACTTATCCACGAATGGGATTACCACGTTGTCAAACAGGATAAGCCCACTTCCCGGCTCGGAATTGGTCACATGGGCAAGCTGTTTCTCCGACAGCCCTAACTTGTCTGCAAGTATCGCCTGGTCTTTTGCGTTCTGGTTCAGCAGGTAGACAAAATCGGAGTTACCGAGTATGCCCTCGATCTCCTCCGATTTCAAAAAATCGCCCACGTTCTGCGTCAAGCCTGTAGGTATGCCGCCCCATTTCCGGAACCTTTTCCAAATCTCCACGGAATAGATTGCTGTCTGCCTTTCCTTTAAAAGCAAATGGAATTCATCACAATAGTACCTTGTGGCGATCTTCCTCTCCCGGTTCTGCGACACACGGTTCCAGACCGCATCCTGCACGATCAGCATCCCAAGCTCTTTGAGCTGGTTCCCTAAATCCCTGATGTCAAAGCACATGATACGGTTCTGGGAATCCACGTTTGTGCGGTGGTTGAAATAATTCTGAGAGCCATGCACATATAAAACAAGGCTGTTGGCGATCCGCACCGCCTTTTTCTTCGCTTCCTGCCGTAATTCCGGCGCAACGTCCTTCGGCTCATACTTTAACAGGGCGTTATATAAATCTTCCAGTATGGGCATATTCTCCGGCATGGGATTTTCAAAATAATCATCATAGATATGCTTGATGCAGGTGTCGATGATGCCCTTTTCGTCATTCTCCAGACCGTTTTTCCCTCCGGCAATCAGATCACACAGGGTAATGATAAAATCCGATTTCAGCTTTAACGCTTCCCGGTCATTCTTGTGGGAAAGCTGGATATCCATCGGATTCAGATAGTCTTTTGAATTGGTGGCAAGCCTTACCACCTGCCCGTTCAGAGCGCCTACAAGGGCAAAATACTCTCCTTCCGGGTCACAGACGATAATATCGTCCTCCGTCATAAGGAAACAGGATAAAATCTCCCTCTTTGCGGAAAAGGACTTCCCGGAGCCGGGTGTGCCGAGGATTACCCCGTTGGGTGTCCGCAGCTTTTTCCGGTCTGCCATGATCATGTTGTTGCTGAGTGCGTTCAGGCCATAGTAGATTGCCGGGGCAGGCATGAAAAGCTCCTGCGTACAGAACGGAACCAAAATCGCCGTACTTTTTGTAGTCAGCACACGCTCAATCCCCGTATCGTTGCAGCCAATGGGCGCACTCGCCATCAACCCCTGCTCCTGTAAATACTGCAAGCACCGCAGGTTGCAGTTCGCCTGCTGGATAATGCCCGACACCCGCTGCGTGATGTTCTCTAACGCCCGCTTGCTCCTGCCATAGCAGGTAATGAGGAAAGTCACTTTGAGAATTTTCTGGTTGCTGGTGTTCAGATCGTCAAGCAGTTCCAAAGTGTCTTTTTCGTAAGTGATAATGTCCGTGGGCAGTATATCCATGTCATAACCGGAGCGTACTGCCTTCTTCTGTTCCTCGATCTTCATTTTCTGGATATTGGTGAGCGCCCCTTTTAACATCTTGATTGCCTTCACCGGATCCATCGTCTGCATATGGAGCGTGATCGTCAGGTTATCATCAATGTCAAGGAGCTTCTTTAACAGCTCGTTATTGAACCTGGGCGCAATGATGTCGAGATAATGGACGCTTCCGTACATCCTCCCCGACTTAAAGCGGCTTGGGTAACGGAAGTCAAACCCCAGAGGAGCTATGTAGTCCTTTACGCTCTTTCCCGACTCCGACAGTTCCTTAAAAGAAAAACGGAAAGGCTCCATTGTGTCCTGGTTGAAATACTCATGCAGGACACGCAGGCGCTCCTTCCCGTCAAGACTTCTGGCATGGGTGCCGAGGTTTAGGAAATTCTTTATAACATCGGCTTCTATGCTGCCCAGTTTCGCCTTTGCCTCCTTGTACCCCTTACACTCAATGCCAAAAATAAGGTATTTTGATTTAATAATCCCGTTATTCCCCTTTGCCGCCTGTTTCTTCAACATCTCCGTGTATTCCTCACGAATGTCGTCAAAATCATCGCCCTGCAGGGGAATGTCAAACTGGTCTATCAGCGTCTGCTCGTTGACCTGCCTGTTGAACAAAAACAGCTCAAACCGTATGGACGGATCAAAGTAATTGATGAGCCTGCTGTACTGCTCTAAAATCTCGCCCTGATCCTCTATCTCCAAAAGGTCATAGTTGATGTCAAAAAACTCGACCATCTTTGTGTAACAGCCGGAAGCCACCTGGCAGATGCCGTCACGGTACATCTTTTTGAATGTGATTGTTTTCTGCGCCGTATCCGGCTTTTCCTGTTTTCTGTCATTCCCGGCAAGGGTGTTTTTTAGCTCCCGTAACCGTTTCTTCTCTGAAAAATTAAGCCCCGTTTTTGGCGTGGCTTTGCTGCCCTGCGGCTTTTTCTTCAAGATAACGCACCTCCTTCTTTAATTTCTCCCGTTCCTCCAACTGCTTGTAGAGGTTTTCCGATTTATAAGGGCGAATCCCCGGCGTGAGCAGCTTCTGCCGTACCATGAAGTACAGAATCTTCTCTGCCGGGAACCCGTCTTTTTCATACATTGCCAAAAAGAAAAACGGCAGCATGAGCGCTACCATGATGAGCGCCGAAGCCTGTGTTCCCAATACGCCTTTTGTCACAAGGTAAAAAGGGATTCCCACAGCCGCTGCGCCGCCGAAGCAGATAAGCTGGCGTTTGGTAAGGTTCATCGCCACCTTTGTCTTGATGCCGCTTAAATTTTTGGGCACTGCTACCGATATTGCCATAAGCATTCTGGCCGGAAATGATTTCATTCCGGCATTTCCTCCTTCCTGCTGTTATTAAAATTCCGGTCTGGCTAATGGGCATTCAGCACACTTTTACTGAGCGAACCTGTCTTGAACAGGCTGAAGCAAAGGATAACGGTATATGCCGCCACCGACCAGAGCGCCGTGTGCAGGTTGCCCGCCACCGCAACACTGGCAACGAGTACCGAATAGATGCCCACGCAGACCATAATGAAAAATCCCTGAAACGCAAGGGCGCAAAGCCCTTTGATATAATTGTTGCCGATGCTGCCCCATTCCCGGTTGCTCAAAGTGGCAAAGGGAACCGGAGCCACTGAAATATAAAGGTATATCTCTATCATGCGCCCATATAAAACGACGGTGATGAGGACGGACATGATTTTCATACACAAGCTGACGATCATGGTTTCTATCCCAAGCCCGATCAGTTCGCCAATGCCCATAGTGGAAAGCTGGTTGTTGAACATGGTGGTAAGCGTGGACGTCACGTCAATGCTCGTGGAGCCTGATATGACGCCCGCCGCATTGGTCACGATATGGTTGCCCACATCGAAAACCGCCATCGTGATGTCAAAAGTCTTGCTGAGTAACATCACGGCGATACACGCTTTCACGAGGTAGCGGAAAAAGAACTCGCTCCCTACCTCGTGCATATTGTTTTTGTCCATTACCATTGCTATCAGTTCATAACACAGGATTGCGCTGATGATAAGCCCTGCTATGGGTATCATGACATTCTCTGAAAGGTTCCGGATCATGGAAAAAATACTCCCATTCCATGCGCTGGGTGTCTGCCCGACTTCCCCGGCAATCTCGCCCACTTTTGTATTCACGTCTGTAAATTCCCGTTAAAGACGGTTTTTACAGCTAAATTGTTTTTAACTGGATTTTTTATTGAATTGTTTCCCCATTCCCGCTGTCGGTCAGATTTCCGATGAAACGGTAATGGATTTCGATAGACTGAACTTTCTCACCATTTCCCCGGCGTTTGTCGCCCACTAAAATCTTTGTGATAAGTTCATTGATGATACAAGAATTTAATTCCTTCAGGTCACTGTACTGCCGGATCAGGCTTATCCACTTTTCCGCATTCTGCTCTGTGCTGTCATGCTCTGCCGACTGTTCCTGCAATGCGGAAAGCTGTTTTTTAAGTTCTTCCTGCTCCTTCTGGTACTTTGGCAGAAGATTGTCTATGCTTGTGCCTGCAAGCCTGCCGAGTGCGTAATCCTCATACAGTCTGCTTATGACTTTATCAATCTCCTCAAGCCTTTTCCCTATGGTTCGCTTCTTCCCCTCAATCAAACCATAATCGACGGTACTGTTTAACTGCTGTTGTTCCATAACCCTGCCAAGGATTGCCTGCTCGTCCGCAAGTGCCATTGCTGCCCATTCCCTTATGTCTTTGAGGACAATATCGTACAAGTCCTGCTCTTTAATGCGGTGTGGAGTGCATCCGTCCGGCCCGTTCGCCTTGTAGTTCTGGCATGAGCCGAAATACGTCTTTTCAGGATTGTTTTTGCTTGTCCGTTCAGGGAAGAATGAAATGCGCCTGCCGCAGTCCGGGCAGTAGGCGATACTGGAAAAGATACTCGGCTCCCTTTTTGCCTTGCACATCCGCCTGCGCTTCCCGTTGACTTCCTGCACACGCTCCCACAGTTCCAAATCCACAATTGGCTCAAATATGTCCTTTACCACAACCCACTCGTCTTTGGGCTTTACATAGTTTTTGCCGACCTTGAACAGCTTTGACTGTTTCTGTGCCACAAGGCTCCCGATGTAGACCTCATGCGAAAGTATCCACTTTATCGTTGTTTCATTCCAGATATAGTTGGATATGTCGCCCTCGCCTTTAAAGCGTGTCCACGTCCGCTCTCCCCTTACATGGTGCCAGTATGCGGGTATCGGTATGCGTTCATTTTTCAACACGTTGCCGATTGCCTTGTAGCCTTTGCCCTGCACGGCAAGCTCATACATACGCCGTACAATCGGCGCTGTTTCCGCATCCGGTATCAGCTTGTGGCTGTCCTCCGGCGATTTCCGGTAGCCGAACGGCGGCACGGTGCTGTGGTAGATGCCCGCCCTCGCCTTCGTGGTCATGGTGCTGCGGATTTTCTTTGAAATATCCCGTGCATAAAAATCGTTAAACAGGTTCTTGAACGGAGCCATCTCATTGTACCCCATAGAGGTGTCAATCCCGTCGCTGATTGCGATATAGCGTACTTTCTTGCCGGGGAAATATACCTCGGTATAATATCCTGTCTGCAGGTAGTCACGCCCAAGACGTGAGAGGTCTTTTGTAATGACCGTGTTGATTTTCCCGCTTTCAATGTCCTCAATCATGCGCTTAAAATCCGGTCTTTCAAAATTCGTGCCGCTCCATCCGTCATCGACGTAGGTTTCCACGACCTCTATCCCGTGGTACTGTGCGTACTGCATGAGCATCTGCTTCTGGCTCGTTATGGAATTGCTTTCCCTGTCCGTGATGCCGTCATCAACGGACAATCGGGTATATAACCCGCCTTTTGGTGCTGTTTTGTATGTAGTCCTACCCATTCGCTTCTCCTTTTCCGGAAGAAGCTGGTGAACTGCAAAGTGGTTCTTCGTTTTCTATTATACCTTCACAGCCGCCCTCCTGCAAGCATTTTTCCGTTTTATCCGCATTTTCTGAATTTAATATCGCCCTTACAAACGCATCCTGCGGCGTTCTCCTGCTGTCAAATACCCTTGTCACTACCAGTTTTGTTTTATTCAAATATATTCCCTCCAATCAATTCAATTCCAGACGCTTCCTGCGTCCTGCCCTGCAAAGCAAAAGCCCGGCAAGGTACTAGAATTCTCCTGCCGGGCATCAGACGCTTTGAAAGGACGCAATTAAGACGCTTCCAAAATGCCCCCAAAGCCTTATGTTTCCTATGTTTAGACGCTAAGACACTTATTTTTCAAGTTAGAAAATAAAAATTATAATATATAAGAAACAGGCTCTTATACGGCTGTATGTATATATAAAAAAGGATTTCGGATTTTGCCCGTCTTTGCGTCTTCTGCGTCTTAATGCCCGTTTTCCCCTGTCCGCACCTTTACATGGATACCCTTAAACCCCCTTGCCGTCTTACCAGAGCCGAGTGCGATATTATGGGTATAGTCAAGCCCGTACTGCTTCTCATTCTGCCGCAGGTAGTTTGAGAAACTGCGTTCCCCTAACGGCTTTTCGAGGTTGTCCTCGCACCACTGGCTATAAGCGCTGTAAAGCTGCTTTGACGTGGTGTGTGTGCCTTTCTCAAGCCTGATATAGCCTTCCGACTGCATGAATACGATGATG
>ERZ779621.611-NODE-611-length-13338-cov-4.603478_pt1 | contig 13338 bp, 10 predicted proteins | sample MGYA00514215_ERZ779621 | MGnify/ENA primary metagenome ERZ779621 (study PRJEB29562, sample SAMEA4376715) | mouse gut metagenome | isolation source: Cecum | study: EMG produced TPA metagenomics assembly of the A DSS colitis mouse model was used to assess the...
ACTTTGGGCGGGAGAACGCCCGATTATCTGGTGGTTCAGCATATGGAGCAGGATCATTCGGCCAATATTGCGTGATTTACAGAGGCATATCCCGAAGCTAAGATAGTAGCCACCAAAAAGGCATTTGAGATTATGGGTCAGTTTTTCGGCACGGATTACGCGGACAGGCAGGTAGTTGTTGGCGAGAAGGACACTCTGTCTCTCGGAAAGCATACTCTTACATTCGTGACAGCGCCGATGGTACACTGGCCTGAGGTTATTGTAACATATGACGACGCGGACAAGGTGCTGTTCTCGGCTGACGCTTTCGGAAAATTTGGTGCGCTGGACGCGGAGGAAGATTGGGCATGTGAGGCAAGGCGGTACTATATCGGAATTGTCGGGAAATATGGCGTTCAGGTTCAGGCACTGCTGAAAAAGGCGGCTGCACTGGATATCAGAACGATATGCCCCCTGCACGGTCCCATTCTGACTGAAAATCTTGAATATTATATCGGGTTATACAACACATGGTCAAGCTACGGCGTTGAGTCGGAGGGTGTTGCGATAGCTTATACCTCGGTGTACGGCAATACCAGAAAGGCGGCTCTGCTGCTGGCGGATAAGCTTAAGGAGAAAGGATGCCCCAAGGTGGCTGTTACCGATCTGGCTCGAGACGATATGGCGGAGGCGGTTGAGGATGCGTTCCGTTACGGAAAGCTGGTGCTTGCCACCACGACCTATAACGCGGAAATATTCCCTTTTATGAGGGAGTTTATTGCGCATCTTTCCGAGCGCAATTTCCAGAACCGAACCATCGGAATTATCGAAAACGGAAGCTGGGCGCACATGGCGGCAAAGGTCATCAGCGCGGCTTTTGAGAAGAGCAAAAATATAACGTTTACCAATACCACCGTAACCATAAAGTCGGCACTGAACGCGGAAAGCTCCGCGCAGCTTGAGGCACTGGCTGAGGAATTGTTAAAGTAAGTCAGCGGCAATAGAGCTATGCTCAGACGAGCGCTCGAGAGCCGCATATAAAAAGAGGAGCAAAGGCGCGAAAAAAATACGGGTCATAACGCCCACGCAGAAAATTTCCCGAAAGCCTCCGTGAAAGTGTAGTGAAGCGTAGATAAACGGAGCTTTCGCGGAGGGATAGCGGGGGCTTGCATAGCAAGTCCCCGCAATTCGGGAAAAATCAATTTTAAATCAGGAGGAAATATGCTTAAACCTTTTTCGGACAGGGTGTCGGGGCTTCAGCCGTCAGCGATAAGGGAGATATTAAAGTTTACTGCAGACCCAGAGGTAATAAGCTTCGCCGCGGGAAATCCCGCTCCCGAAGCGTTTCCCGTAAAAATTATTGAAAAGCTGTCCTCGCAGATATTCGCGGAGGAGCCTATCGGCGCTTTGCAGTATTCGGTGACCGAGGGCTACGCTCCCTTGCGTGAGCGGCTTAAAGAGGAGCTGGCACAAAAGGGCTTGTTTAAATCCGGAGACATGGTTGTCATAACCGCGGGCGCGCAGCAGGCGATAGAGACAACTGCGAAGATATTGCTGAACGAGGGAGACGTAATAATATGTGAAGACCCTGCGTTTATAGGGTCGCTGAACGCTTTCCGTTCTTACGGCGTGCGTCTTGTGGGAGTGCCAATGGACGGCGATGGAATGAGCGTGGAAGGTCTGGAAGCGGCGCTTAAGGCAAATCCGTCCGCAAAGCTGATATACACCATTCCGAATTTTCAGAACCCCACAGGTTTGACCTCAACGCTGAAACGTCGCCGTGAAATGCTGGAGCTGGCAAAGCGTTATGGTGTGTATATCTTGGAGGATAATCCCTACGGCGATTTGAGGTTTGAGGGAGAGGGCGTGCCGTCGATAAAGGAGCTTGACGACAGCGGCGCGGTGCTGTATGCGGGAACGTTTTCGAAAACGCTTGCCCCGGGGCTGAGAGTGGGATATCTGCTGGGCTGCGAGGAAATTGTAAAAAAGGCTGTCGTGGGCTTGCAAACCAGCACGGTACATACCAACATTTGGGCGCAGATGCTTACCTATCGGTTTTTGAAAGAGGTTGATTTTGAGGAGCACCTTGAGCGGCTGAGAGGCATTTACAGGGCGAAATACCGCCGCATGAGGGATGGACTGCGCCGCGAGCTGCCCGAACGTATAGAACTTACCGAGCCGCAGGGCGGGTTGTTTATTTGGGGAACCCTGCCTGAGGGCCGCGATATGAACGTTTTTTGTTCCGAAGCGGTGAGGAACAAGGTGGCGGTAGTCCCCGGCAATGCCTTTTCCGCGGACGAAAGAGCAGTAAGCCGTTCGTTCAGAATGAATTTCAGCACGCCGACCGACGAGCAGATAGACCAAGGCGTTAAAATTCTGGGCAAGGTTGCGCGGGAGCTTTTAGGGTAAATGCGGTGTGGTTTCAAGGCACTCAAAAAAATATATTCGCAGTACCCCGAAATCAAGAGATTGATGGCGCTGAAAGCAGATGTCGGCTAAATGCCCCGTATGAATTTCCCGCATAGTGCGCAATGCTTTAATGCGCATCCCGCAAAGAGGGCGGAGCATTCGTGCCGAGGATAGTGAAAATTTCGGCAAAGCCGAAGACGCTGCTTGTAGAAAAAATCGTAACGCAATGTTGACGCAGGAAATTTTTCACGAGAGCCTGAGTATGCAACACACAGAGAAGCGAAGTGTTGCATACTCAGGCGGGCCGCGGAAAATTTCAAAATCAAATCAGGAGGAACACATGGGAGAGAAAAAAAGGATATTTAGCGGCATACAGCCGACAAATACGCCCCATCTCGGAAATTATTTCGGAGCAATGGCAAACTGGGTCAAGCTTCAGGAGGAATATGACTGCACATACAGCATAGTCGACCTGCACTCGATAACGGTAAGGCAGGACCCCGTAAAACTGAGGGCGCAGATAAAGGAGAGTTACGCGCTGCTTATAGCGATGGGGCTTGATCCCGAAAAATCCACGCTTTTCGTGCAGGGGCATAACCCCAACCACGCGGAGCTTTCGTGGATACTGTCCTGCTATACCCAGTTCGGCGAGCTGTCAAGAATGACACAGTTTAAGGATAAGTCGCAGAAGCACCCCGATAATATCAACGCGGGACTGTTCACTTATCCCGTGCTGATGGCGGCGGACATATTGCTGTATCAGGCGGACCTTGTGCCCGTCGGACAGGATCAGATGCAGCATCTGGAGCTTGCGCGGAATATCGTGCAGAGGTTCAACGGGGTATACGGCGATGTGTTCACCATGCCCGAGGGATATATCACTAAAAGTACCGCGAAAATAATGTCGCTTCAGGAGCCGACAAAGAAGATGTCGAAATCCGATGAGAACCCCAACGCTTCTGTTTGGGTGCTTGATGACCGCGACACGATAATAAGGAAGTTCAAGCGCGCCGTCACCGACAGCGAAACGGAGGTCTGTGCGCGCGAGGGCAAGGACGGCATAGTCAATCTGATGTCGATATACTCCGCGGCGACGGACAAGAGCTTTGAGGAGATAGAGGCGGAATTCAGCGGCAGGGGCTACGGCGATTTCAAGCTGGCGGTAGGCGAGGCTGTCGCGGACAAGCTCGCCCCCATGCAGGAAGAGTTCAGGCGTATATCGTCGGATAAGGCATATCTTGAGGACTGCATGAAAAAGGGCGCTGAAAAGGCGTTCAGAACTACCCGCAAAACATTGCAGAAGGTGCAGAAGAAGCTGGGATTTGTTGTTTTGTAATGTAGGGTTGGCTTATAGACGTATTGACAACTTGTGCAAACAGTTTTGATGTAACATATTAAAAAAGCTTTTGTATATTCTGGTATTGATGGCGGCGATTATGCCATAGAGGGTATATGTGGCGGTCATACATGGACACCCTATCCCCTTCGACTTTTATGAAGCGGACAATAACTGGGATGAGTTTCCAAGTATTCCTGTCGTTCGCGGGTGTTTTGTGAATAGAGCCGGCGCTCAAGCCGCCTTTGATGAGATATAAGCGGAGGGTGACTAAATAACCATGACTTTTCTGCGCGGCGACCGTTATCTTAAACTACACTACGCTTATATTGGATTGCCAGCGCGAAGAACCGCCCAAGTTCTCACGTGAAAATCACTAAAAAACCTTTATGATACAAAACCTTGTAATGCTGATAAATAAGGGCTGGGGCATATATTACGCAAGTATAAACGGCTGAAAATCTTCACGAAAGCGGTCGGGGTTATGGTAAAATTGCACAAAAATGAATATATATAAATAAAACCCTTGAAATTTCAAGGCGAATGTGTTATAATGTTTCTTGTTACTGAAAAACTACACAAGAGAGGTAGGTGCTAAAAATGGCAAAATGTGAAATCTGCGGAAAGAGCGTATCCTTCGGAATCAAGGTTTCTCACTCTCACAGACGCAGCAACAGAACCTATAAGCCGAACGTAAAGAAGGTCAAGGCGATAGTTAACGGCACTCCCTGCAGAGTTAATGCCTGCACGCGCTGCCTGCGCTCGGGTCTTGTTCAGAGAGCGGTATAATTGGCTTTCAACAATCTCTTATATGGTTATCCCCTGCTTTCGGCAGGGGATTTTGTTTGTATAAAACTGCTGCGGTGCAAAGCCGCCGAAAAAAATTAAAAATTTAAATAAACCTGCTTAGGTCAACAATTTGCCAGAAAGCGTCGCAAATTAAAATTTTGTTTTTAGTATTGAAATATAACGCGAAAAGTGGTATAATAGATAGGATAAATACGGAATCCGCGGAAAAAGGAAAGGATATGAAAATGGCTACAAAATACATATTTGTTACGGGCGGCGTTGTGTCGGGACTCGGAAAGGGAATTACGGCAGCTTCTTTGGGACGGCTGCTGAAAATGAGGGGCTATAAGGTAACGATACAGAAATTTGACCCCTATCTTAACGTAGACCCCGGAACAATGAGCCCCTATCAGCATGGAGAAGTTTTCGTCACCGATGACGGAGCGGAAACTGACCTTGATTTGGGTCATTACGAGCGCTTTATTGATGAAAATCTGTCGGTAAACAGCAACGTAACCACGGGTAAAATTTACCTCAATGTGCTTAACAAGGAGCGCCGCGGAGATTATCTCGGCGGCACGGTTCAGGTTATCCCGCATGTCACCAATGAGATAAAGGAGCGTATCTATCGTGTTGCCAACAGCGGCGCGGAGTCGGCGGACGTTGTTATAACGGAGATAGGCGGCACGGTTGGCGATATCGAGTCCACGCCCTTTCTTGAGGCTATCCGCCAGGTAAGCTACGAGCTTGGGCGCGAGAACGTTATGTATATCCACGTAACGCTTCTCCCTTTTATTTCGGGCAGCAACGAGCTTAAAACAAAGCCCACACAGCACAGCGTAAAGGAGCTGCTGTCAATAGGCATACAGCCCACTGTTCTTGTGCTGAGAAGCGAAACGGAGATACCTGAGGAAATGCGTGAAAAGGTGGCGAGCTTCTGCAACGTCCGCAAGGAGGACGTTATACAGAACCTGACCGCTTCGTCATTGTACGCTGTTCCGCTCATGCTGGAAAAAGAGGGGCTTGCGCACTGCGCGTGCCACCACCTCGGTTTGGAGGACAGAAAGCCCGACCTCACCGAGTGGGAGGAAATGGTAAAGAGACAGGAGAACGCCGTCGAGCCGCTGACCATCGGTCTTGTGGGAAAATACGTCGCTCTGCCCGACGCATACATTTCGGTTATGGAGTCCATTCGCCACGCTGGAGCGGCGAACGGCGCGAACGTTGACATCAAGCTGATAAATTCCGAGGAGATAACCTCCGAGACTGCGAGAGAGCTTCTGAAGGGTTTGAACGGCATATGCGTTCCCGGCGGCTTTGGCGACAGGGGCATTGAGGGCAAGATAGAGGCTGTCCGCTACGCGAGGGAGAATAAAGTTCCATATTTCGGGCTTTGTTTGGGTATGCAGATGGCTGTTGTGGAGTTCGCGCGCCATGTAGGCGGCCTTGAGGGCGCGAATTCCGCGGAATTCGGCGAGTTCCAATATAATGTTATTGACATAATGCCCGATCAGAAGGGCGTTGAGATGGGCGGCACAATGCGCCTGGGGCTTTACCCCTGCAAGCTTGACGAGGGCACGATATCCCGCGGCGTATACGGCGAGGAGCTGATATATGAGCGCCACCGCCACCGCTACGAATTCAATAATGCGTTCAGAGAGCAGCTTGCTGCAAAGGGGCTGAAATTTGCTGGGCTGTCCCCCGACGGCAAGCTTGTGGAGATAGTGGAGCTTCCCAAGGAGGTTCACCCATGGTTTGTCGCGGTTCAGTTTCACCCCGAATTCAAATCCCGCCCCAACAGACCGCACCCGCTGTTCAATGACTTTATCAAGGCGGCGATATGCAAGACTGATAACTGATATCACGCAAACGGAGGAAACATGGAGCATAAAGGCACCGTATATATCGAAACCAAGAGGCTTATTTTGCGCCGCTTTACTGTAAGCGATGCAGAGGCTATGTATGAAAATTGGGCTTCTGACGAAGAGGTCATAAAATATCTTACGTGGCAGACGCATGGCGATATCTCGGTGAGCGAGGGTGTTTTGCGCGAATGGGTAAATAATTACGCAAGAAACGATTTCTATCAATGGGCGATAGTCTTCAAGGAATATTCTGACAAGCCGATAGGCTCGATAGCTGTTGTGGAGAATATTGACGAGACGGTCGGGAAAGCACATATCGGATATTGTATCGGAAAGCCTTGGTGGCACAAGGGCATAATGTCGGAGGCGCTGGGGGCGGTCATTAATTTCCTTTTCGACGAGGTGGGTGTAAACCGTGTCGAATCAAGGCACGACCCGCGTAATCCCAATTCGGGCGCGGTCATGAAAAAGTGCGGAATGAAGTTCGAGGGAACGCTGAGGCAGTCGGACAGGAATAATCAGGGAATTTGCGACGCTTGTTATTACGCAATACTGGCGGATGAGCGGTAGCTTGACATTCTATAAAATTTGCCGCCAGCGGCAGCCGTTACATTAAGGAGTTGCAGGTATGGAAAGTAATTTTTATGACAACAGAGAGCTTTCTTGGCTCAAGTTTAACGAAAGAGTGCTTGAGGAAGCGCGTGATGAGGAAACTCCTTTGTTTGAAAGGCTCAGGTTCGTGCAGATATTCTGCTCAAATCTCGATGAATTTTTTATGATAAGGTGCGGCAGCCTTAACGACAAAGCAAGCTTTGACCCAAAGGACAGGGAAAACAAGACCAACATGACCTCTAAAGAGCAGCTTAGCGCGATAGCCAAGAGGGTAAGAGCGCTGCTGCCAATAAAGGACAGGGCTTACGCAGAGATAATGCGCGGACTGTCGGAATACGGCGTGGAGCATATCGCGGAGGATAGGCTTACTCCGGAGGAGGACGCTTTTCTTAAGGCGTTTTTCACGCGGGAGATTCGCCCGCTGCTGTTTACGGTAGTAGTGGATAAAAAGCACCCTGTGCCGTTCCTCAAAAGCGGCGAGATATACATTGGCGCGGCGATAAGAAAAAAGACCGACCCCGCGGGCAAAATAACGCTGGGTATACTTCCCGCATCGGAAAATCTTCCGCGGGTCATATTCCTGCCCAAAACGGGAAAATTTATCTTGTGCGAGGAGCTGATATCCCGTTACGCCAAGCAGGTTTTCAGCAATTTTGAGATAATCTCACGCTGTATATTCAGGGTGACAAGAAACGCTGATATCGCTCCCGACGAGGGACTGTTCGACCACGATATGGATTTCCGCGACATAATGAGCAAGCTGGTAAAAAAGCGCAAGAAGCTCAAGCCCGTAAGGCTGGAATTTCAGGGAAGTCCCGATGCCGAGGTCGCAGAGAGTATCGCCAAGATACTTGGTGTAAAGGGAAATTTTGTTTTCACGCAGAACGCTCCGCTTAATATGGATTTTCTTTCCGCTTTGGAGCGCAGGTTGGAAAAGCAGAGCGAGCTGTTTTTCCAGCAGCTTACGCCGCAAAGGTCTCCGTTTATTGAAGCCGACAGGTCAATAATAGAGCAGATAAAGGAGCGGGATATACTGCTGAATTATCCGTATGAAAACATAAACCAGTTTATAAGGCTGCTTGAGGAAGCGGCGGACAATCCGCGCGTAATGTCAATAAAGATAACGCTTTACCGCGTGGCGCGGGCAAGCAAGATAATTAATGCGCTGATTAGAGCTGCGGAGAACGGTAAGGATGTGCTGGCGCTTGTTGAGCTGCGTGCGAGGTTTGACGAGGAAAACAACATCGGCTGGTCAAAGCGCCTTGAGGAAGCGGGGGTTATCGTAATATACGGGCTGGAGGAGCTTAAGGTACATTCCAAGCTGCTGCTGATAACATTGCGCGACGGTGACGGTGTGAGCTATATCACGCAGGTGGGAACAGGAAATTACAACGAGCGCACCTCGCGGCTGTATACCGACCTTTGCCTGATGACTGCGGACAGGGATTTCGGCTCGGACGCGTCTGTTGTGTTTAACGCACTTATGGTGGGGAATACTGTTGAAAGCACCAACAAGCTGCTGGTCGCTCCCAAGGGGCTGAAAAGCCGTATCGTGGAGTTTATCGACAATGAGATAACCTATGGAGAGGACGGCTATATAGGGATAAAAATGAATTCCCTGACCGATAAGGATATTATTGAAAAGCTTGCCGAGGCAAGCCGCGCGGGTGTTAAAATAGAGCTTGTGGTAAGAGGAATTTGCTGCCTTGTTGCGGGTGTTGAGGGAAGCACGGAAAATATAAGGGTAATTTCCATTGTTGGCAGGTTTCTTGAGCACAGCCGAATTTATATTTTCGGCAAGGGAGAGCGCCGCCGCGTTTATATTTCCAGCGCCGATTTTATGACACGCAATACCGAGCGCCGTGTGGAGGTAGCCGCGCCAATACTCGACCGTGCTCTCGCGGACAGAGTGACGGAAGCCTTCAATCTGATGCTAAAAGACAATGTAAAGGCGAGGGAACAGGACAGCGACGGCTCGTACCGCCATGTGGAGCGCTCTGAGGGCGAAGAGCCGCTTAATTCCCAGCTGTATTTCTACAAACAAGCGTATAAAGCGGCGGAACGGCAGACCGCCCCTGCCGCGGAGGATACCTCTAAAAGGGAGCATATCTCCGTCAGGGTTAAGATAAGAAAAATAAAGTGAGCCTGAGGGGGCGCCGCTCCCGTTTTGATGTATTTGCTAAAAAGGATAACGTATAAATGAAGTCAATCAATATCGCAATAACCGCCGCCAGCTTCAGTGGCAACAAGGGTGCGGCGGCAATGCTGCAAAGCAGTATAAAACAGCTTAAGGAGCGCTATGGGGAAAGAATAAACCTTTTTCTTATGTCCACCTACCCGAGCGCCGACCGCAGGCTGATAGCGGAAATGCCGGAAAAATACGATTTTATAAAGGTGGTAAACGCCAAGCCGGAGCGGCTGCTGTTTCTCACCTTTCCGCTGGCGATATTGTATAAAATACTGCCCTTTATGAGAAAGCTGCTGAAAAAGGATAAGATAATAAAGGCGTATTCGCAGTGCGATATCGTGATAGACGAGGCGGGAATTTCTTTTGTGGACAGCAGAGGCTTTGTGATGAACACATATGCCTTTGTCTGCGCCGCCGTGCCTCTGCTTTGCGGCACTCCCGTTGCGAAATATTCTCAGGCGCTGGGTTCGTTCAAAAGCCCGTGGAACAGATTTCTCGCCAAATGGATACTGCCCAAGCTGAAGCTTATCTGCGCCCGCGGGGAGATAACCCTTGAAAATTTAAGAGAGATTGGCGTATCCAAAAATGTAAGACTCTGCGCCGACGGAGCTTTCACCATGCCCGACAGCCCCTATTGGGCGGGACAGGTGAAGCGGATCTGCTCCAAAACGAATTTCTATAAAAGACCCGTTATCGCCGTTTCAATTTCCAGCGTGGTGCATAAGAAGTGCCGCAAAATGGGCATTGACTACAAGGGCGTGATGACGGAATTTATAAACCGCCTTAACGCCAAAGATTACAACGTGCTGATTATCGCCAACGCCGCCCGCGAGGGCAGCGAAAAGCCGCGCAACAACGACCTTATGATATGCACGGAGGTCTACGACAGTGTTAAGGACAGGTCAAAGGTGCGCTGGTATCCCCGCGAGATGGCTCCCGAGGAGATACGCGAGCTGCTGGCGCGGTGCGAGGCGCTTGTGGCATCGAGGTTTCACGCGATGATAGGCGCTTTGGAAAAGGGCGTGCCCACGCTGCTGCTTGGCTGGTCGCACAAGTATAAAGAGGTTCTTGATATGTTCGGGCTGGGGGAATACGCCATGGATTTCTCCGAGCTTAACTGCGATACCCTTTGGGAGAGATTTTTGGGGCTTGTTGAGGACAGCGCCGATATCAGGGCAAAAATAGCGGAAAACCTGCCGCGCGTAAAGGAAAGCTCGCTTGACAATATCCGCCTTATCGGAGATTTTATCGACGAGCTGACTTACGCGCCAAAAAAAGTGAAGCTGCTTGACTTTAACGACCCCGACAAATATATCGGGGAGCATATCTGCTGCCGCATGGGCTATGCCGCCGACGAAACGATACGCGCCAACGCTGCCTCGGGCGGAATGATAACCGCGCTTCTGTGCCATCTGCTGAAAACAAAGCAGATAGACGGAGCGTGGGTCACCCGCAGCGAGATAAAGGACGGCAAGCTCGGCTACAAGACATTTATTGCCACTACTCCCGAGCAGCTGCGTGAAAGTTCTTCTTCGGTATATATGCATATGCCCCTTATGAAGCACGCCGATATGCTGGAAGAGTTCAACGGCAGACTGGCAGTGGTGCTTGTCCCCTGCCAGATGAGGGCATTTGTAAAAATGCTGGAGAGCCGCCCCGACCTCGCAAAGAAGATAGCTCTTAAACTGGGCTTGTATTGCAGCGGCAGCCACCACCAAAACGCCACTCTTGTACCGCTTCACAAGGCGGGGATATCACTTGAGGGAGCGAAGCGGCTGTATTACCGCCGCGGGCACTGGCGCGGTTTGTCAACGGTGCAGTATGAGGACGGCAGTGAGAAAACTCTCTCCTACCCGAAAACCATCTGCGCCTATAAGAACGCCTATTTTTTCAGCCGTGGAAGCTGCATGGTCTGTCAGGATCAATTTGGGTATGAAGCGGATATCAGCTTCGGTGATATCTGGCTTAAGGAAATGAAGAAAAATCCCATCAAGCACACAAGCTGCGTTATCCGCACAGAAAACGCGCTCAGAATGTACCGCTCCGCGGTGGAGGCGGGCGCGATAATCGACGCTCGCATAGACGACGAGCGCATACTGCGCAGCCAGAAGCGGGCGCTTGTGTTCAAGTGGAATTGCGCAAGAGCCAAGTGGAGAGCCTTTGCCGACGAGGGCAAGGTGCTGAACGTGGATATTGACAGCAAATGCAGATGGAATCATAAGCTGGCGTATAAGCTTGCGGCTAAGAATATGAGATACAGCGCGCAGCACCCCGAAAAGATTGAAAAGCTGCCGACTTGGCTGGTGTACTATTATATGTGCTTTATAAGAGTGCTTCTCAGCTTTTGACATTGAGCGGAGGTTTGCCATGGAGGATATCTCGCCCGAGGTGAGGAAGTTTTTAAGCGCCTTCAGAGCGCGCCCGGGTATGTATACGGGTCATGACGGAATGATAACGGAGCTGAATTTGTTCCTATGTGGAATGGGAGCTTTTCCCCTTATTTACGGAGACGCCGCAAAGGTTGATATAATTCCCCGCGAGTTTCATGATTTTACCGCGAAATACTACGGTGAGCGCTCGTCGGTGATGGGCTGGCGCAATATCATTCTTAAGCATGAGGTAGACGAGCGTTCCGCTTTCGCGAAATTCTGGGATATCCTGGACGAATGCCTGATAAGCGGTGGCTATGAGCCGCTGGAAAAAATTGAGCCGTCCCCAACGAAATACGAGCGCCGCGATTCGATAGACCATATTTTGTACTGTGACCTGGCGGCGCTTGCGGATTCTTTTTGCCGTGTTTACGGGCGGGACAGAAACGTGATTTTGCTGCGTTTCAGAGATCTGTACCGCACCCCGGGCTTTTACGGTCTGGCTGTGTGGAGGAATAATTTCCCCGTCGGAGCAGTGGTCGGAAACATTGAACAAACCGATGAGGGAGAGGTATACCGTATATCGGATTTTTGGGTCGTGCCCGACGAACGGAAAAGAGGATATGCGCGGCAGTTATTGAATGAACTGCGAAGTATACTGACCTTTCGCGGAGTAAACGGTTTTTACTCCGCGGTTACGGAGGAACAGGCAAAAATACTCGGCGAATATTTAGGCTTTACCGAAAACGGAACCCTTAAAATCATGGAGCTGCGCTGAACCCGTATCAGAGGGTGCAATGGATTATACTATAAGGCAAATGCGCGAAAGGGAATACCCTTTGTTGAACAATTTCCTGTATGAGGCAATATTTATCCCCGAGGGAGTTGAGCCGCCGCCGAGGTTGATAATAAATAAGCCCGAGCTTAGGCTCTACGTTGACGGCTTCGGCGAACAGCCCCACGATATAGCGCTCGCGGCGGAAGCGGACGGGAAAGTCGTGGGAGCGGTTTGGGTTCGTGTAATGGACGATTACGGTCACGTAGTTGACGATACGCCGTCGTTTGCGATATCATTGTATAAGGAGTACCGCGGCTGCGGTATCGGAACGGCGCTGATGAGAGCAATGCTCGTAATACTTAAAGCAAACGGATATAAATGGGCTTCGCTGGCGGTGCAAAAGGCAAACTACGCGGTAAGGTTGTACTTAAAGCTTGGATTTGAGATAATTGATGAAAACCAACAGGAATATATAATGCTTATTCGCCTATAAGTAAAGGGACGTGACGAATGAAAATAAAGATAAACAAGGACAAGCTGCTTAAAGCCCTGAAAATAGTTTTCGGGGTATTGGTCGTCGTTTTCCTCGCATGGTATTTCTGGAAAAACTGGGACGAATTTTCCGAAAAAATAATGAGCGTTAATATCGGGATATTCATTGTTTCAATGCTGTTTTATTTCGCTTATAAAATCACGCTCGCGTCGCTGTGGCACTATATCACAAAAATAAACGGCTGCTCGATAAAGTATGAAAAGGCGGTCACGAGCTACCTTTATTCCATACTCGGAAAATATATTCCGGGAAAGGTGTTCATGCTTGCCGCGCGGCTCACATATTATAAGGAGGAAGAAGCGCCGCTTTCCAAAGTGACAGTCTGCTTTTTTATCGAGAACGTCTGCACACTGCTTGGAGCGGCAATGCTGTTTATTGTTTCGCTGTTCTTTTTCCCGAACGAGCTGTTGGAGAACTACAAGTGGCTCACACTGCTGCTTATCGCGGCGTTTTTTGTGTG
>ERZ779621.613-NODE-613-length-13295-cov-4.385725_pt1 | contig 13295 bp, 9 predicted proteins | sample MGYA00514215_ERZ779621 | MGnify/ENA primary metagenome ERZ779621 (study PRJEB29562, sample SAMEA4376715) | mouse gut metagenome | isolation source: Cecum | study: EMG produced TPA metagenomics assembly of the A DSS colitis mouse model was used to assess the...
ATTTGCAGGAAGTGCACGGCGGTAAGGAAGGCCTGGATGCCCATGCTCTCCTGGCCTCCAAAACGGGTTTCTGCAACTTCATTTACGCCAACCGCAAATCCCATCCCAACAGGGATGCCATGTTCTACAAACTCTCCGCTTTCCGGTTCGTCAATTCTCTGGGGCCCCATCTTAACAACACCCCGGGCGACGGCCACCGGGCGGAAGACTGGTACGCATCCTCCATCAGAATGAAAAAGCCGTATAAATTCTCCATTGCCTTCGAAAATGCATGGTACCCCGGCTACACCAGTGAAAAAATCGTCACCAGCATGCTTGCGGGCACCATTCCCATTTACTGGGGAAATCCGGACATCAGCCGGGAATTCAATTCCGCCTCATTCATCAACTGCCACGACTTCCCAACCCTGGACGACGCCGCGGCCTATGTGAAAAAAGTGGACGAAGACGACAACCTGTGGTGTGAAATCATGTCGCGCCCCTGGAAAACCCCGGAACAGGAAGCCCGCTTTCTGGAAGAGACGGAAAGGGAAACGGCCAAGCTTTACAAAATATTCGACCAATCTCCGGAAGAAGCGCGCCGCAAAGGTGACGGAACATGGGTATCCTACTACCAGCGCTTTTTAAAACGCGGCCACAGGATGCAGCTGGCATGGCGGCGGCTGAAAAACCGCCTGCGCCGCTAACCAACGTTTCCGGGCAATTCAACCCCATGCCGGATTTCCTCTGCCCGCCTTCCCCCGTCCCCATCCACTTCCTTCCGCTTCATGAGCAAATGCTTTTCTGAACCCTTTTGTTCACCTTCTCCCCACCAAGCCGGAGACGCCATCCACGGAACCTATTTCCCGCACATTGACGGCCTGCGTACTTTTGCCGTGCTGGCCGTCGTCCTGTACCATTTGCAGGAAGGGATCTGCCCTGGAGGCTATGCAGGCGTGGACATCTTCTTTGTCATCTCCGGATATCTGATTGGCGGAGGCCTCATCCGCAGCCTGAAGGAGGGAACGTTCTCCCTGACCTCCTTTTACCTCCGGAGAATCAGGCGCATCATGCCCGCCTACTTCTGCCTGATTGCGGCCGTGCTGGCTTTCGGCTGCGTCGTTCTGGACTGCGATGACCTGCGGACTCTGGGCCGGACGGTGAGATCCAGCGCCCTTTTCATCACCAACACTTACTTCAGCAGAACCACAGGGGATTACTTCAGCCCGGCGGCGGAAGAAAACCCTTTGCTGAACCTGTGGTCCCTGAGCGTGGAAGAACAATTTTACCTGATGATTCCGCTTACCCTGTGGCTGCTCTGGAAATTCAGGGAAAAAGCCGTCAAACCCGTTCTATGGGGGGCGCTGGGCCTCTCCTTCTTCTTCGCCGCCTTCCACATGGGGCATCTGGAACATAACAAAGCCTTCTATCTGCTTTACTGCCGCGCCTGGGAACTTCTGGCCGGCTGCCTTCTGGCTCTGGCTCCCGCCGCGGAACAGAACCGGGGAACCGGATGGCTGCGGACGGCGGGATGGGCCGGAATCCTGCTCCCCTTTGCCTGTTATACCTCTTCCACTCCTTTTCCCGGATACACGGCCATCCCTTCCATCGCGGGGGCGGCCCTGCTTATCCGTTACGGAAACCATGGCTGGTCCGGGCGTATCCTCAGGCACCCGCTCAGCACGGGCATCGGCAAAATCTCCTACTCCCTCTATTTGTGGCATTGGCCAGTTATCGTGTACTGGACATACGTCTGTTTCGATGAATGCTCTCCCTGGGATTATGCGGGCATGTTCCTTCTCTCCCTTCTTCTGGGTTTCCTTTCCTGGAAATTCGTGGAAACCCCCTTCAGAACGACCGTCTCATGGCAAACTCCCGGAAAAGCGTTTCTGGCCACGGCAGCAGGGTGCCTCATGCTGGGATTTGCCGGTGAATGGCTCAAATGGACGGACGGCGCGCGAGATTACTGGCATGTAGCGGCCAACAGCATGGAATTCCCTGAATACTGGAAAGGGCCGGCCTTCCCGCCCTCCTTCGGCATCACGCCTCCCAGCCGGGCGGTGGTGGAAAAGGGCAACGCCATTCAGCACCATCATCCGGAGCTGGGGGATGTGACGGATTACCCTTTTGTCCTGCTGGGAAAAAACGGGCAGGCCCCTTCCTTCCTGCTTATGGGGGACAGCCATGCCATGGCCAGTTCCCCCGGATTTGACGAGGCCGCGCGGCTTCTTCAGCGCTCGGGCCTGTTCTACCGCGCGCGCCTGTGTCCGCTGAGCGGCATCTCCGGCTCCGGAGACTCCTCTTCTCTGACGCTCCTGCGCCTGATGTACCCCCATTGGGAACACAATATGGAACTAATTCTGGACTGGCTGGAAAATACCCCCCAGGTAAAGACCGTATTCATCCACAACCGCTGGATTGAACTGGTGAACAACCACCGGGATACGCGCCTGAAACAACTGGTTGCAGACGGCCTGCGCCACACCTGTGCGCGTCTTCGGAAAGCCGGCAAGCAAATCGTGCTGCTGGGTCCCGTTCCCGAATGGACTTTCGGCCCGCGCAAGCTCATGCGGCGCAATGCCCTGCTGAACGCCAACCGGACAGACCGCCTGCTGGGAGGGGACTTCAACACGCGGCAGCGTCCGGTATTCGCCCTGTTGGAGCACATGGAATCCACAGGCCTGTGCCGCTTCATTCCCCTCCACGACACCTTCCATAAAAATGGGCGGTGGCTGGCGGAAGACGGCGGCCAATTAATGTACTGCGACGACAATCACCTTTCCCCCTACGGGTCCAGAAAAATGGTCGGCGACATCATCGACCAGCTTTTCCCGGGAATGGAAAGAACAGCGGCCAACTGACGAAAGCTCCGCACGGGAAAACATCCAATCCTTTGACATTGACAAGGCATGCAGGCCCCCTACACTGACGCCAGGCAGCAAAGCCTTCGCGATGGTCCCGGATAAAAGCCCGGAATATGGAGGCCATACCGCGTCCCCCTATTCAACGCCTGTACTCCCATGACGGATTCCTCCCGCCCCACACGCATCAAGGTCATCAGAAAATCCATGAAGGCCTCTCCGGATCAAACGGAATCCCTGTTGTGGGGCGACTGCCTGTTCTGCACGGACGCCGCCATGACGGATTACGACTGGGTTCTGGTATACGACGAATTTCCCAGAACTCCCGTGGGCACCATCAGGAATGAAACGGAACCCCTTCTCTGTCCTCCGGACCAGACTATCCTGATTACGGTGGAGCCCCCCTCCATCAAAATCTACAGCAGGGCATACACCAGCCAATTCGGCACCGTTCTCACCACCCACTCCATCCGGGACCTTCCGCACCCCGGGCACACCTTGGGCCGCGGATGTCTTGAATGGCTGTACATCAAGCCCATGCAGGAAATTCTGGACCAGAAGGAATTCCCGAAGACAAAAATGCTCTCCACCATCTGCTCCGCCAAGCAGCATACGCATACCATGCATAAAAAGCGCTATGATCTTACGCGTTACCTGGCGGACCGTCTGCCGGAACTGGACTGGTTCGGACACGGCATCCGGGAAATAGAAAATAAAACCGTCGCCATGGATGACTACAAATATCATCTATGCGTGGAAAACCATCTGGAACCCCACCATTGGACGGAAAAACTGTCTGATGCCTTTGTTGCCATGACCCTTCCCTTTTACGCCGGGGATCCGTTGGCAACGGAATGCTTCCCGCAGGAAAGCTTCATCCCCATCCCGCTGGACAACCCGCAAAAAGCCCTTGAAATCATCCGCAAGGCCATGGAGGACGGAGAATATGAAAAACGTCTCCCCGCCATCCGTGAGGCAAGGCGCTTGGTGCTGGAAAAATACAACATGTTCGCTCAAACAGCGGCAGTCATTCACAACTACAGGGAAACGGGAACCATACGCCCCGGAGCCATGCTGAAAGGACGCCACGTTCTGCGGAAAAATCCGCTCCATGCCCTTCGGGAATTAACGGACACGCTGGCCTATAAAATCAGGTCGCGCGGCAGGCGCGGAACCGGGACCGGAGCATAACCTGGATTCCGGGCGCGCGGCAGCGGGGAGGGGGGGGGGGCAGGCCTTCCCTGCCAGTAAAGAAAATGGGCGTCCGATCTTCTGCCGATGGCCGCGCGGCTGGAGGAACGGAAAGCCTCCATGTGACGGAAAGATTCAAAAGGAAAGCTTTCCCCGGTACCCAGCCTCCTGCCCATTAAAGCATGAACGGCTCCGTCAACCCTCTTCTCAGGGAATACATGGCCTGGAACCCTTTGAACGACAGGGAAACCGCAACCGTATCCGCCATTCCTCCGCCACACCGCAACCAGGGCGGCAAATACCGTCCCGACAGCCCCGTCCGGTCTGAAATCGATTCAAACCGGCCGGAAAACAGGCAATTAATAAAACGGAAAAACCTTAATCTGCTTTGCGGGAAGCGTGCCTCTTGGCCCGTTCCTCCTCCCGCTGCTTCTTCAGGTCTTCCTTCATCTTGGCCTTCTCTTCGGAATCCAGCTTGCCGTCCTTGTTAACATCATATTTTTCAAGGAGGGCGGCTTTCTTTTCCGCAGAAGTCATTCTCTTGGGAGCGTCTTCCTCCGCCATGGAAGGCATGGCGAAAGCAACGGCCAGAACAATAAGCAAATACTTCATGATTAAACGGGGTTCTTGAATAATCCTTTTCTACTCCCGCGCGTCCCGGTTGTCTCTCTTTTTTTAGCAATACATGCAAATTCCCCGGCCATGCCCCTTTTCTGCCGCGTGAACTCCCCCCGGTTAAGCCTTCCCGAACGGGAAAAATAGCGGAATCACCACTACCATGACCAGCCCCATGATCACCTGCAGGGGAACGCCCACTTTCACGTAATCCATGAACGTATATTTCCCTGCCGGCATAACCAGGGCATTGGGCGGCGTGGAAAAGGGTGAAGCAAAACACATGCTGGTGCCTACGGAAACCGCCAGCAGCAGCGGATAGGGGCTGATGCCCATACTCGCCGCGGATTGCAGGGCGATAGGCGCCAGAAGCACCGCCGTAGCCGTATTGCTGATAAACATGGTCAGCAGGGACGCCGTGAAATAGACGCCCGCCATCAGGGCAAACGGCCCGAATCCCCCCAGTCCGGCCACCAGCCCGTGGGAAATGGCCTCTGAGGCTCCCGTCTTCTCCAGCGCTACGGACATCGGCAGCATGGCGGCAATCAGCACGATGCTCTCCCAGTTGATCGTCCGGTACGCCTCCTCCACATTGCGCAGACAGCCGCACAACACCATCAGGACGGCGGCAATCAATACCGCCGCCACAGCAGGCACCCAGTTGAACACCATGGCCGCAATCATCAGCAGCATAATGCCTGCGGCCAGGGGGGCCTTATGCGTCAGAGTCACCTTGGAGGCCTCCGCCAGGGGCTGGCCCACGACAACCCATTCAAAAGTTTTCTCGCTCAGGCGCGCAATATCCGTCCAGGTTCCCTGAATCAGCAGCGTATCTCCGTACTGGAGCTTCACATCCTTCAAATTATGGAAAATGTAATGGTTGTCCCGCTGGATGGCCAGAATATTGACCCCGTACTTGGCGCGTAGCCCCGAAGACTTCACGGGCATGTTGATAAGGTCCGAGTTCCGCATGAGCAGCATTTCCGCAATGCCTATCTCGTCAAACTTCAATTTGCTTTTCAACAGGGAATCCGTATCTTCCGACGTCTTCCGGTTAATCATCTCCGCCCCATATTCCCGGGCAAAACGGGCCACGTCCTCAAACTCCCCCATGACATAAATGACGTCGCCCCGGGCCACCCTCGTATCTGAACCCGCCATGGTCTGGCTGACCGTCTGCAGGAAGGAATGCCGGCCGGAATGCCTGCGGCGCACCTCCACAATATTCACGCGGTAAAGGTCCGGTATCTGAAGATCATGCAGAGGATGTTCCGTCAGAGGGGAATCCTCCAGCACCCGGAGGCGGTAAAGATTATTAATAATCTGGTACTCGTCTATCAACTGGCTGAGGGATTTCCCCTTGGCCTCGTGTTCCGCCCTGTCGTCATGGCGTCCCAGAAACCTCCTGCTGAGGGGGATCAGCACCAAGATGCCCGTCACGATGCAGACAAGGCCGATGGGGGTGAACGCAAAAAAGCCCAGCCCCTCCATTCCGGCCTCCTGAAGCTGGTTGTTGACGACAAGGTTGGGGGGCGTGCCGATCAGCGTCAGCATGCCGCCCATACTGCTGGCAAATGCCATGGGCATGAGCAGACGGCTCGTCTGGATGCCTCCGTCCGCAGCCAGGCTCACCAAAATAGGCAGCATCAGCGCTACCGTCCCCGTATTGCTGACAAATGCGCCTATGCCGGCTGTAACAAGCATGGTCAGCACCAGCAGGCGCAACTCGCTCCTGCCGGCCAGTTTCATGATTCTGCCGCCCATCATCTTGGCCAGGCCCGTCCGGAAAATGGCGCCTCCCACCACGAAAAGCCCCACCATCATCACCACAATGGAATTGGAAAAGCCGGAAAGCGCCTGTTCCGGGCTCAAAATCCCGAACATAATCAGGCAGAGCAGGGAACACAGCGCGACAAGATCAGAACGAATCCTCCCCTGGACAAATAAAACGGCGGATACTCCCAGAATGAGAAGCGTGGTCAACATAGCAATAAACGGCAGGAGTGAAAAAACGGCAAGGGAGGATATCTAACATGACCTGCACGTCTTGTCGATAGGCTGAACAAGTCATTCACAAAACCGTCTCTCCGCCGGCATCCGGCAGAAAAAACACTTTATGCATCCTGCTCGGAGAACCCCGCTTCCTCTTTCCTTCTCCGGTATCATGGGGATGAGGAAACAATAAAAAACGCGCTCTCTGAAAGAACGCGCCATAAAATGAAAAGTGGTGGGTAGAGAAGGATTCGAACCTTCGAAAGCAAATGCTAACAGATTTACAGTCTGCCCCCTTTGACCGCTCGGGAATCTACCCACTTGAAGTGATGTGCGGCGAATGTATAGGGATTCCCGTGCCTTAGCAAGTTTTTTTTATAAAAAGTAGGTCCTCCCAGAAGCAGAAACCCCATATGCAACAGCCATGCCGCCGGAAGGAAAGCTGATGCAGGAACACAAGGCCGGAAAAGGCAATGTTCACGAATCTCCCACATATACCGGAGCGCGGCTGTCCGGGGAATCCGCATCCAGTTGCTCCAGCTGGGGCAGAATGTTCTCCATGCTCTCCCATACGGAGGGAACAATCTTGATTGCGGTTCCAAACCGGACTGCCATCATCAAGGCGTCTGAAGGGCGGGCGTCCAGCTCCACCAGCTTGTCCATCACCTCATTGGCGGCTTCTATGGTCACGCGGGCATAAAAGACTTCATCCTTGCGGCCGTTGATAAGCACCAGCCTCACCCGGCATTCCATGGCGGATAAAAAGTGAGCCAGCAGGGAAGACGTGTCCGGCCGTACCGGGCGTTCCCCGTTCAGGCAGCGTTCCAGGGCCATGCCGTCTGTCAGCTCCATGAAAATGACGCCCACCTTGCCGGTCAGAGGATCACGCAGGCACACACCCGCCCCGGCCCGGGTGTAAAGCAGGGCATAAGGTTCCAGAGCAATCAAATTTTCATCCGGCATGGCGGGCGGAAATCACATGTTAAAAACCGGGATTAATAACCCGTTCCGTATAGCGGGCAGCCACCTTGACGTATTTTTCCGCCCATTTGTGGTTATTATCCGCGGATTCCGGCCCCAGGTCCTTCACCACCTTGGCAGGAGAACCCAGCACTAGGGAATTGGGGGGAATGACGGTACCTTTGGTAATGAGCGCGCCCGCTCCCACCACAGACCCCTGGCCGATGACCGCTCCATCCAGAATAATGGACCCCATGCCTATCAGGCAATTATCCTCCACCGTGCAGGCGTGCAGAATCACGCCGTGCCCCACGGTTACGTACTTGCCTACATAGCAGCCGAAATCGTCTGCCAGGTGGATGCAGCTGTTGTCCTGGATATTGGAGTAATCACCAATGACGATCTTATTGATATCTGCGCGCAGCGTGGTATGGTACCAGACGCTGGCATATTCCCCAATGGTAACATCTCCAATCAAATCAGCGCTTTCCGCCACAAAAGCGGTATCCGCCACTTTGGGCCAGAAGTTCGCGTAAGGTTCTCTTGCCATATAAGTCATGTATTAATTGAAGATAAGACAGCATTCCAGTCTAAAAACGTTCATTCCGCGGGTATGCCGCAGCCGGAAACGAACACGGCCGAACCCACCCGAAAATGAAAGGCCGCAGGCACCTCCGCACTAATTTTCTTCCCGGATGCCCTTCTTGCTGTTCTTCTCCCGCTTCTCCGCATCCTTGCGCAGGGAGTCGGCTTTTTTCCCATTACCTCCCTTTTCATAATACCCGGCTATCCTCCGCTGGATGGCGGCTTCCTTCTTTACCTTGAAATAATCGCCCGATTTAGTCCGGATATACCGGTTGTAGGAAGATTCCGCCTCCTTGGCCATCTGAAGCACGGCCTCCTGATCCTGGGAAACGTACTCGTAATATTGCCCCATCAGCGCTTCAAATACTTCCGCGCGGCGCGCATAATCCTTCATGGACTTCCGGTACAGGGCAGCCACCCCGGCCTTGTCCCCGTTTTCCATCAGGAGATCCGCCTGCCGCTTGATGGCGGCGGAAGTCAGGTCGCTGCGCCCCTCGTCCGTCTCCTTTTCCAGCTTCTTCAAATCGCGGGCAACATGGCGCTTATTGGTGGAAGCGTCCCTCATGGGGAAAATATACTCATCTTCCACGCGGGCGGCCATGGCCAGGTAATCCGGACGGGAACGGAACTTGCGCTTAATCATGGCCACCAGTTCATCCCATTCTTCCAGCTTCGTGCCGCTCTCCGGGCGGCCCATCAGAGCAATCAGGCGTTCCCAGCCCAGGGGGCTGCCGGGAGTGGCCTGAGTGGCGGCTTCCAGCATTACCCGGGCGCAATCCGGCTTCTGCATCTCCTCAAACAGGTCCGCCAGGGAAAGATAATCCAGGGAAGTATCCAGCCGGGCGCCATTCACCTTCTTGTCCATACCCTGGAGAAGGGTGGATTCATGCTTTGACTTGCAGTTGTGCGGATGGGAAAAATGCCCCGTATTATATCCGTACCCGCCGTAGGACTGCCAGGTTTCATCCGTCGTCAGCAGATTGACCCAGGCATGCGGACCTCGGTTGCCGTCCCCGGTAACATAGGCGGAGGGAATGCCGTTGCATTTGGCGGTATTCACCGCAAAATAGGCCTGGTCCATGCAAATGCCGCCTTCATCCAGAATCTCCTGGAAGGTATAATTAGTATAAGGGTCCTTGCCCAGTGCGGCGCGGTCCATCCGGTAACGGATCATGGAATAGGCTCCGCCCCATCCTTTCCGGGTAAGGCGCACCTTTTTGCGCGCCCAATCCATCTCCGACCTCGGCAGACGCACATCCACCACAAACAACAGCTCGGAAGGGCTTAATTTGGAAATGTCCGTGAGAAGCTCACGGGCTTCATCCATCTCCATGAAGTACTCGAATACCTGTTCCAGCGTCAAAGGTGTGGTGGAAATATTGGTGGAAGAAGACGCCCTCAGCTTGGACGGGCTGGAAGCGATGCGGGGATTCAGCATGGCGCAGGCCAGCGCCAGGGAGGAATACCTGCTCCGGGGCATGGCGGAGGTTTTCATCCAGAATTCCGCCCACTTCCTCAAAATCCCTCCCCACTCCTCCCCGGGTGTCTGCTCCCGCGCCATCGTGCGCAGGAAAAGTCTCAGGGGATCGGAAGGATCTGAAAAAAGCCATGGATAGAAATACCTGGGGGAACTCTCCTTGATTTGTTCCTGGATGGTTTCCGCTCCCACTTTGCTGATGAGCTGGTACAGCTCATTGGCGCGCATGAGGTACGGGCTCTGATCGTACATGGACGCGTCAAATTTGCCGAATTTGATGACCTTCACGGCATCCCGTTCCAAATTGGAGCGCAGGAAATCGGCATACAAGTCATAGCGGCCCGTTTCCAGGGCCAGATTGAAAGCATCCGTAAACAACTTTCTGTTGGCGGCGTTATTGGCCTTCAGGCTGACCAGAAGAACAGGCTTCTTGAAAATCTCCAGCCGCGGATCTTCCTCCTGGACCACGGGTTCTTCCTTCGGTTCCTCAGGGGAAGGCTCCGCCACTTCCGGTTCCTTGTTCTGTCGTTTTCCGGCGGCTTCCTCAGCAGCCAGGCGTTCCGCCTCAAGACGGGTTTTTTCCTCCGCCTCCTCGCGCGCCCGTTCCTCCGCCTTCCTGCGCGCCGCCTCCAGTTCCGCGGCTTTCCGCGCACGCGCCGCTTTCGCTTCCGCCTCCTTTCTGGCCGCCAGCTCAGCGGCAGCAGCCTTACGTTGAACGGAAACCCGGTGGTAAGCCACCCCTCCGGCGGCAAGAGCCAGCACCAGGACAATAGTCATAATAATTCCGCCGGAAGAGGATTTTTTATGCTTGGGAAAACCGGGACGCAGAGGATTGACAGGATTCATGGGGATGCAGCTTGAACGCGTTGAAGCAAATTGGGGAGGGGGATGAGACGGTTTTATCCCTGTTCCGTGTGACATAAAAGCGCAATACCTTTCCGAGGTCAACTTGAAACAATGGTCTTTTGCTGAAGGTTTGTTTTCCCGGAACCCGTTAAGAATCAAACCAGAGTATTTTTCCTTGTATTTTCATAGCCATTTTATAGTATCAGGCCTCTTCATGTTTCCAAAAACATGAGAAAAACACAAGTATCTTGCTGATTATTCCTGGCTGACATATGTTTTTCCCGTTGCCTATGAACACTTTCTCTCATCTCAGTCCGTTTCTGGCCGTTATTTCGGGAAGCCTCTTCTCCGGAACGGCCCTCTGTAACGACATCGTGCTGCCTCCGCCAGATAAAAAGGGAGGAAAGCCCCTCATGCAGGTTCTTCATGAACGGCATTCCACCAGGTCCTTTGCAGACAAACCTATCCCTGTGGAAGTCCTGTCCTCCCTGCTCTGGGCGGCGCAAGGCGTCAACCGGGACGATCCCGACTATCGCACGGCGCCGTCTTCCCGGAATTCCAATGAAATAGAAATCTATGTCGTCCTGCCGCAGGGCACCTATCTTTACAGGCCGGAAACCCACCGGCTGGAGAAAGTGGTTCAGGGCGACATGCGGGCCGCTACGGGAACACAGGAATTCGCGGCTACCGCGCCGTTAAACTTGGTCTATGTAGTAGACCAGTCCAAACAGCCGGGAGACTTTGATGCCAGGAGAAAGCTGGTCACGGCCTGCACGGATGCGGGGTTTATTGGAGAAAACGTTTACCTTTTCTGTGCTTCCGAAGGGCTAGGCACCGTGTTCCGCGCCATGATTAACGCCAATTATATCCAGCAGTGCCTGAAGCTCCCCGTCCTCAAAAAAGTCCTGTACGCCCAGAGTGTCGGCTATCCGTCAAAATCCTGAAAAAACCATAAGCCGGAACGCTGTGAGACTCGCCGTTCCATCGGCGGCTCTTCCTCATGCCTGCGAAAAACCGTCATGGGAACCGCCGTTCCCATGGAGATAAAAACGCCAGGAACCGTTGCCGGGCCAGTCAGGAGCACTCTCTTCCGGACAGCTCGGCAACAACGGAAAAAGCGTTTGGCGAACTGTTGGATGAACGTTTCGGGCAAGCCCGGCTCCGCCACTCCGCCCTGCGGCATTGGCTGGAGAAATGTTCAAACCGGAATTCCTGGGAAACTGCGGCGCCAGGAAATCTACTCCCCGCTTGCGGTCTTTCCCATAGTTCAAATTCATGGAAAATCCGGAACCGCAAGCGGAAAACGCACCAGCATTACCACTGGTTGTCCAGGTTTTTGGTATTTATCTTTCCGGGTTCCTTGTTGCGTTCCTTCATGCCGCGGACAGGCTTGGGCTCCTTTTCGTGCAGGTCCAGAATATCAATCACATTCTCCCCTTTTTTCAGGAATGGGGCCGGAACATACAGCCTTAACTGAGGTCCCACATTCCAATAGCGCCCCACGTTGATTCCGTTCACCCATACATACCCCTTGACATAGCGGGACATATCCAGAAACGTGTCCTGAGGCTCTTCAATATTTACAACGGCCCGGAAATGCGCCCCTTCCCGTTTCTGGGAAGGCCCCTTTCCTTTGGGAGCCCGCACAATGGAATCAGCTTTCAGGGGAAGCGCCCTCACCGTCCAGTTCTTTAACTCCCGCGTTCCCAGTTTCACAGGACCGTAAATCCCCTTGCGGTCACTCTCCATGCTGATATGAAAATTAATATGCCCCATGGCCTCTACCAGAACTTCCAGCGTCCCCGGCTTCCTGCGCTCCGGCAGTTTCACGCTCTTCTGCCCCAGCCGCCGATCCAGCGTGCCGACCAGCTCTCCATCCAGATACACCTGGGCATAGTCATTGACATTGGTAAATTCCAGCGTTTCAGGCGGTCCTGACGGAACGCCCGTGCTGTAAACGGCAATACCCTGGTTCTGGTTCCATTGTTCAAAATAGGGAGGCTGCGGGAACTTGGACCGGAAAGGCTTGGGCAGGTTCTCCCAAAGGCCGGCATGCACTGCGGGCGTGAACTCCGGAATTTCCATGGCCGGAATGTCCGCGGGAGGTTCCGGCACAGCGGCTTCGGGAGGCAACTTTTTCAAAATGATTTCCCTCATCTGGGCATAATATTCATTCATCCGCCCCTGCTCATCCACGGGAGAACCGTAATCATAACTCGTCAGGTCCGGCTGGTATTTTCCCGGCCCTCCGTTGTTGGCTCCGGCCGAGAATCCGAAATTGGTGCCTCCGTGGAAAACGAACAAGCTGAAGGAACGCCCCTTGTCCATAAACCAGCGGACGTGGTTGACCACTCCAGGGGTGGGAGCCCAATTCCCCTCCCCCCAGTGCCGCAGCCAGCCCGGATACGTTTCCGAGGAAAAAACGGGAACTCCCGGATTGCATTTATTAGCCACTGCCCAATGGCCGTCGTTCAGCCCCGGATCCAGCCCTACGGCCACGCCTGGAAGCACCACGCCTTTCAGAAAATGTTCTCCCGCGCCGTCGGAGGTGTAAAAGGGGCCAAAACCCTTCCTGCTCCAGAACGCCTTCAGCCATTCCATATACTTGCGGTCTTTACGCTGGTAGCTCCCGTATTCGTTTTCAAGCTGGGTCATCAGAATGGGCCCCCCGTTTTTGGCTAAAAAAGGCTCCGCCACACGAGCCACGGCCTCCAGATAACGCGTCTGCGCCTTCATAAATTTGGCGTCTTCCGTAGTTCTCAACTTGGCCTTGGGATCCTTCAGCAAAT
>ERZ779621.619-NODE-619-length-13216-cov-6.452245_pt1 | contig 13216 bp, 11 predicted proteins | sample MGYA00514215_ERZ779621 | MGnify/ENA primary metagenome ERZ779621 (study PRJEB29562, sample SAMEA4376715) | mouse gut metagenome | isolation source: Cecum | study: EMG produced TPA metagenomics assembly of the A DSS colitis mouse model was used to assess the...
CCTGTTCCATATCAGTTTCTCCTTCTATGTTCTGCTTTTTGTTCCCCGGCTCCAGCTGCTGTCCGGGGACGAATTTCTTTCCTTCCGCGTAACCGGCATCGGCGTATTTCTCCCGCCAGCCGCCGGTGTTTGCCTGACCATATGTGCTTGGCGCACCCATGCGGCCAACCACATCCTTTACAGCCTGGGGGACGGCCAAAACCAGCCCCCACTCTTGATGCTCCTTCTCCTGTTCCCGGAACGCGTCCTCCAGCCCGTAACAGAAGCCCCAGCCAAAGGCGTTGCACATCTCCCGAAGCTCCGTGGCGTTGCTACGGCCCCGCTCCCCGGCCCGGATATCTTCACACCGGGCCCTGACGCACTGGCAGGCATACAGGTATACCCGCCGGCAGACTTCAAAGTCGTCTTCCAGACCCACGAAGCCCATCGTCACCTTTTTCGCGCCCTTGACGTGCTGGCGGTACGCCTTGCAGCAGTACCGCTCTCCAATGATGGCGGCCAGCTCGGGCACCCAGGTATCCGTCATCTGGGTACACTCCATGCCGACAGTCTGTTTGACCACCTTGACGGACTGCTTCTCTTGGCATTCCTCCGGCCGGAGCTTGTGCTTTGCCATCAGCTCCCGGGCCTTCAAAAGCGCCTCCTGGGCCTCCTTCTCATTGGGGCTGGCGGCAAGGGCCAGCAGCTTGGCGATCTTATCTTTGATCGCGCTCACACTTCAGCACTCCTTTCCGTGTATTTCCCGAAATTCAGCTCATGGATGATGCGGCAAATCTCCGCGTCGTCCTCCCAAGCGCTATGCAGGACCTCCCGCTTGCCGCCGGCGCCCACATAGACCGCAACCATGCCGTCATGGATCTGCATCAGCACATCAGGCCGCCGCGCGCAGGCGACAGCCAGATTCCCAAGTTCTTTCATTTACAAATGCCTCCTTTTTCCCGGCGGGGCGTGTCCAACAGACACGCCCCGCCAACAATATCAGGCCGCACCCTTCAGGTGCTTCTTTTTCTTCCATACAGCCAAAAAATCCTTTACTTCCGGTGTCGGCGCGCAGTTGTTGGCGCCGCGCACCTGAATAATCTTGTCGTCGCGCACCTCCACCGTGTAGAACGGCTTACTTTTCCGCTTCTCCTGGCGGATAAAGAGTATGGCGCACACATTGTTTGCCATATCTTCAGCGTAACTGCCCACACAATGGTGGAGCTTTTGCCCCTCTATGACGATCTCCTGTGCGGATTGGGGCGGCATTACCACCAGCCCCTTGGATTTGAACTGGTATTGCCGTTTCAGGCCTTCACGGATGCCCGCGATCTGCGCGTCATACTGCTCCACGTCTTTCTGTTTGATCCGGCTCAAAGCCTGATCGTGGGCTTGCTTCAAATGCTTCGGGAACAGCACGAAATCATTTCTCAGGTCGTAACCAAGCTCTTCACAGAACCCCAGATAGTCCTTATAGTCGGACAGCGTACTCTCCCTTCCCGGATAGCTGTCCGGCCGGCGTTTTGCGAACTGCTGATCAAGATACCGGGTCAGCTTATGGGGTGTGGTGTACTGCAACGCCAACTCCAGACAGCCTGTTTCTGAGATACTGTGGATATCCAGCCAGGAAAACAATTCCTCACTGGGCTGATAGCCCTCTCTGCGCAATACGCGCAGCAGAAGCAGATCCCGGACTCCGTGCTCAGACCGCTGGAGCCAGGGCAGATCGGAGGGTTCAATTTGAAGGACCTCCCTCAGATTCTTGCCCTGGGGGTCAAGCAGCTCCTGTCCATCTTGGTAGTTTCCCCGGTATACGATTTGGGTCGCCAGCCAGAACAGCTTCAGTTTGACAAAAAACTCTATGGCCGGGTATTTACGGTAGGCTGTCAAATAGGGGGCGACCTCCATCTGGTCATGGATGCCCCGGTAGAACGGCTCAAGCTGGCAATATTGCCAGGGCGTCCCGTTCAACTCCCGCTTCAGGTTCCTGGTGTAAAGGTATCCGCAGGTCTCCGCGTCGAAGTTTGGCCCATACAGGAACATCTCCGGGGGATACCCCTTTTTCCACGGGGTCAACACCGCATTATAATTGGATTTATGGTAGGGTGCTGCCTCGAATTTCCCATTTATGTTCCGTCGGACGACCACACGGATCTCCTCATAAAAATTCATCTGCGCAGGTTCTCCCCGCCGGTGGCTGCGATACGCTTTGACGATCCGCACCACCAGCTCGCCATCACGCAGGCATTGGACAACGGATGCCGTCACTTGGTCATAGAGATAACCATGCTTTCTGTTCGATTTCATTGTGAGGCCCCGGCCGCAGCAGGGACACACGCCCTTGGCGTTGTGGCGCACGCCCTCCAGCGCGCTTTCCTGACCGCAGGCGCTGCAAACGCCCCGCACTTTCTTGGCACCTTTTTTGGTGTCGTAGTAAAAATAGGCCGGAAGGGCCTCCCTGCCAAGCCATTCGCGCAGATCCCCGGGAAGGGAGCGCAGCGGTCGAAACTCATTCACCACTTTTTGCTGACGCTGCCGGACACGAAGCCGGCGCTCCTTCTCACGAATGCCAATTTGCAACCGGTCCAATGCGTGAAAGCCCTCGTTTGAACGCCGCTTGCAGAAACTCAAAACCCGCTGTTCGTCCGGAAGGGAATAGAACGCGCATTTCCTGGACGAAAAGTTATACGCCTTATCCAGGTTATCCAGCATGGCGGTCCGCCACCTTGTCTTGCTGTCCGGGTCGTGGTCGTAGGTGACAAAGCTGTCGCTGGCCTGGAACACGGTGAACGCCAGCTGTGGCCTGCTGTCGGGGGTTTCCCCCCGGGCATACAGACACAAAATCAGCAGACGCCGGTGACCGACGATTTTGATGGCAGTGCGAACGATATAGGTCAGGCTCTGAACCAGGAACAGCCCGCAATCTGAGTTAGGCGGGGTCACAGGCTGTAAAAACTGACGACACGCTTTTTTGTCGATCCGCTTCATCATGCCACCCCCAGCAGGCTCATCTGATCTTCAGAGCCATCTTTTCCCTTATCCTTGGGCTTTACTGTGCCTTTGTCCTTTTTCTTGGCATCCTTTCTCTTCGATTTTCCCTTGGAGGACACGGACTTTTTAGAAGCATCGGCGCCCGTGCTACGGTAGGGCCGTTCGACGAACTTTTCCTTCTTCTCCTCGTCCTCTTTGGCGTCCGGGTCGTTGAAATAGTCCACGGCCCACTGATAGCACAGGTCATCCGGCACATCGCTGCCATAGATCCCGCCCTCCGGCTTGATGTCGTTGTCCTCCATTTCCTGCTGAACGAACTCTTTGGCTTTCCGGTTGATGTACCAAATACAGTGGATCATGCTCTTTCTGGGGTGCATGACCTTCCGTGCAAATGCGGGGTCAGACAGGCACAGGGTCTGGATGTGCTCCGCCACGCACTCTTTCATATTGCGGCGGGTCAGCCTCTCGGTGTCCTCGCCCACCCGCTTCAAGGATGCGGCCAACAGCTCGTCGTCGCTCATGGCGTCCAGCTTGGCCAGCGCCAGCTTTTCAGCCTCCTTTTTCCGCTCCTGCTTGGCCTGCCACTCGGCCTTCCGCTTTGACTCGGTCTCCTCGTGGGCTTTGCGTCTGACGTCCTCGTCCGCCTGCTTCTTCGCGTCCTCGTCCGCCTTATTGTCAGCGGGCAGGGCCGGAGCGGCGGCCGGAGCCTCCACGGGCTGGGCAGCAGGGACAGAAGCAGTCTCCGCAGCCGATGCGCCGCCGGCACTGTCAGGGGCCGGACCGGACGGCTGATCGTCCTCTAAAAATGCCTCGTCCTCCAAAAAGTCCTGATCGTCCACGAAATCGCCGCCGTCTTCGCGCAGGGCGGCATCCAACTCAGAATAAGCTCCCATGTTTGCAGTCCTCCTAAATAATGATCAAAAAAGGGGCGCGGTCCGGCATCGCCGAACCCGCGTCCCTTCCTTGTCTGCTCAAACCGCGTACACAAGTGTGCTGAACGGATCAACGCAGCGGCACACCAGTCCCGGATATTGAGCGGTCTCTCGTTTGATCTCCCGCTGGACGGCCAGGGCCCGGCCCTCGTCGTAGGGCCATCCCCAGCCGTCCCACACCATGGCGGTCAAGTAGTTCTCTCCCGGTGGCCGGCGCACCTCCGCGCCCAGCGCCCGGCAGATGCCGTCCACCGCGTCCAGCTGTGCCATCCGGTCACTCATCCCCGTCCGTACCCCTCATGGGGGCGGCCTGGTCCGCGTCGAATTTCACAGGGGTGAAACCGTGTTCGTCACAGTAGAAGAAGTCTCGGTTATCCCCGTCGTACAGCTCCACGACGTCGGACATGGACAGGCTGTGCCCCCGGTAGCCCTCGGGCAGATCGTCGTTGCAGTGCTCATAGATGCGCTCCAGCACAGCCTTCTCGGTCCACTCCCTGGGGTGGATCAGTTCTCCGTCGTAGACAAGCTGATAGCTGTCCGCCGGGGGCTGCTGATAGCCCGCCTTACGCAGAAAGTCGGCGCCGCGGAAGGCAAAGTCGTGGACTCGGATACCCTCTCGGGTCAGCTGAAACACCCGGAACTTCTGAGTGCGCCGCTGGCTGTCCAGCCGCTCCTTGAGGGCGGCGGGCTCATGCAGGAACATCTCATACTCCTCGTGGTCCAGGCCCAGGTATACTGCCGCGCTCATCTTGATATCCGGCCTGTTCCGCCACTGGTCCATGCAGCCCTCGATGTAGTCAAATGGGCACATCCCATTGAGGTACATCTCCTTGAAATTCATGTCTTCTCGCTCCTTTTTCTTCATTTCCTTCCGGCGCAGCGCCAGCAGCCAGTCGTCGATCCCCTTGTGATTGGGGTTCCACACCAGCCGGCGGCACCGCAAGCCGTTTTTCAGCGCCAGCTCGTGGACCTTGGAGGCCCCCCGGCTGACGTTGGGATTACAAAACTTGTCCATGTCCTCGGCCTCGACGATCTCCTCCGTGCCGTTCCGGCGCAGGAAGGCAAAGAGCTCGTCCAGGCCCTTGGTGTTGTTCACGCCCACCGTGGCAACGAAGGTGCGCCCGGTGAGGGCGTGGGCGATGTCGGCCTTCAGCGCGCCCTCGGTGACGTAGACCACCCGGGCGCTGGAGCTGCCCGCAACGTGGATGGGGCTCCCCGATGTGACGCCCATGGGCTTGCCCGTAGAGGAAAACGGGAGATATTTGATCCCCGGCTTCTCCGGCGGGTCGCCCTCCTTTTTGATGGGATGGTCCAGCCGGATTTGTAAGCCCTGGAGCAGTCCGTCCGCGCCCCGGAGGGGGATGACGATGCCCGATGTGCGGTCAAAGAACTTCATCGTCCACCGGCTTTTCTCGTCAAGGTAGAACCCGGGGACGCCCTCCAGCGTACAGCCGGACTCTGCCAGACGATGGGCGATGGCCCGGCACTCACAGGACCTGGGCGTGCTTTTAAAGCCGAATTGCCGGATCTGTTCGTCCGACAGGCCCCGTTTGACGCGAAGATGCTCCCGGTGGGCGGGGCGCAGGGACAGCACACGCAGCAGCATGGTCAGCGTCTTATGGATCTCCTGAGGGCTGGCCCGCTGGGACAGAGGCACATCCGAAACTGGCTCAGGCTTGGCCCTGGGCGTGTGCTCCCCTCCGGGGGCGCCCACCTTCAGCGCGTCGCAGATCTCCCGATACGCCTCCGAATTGCCAACGCCGTTGGTCTTACCGTAGAGGGCCAGCATCCCGCCGCACTCGCCGCAGTGGTAGCAGCGCCAGGTGTCGATCTCCGGGTAGAGGCCCAGCTTGCCCCGCCGGTCGCCGCAGATGGGGCAGTCGGCGTAAACCACGCGGGGCTCGCTCCTCCGCCTGATGTTCAGTCGGAGGAGGGAGGCCACGTCCATGATGTTGAAGGGAAAATCCGTCCCACTGGCCACAGGGGTCAGCTCCTTTCGTGATCACCCGGCCACTTTCAGTTCCAGGTCGTTGAGGACGATATCGGCGGCAGCCTTCAGCACGTTGTCCGCAAAGGGAGCCGCGTGCCTCAGCCATTTGAGGCTGGGCGGCCGGTCCTTGGCCACCTGCTCCAGGGTCCAGCCCTTGCAGGTGCCGTCCTGGACCTTGATGGCCTTGGCCTGCTCCAGCGTCATGCGCTGGGTGATCTCCTCCACCGTCATGTCGGCGGTGTAGGTCACCGGCTCAGACGTGGGGGCAGCCTCCGGAGCGGGCTCAGCCGCCGTCGCGGCCTGGGTCATAGGCAGAGTTCCCTGCACGGACTGGCCGGCAGGTTTCTCCTCCACCACAGCGGGCCGGTGGGTGTTGATGTCCACCACCTGGGCGGCGGTTTTGTTCTCCGAGGCAGTATGGGGCTGGTGTGCCGCCGCCTGCTCCACAGGGGGCTGGCTGGCATCCCCGGCCTTCTGCTTGGGCACGTCGGCCTGGACCGGAGCGGGGAAGGGCTTGGTCTCTTCCTTCGGCGTTTCCGAAGGCTGTCCGGCGTCATCCGTCTGGGCGGGCCGCGCGTCCCTCGCGGCATGGGCCAGGGTCGAGATCTGGAGGCAGAATCCGGCGCTTTTCAGCGCCTCGGCCAGAGCGGCGTCCTGGGCGGTGCGGATGTAGGCGTCTCCTGTGGCCTTGTCCGCCTTTTTGGTGGCGGTGAAGCTGGCCAGAGGGTTGCGGTCGTTGGCGTCGGCGAACACCCGGGCCTCGAAGATGGCCATGGCGTCCGTCACCCGCAGGGCGTTCAGCACCAGCCCGCCGTTCGGGCAGGCCAGCCGGAACCACTTTTTCGTACCCTCCAGGGTCATCTCCGTCGTCTGGCCCTTGCCGTCAGGTTTTTCCATTACACAGAGGTACTCCGAAAAATCAAAATTCGGAAGCCTCCGCAGATCCCAAGGGGCATAGGGGCTGCTTGCCGTCATGTTTTTCTCGTCGGTCATTTGAACATTCTCCCTTCAAAAATAAATAGGAGATGACCATGCGTTTTTCTACATGTCATCTCACATTTAACTGGCATTTTTCAATTCTTCTCCGCTGTCCGGTGCGCTCTGCCGGGCCAGCGCCTGGTAGTACAGCTGGACGCGCTCCCCCAGCAGGGTGTTGCGCTTGCCGGTGCTGTCCTTGCGCACCGCCATATACAGTGCCCTTTTCATCCCCACCAGCGCCACACGGCGCTTGGCGCGGGTGACGGCCGTGTAGAACAAATTCCGGCTCAACAGGATCTTATGGGACGGGAGCATGGGGATGATCACCGTGTCATACTCAGACCCCTGGGACTTGTGAATGGTGGTGGCGTAGGCCAGCTCCAGCTCCCCCAGGCTCTCCAGGGGGTAGTCCGCGTAGCGCCCGTCAAAACAGACGGTGAGCGTCCCCGGCTGGACGCCGGACACGATGCCCACCTCGCCGTTGAACACGCCAGCACCCACCTGCCCGCCGTCCTCATCGTACAGCGTCACGTCGTAGTCGTTCTTCGTCTGCATCACCCGGTCCCACAGGCGGAACATACGCCCGCCGTTGGATAGCTCGGGCTTGGTGATGTCGGGCGGGTTGATCTCTGCCTGGATGGCCGCGTTCAGGCTATTGGCCGAAGCCTCGCCGCGCTCACGGAAGGGCGAAAGGATCTGCACCTGCTCGATGCTGGCGGTTTTCAGCGCCTTCCGATAGATGCGCCGGATCAGGCCGGCGGTCTGCGCCTGGTCCTCCGCTGTGACAAAGGCAAAATCCTGCCCGTAGTACAGCTCGGGCGTGCCCTCTTTGATAAACTTGGCGTTGTAGGCGATGCGGCTGTCCTCTGCCTGGCGGAAGATCTGGTCCAGCACCGTCACCGGCACCAGCCCGCACTGGATGAGCTCCCGAAACACGCTGCCCGGGCCCACGCTCTCCAGCTGGTCGGCGTCGCCCACGATCAGCAGCTTTGCCCCCTTTTTCAGACGCATGAACATCTGATGGGCCAGCCACATATCCACCATGGACGCCTCGTCCACGATGAGGAAGTCGGCGTTCAGCGGCTTCTTCTCCTGCCAGCCCACGTCCTCCCCGTGGAGGCCCAGCAGGCTGTGGAGGGTGGCGGCGCCGTCCATGCCGGTGGTCTCCGCCATGCGGCGGCTGGCCTTGCCGGTGGGTGCCCCCAGGGCGATGGCGTTGTCCGGGTACAGCTCCCGGTACGCCTCGATCACCGCCTTCAAAATGGTGCTCTTGCCGGTGCCGGGTCCCCCGGTGAGGATAGACAGGTTGTGTCGGAACACCATCTCCACCCCCTCGCACTGCCTGGGGGAGAGGGCGATGCCCAGCTTGCCCTTGACCTCGTTCATCACAGGGGCCAGCATGACCGGCTCCGGCGGGTCGAGGAGCATCTCCGCCACCTTGCAGGCGGTCTCACTCTCCTGGGCGAACACATGGGGCAGGTAGATGTTGTTCCGTTTGGACACCACCACATTAGTTTCTACCATGGCCCGCAGCTCCCGCTCCAACTGGGGCCGCTGTAACCGTTGGTCCAGCTGGGGGATCTTCTCGTTCAGCAGCATTAGGGCCTCCCCCAGCAGCTTTCCTGCCTCCACATAGAGGTGGCCACCCTCGGTGCGGGATCTCTCCAGGACAAAAAACAGAGCCCCCAGCACCCGCATGGGGTCGTGAAGATCGCCGCCGGATTCCAGCACGATGGCGTCCACCTTTTTGAACCCATAGCCCGGGACCTGGCAGAGCTGGTAGAAGCTTTCGCGCAGTAAAGCCGCCCCGTCCGGGCCGAAATACTCGTAGATCCTCATGGCCGCCTTGGGGGTCAGCTTGAAGGGTGCCAGCACCGTCATGATCTCCCGAACGGCTTTGCTCTCGGCGTAGCCTACCTTGATCTCCTCCAGCCGTTCTTCCGTAATGCCCCGGATCTCCAGCAGCCGCTCCGGCTGGTTTTCTATAACCCGCAGGGAGTCCGTGCCGAACCGCTGGACGATCTCCCCGGCGGTCTTGGGGCCGATCCCCTTCAGCAGCCCGGAGGACAGGTAGCCCAGGATGCCCTCAATGGTGGGCGGGATCAGCTCCTGCCATGTGTCCACATGGAACCGGCAGCCGTGTTTCCCATCAACCCACTCGCCCTCCAACTCCATCTTGATGGCGTCCGTCTGGGGCAGGTCGTAGCCCACGGCCACGAAGCGGATCAGATGGTCCGCGAACCTGTACTTGTCCCGGGCGTCCTCCGGCACCATGGGGTCGGCGGTCTTCAGCCGCAGGACAGAGTATTTCCCAGCCTCGTTGTAGTACAGCGTTTTATCATACGCCGCCACGATACTGCTCATGTTCACACCTCCACTACGCCGCCGCCTCTGCGGCGGTAAATTTCACGTTGAACGTTCGGCTCTCCAACACTGTGGCGTACTGGTCGAAGATGTCCTTGTGGTCCTCTCTCAGCCGGGACAGATCGCCCTTCAAAATGCTGACCCGCCGGCTGGGCTTCATGGTGACGGCATAGCTGCCGTTTCCATCCTCATAGCTTGCGGACCAGCTCCCGCCCATGTCGGCCACGATATGGGCCTTCAACTGCTCCAGCTCCTTGTCCAGTGTTTTCACATTGGCGTTCAAAGCGCCCCTCTGCTCCCGCAGCTCCACATAGCGGCGCACGTTCTCCGACTGGGCCTGGGTGAGCGATACCGGGGGTGCGTCCTTGTAGGACGGGCCCAGGCAGCGGCGCAGGCTCTCCAGGATCAGCGCGCCGTCGTTCTCAATATAGGGGGGCGGCGTCTCGGCCTGGACATGATTTGTCCAGAAGTTTTCCTCCAGGGCGACCAGCTCCGCCTCGTAGCTCAGATCACGGTCGATACTCCGAATGATGACGTCGTCCTCGCTGTTGCCGTAGAGGCAGCAGAAATACACCCGATCCAGGTCCATGACCGCCATATAGTGCCGCCCCTGGGCCTCATAGTACGGGGGCACGATGGGCTGGCCGTTGTACTCCCACTTGTCCCGGGCGTTGTAGCTGGTGGTCTTGCACTCCAGGATGGCGGTCGTACCGTCCGGCAGTGTCACCAGCCGGTCCACATCCGCCAGCATCCAGGGGTGGTCCGCGTGCCGGAACATCATGGGCATGGGGCAGACTGACAGGCCCGTTTTTTTGGCGAAGATGCGTGCCACCAGGTCCTCCAGGACCGTGCCCATCTCCTTGGCCACCCAGTTCTGCTCGTCGTCCTCCACCGGCTGGCCCAGCTTGTCGTAGTACAGGTCCACTCCGGTGCGGAAGGGTGAGATCCCCAGCACCGCCGCCGCGTCGCTGCCGCCGATGCCTTTCTGGCGGTAGGCCAGCCATTCCTCTCGGGACAGGCCCTCCGTGGAAATCACCGGGTTAGGCGGCGTCCTTTTTCGCTCCGCCAAAACGATCCACCCCCTTTCCGGGGATGGTCCCCCTGGGTTTGAGGGCCTGGAGCTGCCTCCGTCCCGGTTTCATGGAACCCATGTCGCCGCGGGAACGGCCGCCGGGCTTCCAAACTGCGTGATACTTCATGTCCGAACTCCTTTCCTTTTTGATATATCCTCAAAGCCTTTCGGCGTTTGGGCAAAAGAAAAAGCGGGAATGACTGGACGACCGGCATTGCCGGCTCCACCCACCTGTCGGTGAGCTTCAGTCATTCCCGCTTTATGCGCCGGGGAGTGTCTCCCCCATATAGAAAACAAAATCGCCAGCGGATGCCGCCGCGAATGGGCAGACTTCTCCCGCTGACGATACAAACAAACCCAGGATACGCCGCGTGGTCTTTTCCCTGTCAGAACAGGGTGCGTATCCGCAAACCTGTGCAATGCGAAACCCTTCGCTCCCAGGCCCGTGAAACCGGCCTGCCCTCCCACATGGAGAGGAAACGCACAATGAATCAATTACACGAGGATGATACCACAATATTTAGCAGATGTCAACTATATAATCCTATATCTTGTGTCCGAAAAAATATTTTAGAAAATTTTGGTGTTTGTGCAGAAAAATGGAAACTATTCCCTATTTATTATGCAGAAGCCCAAACGGCTCCCGCACCTTGACAAACGGCGAAAGCCCACACCCTGTCCCGGCAGTCATACAGGAGCGGCGGATAGTGTGCATCATGCGCGCCCGCCGCAGAATCAGCGCACAGCGCGGCCTGAAAATACGCGGTCTGAAACGAGAGCGCAGGAAGTGGGCCGGGACAGTTCAAAAATTTTTTGCTTGGCAACCGCAAACAGGTGTTGTATAATGTGCCTACCTGCTAATGGGACGGAAAGGAGGTACTTCGCACACCTGAATAGTTGCCAGGCTGCAAAAAGGAGTATTTTTGATGGACCCTAAAACTTGCAGCAATTCCTGTCAGCGGACGTATACCGCTGAACAGGTGGCGGAAATCCTTGGTATCAGTATCCGCAAAGCGTATTATCTTTGCGAAAACACCAAAGACTTTAAGGTGGTTCGGCTCGGCAAACGCTGTCTCCGCATCCATAAGGAGTCGTTCGACCGTTGGCTCAATGGGGAGGAGGGTGTTAGCTGACCGCACCATAGAAAGGGATATCCATTATGGCAACATATAAAATTCGGGGTAGTTCCCACAATGTCATTTATACCTATAGAACTTCTGATGGGCAGTACAAACAGCAATGGGAATCATACGACACCGAGCTGGAGGCAATCCAGCGTAAGGCCTATATTGATTTCCTCCAAAAAAACAAGCGCCAGGATGATGTCAGGCTCGCAGTGGCAGAATACAAGGAAAAGCGCAGCCCCGCAAAGGCGGTGTATAACACCGCACCGGATTCCGATGGTCCGTCAGCAGCCCAGCCGGAGGACAACACGCGCCGCACCTATGCTGAGTTTATTGAGCGGTTCCTTCCGTTCTATGCCCGGAAACAGCGCTTTTCTCCCAATACCTATGACAGCTATGCGGGGAACTTGAAAAACCATATCCTGCCCTACTTCGGGGACTGTATCATGAGCAGGATCACGTCGGAGGACATTGACAACTTTCTTGACTACCTCAGTAAGAAGCCCTGTAAAGGCAGCAAGAGCTATGGGAAGAAGGCCACAGAAGCTCCCAAGCTCTCCTCCGCGACGATCAAGAAGTGCTACAATATTCTCATGCTCGGTTTTCCGACTGCAAAAAAATGGCGCTATGTGACGGAAATCCCCGACACCTCCGCTCCGGCCGAAAAGACAAAGAAGCGAAAAGCCTGGGAGCCTCAACAGGTCTTTGACGTCATGACTAAAATTGAAGATGATCCCATCCTCCACCTGGCTGTTCATATGGCGTTCGTCTGCTCTCTCCGAGCCGGCGAAGTCGCTGGCATCCGCATTGACAGCATTGACTTCCATGATAGAAGTATGTGGATCACACAAATCGTTCAAAGGGTATCGGACAAGTCCCTGCATGAGTTGCCGAAGGAAGAAATCATCAAAGTCTTTCCCAAAAAGCTGGCCACCTCTACCAGCAGCCTGATTCTAAAGGGGCCCAAAACGGAGGGCAGCTGGCGTAAGCAGTATCTGACGACCCCGCTGCTTCAGGAAATCAGACGGAGGCTGGACACCATCAACTCGAATAAAGAATTTCTCGGTCCTGAGTACCACGACTACGGCTTGCTGTTTTGCCAGCCGGACGGAACTCCTCTCGATCCAAAGTCTCTCGACAAGTCCTTCAAGGAGAGACAGACTGCCCTCCATATCGAGGATCAGATCGAGTTTCAAGGGCTGCGCAAGTCTGGGCAGATGCACAAGGTCCGTCTGTCCAAAAATAACTATCAGCTCGTGGCAGAGAACAGCGGCCAGTCGCCTGAAGTCCTGATGAGCAACTACAACGAGGCGCTGGAGTCTGAAAAGCGTACCTTGTCGCTGTTAGTCGAAACCAGCTTCTATCCCAATGCCGCTCCAGTCTCTGATGTGCCGTCTGCTACCGAGGCGCAAGTAGACGTGCTTCTGCAACAGCTCCAGCAAGATCCAGTCCTCTCCCAACAGCTTTTGCAGAGGTTGCTCTCAAATGCGCTTGGTGCATCATGAGGCGAAACTTTTTCCATTAGCAAAATCTTTAGCAAGCAGTAGTCAAACAGTAGCAGCTCCAAAAAGGGCAGGCCAATATTCAAGGCAAGAAAGTCCAAAAAACAAAACAAAAAGCACCCAAACAGCTAAGTTTGAGTGCTTAAAGTTGGAGCTGCTACCCAGATTTGAACTGGGGACCTCATCCTTACCAAGGATGCGCTCTACCGACTGAGCTATAGCAGCAAGCTGGCGACGCGGAAGGGACTTGAACCCTCGACCTCCGGCGTGACAGGCCGGCGTTC
>ERZ779621.620-NODE-620-length-13189-cov-6.343384_pt1 | contig 13189 bp, 14 predicted proteins | sample MGYA00514215_ERZ779621 | MGnify/ENA primary metagenome ERZ779621 (study PRJEB29562, sample SAMEA4376715) | mouse gut metagenome | isolation source: Cecum | study: EMG produced TPA metagenomics assembly of the A DSS colitis mouse model was used to assess the...
TGTAAAAGACCCCGCCGTAGGTCACCAGCACGTTAAACCACCAGTACATGGCGGGGGCCAGCTCGGGGTTGGCATATTCAAACAGATCGACAACGTGGGCCCGGTGGCCGTCCTGGGTCAGCTGCTCCCGCAGCGCGTTGGCGGCGGACAGATGGCCCATGCCGAATTTTCCTGTCAAAATCAAGATGTTCACAGCGATTCCCTCCAAATCAGCACAATGCTTTCTGCCGTTTGACAAGGTTGATTATAGAGGATAAATCTTCAATTTCAATGCCGAACCTTCTTAGATTTTGGTGGGGATTTTCTTAAAAAAGCTTTAAGACGGGGCTGAGGGCGCGCAGGGGGGCGGGAGAGCGGCCCGGAGGCAAAAAAGGTGGTCCGAAGCGCTGCCGCTTCGGACCAAAGGATGGAGGATAGAATGAAAAAGAAAAGCATCTCTTGCGAGTTTTAGAATACAGGCCAGTCGTTACAAAAATTCGAGAGGTTTTGTTACAAAAGAATTAAATCTTCCCGGGCAGGTCCTCCAGGGTCAGGGTGAAATCAAACCGCTCGTCTCCGCCCGCCCCCTGTCCCCGGGCGAAAAGCTGGTTTCCTTGGACGGCGGTGTCCACCTCGATGACCTCCCCCGCCTGACACTCGCTGACGTAGCCGATCTGAAAGGAGCGCACAAATTTCCCCCGGCCCAGCCGCTCCAGATGGAGGCTGTCGCAGGCGAAATCGGCGTAGTGGGCGTTGTTCACATGGCCGTTGATGTCGGTGTCGGAATAGCCCAGCTCCCGGCGGGTGCGGCGGTCAAAGGCCTCCGGCATGGCCGGGCGGCGGAGTTTGACGCTCTTGCACAGCGCCCCGCCGCCGGTGCCCTGAAACTCCGTCAGGTCCTTCATGCGGAACAGCTTCCGGGCGTCCGCATCCACCATCACCCACACCGAGGCGCCCTGGCCGACGGCCTTTCCGTCCCGGAACAGGTCAAAGTCCCGGTAGGAGGAGGCCCCGGAGGTTCCCCGGTGCCAGGTTTTCACATGGATCAGCTCGTTCCACCGCAGGGGGGCGTCCAGCTCCACCCAGCTGCGGGTGACCATCCACAGGCAGTTGTATTTTTTCAGAATCTGGGGCCCGGACACCCCCAGCTCCAGCGCCGCCTGGGTGGCGGCCTCCTGGAGGCAGCCCAGCACCGCCGACGGGCGGCACTGGTTGAACAGGTCCACATCCCGGGAGTCCACCCGGAAATCCATCTCGTAAAATGTGCTCAAAGCGTTGAATCCTTCCTTCCAGGGATGATGAGGGCGTCCCGGGCGAACAGGGCGTCCAGGTCGTCGGGGCCGGCGGCGGGCAGGCGCAGGGCCGCTCCGCAGCGGGCGCACACCAGGTCCACCGTGGAATAGCCCACCTTGACCCCGTAGTCCGCCGAGCCGCAGGCGCAGCGCACCCCGCCCCGCTGGGCGATGTCCTTCAGCTCGCCCAGCACCTCGGCCATCACCGCCTCGTTGAGAAAGGCCCCCCGCTGTTCCGTCTGGTCGTCCAGCCGCAGCTTGTCCACCGCCGCCTCCAGCTTCTCCATGGCCCGGAACACCCGGCCCTCCCGGCCGATATAGCAGCACCCCAGCCCCGACCCGGGGCAGGACAGGGCCAGCAGCTCCTTGTGAAGCAGGCCGTCGTTGGAGCAAACCGCCCGGTGGTCCCGGGCGCAGAACAGGCAGGGCACCGTCACCTCGCAGCGGTCCCCCAGCTGACGGAAGGACAGCTCCGACTTGCCGCAGGGACAGGGCAGGGAGCTGTCCCCGGCGCACAGCTGAAAGGGGGTGCGGGAGGCGACGACCGCCTGGCCGCACACAGGGCAGATATATCCGATGGTACGCGTTTCCTCTGACATTGGCTTGCTCCTCCCCAAAAATTACGAGGGGCATTATATCACGATCCTACCCGTTTTTCCAGAGACAAAGCCGTTTTTGTTGTCAGATTTTTCTGGATGAATGAATTTGCCCCAAAGGCGCAAACTAAGGGCAAATCCTGTGCGCAAACGAAAGGAAGTCGGTTCCATGGACAATCAAAAGCTGGGGCGGCAGACCTTCCAGCCCGGTTCGCCCCCCGTTATCATTGGTCACGGCTCCGCCGCCGGGAAGAAGGAGCGCCAGGGGCCCCTGGGGCGGCACTTCGACCACACCTGCGACGACGACGCTTTCGGGGCCAAGACCTGGGAGCAGTCTGAATCCGCCATGCAGCAGCTGGCCCTGGACGCGGCGCTGAAACGGGCGGGGCTCCACACCCCGGACCTGGACCTGCTGCTGGCGGGGGACCTGCTGAACCAGTGCATCGGCTCGGGCTACGCCGCCCGCACCGCCGCCATCCCCTTTTTCGGGCTGTACGGGGCCTGCTCCACCATGGGGGAGAGTCTGGCCCTGGCCACCCTGCTCCTCAGCGGCGGGTATGGCAGGTACGCCGCCGCCGTCACATCCTCCCATTTCTGCTCGGCGGAACGGCAGTACCGCACCCCCCTGGAGTACGGCTCCCAGCGCACCCCAACAGCCCAGTGGACCGCCACCGCCTCCGGGGCGGTGGTGGTCGCCAGTGAGGTCCGGCCCGGCCCCCGGGTGGCCCGGGTGACGGTGGGCAAGGTGGTGGACAAGGGCATCAAGGACGCCAACAACATGGGCGCGGCCATGGCCCCCGCCGCCTATGAGACGCTGAAGGCCCACTTCGAGGACACCGGCCTGACCCCCGATTACTACGACCTCATCGTCACCGGGGACCTGGGCAAGCTGGGCCATGAGATCGTGTCCGACTTTTTTGCGAAGGACGGCGTCCAATTGGCCAATTACAACGACTGTGGTCTGCTGCTCTTCGACCGGGAGGAGCAGGACGTACACGCCGGGGCGTCGGGGTGCGGGTGCTCCGCGTCGGTGCTGTGCGGCTACCTGCTGCCGGGGCTGCTGGCGGACCGGGGGAAACGCATCCTGTTCTGCCCCACCGGGGCCCTCCATTCCCCCACCGCTACCATGCAGGGGGAGTCTATCCCCGGCATATGCCACGCTCTGGCGCTGGAAGGAGGCAAATGATGGACTATTTAAAAGCCTTTGTGGTGGGCGGGCTGTTCTGCGTCATCGGGCAGCTGCTCATCGACAAGACCAAGCTCACCCCCGCCCGTATCCTGGTGGCTTACGTGGTGTCCGGCGTGATTTTAGGGGCTGTGGGGGTGTATAAGCCCCTGGCGGACTGGGCCGGGGCGGGGGCCACGGTGCCCCTCACCGGCTTCGGTTACTCCCTGGCCAAGGGGGTGAAGGAGGCGGTGGCGGAAAAGGGCCTGCTGGGGGCCCTCACCGGCGGCGTCACCTCCACCGCCGGAGGCATTGCCGCCGCCATCTTCCTGGGCGTGGTGGTGGCCCTGATCTTCAAGCCCAAGCCTAAAAGCTGAACAAAACGCACCCCCCCGACGACGGGGCAACTCCCGTAAAGAAGCCAGTGCCCGCTGGAAAGAAGCTGCTTTTCAGCGGGTGCTGCTTTATAATGAACTCATCAACAAATCGGGATTTATAAAATAAAATGTTTCTTCATTAGTGCATACAAGGTTTGTTTATCATCATCAAGTAATATAACCTCTTTTTTTAGAGCATAGTGATGAGCAAATTCGGTATCTATGTATGAGTGATTGTTAATTAATATTGCATTTTTATATCGTGGTCTCACATGCAAATGCAAATGAGGATTTGGTGTTGCTTCTTTGTAAAAGTTATTCAATAAACAACTCCAATTATTTAATTCAGCTCCTAATATGTCCTTGTAGATATATTCTAATCTATCTATAATTGTTTTCAATTCAATCCATTCAGAAATATCCAGTTCTGAAAGACTTCCACAATGTCTATTCAACACCAAAATACATCTACCTACATAATCCTGTACATCTGCTAAATAAACAGACCAATGTAATGATTTATGCAGCAGCCATTCGTATTCTTTATAATTACACCATTCGCACATACTTATCATTCACACCTCCAAATTTAGATTTCTCTCTCTCCCCCACGGGCGCTTTCCCGAAAGCGTCATAGTGGGTTACATTGTATAGAATAAAAGGCAAGACAGACCGTTGTGGCCTGCCTTGTCTCTAACTTTTTTATGAAGCCTTACCCTCAGCGGGGGTTTTGCTGTGCCTTACAGATTGTCCTTGAAAAACTGTTCCAGGCTGGCGGCGTCGGCCTCCTCGCTGCCGCCCTCCAGGGTGACGGTGACAGTCTCCCCCTGCTTGATGCCCAGGCCCATCAGGGCCATCAGCTTGGCGCCCCCGGCGGACTTGCCGTCGGCTTTGGCGATGGTGACGGCGCTGTCCAGGGCCTTGACGGCCTTGACCAGCAGCCCGGCGGGGCGGGCGTGGATGCCCACGGGATCGGTGATGGTGTAGGTGAACTGTTTCATGATAAATCTGCCCTTTCTGTTGAGAATTTGTGCTGATTTCAGATATGCCGTTTCAATTTTAACTGGAAGGCTGGTTTGGTGACATACTCCAGATAAGCTGGCCTGCCTGTATACTCCAAAAAAGATTTATACCGCTCTATGATGGCGGGGGTCTGAATCAAGCCCAATACCTTGTCCCTGGGAACATACGCGGATTCTGAATTCTCATCGGATGGTCTTGGTGCGCCGCCTTTGGCCCTGCATATAAAGTCAAGCATGATTTTGGTCGGAACTTCCTTTACACCGTTATAGCCAGGGTGCTTTCCCGTATTGGAAGAGATGCAGAACACTTCCCCGACCTCAATATCAACGCCTGTTTCCTCCATAACTTCTCGTTTCACGGCGTCAATCACATTTTCGCCGACCTCAACCTGCCCGCCGGGGAATACCCAGCCGGCGTTATGGGTTTTCACCATCAGGACTTCGCCGCTCTCGTTAATTACGATTCCCGCTCCGGCAATGATATGGGTTGGCATGACCCGCTCTTGATGTTCCATCCAAAACCGTCCTCCTCTGGCTTGCGGGAAAAGCGTCACGCGTCGGCGGGCTCCGCCTCGGCGCTCTCCCGGCTCTGCTCCTGCTCCATATAATAGCACCCATAGGCGGGGACGCGCAAGCCCTCCAGCACGTATTTTTCCCCGGTGAGCAGGTCGGTGAACTCCCCCGGGTCCCAGGGAAAGGAGACGGTCTTGTCCTCCCCGGTGAAATTGAACACGCCGATGAGCTTTTCCCCCTCCAGATACCGCCCGATGGCCAGCACCCCGTTGTCCCCGGTGTCCAGGGTCCACACGTCGGCCTCCGCGCTGAAGGCCCGGTGGGTCCGGCGCAGTTCTCCCAGGGTCTTGAGCCCCTGAAACACCCGGCCCTCCGGGGCGGAGGGGTCTCCGGCGCGGTCCGCCAGCTCCCACCTCATCTTTCCCCGGTGGAGGTAGCGGCTGTCCTCCGCCTTGTTGGGGTCGTCTTTGTAGCTGTAGTCGTTGAGCTGGGCCAGCTCGTCCCCGCTGTACAGCAGGGGCAGGCCGGTCTGCATGAACACCATGGCGTGGAGGGTCAGGTCAAACCGCACCGCCCGCTCCATGGCGGCCTCATCTTTCTCGCTCCCCGCCTTCTCAATGCCGCACAGGGAGGCGGTGGTGCCGCACTGGCGGGCGTCGCCGCTGGCCGGGTCGGCGTTGTACAGCTCCCCCCGGCTGACGCTGTCCGGGGTCAGCCCCTGGAAGTAGTCGCTCAAAAACTTCTTGTGGGGGACCTCCGAGATGCCCCACTGGGCCAGGGTGGCGTAGTCCAGCCCCCAGCCGATGTCGTCGTGGCACCGCAGGTAGTTGAGGAACACGTACTGCTTGGGCAGGGCGTTGACGATGTCCAGCTGCTTGCGCAAAAGGCGGGCGTCCCTGGTGGCCACCGTGTGCCAGGTGGTGCACATGGTGGTGACGTTGTACAGCAGGTGGCACTCCGGCTTTTCCACCGTGCCGAAGTAGGGAACCACCTTGACGGGTTCCATCACCACCTCCCCCAGCAGGATGACGGAGGGGCACACGATCTCCCCGATCATCCGCATCATCCGCACGATGGTGTGGACCTGGGGCAGGTTGCGGCAGTCGGTGCCCAGCTCCTTCCAGATATAGGGCACCGCGTCGATGCGGATCATGTCCATCCCCCTGTTGGCCAGGAAGAGGAAATTGTACATCATCTCGTTGAACACCCGGGGATTGCGGTAGTTCAGGTCCCACTGGTAGGGGTAGAAAGAGGTCATGACCCAGTGCCCGCAGTCCTCCAGCCAGGTGAAATTCCCCGGGGCGGTGGTGGGGAACACCTGGGGGACGGTTTTTTCGTATTCCTGGGGTATGGACGGGTCGGCGAAAAAGAAGTAGCGGCTCATGTACTTCCCGTCCCCGGCCCGGGCCTTTTTCGCCCACTCGTGGTCCTGGCTGGTGTGGTTCATCACGAAGTCCATGCACAGGCTGACGCCCTTTTTGTGGCAGTCCTCCGCCAGCTTCTCCAAATCCTCCATAGTGCCCAAATCGGGCCGCACTGCCCGAAAGTCCGACACGGCGTAGCCGCCGTCGCTGCGCCCCGGCACGGTGTCCAAAAAGGGCATGAGGTGGATGAGGTTCACCCCGGTTTTCTGGATGTAGGGCAGCTTTTTCCGCACGCCGTCCAAATCTCCGGCGAAGTTGTCGATGTACAGCATCATCCCCGTCAGGCCGCTGGACTTGTACCACTCCGGGTCCGCCTCCCGCTCCAAATCCCGCCGCTTCAGGGCGGCGGGGCGCTCTGAGGCGAATTGATACAAATTGCCGCATAGCTCGGCGAACATGTCCCCATTATCATACAGCTCCATGTACAGCCAGCGCAGCTCGTCCAGGCGCCGGGCCAGCCGGGACTGGAACTGGGCCTCCTCTTTTTTTGTCATGGGTGATCCCTCTCAATCTCCAAAAATGTGCTGCGCTCAGCAGGGGTCAAGGGGCTTGGTCCCTCCGGCCCGCCTGCGCCGCTTCCGGCCCGGCCCCCGGCAGACGTGGACGCCCCCGTCCAGGGCCGAGGCGTACTCCTGGGCCAGCTGGGGGGTGATGGGCGGGACGGCCCCCCGGCCCAGCCACTGGCCGTCCTCCCGGCGGGTGAGGGTCATCCGGCACAGAAACCGCCCGTGGTCCGGGCAGGAGAACACCCCGTAAAACTGCTGCGGGATTCCCGCTTTTGGAACGGAGAAATGCCAGCGGGCGACGCCCAGCCGCCGCCCGCACAGGGGGCAGGGCGGAGTGCGCCCGGTCCGGGCGTCCAGCGCCTCCATGGGGGTCCGCACCGGCCCCACCTTCCACCTGGGCTGGCGGGGAAAGGGAAGCTTGGACAGCCGCAGGGCCGCCCGGCGGCGCTTGGGCGGTGCGGGCTCGGGCCTCCAGGCCAGATCCCCGGGGGTGAGCCAGGCCCCCAGCACGGCGGTGTACATGGCGTCGTTGAGGGCGCTGTGGTAATCAAATATGTCGGGGATGCGGCAGTACTCCGCCGCCCGGCTCAGGGCGATCTGCTGGCCCGTCCCCACGGCGTGGGCAAAGGCCCGCTGGAGATCGAAAAACTCCCCCGCCTCAAAGGGGGCCAGCCCCCAGTATCTGCAGTTCTCGTTCAGCGCCTCCACGTCGCCGGTCCCCCAGCCCGCGAAGGCCGTTTCGCCGCCGCACCAGGCCCGGAAGGCCTCCGCCGCCGCGGGGAAGCGGGTGTGGGATTGCTTGAAGGACTTCAGCTCAGGCAGCTTTTTGGCCCCCTGGTCAAATTTTTTGTGCACGGTGGGCCGTATGTGGGCGTCGAACACGTCCACGATGGGCCCCCCCAGCCGCTCTACACGCACCGCGCCGATTTGCAGGATCTCATTCAGCGGCTTTTTGTCGTAGCCGCGGTTCCATTCCAGGTCCAGGACGATCATAACTTGACCACTTCATTTCTCTTTGTCGGTATATGATCTTATTGTATTGTGTTCTTCCCGCGCCGTCAAGGGCAAAAGGCTGGGAAAAGGGGGAAAACGTCCAAACTTCGGACGGGAGACGGCAAAACAGGGGCCCGGTCTTTCAACCGGGCCCCTGTTTGAATACCTTTGGATTTGCCGTGTCAGGCCAGCTCGGCGGTGTCCAGGGCGATCATCAGTTCCTCGTTGGTGGGGATGAGCAGCACCTTCACCTTGGAGTCGATGGCGGAGATAATGGCCTCCTTGCCCCGGATGTTGTTGGCGTCCGGGTCCATCTTGATGCCCATGAACTCCAGGCCGGAGGCGATGGCCATGCGCTGGGGGGCGTCGTTCTCGCCCACGCCGGCGGTGAAGATGACGGCGTCCACCCCGCCCATGGCGGCGGCGTAGGCCCCGATATACTTCTTCACGCTGTAGCTGAACATATCCAGGGCCAGGGCGGCGCGCTGGTTGCCCTGTTCGGCGGCGGCGCCCAGGTCCCGGAAGTCGGAGGACACGCCGGACACGCCCTCCATGCCGGACTTCTTGTTGAGCACGTTGAGCATCTCCTTGATGTCCATGCCGTGCTTGTTCATCAGGTACTCCATGACGCCCGCGTCGATGTCGCCGGACCGGGTGCCCATGGGCAGGCCCGCCAGGGGAGTGAAGCCCATGGAGGTGTCCACGCTCTTGCCGTTGCACACGGCGGCGATGGAGGAGCCGTTGCCCAGGTGGCAGGAGATGAGCTTCATCGACTCGATGGGCTTGCCCAGCATGTCCGCCGCCCGCTGGGCGACATAGCGGTGGCTGGTGCCGTGGAAGCCGTAGCGGCGGACCTTGTCCTGCTCGTAGTACTCATAGGGCAGGGCGTAGGTGTAGGCCACGGGAGGCATGGTCTGATGGAAGGCGGTGTCGAACACGCCCACCTGGGGCACGTTGGGGCCCATGACGGCGGTGCAGGCCTTGATGCCGGTGATATTGGCGGGGTTGTGCAGGGGGGCCAGGGGGATGTTCTCTTCCAGGGCGGCCATCACCCTGTCGTCGATCTTGACGGAGCAGGCGAAAGTCTCGCCGCCGTGGACCACCCGGTGGCCCACCGCCTCGATCTCGTCCATGGAGGAGATCACGCCGCCGTTGGGGTTGACCAGTGCGGTGAGCACCGCCTGGATGGCCTCGGCGTGGGTGGGCATACTGACATCCGCCGCGTCCACGGTGGGCTTGCCCGGGGCCTTGTAGGTGAATTTGCCGTCGATGCCGATGCGCTCACACAGGCCCTTGGCCAGCACTTCACGGCTGTCGGTGTCCAGCAGCTGGTACTTTAGGGAAGAGCTGCCGGCGTTGATGACGAGAACTTTCATGTTCCGCACTCCTTTGTTTCGGGCCACGCGCACGGTGGCCGCTTTGTGATATCTGGGTATTTACTTTGGCGTCTCCAATGTATATAATGAGGGGACGCCCGAGGTATCCGTGACCGCGCCGCGGTCATTTTTTAACGGACATATTATACTACGGCGGCGGCAATATCGCAAGTATTTTTCTCGTTTTTGACAAGGAGAAGCGCGAGCGCAGGCTGGTAGGCCCGGATGGACCGGAGCGAAGGCGGGAAACCGAAGATTTGCGGAGCAAATCTGTTTCCAGCCTGAGTCGGAGGGAAGCCGGGCCGTCAAGCCAGCCCAGCGCGAGCGTGACAAGGAGAAGCGCGGAGAAGCGGGCAGTGAGGGAGCTTGGACCGGAGCGAGGACAAAAGCCCCGCCGCCGCAGGGCGGAGGCGGGTTTTGTCAGAGGCGGAGGGAAAGCGACCGAACGTCCTGACCGCTTCGCAGCGTGACAAGGAGAAGCGTGAGCGCAGGCTGGCAGGCCGGATGGACCGAAACGGAGAGAAAGGGAGGGGCCCCGATGGCGGTGGCGGGCATTATAGCGGAGTACAACCCATTTCACGCCGGACATGCCCTCCACATCCGGGAGACCCGCCGCCTGCTGGGGGACTGCGCCGTGGCCGTTGTGATGAGCGGTCATTTCGTCCAGCGGGGGGACTGCGCCGTCCTGGACAAGTGGACCCGGGCCCGGACCGCCCTGGAGGGGGGTGCGGACCTGGTGCTGGAGCTGCCCACCGTCTGGGCGGCCTCCTCGGCGGAGTCCTTCGCCCGGGGCGCGGTGGAGCTGCTGGCCGCCTCGGGGGTGGTCACCCACCTGTCCTTTGGCAGCGAAGGAGGGGACGTGGAAGCACTTCAGCAGGTGGCCGCATGCCTGGACAGCGGGGCCTATCAAGCGGGGCTGCGCCGCTTTTTGGATGAGGGGATGCCCTTCGCCGCCTGCCGTCAGGCGGCGGTGCGGGATATGCTTGGGAGGGATTTGGCCGGTCTGCTGTCCCAGCCCAACAACAATTTGGGCGTGGAGTATATCCGGGCGCTGAACGCCCTGGACAGCCAGATCCGCCCCGTCACCGTCCTCCGGGCGGGGGCGGGCCACGACGGGGGAGAGCACCCCCGGTATCCCTCCGCCTCCTTTGTCCGGGAAAAGATCCTGACAGGGGAGCTGGACGCGGAAAACCCCGCCAGCCTGAAATACGGCGAGCGGGGGGCGCTGGCCCTGCTTCGCGCCATGGACGAGGAGGATTTTGCCGCCCTGCCGGACTGCGGGGAGGGGCTGTCCCACCGAATCCTCCGTGCGGACCGCCACGGGCCGTCGCTGCACGAGGTCGACACCCAGTCCAAACCCAACCGCTACGCCCACGCCCGCATCCGCCGGGCGGCGCTGTGGGGCGCCCTGGGGCTGCGGGCCTGTGACCGGCCCGGCCATCCCGCCTATCTCCGGGTGCTGGGGGCCAGCGGACGGGGCAGGGAGCTGCTGCGGGAGATGAAGGACCGGGCGGCCCTGCCTGTTCTTACCAAGCCCGCCCACGGAAAGGGCATCCCCCTGCTGGAGCTGGAGGCCCGGTGTACGGATTTTTACCAGCTGTGCCGGAAAGCGCCGGGGCCCTGCGGGCTGGAGTGGACCACTAACCCGGTTATGTTGTGAGGGTCAAACGACCCAATTCCATCCCCAGTTTCAGTGCGGCTTCAAAAATCATTTCCTCATGCAGCGTTTCCCGCCTGCCGTCTAATGATGTGTAGGTGTCCAGCAGAACAGTGGCGCTTTTTCCAGATATGAGCTCCAATTCCTCTAGAACAGCCAATTTGGCCTTTGCAAACGCTCTGATTTGTTCTTGGTACTCTGGCGTGACGGCTATGTTTTCATTTGCAAGGGCGTATAATGCCGAAGCTGCTTTGTTCATAAATGATTCCCTCCTATATGATAGGAAATTTAAGTCCTGATCCTAAGCCGCATTATATAGGAAATTTAAGTCCTTGTCAAGGGGGTTGCTATGCGAGATTTCAGTGAAGTTCTCCGTGAGCTGCGGGCGGAGAAAAATGTGTCCCAAAGGGCGCTGGGAGAGGTCCTGGGTGTCAGCGACCGCAATATTCGGTATTATGAAACCGGCGAACACCGTCCGGACTTTGACGGCCAGTAAACGCTGGCCGACTATTTTCAAGTCTCCCTGGATTACCTGGTGGGCCGGAGCGAAGAAAGGAAATGATTGATATGCGCGCCTATGAACGCCTTTTAAAGTACGTGAAAATCTACACCGAGTCCTCCCCGGATACCGGGGCCACCCCCTCCACCCCCGGCCAGTGGGACCTGGCCCGGCTGCTGGAGGAGGAGCTGAAGGAACTGGGATTGGAAAACCCTTCCGTCAACGAGCACTGTATCGTCACCGCATGGATGCCCGCCGCCCCCGGCTGCGAGGCCGCGCCCCCTCTGGGCCTGCTGGCCCATATGGACACCGCCCCCGCTTTCTCCGGCAGGGACGTGAACCCCGTTATACATGAAAACTACGGCGGAGGCGATATTGTCCTGCCCAAGGAGGGCCGGGTGATCCGGGCCGCTGATTTTCCTTTCCTGGCGGGACTCAAGGGCAAGACCCTCATCACCGCCGACGGCTCCACCCTGCTGGGGGCGGACGACAAGGCGGGGGTGGCTGAGATCATGACCCTGTGCGAGCGACTTCAGGCGGAAAATCTCCCCCACGGGCGGCTGTGCATTGCGTTTACCCCCGACGAGGAGATCGGCGAGGGCCCCGACCACTTTGACGTGGCCGCCTTCGGAGCCAAATACGCCTACACCGTGGACGGGGGCGCGGCGGGGTCCATTGAGTTTGAGAACTTCAACGCCGCCTCTGCGGTGGTGGACATTGCCGGGGTGTCCGTCCACCCCGGCGGGGCCAAGGGCGTCATGGAGAACGCCCTGCTCATCGCCCAGGAGCTCAACGCTTTGCTGCCCCCCGGCGCCGTCCCCGCCAAGACTGAGGGCTACCAGGGCTTCTTCCACCTGGACCGGCTGGAGGGCGCCGCCGCCCAGGCCCGGATGGAGTATATCATCCGGGACCACGACAAGGGGGAGTTCACGGTGAAAAAGGCCCTGCTCCAGCGGGCCGCAGCCCAAGTCCAGGCCGCCCACCCCACGGCCAGGGTGGAGGCCGTGGTGAAGGACACCTATTACAATATGAAGGAGAAGCTGGCGGACTGTATGCACCTGGTGGACAACGCCAAGCGGGCGGCGGAGCTGGCGGGGCTGGTCCCCACGGTGGAGCCCATCCGGGGAGGCACCGACGGGGCCCGGCTGAGCTATATGGGCCTGCCCTGTCCCAACCTGGGCACCGGCGGCTACAATTTCCACGGGCCCCAGGAGCTGGCCTGCGTGGAGGAGATGGACAGGGTGGTGGACATGCTGGTCCAACTTGTGGCGCTGTACAGCAAATGATTCACAGTTTATTGATTATTTTCCAGGCTGGTTGGGGTAGAATGGTGTCAATGAGCGAAAAGGAGATCTGTCCATGATATATCGAAACGATCATTACGGTCCCATCGACCGCTTCTGCGCCAAGCATCCCCGGTTCGGCATACCGAACCTTGCTATGTACATTGCCATCGGTCAGGTCATTGTGGGCGTACTCAGCCTGCTGCCTCCGCTGCGGAACCTGCTTTCTCTGCTGGTGTTCAGCCGGATGGCCATCCTCCACGGCCAGGTGTGGCGGCTGGTCACCTTCGTATTCGTGCCCACCACGGTCAACCCCTTCTATCTGCTGCTGGGGTGCTATGTGATCTACTGGACGGGCCAGATGCTGGAGCGGGAGTGGGGGACGGCAAAGTTCAGCCTGTTCTACCTGTGCGGGGTGCTGTGGTCCATCCTAGGCGGCTTGATCCTGGGGCTGGCCGACATCTATTACATCCACCTGTCCTTCTTCCTGGTGATCGCCACCATGTA
>ERZ779621.623-NODE-623-length-13113-cov-4.419743_pt1 | contig 13113 bp, 15 predicted proteins | sample MGYA00514215_ERZ779621 | MGnify/ENA primary metagenome ERZ779621 (study PRJEB29562, sample SAMEA4376715) | mouse gut metagenome | isolation source: Cecum | study: EMG produced TPA metagenomics assembly of the A DSS colitis mouse model was used to assess the...
GATGAAGTAGTAAAGGTAGCGGTCGTTGGAGCTGTAGTCCAGGGCCTTGCGCTCGACGAAGGCGTGCTCATCCTTGGCGCTGGGGTTGACGGACTGTTCGGTCACCGCGCCGGTCACCACGTTCTTCATCTTGGTGCGCACAAAAGCCGCGCCCTTGCCGGGCTTCACGTGCTGGAACTCCACCACCTGCATGACCTGGCCGTCCATTTCAAAGGTCTTGCCGTTGCGGAACTCGCCTGCTGTAATCGTTGCCATTGGTTCATCCTCCAAACATATGTCTGACTTTGTGGGTCAAAAAAACTTCACTTAAATATTTTACCCTATATGGTTGAAAATTGCAAGGATTTGTTTGCCAAAAAATCTTAAAGGATGATCAGCTCCTTGGGGGCCTCGGTAATGACCCGGCAGCCGCCCTCCTCCATGATGACCACGTCCTCGATGCGAACGCCGAAGCGACCGGGCAGATAGATCCCCGGCTCGGCGGACACCGCCGCCCCTACGGGCATGGGGGTCTCGTCCCGGGTGTTGGCGTTGGGGGACTCGTGGATCTCGATGCCCACGCTGTGGCCGTAGCCGTGGCCGAAGTATTCCCCGTAGCCTCCCTTTTCAATGATCTTCCGGGCGGCGGCGTCGATGTCCTTCCCCCGGACCCCCGCCCTGGAGGCGGCGATCCCCGCCAGCTGGGCCTTGAGCACCAGGTCATAGACCTTGACCATTTCCACCGTGGGCTGGCCCACGGCCACGGTGCGGGTCATGTCGGAGCAGTAGCCGCCCCATTTACAGCCAAAGTCCATGGTGACAAAGTCGCCGGACTGGATGGGCCGATCGCCGGGGATGCCGTGGGGCAGGCTTCCGTTGGGCCCGGCCACCACGATGGGGTCAAAGGAGTTCTTTTCCGCGCCGAAGCGAAGCATATCGTAGGTCAGCTTGGCGGCGACTTCACGTTCGGTCACCCCGGGCTTGATGAAGTGGAAAATTTCCTCCAGCGCCTTTTCCGAGATGCGCTGGGCCTTGACCAGGCACTCGATCTCGTGGGCGTCCTTGGCGGCGCGCAACTCCAGCACCAGCTTCCCGGCGGGGACCAGCTTGGCGTGAAGGCTTTCCGTGTAGCTCTGATACGCCCCCAGGGTCATATAGCTTTCCTCCACCCCCAGGGTATTGATCCCCAGGCGGTCGATGAAGTCATTGATGAGGGCGACGTAGTTGCGGCCCTTGTCCACCATGAGCACCGTGGCGTCCGAGACGGTCTTCTCCGCCGCCTCGATGTAGCGCGAGTCGGTGATGTAAGTGGTCTCACCCGGTGCAACCAATACAACGCCTTCCCCGTGGAACCCGGCGGCGTAAAACTCCCCCGGCTCGGAGGTGACCATCATGGCGTCTACGCCATACTCCACCAGTTTAGCCGCAATTTGCTTGAAATGGTTCATTGCAATAACTTCCTTTCCTCTCAAATGCTTAAATATTGTTGATAAAGGGTCTTCATCGTAAGCGCGTCCTCTGCCTGGGTGCCCGCGCTCTCGCAGATGACGGTAGGGCTCCAGCCCCGCTTGGCGACCAACTCCATCAATGGGGCGGGATTGGGGCCAAAGCCGCCGTTGTCAGCAAAGGTGCGGTGACATTTCTCACCGCCGTTTGGCGTAAACTCGATGCGGGAGAAGTGGCTGTGGAATACCTGCGCCCGCTCAAGACCCAAAACCTCCTCCATGCGTGTCAGCATCCGCTCTGTCGCTTCCAGCCCCTCGTCCGCACCCAGACTGCGGGCGTAGAGGTGGCCAAAGTCCACGCAGGGGATCAAGCGTTCGTCCAGCGTGCATAGCTCCAGGACCTCCTCCAGGTCGCCCAGCTGGTTGAGCTTGCCCATGGTCTCCGGGCACAGGGTCATGTGGGTAAACCCGGCGTCGTCACAGGATTTCAGCACCGCGGTCATGCCAGCCTTGGCAATGTCCAGCGCCTCCTGGCGGGTACGCTTCATCAAGGCTCCCGTATGCACCACCACCCGCCGCGCGCCCATCCAGTCCGCCGCCTCGCAGGCGGCCAGGATGTAGCCGGTGGTCTTTGTAAGGCTCTCCGGGGCCGGGTTGGCCAGGTTGATAAAATACGGCGCGTGGAGAGAAAGGGCGATATCCGCCTCCCTTGCTCTTTCGCCAAGGGTCACCGCCGTCTCCCGGCTGACTCGCACACCCTTGCCGCACTGGTATTCATAGCAATCCAAGCCAAAGTCCCGGATCCATCCCGGCGCGTCCAGTGAGGACTTGTGCGCGGCAGAAAAGGAATCACTGTTCCCCGCCGGGCCGAATTTCGCTGCCATATCAATTTCCCCCTTCCCTGTTCCATTTGCGTTTGCGGGCCAGACCCCGCATGGGGAGCTCCGCCCAATAGCGCAGATATCGTCCGGGATTGCCCGCCAGGGAGATGGGCCGCACCAAAATGGAGCGGACGCCCGCCCGGTTGGCCCCCAGGATGTCGGTAAAGATCTGGTCCCCCACCATAGCGCAGTGCTCCGGGGTCACGCCGCACCGCTCCATGGCGGCTCGGTAGCCGCCCCGCTTGGGCTTTCCCGCGTGGCAGAGATAGTCAATACCCAGAGCGCTGGCAAAATTAGGGGCGCGGGTGGCCTTGCGGGAGTTGGACAGTAGAAACAGCTCCACGCCGTGGCTGTTCAGATCCTCTTTCCACTGCCGCAGAGCTTCACCGGGCAAAGGTTCACCATAGGGGATCAGTGTGTTGTCCAGATCGGCCAGCAAGAGGGAGATCCCCGCCCGGTGCAGGCTCTCCCCTGTCAAATCGTAGATGCTTTCTGCTATCATCCATGGAAGCAGGGAAAACGAAAACAAACTCTCACCCCTTCTAAACGCGCTCGTGGACGCGTATGCTTTTGAACAACTTATTGTACCACTATTTTTGCGCCGCCACAAGGGGGAATCCATAGATGCTGACCTCAGAAAAACCTGCGCTCCATCTGCTTGTGCCGCCTTCTGTTCAAGGGGTTGCCGCCCAACACGGCCTTACCCCCGCTCATCTAGCCTACCGGGTCGGGAGTGGCCCGCATCTGTTTCGCACCCAGCTGCCCGCTGCGCTCAAGGGCGGGATCATGGTGCTGGAGCACCGGGGTTTTGATGGAGCAGGACAGGCGGAGACCTTTTGTCAGGAGGTGATCCGCGAGTGCGCTGTCCGCAGTTTTCAAGGGCTCTTCTGTGATTTTGACATCCCGGCGGTGATCCCTGTACTGGAACGGGCGGTGACCCTGTTGGCGCCCGCCTTTCAAAAGCGGAGCTGGAGCCTCTATGTCCCGCAAGGCTACGCGGCAAATGCGCCCGGCGCCAAGGTGGTCGTTCCCACCGCGCTGTCCGGCGGCTCTCTGCGCCATCACCTGCGGGAGGCCATCGACGCCTACGGCCTGGAGCGGGTGGCCCTGGGGCTTCAATGGTCCTGCGAGGACTTTTCTCTCCCGGCCAGAGAGGGCTCCGGAGTTCCCCTTTCGTGGAATGAATTAAAAGTTTTGCGCCAAAGACGCCGCCCCAACGTCTATTTTTCCAATGACCTCTGCGCCCATTACTTTACTTATATGCCCACGGGAGAAAGCCCCCACTTTGTACTCTTTGATGACGCTGAGTCCATGGCAAAAAAGCTGGACCTGGCGCGAGAGATGGGGATCCGGGAGGCGTTTTTGCCCTATCCCGACCCCCCGGAACTTTTACCCGCTCTCTTGAGCGGAAAAGGAAAAGAAACCCCGTGACGAACTCGTCACGGGGTTTTTCTTAATAGAACTTTTTGCGGTTCTTGCGGGCGGCTTCGCTCTTCTTGCGGCGCTTGACGCTCGGGCTTTCGTAGTGCTCACGCTTGCGGACCTCAGCCAAAACACCAGACTTGGCGCAGCTGCGCTTAAACCGCTTCAGGGCGTTCTCTAAAGACTCACCCTCCTTGAGGCGGACTTCCGACATTGTTTTCCCTCCCTCCGATACGGTGGTCATTTCCACCGCAAAAGGGCCATAACGATGGCTTTAACATTAGCATTATAACCGAGCGCTTGTTTTTTGTCAAGAGGGCAAATACGTAGTCTTTCTCCCTTTCCGAGTGCCCGTTGAAATCAAATGCGCTCAGCCCTTAGGCTTGAAGATCAGGTTGACCAGCTTGTTTTTCACCAAAATGGTCTTGACAAGCTCCATGCCCTCAGCCAGCTTGGCGATCTTAGGGTCGGCCATGGCGGTAGCTACCGCTGTGGCCTCACCGCTGTCGGTGGGCACCTCAATGGTAGTCTTCAGCTTGCCGCCCACCTGCACCGCCAGAGTGACCACGCTGGCCACCGTCTTGGCCTCGTCATAGGAGGGCCAAGGCTGGACGCAGGCCATGCCCACGCCGTCAAAGCCCAGCTCCTTCCAAAGCTCCTCCACCAGATGGGGCGCGAAGGGCGATAGCATAAGGAGCAATGTGCGGAAATCCCCCTTGGAGCAGCCCTTCTGGTAAAAGTCGTTGACCAGGGCCATGAGGGCGGCAATGGCGGTGTTGAACTTCATGGCATCGATGTCGTCAGACACCTTCTTAATTGCCTTGTGGATGGCGCTTTCGTTGTCGGGGGTGTAGTCCATGGAGCCGGTAAGCTGCTCGGCCAGATTCCACACCCGGTCCAGGAAGCGGCGGCAACCCTTGACGGCGTTGTCGCTCCATGCCGCGGCCTTCTCAAAGTCTCCGATAAACATGATATACATCCGCATGGTGTCCACGCCGTAGGCGGCCACCACGTCGTTGGGATTGACCACGTTGCCACGGGACTTGGACATCTTCTCTCCGCCCTCACCCAGGATCATGCCGTGGCTGGTGCGCTTGGCATAGGGCTCCTTGGTGGGAACAATGCCCTGATCGTAGAGGAACTTGTGCCAGAAGCGGGAGTACAGGAGGTGCAGGGTGGTGTGCTCCATGCCGCCGTTGTACCAGTCCACGGGAGACCAGTACTCCAGCGCCTCCTTAGAGGCGATGGCATCCGGGTTATGCGGGTCCATATAGCGCAGGAAATACCAACTGGAACCCGCCCACTGGGGCATGGTGTCCGTCTCCCGCTTGGCGGGCGCGCCGCAGTGGGGACAGGTGGTGTTCACCCAGTCGGTCATCTTGGAAAGGGGCGACTCCCCGGTGTCGGTGGGCTCGTAGCTTTCCACGTCGGGAAGCACTAAGGGCAGCTGGTCCTCGGGTAGAGGCACCCAGCCGCACTTGTCGCAGTAGACCATGGGGATAGGCTCACCCCAATACCGCTGGCGGGAGAAGACCCAATCCCGGAGCTTGTAGTTCACCTGCTCATGGCCGATACACTTTTCCTCCAGCCACTTGGTGATAACGGGAATGGCCTCTTTAACGGTGAGGCCGTTCAAAAACTCAGAATTGACCAAAATACCCGTGTCGTCCTTGGCTGTAAAGGCTTCCTTCTGCACGTCCTCCCCGCCGGAGACCACCTCGATAATCTCACAGCCGAACTTCTTGGCAAAGGCCCAGTCACGGGTGTCGTGGGCGGGCACGGCCATAATGGCCCCGGTGCCGTAGGAAGCCAGGACATAATCGGAAATGAAGATGGGTATCTTTCTGCCGTTCACGGGATTGATTGCCCGAACGCCCTGGAGCATGACCCCAGTCTTCTCCTTGTCGGCGGCCAACTCAGTACGCTCAAAGTCGCTCTTCCGGGCGGCCTCAGCCACGTAGGCGTTGACCTCGTCCAGATTGGTGAGCTTGTCCGCCCACTGCTTCACGTAGGCGTGCTCGGGGGAAATGACCATGTAGGTGGCGCCGAAAAGAGTGTCCGGCCGGGTGGTAAACACCACGATATCGTCCCCGGTGGTGGTCTTGAAGGTGACCTCCGCGCCGGTGGAGCGGCCGATCCAGTTTTTCTGCTGGGTCTTGACCCGCTCAATAAAGTCCAGCTCGTCCAGATCGTCAATGAGCCGCTGGGCGTATTCGGTGATCTTGAGCATCCACTGGCTCTTTTCCTTACGGATAACCGGCGCGCCGCAGCGTTCGCACACGCCGTCCACTACCTCCTCGTTGGCCAGAACGCACTTGCAGGAGGTACACCAGTTCACGGGCATAGTGGTCTTGTAGGCCAAGCCATTTTTGAAGAGCTGGAGGAAGATCCACTGGGTCCATTTGTAGTATTCCGGGTCAGTGGTGTTGATGACCCGGTCCCAGTCGAAGGAATAGCCCAGCATCTGAAGCTGCTTGGTGAAGTTGGCAATGTTATCGTGGGTCACCTTGGCAGGATGGATGTGGTTTTTGATGGCGTAGTTTTCCGTGGGCAGGCCGAAGGCGTCGTAGCCCATGGGAAACAGGACGTTATATCCCTCCATCCGCTTCTTGCGGGCCACCACGTCCATGGCGGTGTAGGGGCGGGCGTGGCCTACATGAAGTCCCTGGCCCGAGGGATAGGGAAACTCCACCAGACCGTAGAACTTAGGCTTGGAGGCGTCCCCTGTCTTGGCGGCGAAGGTCTTCTCCTCCAGCCACTTCTTCTGCCACTTGCCTTCAATGGCGTTGGGATCATACTTCATCTTCTTGCACTTCCTCACTGGTGTAGGATGAAATCTTCCCCATTATAACGGAAGCGAACGGAAAATGCAAGAGGTAAGGAACGTTGAGAAAGCTCGCCGTCCATGCACTAAACGATCCTCTTACCGAAGGGGGATCGTATATTACGGTGCTTTACGGCGCTAAAATGCCGTCCAGGTCAACGGGTTTCGCGTCGCTCCAAAGACGCTCCAGGTTGTAAAATTCCCGGGCCTCGGGCATGAACAGGTGGATGACAACGCTGGAGTAGTCCATCAGCACCCAAGTGCCGCCCCGGTGGCCCTCGATGTGATGGGGTTCCTCCCCCGCCTCCTTCAGCGCCTTTTCGCAGTGGTCGCTGAGAGCCTTGATCTGGGTGGAGGATGTGGCGGTACAGATGACAAAATAATCAGCCAGGGTGGTAAGGTGTCCGGTTTCCAGCACCATTAGGTCGTTGGCTTTCTTGCTGTCCAGGGCCTTCGCCGCGGCGAGGGCAAGCTCCTTTGGGGTCATAAGTGGACCTCCTTTTCTATGCTATTCCATGGGAATGCCGAGTTCGTTAGGATCGTAGCTCGGCTCCGGGGCAGGTTCGGGGGACGGCGCAGGACTAGGCTCCCGCGTAGGCTCGGAAGACGGCTCCACAGTCGGCTCAGGCGTGGGTGGACCGGAGGGCTCCTGTGTAGGCTTCGGCGAGGACGACGTATCGGAAGGCGGCTCCTTGGAGGGCTTTGGCGTGTCGCTGGGTCTTTCCGAGGGCTCCTTGGAGGGCTTCTCTGAAGGGCTTTTTGAGGGCTGATCGGTAGGCTTCTGAGATGGAGCCTTTGTGGACTCCGGCTTGTCGGTGGGGTTTGCCGGGGTCTTGGTGGGCTCGGGCGCCTTGCCCGTTCCGGTACCCTGATAGGTGTAGTACCCTCTGGAGGAGCTATACTGCAAAATGCTCAGGTTTTCCATCTCCAGTGGATCGGTATAAGGGTTAAAGCCGTCATTCAACAGCCCCAGGAACTCCTCCGGCTTGATCTGAACATAGGAGGTCTTGTTGACATACACCCCTTCGATGGGCGCGGTAGTAAAGGTGACGTTCTCCATGTCCAAGTCGCCTAAGATCGCCCGCTCCGCAAAGGCCACCAGATTGCCCACGGACAGGTTGGTCTCCACCTCTTCGGTAAAGATCTCGGCAAATTCATTGATCTTGGTGACATTTTTGATTTGCAGGCACTGCTTGATAATGGCCTTCATCAGAGCCTGCTGCGTGCGGACCCGGCCCAGGTCGCCGTCCCGGTACTGCTTGGAGTAGGTGTTATCATGCCGCCAGCGGACCACTTCCATGGCGTCCCTGCCGCTGAGGTGGCGGTATCCGGCAGGCTGGTCGATGACCAGGTCCTGGGTGGGGTCCTTATACTTCATTTCAAAGGGGACCTCAAAGTCCACCCCGCCGATGGCATCCACCAGCCGGCCAAAGGCGTTCCAGTTGACGATGACGTAGAAATCGGGGACGATACCGGTCAAATCGCCCACCGCCTCACGCAGGTAGTCGATGCCCTTTTTCTCGCTGTCCTTCTCGGCGTAGTGCAGACCGAGGTTCCAGACCCCGTTGATCTTGCGGTTCTTGCCGGGATGGCGGACGTTGACCATGGTGTCACGGGGCAGGCTCATCACCGACAGCTTTTGGTTGGGGATGTCGTAGGTGGCCAGCATGATGGTGTCGGTGTTGCCGCCCCCGCCGGTGTCCCGGCCCACCACCAAAAAGGTGTAGACCTGCTCCTTGCGGTTGGAGTCCACCGGCTTGGCCATAATATTCTGCTCACCAGTGATGGGATCGACGGTGGGAGACGGGAGTTCAGGCAAATCAGGAAGATCGGGCAGCACCGCCCAGCTTTTGTAAAGGGCAAACAGGCCAATGAGCAGAGCCAAAATGACCGCCAGCACAATGATGGCGATCTTCCCGCCCTTACTGAGCCCCTTTTTCTTTTCCGAGTCTCCGGGCTTGGGTTTGTCGGCTTTCACGGGCTTGTCGGGAGCCGGCTTCTTTGGGGGTGTGGACCGGTCCAGCCGGGCGCCGCCCTTTCTCTCTTTGCTCATATTCCCCTTCCTTTCACCGGCGCAAAGAATCCAGCGCCGCCTGGGTATTGGGATGCACGGGCCTCCCCTTTTCCTTCATTTCCTCAATGGACATTTCACAGCCCAGAGCCACCGCCGCGTCCAGATCGACATAGGCCAGCTCACGCAGTCTCTCTACGCCCGGAAAATCCCGGTGGGGCTCCATGTAATCGGCCAGATAAAGGATTTTCTCCAGAGTAGTCATGTTCCCTTTGCCGGTGGTGTGGTAGTAGATTGCGGCCTGGACCTCCTCGGGTTCACCAAACAGATGGCAGGCCAGCGCCGCGCCCGTCTTGGCGTGGAAAAGCTTTTCCGAGCCTTTTTCGATGGGGTCCAACGGAATGTCATACTGCTCACAAAGAGCCATATGCTCGTCCACTGAGTAGTATTTGGTGCAGTCGTGCAAAATAGCCGCCCGGCGGGCGTTTTTCACATCCGCGCCCCAGAGCTTTGCCAGTTTGACCGCCTCCTCCTCGGTGCCCTGAACGTGGGGGATGCGTTTTGGGAGCATCATGGAATAGGAGACAGCGCGGAGCTGTTCGTCGGTCAAGTGCTTGAGATCGACCTGCATACCGTAAAGGCTATGGCGGAGAATATAGCCGTAGACAGGGCTCCAAAGAAGCTTGGAGAGAGCCGTGTTGTCGCCCCGCTCCAGAAGCTCACGTATCTCTGTAGAGGACACGTTCACATCTTCCGGGAGAGACAAGACGGCTGTTTTCGCGCCATAGCGTTCTTGGAGGCGCTTGGCCTGCTCCTTTAAGGGGGCGACCGCCTCGCCGGGGGCGCGGGTAAAGCCGCAGACTCCGGCCAAAGCGCAGATCCGTTCCGGCTCCTGCCATTGCTCAAAGGTCAGGAACATATCGCTGCCCATGACCACCCACAGCTCATCTTCGGGATACTGCCGGAAAAGTTCTTCTACAGTGTCCGCAGTGTAGCTCTTCCCTTCCCGGCACAATTCGCAGTCGGAAACGGTGACACTGCCTGTGGGTTCGATGGCCAAAGCCACCAGCCGGGCCATCTCCAGACGCGCCTCTGGTGATGCGGAGCAGTCGTCCAGCTCCTTGTGGGGCGGCGTCCGGGTGGGGATCACAATAAGCTTGTCCAAGCCCAAAAGCTCCTTGGCCCACTTGGCGGCCAGCATATGGCCCAAATGGGGCGGATCAAAGGTACCGCCATACATGCCAATCTTCATACTCTCTCCCCCTCCAAGCGATTTAAGTCCGTTTGGCGGGCTTGACCAGTACGATTTTGTCTTTCTTTTCCTTATTATGGCTTGGACGATACAGGACAAATTTTGTTCCAATGACCTGTACCACCTCAGCCCGAGTGGCTTTTGCCAGGGCCTCCGCTCCTTCCCAGGCGGAGAGGAGACTGTTTTCCAGCACCTTGCCCTTCACCAGCTCCCGGGCCTCCAGGGCGGTGTCCGCCTGGGCGATGAGGTTGTCCCCCAGGCCGTCCTTGCCGATGTGGAGGATGGTGTCGATGGAATTAGCCAGCCCACGAAGCTGGGCACGCTGCTTACTGGTGAGCTCCATTGAGATACCCCTCCAATTCCATCTTAAACTTTGCCAAAGCCTTTCCCCGGTGAGAGACCTGGTTTTTTTCCTCCGCCGTCATCTGAGCATAGGTTTTCCGCAGCTCGGGCACAAAAAACACCGGGTCATAGCCAAAGCCGTTATCTCCCTGGGGGGCGTAGGCAATAGAGCCGGGGCACTCGCCCCGAGCGGTGAGCACATCTCCGTTGGGAAAGGCACAGCAGATGGCGCTGACAAATTTAGCCCGGCGGTCCAGCTGGCCCCGCAGACCAGAGAGCACCAGCTCATAGCGGTCCACATCGTCCAGCCCCTCCCCGCCGTAGCGGGCGGAGAACACCCCCGGCGCGCCGCCCAGGGCGTCCACGCAAAGGCCGGAGTCGTCGGCAATGGCGGGCAGACCGGAGGCCTTCATCACGGCGACCGCCTTCAGCGCCGCGTTTTCCTCAAAGGTCTCTCCGGTCTCCTCCACCTCCAGATCGACGCCCACGTCGCTTTCCAGGACCACCTCTACGCCCAGGTCACCTAAAATGGCCTGGAGCTCGGTAATCTTGTGGGGATTTTTGCTGGCCAGGACAAATTTCATGTCAGTTCCCCCTTAAAAGCCCAGCGCGGCGCGCTGAAGCTCCCGAATTTCCATCAAACCCTTGGCACACAGCCGTAGAAGTGTCTGCTGTTCGTCCATGGTAAAGGCGCGGCCCTCGCCAGTGCCCTGCACCTCCACAAGCTCCCCCTCCCCGGTCATCACACAGTTGAAGTCCACCTGGGCGGCAGAGTCCTCCTCATAACAGAGGTCCAACATAGCCTCCTCCCCCACGATCCCCGCCGAAATAGCGGCCACAGAGGTTTTTAGCGGCAGTTTCGGGAGATCGCCATCGCTGACCAACTTTTGCAGCGCCAGCACCAGGGCCACATAACCGCCAGTGACGCTGGCGGTACGGGTGCCGCCGTCGCCCTGCAAAACGTCGCAGTCAATAGTGATCGTGCGGGGGCCGAGGGTGTCCATATCTACGCAGGCCCGGAGAGACCGGCCCACCAGCCGCTGGATCTCCGCGCTTCTGGGGGAGAGCTTGAGCTTGGCGATGTCCCGGCGGGAGCGCTCCCGGTTGGCGCGGGGAAGCATAGAATACTCCGCTGTCACCCACCCGGACCCCTCGGGCACATGGAGCGGGGCTTTTTCCTCCACCGACGCGGCGCAGAGCACTCGGGTATTGCCGCAAGTGATGAGGCAGGAGCCCTCCGCGAAATCCAGATAGCCGGGCGTAATGGTGATGGGCCGGAGCTGGTCATTTTGGCGGCCGTCGACGCGGGACATGGTCATTCCTCCTTAGATAAGCGCCTTGGCGAAGGCGTCTGGATCGAAGGGCATCAGGTCGTCTACCCCCTCGCCCACGCCAATATATTTGACGGGCAGGCCCATCTGGCGGGCGATGGCGACTACGATGCCGCCCTTGGCGGTGCCGTCCAGCTTGGTGAGGACGATGCCGGTAATGCCGGCGGCCTCCTTGAACTGCTGGGCCTGGATCAGACCGTTCTGGCCGGTGGTGGCGTCCAGCACCAGCAGAGTCTCCCGGCTGGAATTGGGGCACTCCCGGTCCACCACGCGACTGATCTTATTAAGCTCATTCATCAGATTCTGCTTGTTGTGGAGCCGCCCCGCGGTGTCCACCAGTACGGCGTCACAGCCCCGGGCTTTTGCGGCGGAGAGAGCGTCGAACACCACGGCGGCAGGGTCCGCCCCCTCGTGCTGACGGACGATGTCCACTCCGGAGCGCTCCGACCAGATGGTGAGCTGGTCGGCGGCGGCGGCGCGGAAGGTATCTCCGGCGCACAGCAGGACCTTCTTGCCCTCATCCTTGAGCCGGGCGGCCAGCTTGCCGATAGTGGTGGTCTTCCCCACCCCGTTGACCCCGATGAACAGCACCACGGCGGGGGGCTCGGACAGGTCCAGCACCCCGTCTCCTACCAGAAGCATCCGGGCGATAATGCCCTGCAGGGCCTCCCGGGCAGAGGCCGCGTCCTTGAAGCCTTTCTCCTTGGCTTGGGCGCGTAAGACATCTACCACCTCAAGAGCGGTGTCTACTCCCATGTCAGAGAGGATGAGGGTCTCCTCCAACTCGTCGTAGAAGTCATCGTTCAGCTCCCCGGCAAAGAGCTGGTCAAAGGAATGGCCGATGTTTTCGGTGGTGCGCTTCAAGCCCTGCTTGATCTTTTCAAAAAAGCCCATATTCATTCTCCCTTGTGGTCAGACTTGTCAAGCGACCGACCGCAATATTGGCAGTATACTCCATCCTGTCGCCATAGCATTTTGTTGCAGTGGGGACAGCGGGCAAGGACGAGGTAGCCGATGAAATCTATGATTATGATGGTTATACCCAAGCGTGTGAGCCACATTTTTTCCATAAGGAACCCCAGCATACCGGTCAGTCCGCCCAAGTCAATAAAGCTCAGATATACCCAACCTTTCTCACGGCATTTTAGGCCTTTCCACCGCTGCTTCATCACATCCCCAACTCCTTTTCCACATCGTTGAGGTTGATGGACAGCAGACGGGAGACGCCCTTCTCCTGCATGGTGACGCCGTAGAGGACGTCGGCTTCCTCCATGGTGCCCCGGCGGTGGGTGATGACGATAAACTGGGTCTTGTCCGACATCTGACGCATATAGTTGGCGTAGCGCACTACGTTGGCGTCGTCCAGGGCGGCCTCGATCTCGTCCATGACGCAAAACGGCGTGGGCCGCACCTTCAAAATGGAGAAGTAAAGGGCGATGGCCACAAAGGCCCGCTCGCCGCCGGACAGGAGCGTGATAGTCTTCAGCGCCTTGCCGGGGGGCTGGGCGCGGATCTCGATGCCGCAGTTGAGGATATCGTCGGGGTCCTCCAGCTCCAAGGTGGCCTTGCCGCCGCCAAACAGCTACAGGAAGGTCTGGGAGAAGGTTTCGGCAATGCGCTGGAACT